>MDTD01088122.1_pt1 | contig 91673 bp, 64 predicted proteins | sample 811221 | NCBI WGS metagenome assembly MDTD01 (sample SAMN05326646, study PRJNA326480) | marine metagenome | isolation source: seawater | place: Pacific Ocean: South West | collected 2011
GGCGGCCCCCCCCCCGCCGAACCCGCTGCGCTCGTTGCCGGCGGCCCAGAAGATGACGATCGGATCGCCCAGCGAACCGCCCACGATGGCGTCGATGGTCGCGGCGGTGAGGCCGTAGTCGCCCTCGTAGGAGCAGGGGAATCCGTTGGGGGCGATGTTGGACCCGATGGAGTTGTTGGAGATGACGGCGCCCTGGGCGAGGCCGTTGGCGTAGTCGAATTCGATGTCGCCCGGGTTGGTGTAGAGGAATGTTCCCGACCCGTCGTACTCGAACCCGGCGCTGAGGATGGAAACGCCCGGTGCCATCCCGCGGTGGGTGGCGTTCGCGGTGCCGTCGCCCCCGACGGTGCCGGCGACATGGGTCGCGTGGTAGCTCTGTGAATCCCCGTCGATCAGGGTGGCGCGCCCCGAGTAATCGAGGTGAGACGCGCGGACGGTGCCGCCGTCGTAGACGAGGACGGTGACGCCCGACCCGTCGAGGTTGTACGGCGCGGCGTGCGCGGTGTCGGCCTGCACGCGGACACGGTTCTGAGCGTTGTAGGTGCCCATGCGCGGGAGCGCGGGCTCGACCCACTGGACGCGGTCCTCATCGGCGAGGCCCGCGACGGCGAGAAAGGGGAGTTCCACAACCAGCGCGTTGATCGACTCGATCTTGTCGCGGACAACGCCGCCGTGCCGCTCGACGAGCTGCGCGACGGTCGCGTCGGCGAGCGCGACATCGCGGTGCATCTGGACATAGATCCCGATCAACGGATTGGCGGGGGCGGGCTCGCCCTGCTCCATCGCGTCGCGGGCCGCCTCGTCGGCGATCGCCCAGAAGGGCGCGTCCTCGTTCTGCAGTTTGCTGTCGACCTTGTGGGCCCGCGCGATCTCGCTCATCGAGGCGATGTTCGCGGCGGCGAGCGCGGCGCCGGGCTGGGCGTCCGCGTCGAGGCGGACGAAGTAGGCCGACCCGCCCAGCGGCGCGAGGAGTTCGACACCCGCGGCGCGGAGTGCGTCGCGCTGCGCCGGTGTCGGGACGGCCTCGAAGTGCGCGATCACACGCCTCGTCTGTCCCGCGGCGCGGGCGAAGAGCGTCTGGGGAGTTTCAAGATGTTCGGCGGCGTGGAACGCGTCCGCGTTCTTCCACGCGATGTCCGAAGCGGTCCCGGTCGATCCCGCGATGATCGCGAGCATCGCCGCCGATGCACACAGCACTCTTTTCACACGAAGCCTTTCGGTCCGAAACGGACAAGAACATCCCCTCGAGGGCCCCAAAGTAGCGGAACCGGCAGACCGGCACAAGACCTCTCGCGGATCGAACGGGGGCACCCAACCCGATCAGAACACAAAATTCGGCTTGGTTGCGGGCGAGAAGAGCGGGCGGCGGACACCCTCGAGATTTCGGGCGCGCTGTGCAAGGGCCTCAGGGACAACCCGCGAGGAACGCGGTCACGAACGCCGTGATATCAGCGAGATCGAAGATGCCGAACGGCTCTGCGAGATCGGCGGCGGGCTGCGCATTCAGGAAGGCTGCGATAAACGCCTGGATGTCCTGGAGATCGAGGATTCCGTCTCCGGAAAGGTCGGCGGTACAGTCAATCACGGGGACGAGCATGAAGGCACGGCGTCCGAAGGGTGTGTGAAGCCCGTGTCCGACGATGACACCCGCGTTGTTGATCGCCCGCGCGGACTGGAGGTCCCAGCCGTCGAGATCCGCGACGAGTTGATTGAGATCGTGTATTACGCCTTTGTGCCACAGGAACGCGTGGCCGAACGATGCCCCGACGACCTGCTCGTGATCATTGATATCACGGGCAGCGCTCGCGTCGCCGCCGAGGGCGCCGAGATCGATCCTCTCTGCAACGGAGGTGCCGCTGAGCCGGAACATGAAGGCATGGGGATGACCTGTTGGGGTGTCCGCGACCCCGACGATGGTGCCGGCGGCGTTGATCGCGATCGCCTGGGCGGATTCTCCGCCAAGCGTTCCCAGGTCGACAGGAGCCTGGCCCCACAGGACGGCACGGGGGCGAAGCGCGCCCGCTGGGATCGCGGCACCGACCACTGTTCCGTCCGGGGAGATGTCGTGCGCGATCGACCACGACGACCCGCTGAATGGCGCGAGATCGGTGACGGTCAAACCGTCCCAGACCGCGGCGGTTTCGCTGTAGATGTTGTCGTTTGTCAGCACCGGGCGTGCGCCCACGAGATGCCCATCCGTGTCGATCGCACGCGGGATGAAATCCGGGATCTGGATCGGAGGCAGCCCATCCATCGTGATGAACGCCTCGGCGCCGACGCTGTTGAGGGAGAACGCCATCGAGGCGATATCGCCCGGGTCGCTGATGCCCACCGCCTGCTGTTGCTGCGCGCCGCTCGGCTGGAGCAGCGGCACGGGGACCGGTTCATCGAAGCGGACGGCGAGGTGCGCCGCGATTGTGTCGTAGCTCAATCCGACGACGATGCCTGTGCCGTTGATCGCGTGCGCTTCTGATTCGATACCGATCGCGCCAAGGTCCCGGACGGTGTAGGACGGAACCGCCGCAGCGGACCCGGCGACGATGGCGAGCAGAAGTGCGGGGAACCGGGAATTCATCGCGTCACTCCTCGGCAAAGCGATCATCGGGCGATCGGGCGGTTCAGTCGTCGCGCCTGTGGGGGAACGGATCGGTCGGCTGCTGGATATGGCACACCGTGCAGGTGTCGAGCGTCCCGGCGTGTCCCTGAATCGAGAGGTGCTGGAGGTTGTCGGCCTCCGTCACGGTTGGTGTGATCGCGTGCGGGCTCCCGTGGCATACCACGCACGCGACACCGCCGTGTCCGCGTGCGTTTCGGAACAGCACGCCCGCTGGCTCGAACTCGAACCCTTGGCGTTCGTGACAGTCGGCGCAGCGGGGTTCGTCGATCCAGGGCGTGCGAGCCTCGTCGCCGACATCGGCCATGCCGCCGTGGCAGTCGTTGCAATTGACCTGATTCATCTGGTGCACATCGCGCTGGCACTGGGCCCGCTCGCCGGGATGGCACGCGTAGCACTCGTTGGCAAGCGTCATTGGCAGATCGACGAGGCGGTCGGCGTGCGCCCCGTGCATCGCGTGCGAGAAAGCGGAGACACCGGGTTGGCCGGCGGCTCCCAGTGCAGGATCGGCGTGGCACCCGGCGCAGAAGACGGGCTGGCTCGCCTCGAGTGTCGTTCCGTGCAGTCGGTCGTGATCCCGAAGGATGTCGAGTTCCGCGTTCAGGCCCGGCGCGGGGTCCCCGTGGCAGAGGTCGCAGCGGAGCTCCCACGAGACGGGCAGGACCGCTTGTGTGCTGGCGAGGATGTCGTCACCCTGCCTGAATTCCACGGTTGCAAGTTGATAGGGGTTGACACGATCGGCGTCGTCGAGCGGCGTGATCGGCATTCCGACATACTCGAAAAGCCCCCGGGCCGCGAGTTCAAACTCGCCTGACATGCCGTTGCCGGTCAAGCCGATCTCGGGCTCGAACGCCTGCCCGAGCAGTGATTCCGCGTGCCGCCACCAATTGGTCTTGTCGCTCGAGCGGGTGTTCCCCGGCACATGGATCGTGAGGGATCGCCCGCCCTGCAATTCCGTGACGGGCTGGGGTGATTCGCCTCGTCGGTAGACCCAGGCGTTCACGCTGTTATAGGGAGGAAGGATCAGAAAACGGCTGTAGTCCCGCTGCATGCAGTGCATGCCCAGATCGTTCTGGGCGAAGACGACATACTCGCCCAGTTCGCGCGGCACCGAAGTGGCCGACCATGCGCCGAGCCCGAGCACCGCCGGGACGATGCTCGCAAGGACGCCGACGGAGACCAGCGACGGCGCGGCCTGTTTGAGACGCGTCCACCCGGACCGTTGTTCGTGTCCTGAAGACCAAGCTGAGGGGAGGCGAACGGGCGAATCCCCGCGTTCGGCAAGCGTTTCTGAGCGTGGTTCCATGGGGCCTCCCTTGAAAGGCGTCCCATAAATACTATAGAAAACTCCGAATATTGCCTCTCAATTTTCAATGAATTTATTTCCTAAATGGAATGTGACGCGATACAGAGCTCGCCTCACCCATTTTGGACGATCTGTGTTAGGGACAGCCCGCGTTGAACGAGGTCACGAAGGCCTGCACATCCGCGAGATCGAACACGCCCAGCGGGGGGGCGACATCCGCGGCGGGCTGGGCGGCGAGGAAGGCGCCGACGAACGCTTGCAGGTCGGCGAGATCGAGCACGCCCGCCGGGGGGGCGATGTCCGCGAGGCAGGCGTCGGCGTCGGGGCAGGGCCCGTTGCAGAACAACTCGACGCGGACCGGGGGCGAGAGAGCGGTTCCGTTCGCGGCGGCGGGGTCTTCGACGCGCCACTGAAGGTAGATCGACTCCCCTTCGCGAGCGGGGTCGGCTGGCAGGGGGTAGAGGAAGGTCGCGTACCCCTCTCCCGGCGCGTCGCCCTGGGTGATGAACGGACCGGCGAGTTCATCGGGCGCGACGACGCCGTTCACCGGGGGGGAGCCCGAGATCGCGACCATCGTGGCGGCGCCGGGGAGGGCTCGATCGAGGCCGATGCGGAACTCGGCGTTGCCGATGTTGGGCGGGATGTTGGCGATGACGCGGGGGATGACGCCCCCGCTTCCCGATGTTCCGCCTGCGAGGACCGCGGGGTTGCCCTCGGGCCAGTCGGTCGGCGCCCATTCCTCGTAGAGTGTCGGTCGGTCGAAGGGGAACTCCTCGTTGGCGGCGCGGGGATCGGTGAGGGCGGTCTCGATGAAGTTCCGGATGCGGCTCTGGTCGCGCGTCGTCAGCACGATCGGCAGGAACAGGCTTCGGTTCGGGTTCGCCTGTGGGTCGGTCTCGGCGGCGTACACGGTGAACACGGCGCCCATCGTGCGCACGCCCCCGGTGTGGAAGAAGCTGGTCTTGAGACCCACATTGCGCAGGCTGGGGGTCTTGAACAGCCCGGTGTCGAACTCGAGCCCGGTGATGCCCGCGAGCCCCGGGTCTTCGTCGTCGGGGCGGACGCCGACGGAGTGGAAGTTGAAGTCGGTGAACTCCGGGGGCGCGTGGCAGACGACGCAGGCGTTGCCGATGAAGGTCTGCCAGCCCAGGATCTGGTCCGGCGTCATCGCGCCCTTCTCGCCCGCGACATAGCGGTCCCACGGGGTCTGGTCGGGCACGAGGGTGCGCTCGTAGGTCGCGATCGCCATCGCGATGCGGCGGGCACTGACGGCCGGGTCTCCGAACGCGGCGTCGAAGAGCGCGGGGTAGTCCGGGTTCGCGTCGATCGCGCTCTGGACATCGGGCGGGAGATCGCGGGCGAGCGCCAGGGGTACGGAACGCTCGAGTTTCTGGGTGACCTCGGCCCAGTCCCGGTCCTTGTGGGCCATCTCGACATCGGAGAGGATTGGGTCGGCGGCCTGCGACTCGAGCGCCCCGCCGATCGCGATCACGGGCTCACCCGTCTCGGGGTCGATGAACTCGCCCGTGGCGCGCCCGTCCCAGAAGAGGTCTCCGAAGAAGCCCGCGGTCAGCGACGAGGGCGCGGAGCGGGGGGTCGCCTGCGGATCGAGCCCGAAGGCGGGGTCGGGGTCGTACGCCCCGTTCCTGAGCGCGTGGATGAGCCCGCGCGAGGTGAAGCGGTCGTCGGGGGTGCCGTACTGCTCGTCGGGCCCGGGGTTGGGGAAGTTCTCGGGATCGGTTCCGCCCTGGGCGGGGAAGTGGCAGGAGCCGCACGAGCGGGTGTTGTCGCTGGAGAGTTGCTCATCCCAGAAGAGGATCTTGCCCAGGACCGCCTTCTCCTCGGTGATCGGGTTCTCGGGCGGGACGAAGATCGGCGGGAGCGGGACCGCGAGCGGCCCGCCTTCGGGCTGGGCGAGTGCCGGGGCAGCCAGCGCGCCCACGAGGACCGAGAACATCGCGGCTTGACGCGGCTTGGCGGTCGAACGGATCTTCGGCATGTGCACAGACACCTTTCGGGGCGGGCTGTCGATGCGCCGCCCTGTTTCATTGTCCGCGCGGATCGGGCCTCGTCAACCCGATCTGACGAGTCCGATCAAGACGAGTCGTGCGGTCCCGTCATGACCGGGGGACGCGATCCCCGCGATCAGGGGCAGCCCGCGTTGAAGGAGGTGACGAACGCCTGCACATCCGCGAGATCGAACACGCCGAACGGAGCGGCGAGGTCCGCGATCGGGTCCTGGGCGACGAACCCGCCGACGAAGGCCTGCACATCCGCGAGATCGAGCACCCCCGCAGGGGGCGCGAGATCCGCGGGGCAGTCCGGCACCTGGGCGTAAAAGACGCGGACGCAGGTGTTGCCCGAATAGCCCACGACGAGATCGTCGCGGCCGTCGTTGTTGAGGTCCCCGAAGGTAATCGCGGTGCCGACCTCGGGCGCGTCGTAGGTCCAGGTGGGGGTGGAGTCGAGCGTGCCCCCGTTGTTCTGGTAGAGATACGCACGGCCGCTGCTGAAGACGACATCCGCGACATCGAGGTCGCCGTCGCCGTCGATGTCGTGCAGGCGGATATCCTGCGTGCCGCCGTTGGGCGGGCTGGCGGCCCAGATCTCGGTCAACCCGCTGAGCCCGACTTCGTAGAGTCGGGCGGGATCGCCTCCGAACAGTACTTCGGGGATCCCGTTGCCGGTGACATCCCCCACCGCTGCGCCGCGGTCGGTGTCATCGGTTGCGACCTCGAAGAACGGGGTGGTGTCGGGCGTGCCGGTCAGGTTGCCGTAGATGCCGCTCCTGAAGTTCACCCACTTGGCGACGACGAGATCCGGGTTGGGGTCGAGGCCCGTGAAGACGGAGTGCGCGACGCCGTTGGAGATTTCTTCTTCGGCGGACTGCCACGCGGGGACGGGGTTGAGCGTCCCGGACTCGTTGCGGAACAGCAGGATGGGGCGGAACGGATCGGGGGAAAGGCCCTGCCCGGTTGTCACGACATCGAGATCGTTGTCGTCGTCGATGTCGACGAGGTCCGCGGCGGTGCCCCACTGGCGGCGCGCGAAGCTCGCGAAGAAGCCCGGGCTCGTTGCGGGCCCCGACGCGGACCCGAAGTAGATCTGGACCGGATCGGTGCGCACGCTTCCCCCGCGCACGACGACCATGTCGGGGTGGGTGTCCCCGTTGATGTCGCCGATCTGGACATCGCCCGCGTGGGTCTCGTTGTCGCTGACCCAGCCGGGCGTGGCGCTGGGCCCGCTCGCGGAGCCGTAGAAGATCATCTCCCGCCAGTCGTCGTAGGGCGGGAAGGAGTTGGAGATGTAGCAGACGACGACGATGTCGTTGAACCCGTCGTTGTTCATGTCCGCGATCGCGAGGCCCCCCACCTGCCGGCGCAGGTCGATCTGGAAGTCGGGCTCGGTCCCGAAGGGCAGCCCCCCCGCACCCTCAGCGGGTTGGGCGTGTTCGATGGGCTCGAGCGCGGGGAAGGCGGCGCGGCGGCCGTCCTCTGAGATTTCGACCACAGACTGGCCCACGGCGCTCCCGGCGAGGAGCGTGAGGACGGTCGGGACGGACAGCGCGGCGGTGGTGAAGCGGTTCATGGGGTCTCCCTCTCGGGGGCGTTCGGATCGCCCCGCTGATCTGGTCAGCGTATCGGAAGAGCGGTGCAGAGTCGAGGGAAAGACCGCGGCCCGCGCCGATGGTCAGGGACACCCGGCGACGAACGAAGCGAGGAACGCGTTGACATCCGAGAGATCCCACACGCCTGTTGGGGACGCGAGGTCGGCGATCGGGTCCTGTGTGACGAAGCCGTTGATGAACGCGTTGATGTCGCCCAGATCGAGCACGCCGAAAGGCTCGGCGATGTCCGCGGGGCACGGCGCCGCGTTTGCGGTCACGCGGAGACCGCCAAACACGAGCTCGGTGGCATAGGTGAATCCGGGCGGCCCGTCGGGCGGGACGACGCTGTCGAAGGACCCGAACAGTTCGTTGTCGGGCTCGCCGCGGATGAGGAACCACGACTGCCCGTCGAACGGGACGAAGCTGTCCTCCAACTCGAGCACGAGCGTCCCGCCCAGCGTGAGGGATCCGTTGTTGAATCGGAGTTCGATCTCGTCGCCCAGGAACGAATCGCCGAGTTCCATCCGCAGGGCCGCGCTGGGCGCCATCACCACATCTCCGTCGATCTCGACCGTGCCCTCGGGCTCGATCGTGCCCTCGAGAAGGATGTCGCCGTCGAGGGTGAACGCACCGAAGATGGTCTGATCGGGGCCGATGGTCGCAGTCTTCGCCCCGCTTTCCCTGATGCCGCTCCGGAACTCATCGAAGAACTCGAACCGGCCGCTGCCGGCGATCGTCGCGCCATCACGGAGGAGCACCAAGGCCGTGTCAACGCTCGTGACGGGCTGTGAGATCGTGCCGTTGTTCGTGTAGACGCCGTGGATCAGGAGATTCGCGCCGGGTGCCAGTTCGACATCGCCCTCGTTCCCCCCGTCGAAGAGGTCGACGAAGTTGTCGCTCACCTCGACGACCCCGCCGTTGAGCGTGTTGAGTGTGCAGCCGTTGAGATCGACAGATTGCCCGAGGACAAGCCTGGACCCGTTGGCGCCGAACAGCCCGGGCCCCGAGAAGTCTCCCTGGAGCACCAGGTCTTCTGCGGGGTCGTCCGCGACGATGGCGCCCCCGTTGACGATCTCGGCGCTGCTTCCGATGACGATGATGTTTCCCGAGCCCCGCACGGCAACGCCGGGCCCGATCGTGAGCAGGGCATCGGAAATCAGTTCGCTCGCGTTCGTGCCGCTGGTCCGCAGCGCGATCTCGCCGTTCCCGTCGATGGTCGCCTCGTTGCGGTTCCGGAGCGTGATCTCGTCCGACGCCCCGCTCGGGTTGAGCGAGATCCGCCCCTGCAGATCGATGGCACCGCTGAGTCTCAATTCACGGTCCGGCTCATCGATGTCGATTTGTCCGGAGATGGTCATGTCGCCGAGCGAGACGGGCCGCGTGTTGCCGAGGCGCAGCGATCCCCCGTTGGCGACGAACACCTCGCCCCCCGTGATCGAGGTCTCGAAAACCAGGGAATCCGAGTTGCTGGAGAGAATCAGCGTCCCGCCGTCGGCGCCGATCCGCCCGGCCCCGGCCTGTTCCAGCGCGACGCTGCGGAGTTCCAGGCCCGGCCCCGCGGGATCGTCTGCGACGATCAGCCCGCGGTTGCGGAACGCGCCTGTTGCGGTGGCCAGGTCCGACTCGTTGGTCAGTTGCCCGTTTCCGTTGATGGTGTGCCCCGCCGCGTGCGTCACGATCACGCCGTCGGCGACGATGGCGCTGTCCGCCGGATCGGTTGCCGCTTCGAGCGTGATGACGCCCGGCCCCTCGATCCGCCGATCGGCATCGGTGAACGACATCGATGCGCCCAGGGCGCCCCTGAGCGTGACGGTGCCGGCGTTCAGCAGGTCGCCGTGCACGGTGTGCGAGGTGCTCAGCAACCTCAGGACCGCCGCGGGATTGCTGATCGTGATCCGCCCGTGCGTCGTCGGGACCGTCGAGACGACCAGGTACGCGCCGGCCAGCCCGAGCACGGGCTCATCGGTCGCGAGACTGGGCGCTACGCCGCCGGCCCATCTCACCGGGTCGCTCCAGAACCCGTCGGCTGGGGCGAGCCATTCAACGGGCTGTGCCGCGAGGGGCGCACACACAAGACCAACCGCGGACACAAGCGTCGAAACTCGGAAACGAAACATGCCGCATCCTCGGGGCCCGGCTTCCGACACCGATGTGCAAGGACGCAGAAGGCCCGCGGTGTCCCGCGGGCCCGGCCCCTCTCCCCCGCGGAGCGCGCCATCCTACAGGCCGATCCCTGATTTTCGAAGCGTCTTCCCGATCCGGCGCTCACGCAGGAGGGCAAGCGGGCGGCAGCCGTATGGTTACCGGACCTCGATTCGGTGCCCGGAACCCAGCACCCTCGGACGCACTGGCAACGGCAGGCGTTCGATCAGTCGCCTCAGGGACATCCGGCAACGAACGACACGATGAACGCGTTGACATCCGCGAGATCGAAGACACCCTCGGGCGCCGCGAGGTCCGCGATCGGGTCTCGGGCGACAAAGCCGTTGATGAACGCGTTGATGTCGCTGAGATCCAGCACGCCGAACGGTTCGGCGATGTCCGCGGGGCAGGAAGACGGCTCGGCGAGCAGCGTCGCGGGCTCGCTCGTGGAGGTCCCGCATGCGCTGGTCACGACGCAATCGAACAGGGACCCCGCGGCCTGGGCATCGACGCCCGAGAGCATGAGCGTGCCGGTTGCGGCTGATGGGTTGAGCCCCGGGTCGATCGCGATCCCGTCGGCTCGCCACGCGTAACCCGTCACCTCGTCGGTGTTGACCACCGTGACGGAGAACGAGGCGATCCCGCCCTCGGGGGTCGCGTCCGCTGGATGGATCCCGATGTCGGGTGTGCACCACCCCGCGGGCGACGCGTCGGGGGTGAGCCAGTAGAGCCTCGAATTGAACAGGTCGGTCCCGTCCTCGTGCCCCGATGCGATGATGTGACCCGCGTTGTTGATCGCGATCGCGCGCTCGAGCAAGACATCTGGTGTGTCGAGTTGCTCGACCAGATCCCACGCGGCCCATGTCCCGTTTGTCAGCGGCTCCCAGATCAGCGCGAAAGTCTCCGCGTCTCCGAAGTTACCGGCGTGCCCCACGATCCACGAGGTGTCGTTGAGATCCGCCGCGCTGACGACGGGGAAATCGTTGATCGTGTCGAGATCCTGTGTCGCGGCGCCGCCCGGCGCGACGAAGGAACGGGAGGGATAGCGCGCGCCGATGATGACGCCGTTCGCGTTGATCCACCGCGGGCTGGGGTTGGCGTTCTCGACGGGGTCGAGCGTCGTCATCGTCCCGTCCGGCGCCATGCGGAAGGCGCCCACGCCCGAGCGATAGCCCGTGATCTCGCCCCGATTGTTGATCGCCTGGGCCGACGACGCTCCGCCGCTCGGGAAGAGATCGGCGGCGCCGTCTCCCGTATCGAATCGGAACGCGTGGCGCACGGCGCCGCTGGCATAATCCCCGCTGCCCGCGATGGTCGCGGTTCCGACCATCACACCCGCGAAGTTCACATCGCTCGGCACGCTGTCGCGGACATACCCGAAGTAATAGTGGGAATCGTGCCCGTCCCAACTCCAATAGCCCCACGAGTAAGTCCCGAAGGGATCGACCATGGAGGCCGTGAAGCCTCCTGATCCGTCCGGCGTCAGTAGGACCGCCTCGCTCCCTGCGTACGGGATGCCCTGGGGAACCGTGCCGGCGCAGAAGCCCGACGCCGCGTGATCGACCATCTCGAACTGTGCCGGCACGCCGGGCCCGCTCGGAGGGATCGGTGCCCAGTGCTTGAAGAACGGGAGCGTTGCGAGTTGTGCAGGAGACCAGTCGGTGATGTCGACCGCGGTGTACCGCGGGGGCTCCGCCGCGGCGTTCAGGACCATCGCGGAGACGAGACACACCGCTGCGCCGTTGTTCAGCCGAACCGCCATCGCTGCTCCTTCGGGTTGCACGCAGGGGTGGAACCCCGCCGCGTCGATACCGGCGCGGGGCCGGCCCGCAGAGCGCGAGCCGCTCGCAGTGTACATACTTTGATCCAATGAAAAGTATTGATTTTTTCTATTTATAGACTGCAGCGAGACGGGGTGCGATGAAAAAAGCCCGCGGCTCGAGCCGCGGGCTTTTCGTTGTCCTGCGTTGCGGACGGCGTCAGCCGTTCCAGCCGGCCTTGAAGGTCTTCATCGCTTCCTCGATCTTGCCGGTCAGCGCGTCGTCGAGGGCGAGCTTCTCGGAGAGTTCATCGCGGACGCCCTTCGCGGCGCTCTTGAAGTGATCGAGCATGCCCTTCTCGAACTCGAGCACCTTGCTCGGGTCGATGTCGTCGAGGAAGCCCTTGGTGCCCGCGAAGATCGACAGGATCTGGTCGACCGTCTCGTAGGGGTCGTACTGCGGCTGCTTGAGCAGTTCGACCATGCGGAGCCCGCGATCGAGCTGGGCCTGCGTCGCCTTGTCGAGTTCCGTGCCGAGCTGGGCGAACGCCTCGAGTTCGCGGAACGCCGCGAGATCGAGACGCAGCGAGCCGGCGATCTTCTTCATCGCCTTCACCTGGGCCGCACCGCCCACGCGGGACACCGAGATGCCCACATTGATCGCGGGGCGGACGCCCTTGTAGAACAGGTCGGGCTCGAGGTAGATCTGCCCGTCGGTGATCGAGATCACATTGGTCGGGATATACGCCGACACATCGCCTTCCTGCGTCTCGATGACCGGCAGCGCCGTCAGCGAGCCCGCGCCGTTCTCGTCGCTGAGCTTGGTCGCACGCTCCAGGAGGCGGCTGTGCAGGTAGAACACATCGCCCGGGAACGCCTCGCGGCCGGGCGGGCGGCGGAGCAGCAGCGAGAGCTGGCGGTACGCGACCGCCTGCTTGCTGAGGTCGTCGTAGACGCAGAGGACATGCTTGGGGTAGGGCGCGCCGCTGGCGAGGGTGCGTCCCTCTTCCTTGCCGCTCCACATGAAGTGCTCGCCCATCGTGCAGCCCGAGTAGGGCGCGATGTACTGCATCGGGGCGGGGTCCGAGCTGCCCGCGAGGACGACGGTGGTGTACTCCATCGCGCCCGCGTCCTTGAGCGTCTGGACGACGCCCGCGACGGTCGATTCCTTCTGCCCGACCGCGACATAGATGCAGACCACCGCGTCCTTGGTGCCCCAGTATTGCTTCTGGTTGATGATCGCGTCGAGCGCGACCGCGGTCTTGCCGGTCTTGCGGTCGCCGATGATCAGCTCGCGCTGCCCCCGCCCAACCGGGATCATCGAGTCGATCGCCTTGATGCCCGTCTGGAGAGGCTCGTGCACGGGCTGGCGGTCCGCGATGCCCGGCGCGATGATGTCGACCTTTGCGCTGCCCTCCGCCTGGATCGCGGGGCCGTCGTCGAGCGGGCGGCCCAGCGGGTCCACGACGCGGCCCAGCAGGCCCTCGCCGACCGGGACCTCGAGCAGACGCCCGGTGCTCTTGACGAGGTCGCCCTCCTTCACGGAGAGGTAATCGCCGTAGACGACGCAGCCCACGGTGTCCTCTTCCAGGTTCATCACCTGGCCCATGACCGCGCCATCCGTGGTCTGGAACTCGACCAGTTCACCCGCCATCGCGGTGGACAGGCCGTAGATGCGGGCGATGCCGTCGCCGACTTCCACCACGCGTCCGACCTCGGAGACCTCGAGCTCCTGGGTGTACTGCTCGATCTCCTGCTTGATGACGCTCGCGATCTCGTCGGTCTTGATCTTCACGGGTCGTTCCTCTTGGTCGGGTGGCGTGCCCGATCGCTTGGCTTGAGGGATCTTCCGGGCCCCAGGGCCCCGGCGCCCGCCCCTTCCCTGGGACATGGCCCCGCCGCGCTCCGCGTGGGCGACAACCGTAGCGCCGCCGCGGCAAAAAATCCTGTTCGGCAGCAGCCTCAACCCGGCCCGGTTTCACTTTTGACCGTCCCCCCGCCGGGGGTGATCAGCCGGGCGGCTCGGCCTCGGCGCCGCGCTTCCGCAGCAGCACCCGAACGACACGGTCTTCGAGATCCGCGACGACCCCCGAGGGGAGCCCGATCAGGCGGAGCGGCGCCTCGCGGGCGATCGCCCCGGTCTCGTCGGCCGGGAGATCCGCGAGCCCCGCGAGATCGACCTCCGCGATGGCGCCGGGCGCGACCTCGCCGCGCCGGATCTGCTCGATCGCGGAGACGGGGCCCGTCAGCACGAGATCCTCGAGCACCCGGTCCTCGGGGGGCACCTCGAGATTCCATCCCGCGAGGTCGGCGGGGAGCACGCTCAGCCGGACCGGCACCTCCCGGAGCGTGAGGCTCTCGGTCCGAACGCGGAGGGCGAGGGTGACAACCACGCGCGGATCGGCGAGGCGGAGCCCCCAGGTGTCCTCCGGGAGCCCGGACAGTTCGATCGGGACCTGGCTGATCTCGGTGCGCCGCCCCGGGGTGAGCGCCGCGAGCCGCGCAGGCGGAATCCTCGCGATCGCGTGGAGGTCGAGAGACGCGGCGAGGGAGGCGGGCAGGCGGACCGTCGCCTCGGCGGGCTCGATCCGCACAGGGCCCGCGGTCTGCAGCCCCTCGAGGTCAGCCTCGATCGGAACGGTCAACGACTCGAGGCGGTCGATCTGGAGGCCGAGTGTGCGGGGGGTGACGCGTCGGATGGTCAGGCCCGAGTCCGCGAAGAGCTCGGCGCGCCGGATCGCGTCGATGAGTTCGACCGAGCGGGACCCGGGCTCGCCCGGGAGTTCGTCCCCGATCTCGAGCACGACGCCCTCGATCGCTCGCGCGCGCACCGCGTCGATCAGGCCCGTCGGGCCCGCGAGCTCGATCTCGATCGAGCCCGACCAGGTGTCCGCGTCGGTCAGGCGGAACGCGCTGTTCGAGCCTCCCGCGGAGACCTCGATCGGGACGGTCAGCGTCTCGGCACGCAGCGTCCGCGATTCGGCGAAGAGCCAGACGAGGACCGCGACGAGGGTGACGACCAGGAATGTGCGCACGCGTTCGCCGATCATGCCGCGGACCCCTTGGGCTGCTCGTCGTCGGCGTCGTCGGCCGCGAGCGGATCGGTGACGCCCTCGTTGTCTGAAGGCTCGGGCTCCGACTCGGCGGGCGCTCCGAGGCGCCGGCGCAGTTCATCGGCGAGTTCGTCCTCGGCGTACGCGCGGCTGAGCCGCCCCCGCTCGCTGATCCGCATCTTGCCCGTCTCTTCGGACACCACGAGCACCAGCGCGTCGGTTTCCTTGCTCAGGCCCACCGCGGCGCGGTGCCGGCTGCCCAGCGAGGGGTCGGGCATGTCCGCGGGCTCGGCGAGCGGGAGCTGAACCCCCGCGGCGACGACCCGCTGGCCGCGCACGATGACCGCGAGGTCGTGCAGCGCCGACCCCGGGAAAAAGATGGTCTGGAGGAGTTGGGTGGAGACGACGGCGTCGAGGTTGGTGCCTCCCTGGATCAGACCCCGGAGCCCGACCCGGCGTTCGAGCACGATCAGGGCGCCGAACCGCTGTCGCCCCAAGTAGATGCAGGCGGCGACGATGTCCTCGACGACCCCCCCGAGTTTGGCGGTCTCGCCCGAGCGCACGATCTGCGCCTCGCCCAGCCTGCTGAACGCCCGGCGCAATTCCGGCGCGAAGACGACGACCATCACGATCGCGAACAGCGCAAGGAGGCGGTCGAAGAGGAAGGCGAGCCGCTGGAAGGAGTCGCCCGCGCTCATGAGGCGGACGACGAGCGTGCCGATGACGAGGACGAACAGCAGGCCCTTGAGGACGCCCGCGGCGCGGGTGCCCTGGATGAAGCGGACGAGGGCGAAGACGACGATCCAGATGAGGACCAGTTCGAGCCCGATCTCCCACAACGGGTACGAGCCGAGTCGCTCGATCAGGTCTCGGAGTCGGTCCAGAATCACCGGTCGGGCCTCGCGATCAAGAGAGTGATAGGGTCACCATCGGTCAGAATACGCCCCGCACCCCAGATGAGCCCCCGGGAACGGGCGTGCCCGGCAGGATTTGTGCGCGATGGAGGCCCGATGCGGCTGGTCGGATTCGAGACAACACCCAACCCCAATGCGATGAAGTGCGTCATCGAGGGAACGGACCCGGCGTCGCCCGTGCGCTCGTACTTCAACGCGGCGCAGGCTCAGGAGGCGGGCGACGGGCTCGCGTGCGCGCTGTTCGCGATCCCGGGGGTGACGAATGTGCTGGTCCATACGGCGTTCGTGACGGTGGGCAAAGCGCCGGATGCGAAGTGGGCGCCGATCCGGCGCTCGGTGCGGGCCGTGTTGCAGCGGCACGGGGACCACGCTGATGAATGATCGGGCGGTCGCTTCGGCGGTGACGGCGTGGCACGGTGCGCACGCGCGGGACCTGCCCTGGCGCGATGCGCCGGCGGGAGCGCGGGATCCGTACCGGGTGCTGGTCAGCGAGATCATGCTCCAGCAGACGCAGGTGGCGCGGGTCGTCGAGAAGTTCGGGTCGTTCCTCGAGCGGTTCCCCACTGTGGATGATCTCGCGCGCGCGGAGGAGGCCGAGGTGCTCGCGGCGTGGTCGGGGCTGGGGTATTACCGGCGGGCGCGTCTGCTGCACAAGGCGGCTCGCGCCGTGGTGGACGAGCACGGCGGGCGGATCCCCGATGACCACGCGACGCTGATGACGATCCCGGGGATCGGGCGGTACACCGCGGGTGCGATCGCGTCGATCGCGTTCGGGCAGGCGGCGCCGATCGTGGACGGGAATGTGTCGCGGGTGATCCTGCGGCTGGAGGGGCGGGAGGAGGCGGCGGACGACCGAGCGGGGCAGAAGCGGACCTGGGCGCGTGCGCGCTCGTTGGTGGAGAAGTCGGACGAGCCCGGGGGATTCAACGAGGGCTTGATGGAACTGGGCGCGACGGTTTGCGCGCCGCGCAATCCGCGGTGCATGTTCTGTCCTGTGCGGGAGTGTTGCGGCGCGTTCGCTTCGGGGCGGCAGGACGCGATCCCGCGGCCCAAGAGGGCGGCGGCGCGGACCACCCTGTTCATCACGGCGGTGCTCGCGATCGACGCGCGGGGGCGGCGGCTCATCGAGCAGCGGGCGGAGACCGGGCTCTGGGCGGGGATGCACCAGCCTCCCAGTGTGGAGCGGGCGGACCGGTTCGCGACCGATGATGAGGTCCGCGCGGAGCTCGGTCTCCGTGCGTCGAGCGAGATCGACGCGTTCGCGCACCAGACGACGCACCGGGATGTCCGGTTCCGGGTGGTGCTCGCGGCGGGGGCGCGGGCGGGGCGGGGGCGGCGCTGGGTGTCTCCTTCGGCGATCGGGTCGCTGGCGCTGGGCAACCCGCAGCGTCGGATTCTGTTGGAGACCGAAGTGCCCCGGCGGGCGGAGAGGGCGGCGGACGAAGCGGCGGGTGGAGCGGCGGGCCGCTAGCCTTGACGCGTCATGCTGCTGGGCGTTGTCATCCCGGTCTACAACGAGCGCGCGTTGCTGCCGAGGCTGCTTGCGCGGTTGGACGCGACGGAGCGGCCTCGCGGTGCGGACGGGCTCGTGGTGACGCGGCATGTCTTCCTGGTGGATGACGGTTCGACGGACGGAACGGTGGACCTCCTCGCGGACCTGGACCGGCGGGAGGACATCACCTGCCTGTACGCGGAGCGGAACCGTGGGAAGGGGAGCGCGCTCCGGCGAGGATTCACAGCAGCGCTCGAGATGGGCTGCGATGCGGTGATCGTGCAGGACGCGGACTTGGAATACGACCCCGCGGACCAGGCGAAGGCCCTCGCGCCGATCCTCGACGGGCGGGCGGACGCGGTGATCGGGACGCGGTTTTTGGGTGAGACGCACCGCGTGCTGTATTACTGGCATTCGGTCGTGAACAGGGGGATCACGATGCTCAGCAACATGCTGAGCAACCTGAACCTGACCGACATCGAGTGCGGGACGAAGGCGTTCAGCGCGGAGACGCTCCGGCTGCTGCTCCCGAAACTGCGGGAAGATCGGTTCGGGATCGAGCCCGAGCTGGTCGCGAGGCTCGCGAAGTTGAGGTTGCCCGACGACGACGGTTCGTTGCGTGCAGCACGGATCTTCGAGGTGCCGATCAGCTACGCGGGGCGGACCTACGCGGAGGGCAAGAAGATCGGCTGGCGCGATGGCGTCGAGGCGCTCCGGTGCATCCTGCAGCACAACTTGTTCTGAGCGCTCCGTCGCGCCCTGCGGGCGCACACTCGCTCGTTCACGGCCGCGCCGGGTGAACCCGGCGATCCTGATCGGACGCGTCGTGATGTGATGTCGGCGGGCCGGCTTGGGTGCGACGGCTCGGCGCAGCGGAAGCGAACCGAACCACGCTACTCCTCGCGCTACTCCTCGTCGGCGATCGCGCGGCGGAGGCGGTCCATGATCGAGAGCAGTTGGTCCCGCTGGTCGTCGGGGAGGTGCTCGGCGGCCTGCTGGAACTGCTCGATCGTCACGCGCTTGGTCGCGACGGTCCCGTCGGGCATGCGGCGGGCGGCGGTCCCGGGCAGGGCGTTGACGATCTCGGGGGCGTTCTCGACCATCTCGGCCATCTTGCGGAGCATGGAGGCGACGGTCGCGGGGCTCGCGCCGTGGCTGATGCGGACATTGACCGGAGAGATCGGGGACTGCGTGTCCTCGCGACGCATGATGGAAGCGCTGATGACATGCCCGTCCGCGTCGGCGGTCGGATCGTCCTGGCGATCGAGGCTCTCGGCGTTGTAGCCGACAAGGTAGATCGCGATGGGTCGAGGCGTGTCGTCGCTCGGCGGGTCCGTCTGCTGCTGGTCGTCGGTCATGGGGTCTTTCGGTCGGTCGTCGGGGTCAATCGCGGGTCGCCCGCTCGATCCAGCCCCCGCCCAGCACGAGGTCGGGGCTGTCGGCGTCGTAGACAACCGCGGCCTGCCCCGGCGCGACGGCCTCGACTGGCTGGTCAAAGATCACTTCGAATCGGCCCGGTCGGCCGCTGGGGGTGGCCTCCCGGGTGTCGGAGATCCTGCGGACGCGGGCGGGAATCGCCTTGCTGTTGTACCGGTATTGGACGCTGACGCGCCGGGCGGAGCCTGCCGACTCGGCGTCGGGTATGTCGGCTTCGGGGACCAGCCAGTTGGCTTCGCGGGCGACGAGGCCGGAAGCCTTGAGGTCGTCGCGCCCCCCCACCGTCACGGTGTTGTCCCGGGGGTTTCGTTCGACGACATAGATGGGGTGCCCGAGCGCGACGCCCACGCCGCGGCGCTGCCCGACGGTGAAGCGGTGCTGGCCCTCGTGTTCGCCCAGGACATTTCCCGCGGTATCGCGGATCTCTCCGGTGCCTCGCGCGGCGGGGGCGAGGTCGGGGCGGCGGCGCTCGACGAGGCCCGCGTAGTCGTTGTCGGGGACGAAGCAGATCTCCTGGCTGTCGGGCTTATCGAAGACGGGGAGGTTCCTGTCTTTCGCGAGTGCACGGATCTCGGGCTTGGTGTAGGCCCCGATGGGGAGGATCATCTCGCGGAGTTTGTCGCGGGCGATGCCGAAGAGGACATAGGACTGGTCCTTGGTGTGATCGACGCCCCGGAGGAGTTGGTCGGTGCCGTGATCGACGCGGGCGTAGTGCCCGCTCGCGACGGCGTCGGCGCCGATCTGGGCGGCGTAGTCGTGGAGCTTGCCGAACTTGAGCCAGTCGTTGCAGCGGACGCAGGGGTTGGGAGTGCGCCCGCTCGCGTACTCGTCGACGAAGTAGTCGATGATGCGTCCGAAGTCCTTCTTGAAGTTGCAGACATAGAGGGGGATGCCAAGGTGTGCGGCGACGAGGCGCGCATCGGCGGCGTCGTTGATCGAGCAGCAGCCCTGGTGCCCGATCTTGACCTTCGCGGGGTCGCAGGACACGCCCGCGGAATCGAAGGGCTGGAGTTCGTCGATCGTCTCGCCCGGCGAGCCCAAGCGCATGAAGACACCCACGACCTCGTGGCCCTGGTCTTTGAGCAGGGCGGCGGCGACGGATGAATCGACGCCTCCCGACATCGCGACGAGGATCTTGCGGCGCTGGGATGGGGGAACAGGAGCCGGCACGGGCGATGATATGAGCCCCGAACGGAGGCGCGGCGGGATTCTCAGTCCTCGGGCGCGAGGTCGTAGATCTCGGAATCGCCCGCGTCCGGGTCGTTCGTCGTTCCGGAGGGATCGGCACGCAGCGCGTCGAGTTTGCGATCGACGATGTGCTCGTGCTTGCTGCGGACGGGCTGGTCGCCCGCGAGGGGGATGGCGCCCTCGTCTTCGAGGGGGACGACGGAAGGGTCGTCCCTGTACGACTCGGGGGGGGGCGGCGCGCTGGCGGCGAGGGCTTCCGCGGCGGCGCGGGCGCGGGCGGCGTCGCGCATCGCCTGGCGGTGCTTCTTGTTGGCGATGCGGATCTCGCGTTCCTTCGCGGCGTGGGCGTTCTGGATCGCCCAGAGCGAGGCCTTGGCGAGCATGATGACCGACCAGGCGAAGATCGCAACTCCCGCGATCACGATGAGCGCGGAGATGACTGTCGCGAAGACAAAGAGCAGGGCGAAAGGCGGATTCACGAGCAGGACGATGGCGCACACGATGTAGAGCGAGCCGCAGACCGCGATGCACCAGGTCGCGGCGCGGAGGCGGGCGCCCTCGCCTGTTTCGCCCGCCCAGTCCGCGAGCGAGGAGAGGAAGATGCCCAGGGGGATGAGCCCGAAGAGGGCGCCGACGAGCAGGAACCCTGCGACGCCCTGGACGATGGTGGTCCGGGTCGCGACGCCGATCCACCCCAGGATCGCGGCGAGGAAGGCGAGCGACTGGCTGGCGCGCGCGGCGAGGCGGATGTGGTCGTTGTCGAGGATGTCGTCGCGGACGATGCGGTCGCTCTTGGGCCTGCGGATGGTGACAATCCACGCGGCGGCGAACCAGGCGAACATGCCGGTGGTCATCAGCAGGCCCTGGATCAGGGGCGGGATGATGGGCGTGCCGGCGTTATGGAAGCGGCTGAGGATCAGCAGGAGGGTGACGCCGAGGATGGTGGAGGCCTGGAGACCCAGCCCGAGCGCGATGAGGCGGATGTAGCCGATCGGAGCGTTGGTGAGGCTGTCGGCGAATCGGACGGACTTTTTGGCGTTCGCGATCGCGGTCCCGCATTCGGGGCAGGCGCCGCCGACCTGGAGGCCCTGGAGGTTGTAGCCGCACTTGATGCAGGGGCGTTCGGTCTTGATGACCTCCCCGGGCCCGCTGAGGGGGTGCGCGGTCGACATCGGCGGCGGTTCGATGGGCATCCCACGCAGTGTACCGGTCGCTCGGGATCGGGCTGCGGGGAATCAGGTTTCCGGCGCGGGTTGGGCACGCTGGGCGTCGTACGCGGCGGCGACGACGCGGCTGAGCCGGCCCACGACCCCGATGAACGAGAAGGCCCAGACGATCACGAAGCAGGTGACGACCCCCGCCCAATCGCTCATGGGGTTCGCGGCGAAGAGTTTCTGCAGGGTCATCGCGATCGGACCCGCGACGACGATGGGGGCGGTGAGGAGCAGTTGGGTCAGTCCGGTCCGGGTCCGGCGGACCGCGGCTCGCTGGGCGAGCCCGCGGAGGAGGACGAGCCCGAGCGACGCGGTCGCGAAGATGAGCGTTGCCGCGAGCGCGAGCGCGGCTTCGTCGAGGTTCCGGGCCCAGACGACGCCCCGCATGGGGGCGAACACGAGCGCGCCGAGGACGGCGGCGACCGAGGCGTAGTTCGTCGCGCGAAGCATGGCGCGAACGGTCGTCGAGGCGCCCGCGAGGCGACGGTCCGCGAAGGCGGCCTCGGTGATGCGCCAGCCGATGATCCACATGAGGAACCCGGCGGCGAGGCCCCCGAACGCGACGACGGTGACGATCGCCTCGACGATCCCGTTGTCATCGAGGCTGTGCCCGGTCGCGACATCGTAAATCGAGAGAATCACAACCATCGAGAGCAGAGCGATGATCGGCACGCAGATCCCGACGCCGATCGAGGCGTTGACGAGCCGGAGACCACGCGTGAGTTTGCGGAGACTCTCGGGGTCCGCGCCGGGGAGGTCGCTTCCGAAGCGGGCGCGGATCATGGAGACACCGCATTCGGGGCATTTCGCGTCCGGGTCGCGCCAGGAGGGCAGGCCCTCGAGGTTGTAGCCGCAGTTGGAACAGATGCCGGTCTGGGTGAGCACGGGGGTGGGTTCGGGGATCTGGCGTCCGCCCCACCACCGCCTCTTGGCGAGCGCGGGGATCTGACGCCGCCCGCTCCGCCCGGTTTTGCGATTGTCTCGGCCTTTCACGGGCGCCTCCCCCGATTCTTCTGGGGATCGGAGCGGACCGGTTTCAGGAGGTCAGACCCCGATGCGGGCCTCGCGGACGGCGGAGACCGCGGTCTCGAACAGCAGCCGCCCCGGGGTGAGCAGGCCCTCGCGGCGGGCGGGGTCGAGGCTCGTCCACGCGGGGTGGCGGGTCCACTCGAGATACCGCTCGGGGTGGGGCATGAGCCCGAAGATGCGTCCGGACGCGTCGCAGAGACCCGCGATGTCGCCCTGCGACCCGTTGACCGGTTCGGTGTAGCGCAGCGCGATGTGCCCGCCTGCGTCGAGGGCCTCCAGCACGGCATTGTCCTTCGCGACGAGGCGTCCCTCGCCGTGCGCGATCGGGAGCAACATGGTCGAGGGGTCGTATTCGCCCTTCGCCTGTTTCTCCGCGAGCCCCCTGGTCCAGATGCAGCGGTCCCCGGCGGCGGGCGCGACGCCCACCCAGCGGTCGATGAAGACGCCCGAGTCGTTCGCGGACAGCGCGACGGTGGGCGTGATCGGGTCGGTCGGCCAGTCGCTGCCCGAGGGGGGGCCCGGGAGGAGCCCGAGTTGGACCATGACCTGGAAGCCGTTGCAGATGCCGATCATGGGCACGCCCCGGTCCGCGGCGTCGCGGAGGGCGGGCCAGAGCGTCTCGCGCAGGCGGGCGGCGAGGATGCGCCCGGAGGCGATGTCGTCGCCGTAGCTGAACCCGCCCGGGAACCCGATGAGTTCGGCGCGGTGGATGGGATCGGGGTCGGCCGCGAGGCGGTCGACATGCAGCAATTCGACGGCGCACCCGGCGAGGCGGAAAGCCCTGACGAGTTCGGCGTCGCAATTCGTCCCGGCGGTCCTGAGGACCAGCGCCCTCGGCGTTTCGCTCATGGGGGCATCGTAAGCGTTCCGGCGATCGTGGGCGCGGGCGCACGATCCGGGGTCGATCGCCCGCTACCATCTCGGAACCGGGGGACGCGGAGGCGTCGCGCCCCGCGGGCGGCCGCGACAGGCGGCGGCAGTCGATTCCCGATCAGAGCGAAAGGCGATTCTCCATGCCGGCGATCCATCCGTTCCGGGCGGTGCAGTACCACAACGGTGAGGGCGATGTGAGCGACCTTGTCGCGCCGCCTTACGATGTGCTGAGCGCCGCGGACAAGCAGTCGTATCTCTCCAAGAACGCGAAGAACATCGTCTCGGTCGATCTTCCGCATGTGCCGCCGAAGGAACTCGGGCCTCCCGAGGCCTATCAGCAGGCGGCGGCGGCGCTGGAAGCGATGCTCTCCGACGGCACGATGACGCGCCGGGAGAAGCCCGCGATCTTCGCCTATCGGCAGACTTTCGAGGCGGAGGGGCAGACCTTCAAGCGCACCGGGATGGCGTGCGCCCTCGACACGGTGCCCTTCGGGACGCGCGAGGGCGGGGGCATCCTCCCGCACGAGCAGACCTTCAGCGGTCCTAAGGAGGACCGCAAGGCGCTGATGGAGGCGACCGCGACCCAGCTCTCGCCGATCTTCGGTCTGCACCCGGATGATTCCGGCGCCGCGACGAAGGTCGTGCACGGGGTGTGCGACAGCCGGGACCCGGACATGACCGCGGACCTCGGGGACGGGGTGCTGCACGAGGTGTGGACGATCGAGGACGAGGCGACGATCAGCGCGTACCGGGACGCGCTGGCGGGCGAGGATGTCTTCATCGCGGACGGGCACCACCGCTACAACACGGCGCTTAACTATCTCGCGTCGCTCGAGGAGCAGGGCGCGGTGCCGGCGGACCACCCGGCGCGGAAGACGATGTTCGTGCTGGTGGGCATGTCCGACCCGGGGCTCTACATCGGCCCGACGCACCGCGTGCTGGGCGGGATGAGCGAGTACTCGATCGACGCGTTCCAGAAGGCGGCGGAGGGGATCCTCCAGATCGAGCCCTGCGACAACAACCCCGAGAAGTTCGATCACGAGATCGAGCACTGGGCGGCGAAGGGGCACGACAATGTGATGGGCCTGATGGACTTCGAGACCGGGCTCTGCTTCGTGTGCTTCCCGGCGACGCCCGACCCGCTGGAGGACTCGTTCCCCGAGAAGCCCAGGGCGTGGCGGACGCTCGATGTCGCGATCATCCAGCACCTGATCGTCGAAGAGATCTGCGAGCCCACGCTCAACAGCGGGAACCCGGTGAAGTGGGCGTTCCCGCACTCGATCCGCGAGGTGCTGGAGATCGGCAAGGGCAGCGAGACGGGCGCGGGCGGGGGCGCGGGCTTCGCGCAGCTCGCGGTGATCGTCAAGCCCACCCCCATGGACGCGGTGCGGGATGTGAGCCATGCGAACGAGCTGATGCCCCAGAAGTCGACCTTCTTTTTCCCCAAGCTCGCGACGGGCCTGTTCGTCAACCCGCTGAAGTGACCGCCCGCTGGGATGGACACGCGCACAGGAGGGCGCGGGCGCGATGCCGGACCTTTGCGAGATCGAGTTCGGCGGCGCCACGCTGACGCTCACCGGCGAGCGGGCGGTGTGGTGGGCGGACCAGCGCGTCCTGCTGATCGCGGACCTGCACCTCGGCAAACCGGCGAGTTTCCGCGAACGGGGCGCACCGGTTCCCGAGGAAGTGACGGCGCGCGACCTGTCGCGGGTGTCGGCGCTGCTCAAGCGATTTGACGCGGAGCGGCTCGTGATCCTCGGTGATCTCGCGCACGATCGGGCGGCGTGGCGCGAGGTCACGCTCGGTGCGTTCGCGGCGTGGCGGGACACACACGCGTCGGTCGGGGTCACGCTTGTGCGCGGGAACCACGACCGATGGGCGGACGATCCTCCGGAGGCGTTGGGGATCGAGGTCGTCGAGCCGGGCTGGGTGCTCGGGTCGATCGCGATGCACCACGAGCCTGTCGAAGAATCGACACGGGCAGCGCTGTGCGGGCACCTGCACCCGGGCGTTCGCCTGCACCCGATCGGTCGCACGAAGCGGGGCGGGATGCGGACACCCTGCTACTGGTTCGGCGGGTCTCTGGGCGTGCTTCCGGCGTTCGGGCGGTTCACAGGGTGCGCGATGATCCGGCCCGGGGCGCGGGATCGGGTCTTCGCGGTCGGGGATGGGAAGGTGGTCGAGATCCGGGGCGCCGCGCGGCCCGCTCAGACGACATAGTGGTCGGTCTTGTAGCGGGCGAGATTCGCGGGGTCGGTGAACCATTTGATCGTGCGCGCGAGCCCCTCGCGGAAACCCTCGGGACCGGCAAGCGCCGGGGACCATCCCGTCAGTTCTCGCACGAGCGCGTTGCTGGAGAGGAGGCGATCGACCTCGCTGCCCTCGGGACGCAGACGCTCGGCTTCGCAGACGACCGAGGCGCCCGAGCCCATGCATTCCTTGATGATCTCGACGGTCTCCCCGATCGAGACATCCCAGCCGGTGCCCAGGTTAACCTGGCGTCCGACCGTTCGGTCACTTTCGGCGATCGCGATCAGGCCCTGCGCTGTGTCTTCGACGAAGGTGAAGTCGCGTCGGGGCGTGGTTGCGCCGAGGCGGATCTCCGATTCGCCCGACGCGATCTGCGTGATCACGGTCGGGATGACGGCGCGGTTGGACTGGCGCGGCCCGAAGGTGTTGAAGGGGCGGCAGACCGCGACGGGCGTCTCGAACGAATGAAAATAGGAGAGCGCGATCTGGTCGGCGGCGATCTTGCTCGCGGAATAGGGCGACTGGGGCTGGATGGGGTGCGCCTCGTCGATGGGCGTGTAGCGGGCGGAGCCGTAGACCTCGCTCGTCGATGTGTGGACGACCTTCGCGACGGCGTGCTTCCGCGCCGCGTTGACGATGTTCAGCGTGCCCTTGACATTGGTGTCGATGTACGACTCCGCGGCGCGGTAGGAATACGGGATCGCGATGAGGGCCGCGAGGTGGAAGATCGCGGCGCACCCTTGCACCGCTTCGTCGACGGCGTTCGCGTCGCGGACATCCGCGAGGACGACCTCGAGGTTCGCGTGCAGGTCACGGTCGATGTCCTCGAGCCAGCCCCAAGAGGCGAAGGAGTTGTAGTGCACCATCGCGCGCACCCGGACGCCCGCGCGGAGGAGCGCCTCGGTGAGATGCGAACCGATGAATCCCTCGGCGCCGGTGACCAGGACTGTGCCGCTCGTGAGGTCCATGGGTGATCGTTAGCCGGCGAGGCCCGCGGCGACATCGCGCTGGACGGCCTCGTAATCCTCGGGCTGGCCGATATCCATCCAGTATTCGTGGATCGGGAAACTGACGACGGGCTCGCTCGCACTGACGAGGGCTTCGATGAGGTCGGTCATGTTGAACGGACCGTCGGCGTCGGGGAGATGATCGAACGCGCGGGGCTCGAGGAGGTAGATGCCCGCGTTGACAAAGCTGGTGTAGGTGGGTTTCTCGCGGAGCCTGGTGACGGCGGGTCCGTCGCAGTCGACGACGCCGTACGGGACGCTGAAGGCGTACTTGCGCACGCCGACGGTGAGGACGGCGCGGTGATCGGCATGGAACGCTCGCATGGCGCGGAAGTCGAGGCTGGTGAGGACATCCCCGTTGATGACCAGGAGGGTGGATTCGGGCCTCTCCATGAGGCGGAGGGAGCCCGCGGTGCCGAGGGGGCGGTTCTCGTTGAGGTACTTGACGCGGACCCCGAACGCGGCGCCGTCGTTGAAATGGCTCTCGACATGCTCGGCCTTGTAGCGGGTCGAGACGACGACATCGTGGACGCCCGCCTCGCGGAGATTCGAGATCGTGCGCTCGAGCAGAGGTTTGCCCGCGACGGGGAGCATGGGCTTGGGTGTGTGCTCGGTGAGCGGACGCAGGCGGGTGCCCAGCCCGCCGGCCATGATGACGGCGGTGAGCGGATCGTCGCCGGCGCGCTCCGGGACGAGATCCGCGAGGCAGACGAGGTCGACGACGCGTTGCCCGGAGTCGAGCAGCGGGAGGTGGCGGATCTTGCGGTCCTGCATCACGCGGAGCATCTGCTCGGGACTCGCGGACGCGGGGAGCCAGACGGGTCGGGGATAGACGGGGTTGGACTTGCCGGCGAGGAACTGTCCGGCGGAGCACTCGAACGGGTGGTTGGCGAGAATCGCCCGGCGGATGTCCCCGTCGGTGAGCGTTCCCATGAGACGCCGGTCGTCGTCGATGATCACCAGAATGCCGACGCGGCCCCGGTCGAGCGTGCGCACGGCCTCGTCCATCGGCACGGACTCGTGCACAATGGCGCGGCTGAGCGGGCTGTCGGCGGTGCTGGTGTCCATCGGGCTCTCACCGGATTGTGGGGCTGCCCCTGCGGCGGGCGGATCCTTGGGTTCATCGGCGGATCGGGGGGGCTGGATCGATCAAATCGAGGAAGACGGGTCGCGTTCGGTGATTCCGACCCGCTCAGGCGCGGTTCTCGGGCGGAATGCCGAGTTTTGAGTCGGGCGAGGGTTTTGTGCATCGCGGGGGAATACCGGGGCGAAAACGGCGGTACGCTGATACCTGTTGGAACAGGCAATGGCAGCCCGTGTCCGGGGTCCACTCGGCACGGTGGTTGCAAACAACTTTGGTCCCTCGCTCTGCGGGGCAGAGCGGGTTCGGATCGGAACGGAAGCACGCGCGTGGGACGCGATGTCCCGGAAACGCACAGGAGGAACGCACCATGGCTCGTCGTCGGAACACCTCGATCATCTGCTCGTCGCTCGCGGCCGCCGGGCTCGCCGCTGCCGGGATGGCAGGCTTTGACGGCTTCGGCGGCGCGGCGCACGCCGAGGCGATCGATTTCGAGGCCGCGTCGGTCGCGCCGAGTTACGAAGTGGATGGCGTCCACTCGGGGGTGGTCTTCAGCGTGCGTCACGCTGGGGTGTCGAACTTCCACGGGCGGTTCAACGAGCTGAACGGGTCGTTTTCCTTCGATCCGAGCGATCCGACCTCGGGGTCGTTCACGGCGGAGATCCCGCTCGCGTCTGTGGATACGGGCAACGAGAAGCGTGACGAGCACCTGAAGGCGGCGGACTTCTTCAACGCACGGCAGTTCCCGGTCGCGTCGTTCACCAGCACCTCGGTGTCGGCGACCGACGCGCCGGATGTGTACGCGGTCGAGGGCGACCTGACCCTGCACGGCGTGACGAAGCCCATCGAGGCGCACATCCACTGGGTCGGGACGGGATCGTTCCGGGGTAAGGATGTCGCGGGCTTTGACGCGAAGTTCTCGATCAAGCGTTCTGACTTTGGCATCACCACCGACCTTGCGCCCGACGGCGGCGAAGGGGGCGGTCTCGGCAACACTGTCGATATCACCATCTTCGTCGAGGGCGTGAAGCAGTAAGGAATTCTCTCTCCTCTTCCCACGCGATCGGGCGGCGTTTTCGTCGCTCGGTCGCTTGTTGTGCCGGGCGATGGGCCGCATTCCGCGTCCCCCGCTCTTTTCAAAGACGGGCTCGGGATCGCGTCGCGTGGCGGCCGCGGTGCCGGGCCCGTTCGGTTTTCACGCTCTGAACCGGGTCGATTGAACGGAGTATTCGATGGGGCCTCGTGAGATTCTCCTTGCGGCGATCGTGCCGACTGGGGCGGCGCTGGTGGTGCTGTTCGCGGCGCACGCGCTGCTCCGGCGCACCATCGCGCCTGCCGAGTCCGATGGATCGGAGCGAAGCGCGGTCGTGCCGGCGCTCTCCCCCCGACTGATTCCCGCGCTGACGGTGTTGCTGCTCGCGGGCGGGACGGTGCTGGGGTCGTACGCGTGGCAGAGCCGGGTGGAGTTGTGGGCGGAGTGGGTCACGCATCGGGTGCCGGCTCTCGCGTTGGTCGCGCTGGCGGTCGGGCTTCTGGGCGTGCTGACCCCGGCGCGGCGGTCGGCGGTCGCGGCCGGCGTGCTCGGGACGCTCGGCGGGAGTGTTGTGGCGTGGATGATCCTGGGCGCATTGCACGAGAGCCACATCTCGGAGGCTTCCCGGTGGGGGTGGATCGCGGGCGTCGGGCTCATCGCGGGTGTGCAGTCATGGGCGATCCGCGTCGGCTCGCGGGCGCTGCCCGGCTGGGGAGGCCCCGCGTTCATCTGGTTGCTGCTGGGCAACGCGGCGCTCGGCGCGACGGCGGGGCTGGCGAACGCGCCCCTCGTGCTGTGGCCGACCGCGGGTTGTGCGTTCGCGCTCGCGGTGGTCGGTCTGCTGCGGCGACGCGAGGACCTGCTGGCGGGGGTGTCGCCCGCGATCGCGACGGTCTTCATGGGCGTGCTGGCGGTGAGCCACTGGTTCGGGGACCAGGAACGCTGGCTCATGTTCGGCTTGCTCGCGGGCGCGCCGATCGGTCTTGCGCTCGCGGCGATTCCGGCGCTGCGATCGAAGCCCCTGGTCATCAGGTTGATCCCGGCGGCGGTGGTCTCGCTGGGGCTTGCGGGTGCGCAGGCCGCGATGGCGGTCCCGGCGCTGATCGAGGCGACCACCGACTCGGGCGGGGACGAGTACTACGACTACGAGTAGGTCGATACGCTCGTGGCATGGTCGTCGAACTCACGGTCCGGACCCGAGGCAAGGGGCTTCACGAGATCACCGAGCGGGTCGAGTCCGTCGTCCGCTCGAGCGGGTGCGATGTAGGATTGTGCACGGTGTTCATCCGGCACACCTCCGCGAGCCTGACGATCCAGGAGAACGCGGACCCGAGTGCGCGGCACGACCTGGAACAGTGGATCGAGCGGTTCGTGCCCGAGGGCGATCCCGCGTTCACGCACACGGCGGAAGGGCCCGATGACATGCCGAGCCATATCCGCAGTGCGTTGACGGCTGTGTCGCTGTCGATCCCGGTGATGGGTGGGCGGCTGGCGCTGGGGACCTGGCAGGGGATCTATGTGTGGGAGCACCGGCGCTCGGCGCACACGCGCCGGGTGGTCGTGCATGTCGGCTGGTAGCGGTCAGTCTCCCAGCAGATCGGGGCGGCGGGCGCGGGTCCGGGCGACCATCTGTTCGAGACGCCACTTGGCGACCGCGTTGTGATCGCCCGACAGGAGTTCGTCGGGAACTTGCCGTCCCTCCCATTCGCGGGGGCGGGTGTAGTGCGGGCAATCGAGCAGGCGGGCGTCCTCGGTGATGCCGAGTTCGGCGAGCCATTTCGCGCGCCGTTTGGGGTCGATGGGTGAGCCGTCGGGGTTCTCGTGCGGGGGTGGGGTGAACGAGTCCTGCTCGGCGGAATCGGTATGCCCGAGGACGCCGGGGAGCAGTCTCGCGATGGCGTCGATGAGGACGAGCGCGGCGGGCTCCCCCCCCGAGAGGATGTAGTCGCCCACGCTGATCTCGACGGGGTCGAGGCGCTGGATGACGCGTTCGTCGATGCCCTCGTAGTGCCCACACAGCATGAGCAGGCGGGGCTTCGCGGCGAGTTCACGAACGAGGGGCTGGGTCAGGGGCGTGCCCTGGGGCGTGAGGAGGATGCGGGTCGCGGGGCGCGGGTCGAGCGATTCGGCGTGCGTCACCGCGTCCCAGACGGGCTGGCAGGTCATGACCATGCCGGGTCCGCCTCCGTAGGGGCGGTGATCGGTCTTGTCGTGCTTGTTGAGCGTGTGATCGCGGATATTGGTCGGCGCGATCTCGAGCGCCCCGGCGTCGATCGCACGCTTCGGGATGCTCACCCCGAGCAGCGCGGGGGGCTCGGTCGCGAAGAGCTCGGGGAAGGTTGTGAGCACATCGATGCGCATGCTGAAAAAAGTGGGCGAGACGGCGTGAGGCTCGGACGGGTTCCGCGCTCATGACTTGAGCGTCGGCCGCGTCAGGATACGCGGCGGGCACCGGACGCGGGGCCTCCCCGGAGCGGGAGGAGAGCGAGCCGGGGGTCTTGAGACGCATCGCTTGACCATCTGATTCGGAATGAAGGGGCTATGCCATGAAGGGTTCGCTGCGCACATTGGTCACCGTTGGTTCGGCTGTCGCGGTCTCGGGTCTCGCGCTGGCGGGGAGCGGGGACGGTCAGTTGCTGTACGACATCGATTTCTCGGAGCCGTTCCACACATTCGGCGACTTCGTCTCGCTGGACACTGGGGCCGCGCCGCGCCAGGGATTCAGCGGGTACTTCCTGACAGACCCGGCTGACGAAGCGGTGGTTGACGGTGTATTCGATCTGCGTTCGATGACCGATGGCGTCGGGGTTTTCCCGAACAACGCACAGGCGTTGATGGAACTCGAGAACGCGAACGGTGTTGCCACCGCGGACTACGACATCTACACGCTTGAGTTCGATGTGTCGTTCATCGGCGAGTCTGGGCTCACGGTGTTCTTCGACGCGCCGACGATCAATCGGTTCTACATGGGCTCGGGCTTCCCCGATGCGAGCCGGGGCGTGGTGACCTACGGGTCGGGCCCCACGGCGACTCCCGAGCTGGCGCCGTTCACGATGGGAGAGTTGTTGAAGGTGCGTGTGGATTACAACACGGTGTCGCAACGCTGGCGGATCGAGGTGGATGGTGAGGTGCTGTACCAGGGTCCTGTGCAGAACGCGATCTCGAACCCTGAGTGGATTCGGTTCTCGGCTTCGGCCGGGGCGGCCGTGGACAATGTCCGCGTCTGGGGCTCGTTCGAGAACTGCGGCGACGCGGACCTGAATGATGACGGCATCCTCGATCTCTCCGACATCAACGCATTCGTGGAGTCGTTCCTGGGCGGGTGCGGCTCGTAAGACGATCAGACCGGTTCTCTCTTTTTCCGGCCGGGGCGCGTGGCGTGCCCCGGCCGTTCTTGTGCGCGCGCTGCGGGGCTTGCCGCGATCACTCGGTGTGCGCACGAAAAAGCCCCGGGCTATGACCCCCGGGGCTTGTCTTGTTCCTACCCGTACGCGGTGGTGTCGTCCCTGCGGACGCGGGCTTCTCAGCCCTCCGCGCTCTCCTCCGACGACTCGGACGAGTCGCCAGCGTCTTCGCTCGCCTCGGCGGCGGCGGCTTCTTCCGCGGCCTTTGCCTCGGCGGCCTTCTTCGCGTCATCGGCCTTCTTGAGCTCATCTCGGGCGGCCTCCGCCTCGGCGACGGCCTTCTCCGCGGCGGCGGTGCGGCCGTGGCTGACCGACTTCTTGCACGCGGCGACCGCGGCCTGGGCCTTCTCGATGAAGGGGGCGGGGTCCTCGTCGCTCGACTCGCCCAGCGACTCGATCTCCTTGAGCGCCGCCTCCGCCTTCGCGAGGGCCTGCTTGCAGGCGACGCGGTCGCGGCTCTTGGCACGCTCGGCCTCCCACTCGGCCTTCATCTTGTCGTTGAGCAGGTCGCGGTTGCCCAGCATGTCCATGACGGTCTCGCTGGGGCGGGCGCCGCGCGAGAGCCAGTCCTTGATGCGGTCTTCCTTGAGGTGGATCTGCTCGTCGCCTTCCTTCGCCATCGGGTTGTACCACCCGAGGTTCTCGATCACCTTGCCGTTGCGGCGGGTGCGGATGTCGATGGCGTTGATGCGGTAGAAGGGACGGTGGGTGCGCCCGAAGCGCTGCATGCGGATGCGGACCATTTCCGGTCTCCTGTGGGTATTTGCCGGCACGCGCCGCGGAGCGGGCGTGTCGGGGTTGCTCATCGGGCCCGGCCTCGATGGCCGGGACGACCCGAATATGGCCCCCCACGGGGCCTGCGGACATGTCCCGACGCGGTGCGCCGGGTCCCAAGTCTTGGTCGCACGCCCGGACCGTTCAAGTCTCAGAGAGGATCAAACTCGATCAGTCGCTCCCGGCGTTTGGTATCCGGACGGTTGCCTCAGGGGCACCCGGCGGCGAATGCGCTTACGAACGCGACGATGTCGGCGAGGTCGACAAGTCCGTCGTGGGTCAGGTCCGCGTCGGCATCGCTCGCGAGGAAGCGTTCGATGTAGCCTGTCAGATCCGCTTGATCGAGCACCGCGAAGGGCGGGGCGATGTCCGCCTCGCTGCACGGGCCGGGACGCGTCCGGAGTTCGATGTCGTCCCCGTCCCCGGCGAGGTAGGTGATCGTGAGTTCGACGCCGCCGAAGCCTTCCGTTTGCCCGAAGCGGGCGACCACCGCCCCCTCTTGGAGGGCGGCGAAGGAACCCGCGAGGCCGGCGCGGGCGTCGAGGATCGGGAACACATCGCCGGGTTGAGGAGCGAAGCCCGGGTCGAAATCCACGACCAGATCTCCCGCGAGGGTGGTTGGGCCCTCGACGACGAGGGGCGCGGTCTGCGAGGTTGGTGAGAGGGTGATCCCGATCTCGGCGGCGGGGTTGATCTGCTCATAGCTCCCCTCGATGCGGGTCGGCGTGCCCTCGAAGCCCGCGACGAGTCGGCCTCCCTCGTGGCGCAGCGAGCCCGCGAGGTTCCCAGTCTCGAGCGAGCCCGACACGAGTTCGACCAGGCCCTGCGTGCCCTCGAACGCCTGCACGCGTGCGTGCGAATCGTCGATGCGGAGGACGCCGTCGCTCGCGATCGTGACGGGGGGCTCGCTCAGGAGGGTCGCTCGGAAGAGTTCGAGCGTGCCCCCCTCGATGGTCAGCGTTCCCCGGTTGTCGAGTGTGATAAAAGCGACGCGACCGGCTCCTGAGATCTCGTGGGGCGCGAGGTTGATGAGCGTCCCGCCCTCGCTGCAGCGCCCGGCGATCCCGCCGAGGGCGCGGTCGTTCATCACGAGGCGGCCCGTTCCGCCGATGGAGGCGGTCTCTTCGCACCAGACGCGGAACCAGTGACCCGGGTCGGGAGCGTCGGGCCCCTCGTCCACGACGGTGATTTCCGCGTTGTTGGTGAGGGTCCCGCGGATGTAGGTCGCGGGGGTCGTCGTGCTCGAGAAGTTGTCGGGATCGCCCAGCGAGAGCGCGCCGGTGATGGTGACATCCTCGAGGGTCACGATCTGGTTGTCGGCGCTCATACCGGCGCCGGGCTCGGCGTCGATAACGCCCCCGGTGATCGTGGACCCTTCGTCGTTGAAGCCAGCGATCCAGAGGAACCCGCCTGAGGGGATCTCGATCCGGCCCTGCGTGTTGTCGATCAAGACATCGGAGAGAACCATGCCGCTTGCGCCGAGGCCGGGATGGATGATGCCCCGGTTGGTGAAGCTCCCGGGACCGAGGAGCCCGTCCCCGGTCAAAAGGGTCCCGTCGAGGATGAGCATCGCATCGGGATCGGTTTGGAGTGAGCCGTACCAAAAGTACTGAAAGGCGGGCGTGTCGAGCGTGATGGTGCCGCCCACGATGCGGGCGGTATCGGTATCACGGACGATCATGCCACCGTCGAAGTTGCCCCGCGCGTTGCGGATCTCACCGTTGAGAATGATGTCACCCGCGAGTCCCGTTTCTTCGTCGCCCTGCACGCGGAGTGTGCCGACGATCTCGACATCACGGATGCCGACGCGGTCGATGCTGAACGCTGTGCCGCCGCCGAGCTCGGCACCGGGCGAGCCTTCGATGCGTCCACCCTCGATCCAGGACTGGTTCTTGAGCAGAACGACGCCTTGGGTGTCGATCCGGATCGTGCCCTGGGTGTTGTCCACGATGGTGTCGAAGAACTCGATCGGTTGCGTACCGGTCGCGTGGATCAGCGTTTCGTTGGTGAGTTGGAGATGGCTGAACCCGCCGTAGCCGACGATGCCGTTGTCCAGACGGTTGACGAGATCGGCGCGCGCATCGGGGAGGCCCACGAGCCTTGTGAAGGAGTAGGGGGACGACTCGCCGGGCCGGACGGTGAGCCAGACCTGTCCCGTTCCTTCGAGCAGGGCGCCGCGGACCGGATCGATCTCGAGTCCCCCGGGAGAGAACGCGATCCCGCCTCGCAATCGCGCGTCCGCTTCGATCGTGATGGCGCCCGAGAGATTTCCCTCGATATCACATGTTCCGCGGATGAGGAGATCACGGAAGAATCCGGCGTCGGGCGGGGTCGGCACCCCCCCACTGAGCGAACCGCCCTGCGGGAAATCGAGCACGCCCCCGACGAGCGAGCCGTCGCCTTCGAGACGAACACTGCCGTTCGCAGCGGCGGTGAGGGTTTCGAGATTCCGGAGCGTGGCGCCGTCCTTGACGATGAAGACCGGCGCGAGCCCCGCCCCGATCGAGACATCGCCCACGAAGCTGACATCGTCGTCGCCGTCCGGGAAACCCAGGACGATGCCCCCGAAACTGAGATTGCGCCAGTTGTTCTCGTCGGCCCAGGTGGTCGTGCCGGCGTTTCCAGTCCATTGGAAATCGAAGACCTGCGCGAACACAGGCGAGGCACCGGCCGCGACACCGAGCATCGCGATGCAAAGGCTGATCGGGCCTGTCCCGGCCTGGCTGGTGCGGGACCGTGGATTCACCGGTGAACGCATCGCGAACTTCCTCGGGGCGGGGGATCTCGGGGAGGGGCACGCCTCGCGGGCCCCGGGGGCTCTTCTCGACGCGACAGTGTAACCCCCCGACGCCGATTCCCCGGAGAAGTTCTCATGAATTTCGGCGGGCGCACGGCGCAGGTGGGCCTGCGCGATCCTGACCCCCGGGTACACTGGGCCGCGCCCGGGCCTGTGGCGGAACTGGCAGACGCGGCGGATTTAAAATCCGCTTCCCCTCGGGGAGTGAGGGTTCAAGTCCCTCCGGGCCCATTGCGTTGACCTCTATGAAAATAAGGGCGTTTTTGCTTTTCGGGGCGTGTACCCGTAACGGCTGTACCCGTTTCTGTACCCGAAACACCGTGTGCTTCTCGCCCTGAATGCCTGGCGTTCGGGGGTGTCACAGATCAGCGTGCGTCTCAGTTACTTGGTCTCGATGCATCTTTGCCCCAGATTCTGATCGTTCCGTCGCCGGACGAAGAGAAGAGCCTTGAACCATCTTCACTCCATCGCAGGGCGAACACATAGTCCGTGTGACCGCTGAGCGTCGCGAGGCGGCGGTGCGTGTGCCCGTCCCAGACTCCGATCGTGCCGTCGCGCGAGGCCGTGGCGAGACGCGAGCCGTCGGGTGACCATGAGGCGCCGAGGACTTCGCCCGCGTGCCCCTTCAGTTCCGCCAGGAACTCGCCGGAAGCCGCGTCGTAGATTCGGAAGGCCGATCCGAGGTCCGCGACGCCGACGCGCCGGCCGTCGGGAGAAAGAGCGACTGCCCCGACGAAGCCTTCGAAGATCGAGAAGACGCGGACATCCTCCTCGGAAGAGACGCTCCGAATGATGACCGACCCGCTGTGATCGGTGTACGCGATCTGGCCCGGGTGCTGGCTGGTAGGCGGGCTCGTCGCGAAGGATCCGAACATCCGCTCGTGCAGCACCGCGCCGGCGGGAACGGATCGCAGCGTTTCGGCGAACAGGTGCAATACATTGTCGGGGGTGTAGAACGGCATGATGCGACCGCTCGCGTTCGCAACAACCCGGTCGATTTCCCGGCCGGTGCGCGGATCGAGCCTGACAACGATGGGCGGGAACTGCATCCCGGCTGTTGCGACCACGGTGCACTCGCGACCGTCCGGACTCGCGGCGATCTCGAGCACCGCCAGGCGGACGCCCTCGTCGTCGGTGATCGGCGCAACCAGCCGCGTCGATTGTGTGGCGATCTCCCACAGGCGGAGATCCCCGTCCCAGGATCCGCTCAGGAGGTATTCGCCTCCTCGGAGAAGACAGATCGGGTTGACCGCGGCGGTGTGCCCTCGCAGCACGCCGGGCGGATCTTGTGCCGGGAACCCGAAGACGCCTCCGGACTGGGAGACGCCGATGAATGACTCCTGGGATTCATCGAAGATCAGCCGGTGGATCTTCTCGCCCGGTAGCGTGTAGCTCCTCCTGATCGCACCCGTTTGACCGTCGAGGATGACTGTCCGCCCGCTGTCAAACGAGCAGGCGATCGCGCCGTCATCAGAAGAGATGGCGATCGCGCGGCAGTGGGTTGAATCGACCATCCGCGAACCCCAGAGGGCCTCAGTCCCGGCGAACGGATCGGTGCACGAGACCCGCCCGCCGAAGTAGCCCGAGAGCAGGAAGCTCCGGTCGGCACTCCAGGCGACGACCGTGGTCTGGGCCGGCATCTCCGACCTCGCGATGGCGGTGCGCGTATCGGCGCTGACGATCGCCGTGCGGTATCGCCCGCCCTCCGATTGATACGAGACCGCGGCGAAGACCCTGCCGTGCGTCGGGTGTTCCACGACATCGGTCACGCGCAGATGACCCCTCGTGCGATACATCGCAGAGTCCCCGATGAGGACGCACTCGAACGGATCTCCGGGTTCGAGTCTCGCGATCGGGATACTCAGGATCGGTGGATCGACCGGTTCCGTCGCTCCGGTTTCGAGATCGGCCGCGCGGATCTCGAAGTAGCCGGGCCCGTTCGCGATCGCGGTGGGCGCCGGGACGCGTGCAACGGCGTGGACAGCGGTGGCGTCGAAGCCGGGCGCGACGATGCCCGGCGCCGGGACCGCGCCGATGAGGCTTCTCGTTTCGATCCCTTGATCCGTGATCCCGGTCAGCATCAACGCGGGCTCGGTGGAGTGCAGGGGGGCGGGGCCCGGAATCCACACCGATCCGTGACGGATCCCGGTCGACGCGATCACGGTCGGCGCAACGATCCTCGACGCGATCGCGTCCCATTCCCACCCGCGGAGATGTTTCGGCGCTTCCGCGAGCAGCCGCTCGGCCCTGGGGTAATCGTGCACCGCGATCGAACGATCGGCGTTGTTCAGCGAACTGCTGTAGAGGAGCATCTCCGCTTCGGCCCGGAGCCGCCGCTCGCTTGCGGCGGAGAACAGGGACGCGACGCCGCCCCCGATCACGGCAACAACCGCGAGCAGAATCCCCGCGAAGAGCCCCTTGTTGCGGCTGATGACCCGGCCCATGACATACCCCGCGGACGGGGGGCGGGCGGAGATCGGCTCGCGCGCGAGGAAGCGCCGGAGATCACCGGCGAGCTCGAACGCTGACTGATAGCGTTGCTCCCGGTCGGGGTGGATCGCCTTGCCGAGAATCGTCTCGATGTCGCCCCGCAGGCTCGGGTTCAACGCGCCCGCACGCTCGGGCGAGGCGTCCATCACGGCGCGCACCGCCGCCGCGACGGGAAGCCCCTTGAGTTCGATCGCTCTCACGCCCGTCAGCAGCTCGTAGGCGATCATCCCGAGGGCGTAAACATCCGATCGAACATCCGCCGCGTCGCCCCCATCGAGCTGCTCGGGGGCCATGTAGGCGAGGGTCCCGAGGAACGATCCGCCGGCGGCGAGCGTGAGCGATGCGGCGAGCGTTGCGCGGTTCGCTTCCTCCGTCGCACGCGCGATGCCGAAATCGACGACTTTGGGCTGCGGGTCGCCCGATCGCGGGGCCTGGACGACCAGGATGTTGTCGGGCTTGAGATCTCGGTGGATCACGCCCTTCTGGTGGGCGTGGTGCACCGCGTCGATGATGCGGATCAGCAGCCGCACGCGGTCGCGCAGCGAGAGGCGGAGCGCCGCGTCGAGCAGGGGGGCGCCCTTGATCAGTTCCATGACGATGTAGGGCGATCCGTCGTGCTCGCCGGCCTGGTAGATCTGTGCGATGCCCGGGTGCTGCAGCATGCCGAGCACCTCGGCCTCGCGACGGAGGCGTGAGCTCAGTGTCCTCGTCGGACGCTCGGAGCGGATGAGCTTGAGGGCCACCCGTCTCAAGGGTGCAAGCTGCTCGGCCTCATAGACGACGCCCATCCCCCCGCGTCCGATCTCGCGGATGATCCGGAACTGGTCGATGGTCTCCGGGAGACAGGGCTCCGAAATCCGGTCGATCGCGTGGTCGGCGAGCGGGTCGTCATCGACCCGATCCGCGAGCAGCAGGGACTCCACCGCGGAGCGCAGCCCGGCGTCCGAGCCGCATGCACGATCGATCCCGATCGCCTGCTCCGCTGTCTCGAGATCGCAGATCGAGCGGAAGATGTCCTGCGCCCGCTGGAGCGTCGCGGGATCGTGGAGCGGCGTGGTCATCACACGCCCCCCTTCAAGTCGTCGGTCCGTTCCCCGCCTTCCACCAGCTGCGCCCTGAGCCACGCCTTCGCGAAGCGCCAATCGTCGCGAACGGTCCGCTCACTGATGCCGATCGCGTCCGCGATCGCATCGGTCTTCAGGCCCGCGAAGAAACGGAGCTCGACGATGCGGGCCTGCCGCGGAGCGAGCGACTCGAGCAGTTCCAGCGCATCGGAGATGTCCAGGGCATCGAACCCCGGTTCGTCGGACTCCGAGAGCCCTTCAAGGGTCACGCGGTCCCACCCGTTCCCTCGCTTTTCGGCGCGCCGTGAGCGTGCGTGGTCCACGAGAACATGCCGCATCACCTTCGCGGCGGTGCAGACGAAATGGGTCTCGTCATTGAACGACGCGCGCTCGCGATCGGCGAGCCGGATGTACGCCTCGTGCACGAGGGCTGTGGGCTGGAGCGTCTGCGAACCCGGGGAGACATACGCCCGGGCCACCCGCCGCAGGTGCGCGTAGATCTCGGCGAGCTCGCCGTCCTCCGGTATCCCGGGCGTCGGCTCCGACATCGAAACAGACCTCCTCCCGTTCCAGGGGCGCGGGGCCCCTCCGAAGCGGGGCCGGTGAAAAAAAAACGGCTCCGTAGCAGGATTCGATTGCCGGTTTGGCGGCAGTGTCCCGTGTCTGCGGTAGGGCGATGCCTCTCGCCCGGTGATCCGTTGATCGGCCCAGTGTGCCGCACGCCAGAAAGAGAGTCAACATGAACCCGCGAATGACCCGATGCGCTGCCTCTGCCGCCGTGATTTTTGCGTTCTGTGCGGGATCGGCAGCACAGCCCCTGACAGATGCCTTCACATATCAAGGATATCTCACCGAGAGCGGCGTGCCGGCGGACGGCCTGAGGGATGTTCGGGTCCGCGTCATCGACGAAACCGGTGCGAATATCGTCGATCAACAGGACTTCGACAGCGTCCCGGTGACCGACGGGCTATTCACGCTGCAAGTAGAGTCTGACCCGCAGGTATTCAATGGTGACAAGCGCTTCCTGTTGATCGGCTTTCGCCCGTTCAACTCGATCGCCAACTACCAGTTCGTCACACCGCTGCAGGAAGTCACGGCGACACCCTACTCGCTGCTCGCCAAGCAATCGCAGACCGCGACCTTCGCGCTCAGCGCCCAGTCCGCTCAGTCCGTCGTGGGGATCGACGGGCACTCGCTCGACTCCTCGAACGGCTCGATCCTCGACGCGGTCTTTGTTGCCAACAACGGATTCGTCGGCATCAACCAGACCAACCCGGGTGCCCCACTCTCGATCGGTCGGTTCGGCGTGCAGAACGAGGCGCTCATCAATCTGGTCGCCTCGTCGGCGACCGTCGGCGCCCGCCTCTGGACAATGGGTGTCATGGGCGACACATCCGCGGATGTGGACGATCACTTCTCGTTCAAGATCGACGACACCGGCACGCCGGACACAGACTTCTTTATCGAGCTCGCGACCGGCAATGTTGGGATCGGCACGAACGCCCCGACCTCGAAGCTCCAGGTGGAGGGCACGACGAGCACGCATATTCTGACGATCACGGGTGGTTCTGATATCGCGGAGCCCTTCACGGTGACCGGAGCGGTCGATCCCGTGCCCGGTATGGTCGTCTCGATCGATGCCGAGTCGCTCGGTGGTCTGACCGTTGCCGACGGGGTTTACGACACCAAGGTCGCGGGGATCATCTCCGGCGCCGGGGGCGTGAATGTGGGACTCACGCTCTCGCAGGAGGGGACCGTCGCCGACGGCGATCACCCCGTCGCGATGGCGGGTCGGGTCTGGACCTGGTGCGACGCCGACGCGAACGGCCCGATCACCGCGGGCGATCTGCTCACGACCTCCGGAACGCCGGGGCACGCGATGAAGGTCAGCGATCGCGATCGCGCGGGCGGCGCCACCATCGGCAAAGCGATGTCGTCGCTCGAGTCAGGCAAGGGCCTCGTCCTCGTGCTGGTCAACCTCCAGTAATGGGCTCGCTCGCGGAAGGAGACCGATCATGACACGCTTCATCACAGCGCTCGGAGCCGCGATGGCGATTGCCGCCACCGCCTCGGCGCAGCAGACGCTTGACTCGTTCAGCTATAAAGGCTCGCACAACTCGTACGAGCGTGGGTTGCACCAGTCCGGGGTGCCCTATGTCGGCGGGCGTGTACCACTCAACGAGCTCGTGCTCGCGTACAACTCGTTTTCGATCGAACTCGACCTGTGTCTGAAAGACGACGGCGTGCTCCTGGTCAAGCACGACTGCGATTTCCTGACCGCAGAGTTCAGCCTGCCGGCGCTGCTGAACGAGTTGTTCAGCGATCCGCGCATCTTCGAGCGATTTACATGGCTCGACCTCGAGCTGTCGTTCAACGGCTGCTGCGATAACTGGCCCTCGACATGCGCCGAACGGAGCCAACTGATCCGGGACATCTTCGCGCCCTACTTCCCCGCGTCCGTGGTGTACACGCCCAACGACTTCGTCGCCGACGGCTCGGTGTGGCCCAACATGGCGGAGATGAAAGAACGAGGCAAGGCGTTCTTCATCACCTGGAACCGCGACTGCTCTTCGGACTTCGTGTTCCGCCCCGACTACGGGCGGTATGCGAACCCGCCGACCAACGAGGTCAACTACAGCTTTGAGGACACGGACTCGGAAAGCGTGCCCGCGAACATCGCGAGCGTCGCGGGCGATCGCTACCTGCTGACCAGCTACGCGACCGTCTACTGGGACAATATCAGCGATTCGGGCTGGTTCGAGTCGCTCGGCATCGGCTCAAACTACCTCAAGACGAACAACTTCAGCGCCGACTGGACCGATGGCGCGTTCGTGCACCACTCCTACCCGCTTTACATCGATCAGGCGTATGCCGGTTCCGAGAGCTGGGGTACCCCCTACGCGCCCTTCAGGTCGTTGGCCGAGGGGATGCAGCGGATGCTCCTGACAATCCCGCGTGCGTCGTACGACACCCCGGTCAAGATGCGTTCCGGCGTCTACTTCACCGGGAACGGCGGCACACTCGCCCTCCCGATGACCATCGAGGCGCGGGGGGGCGGGCCCGTCGTGATCTTCCCCTGATTCCGCGTGCAAACTGCGCCTGTTCTCCGATCTCACGCGTTTCGCAGGAGCGAACCGATGCCATGTAGCCAGCCCCATCTCGTCATCGCCGCCGTTGCGGCTTTCCTCGGCGGCACCGCATACGCGAATCCCGCGATCGCCTGGTACTCCATCGATGGCGGGGGAACAGTCTCTTCGAACGGTGGCACAGTCCTCTGGGGCGTAATCGCCCAGCCGGATGCGGGTGTTCCACAGTCGGGAGGCCTCTATGAGTTGCGAGGCGGGTTCCTGGCGCCTCCGCTGTTCTCACGCTCTCCTTGTGGCCCGGCCGACCTCGCCGAACCCTACGAGATCATCGACCTGGCGGACATCAACGCGTTCGTGGCCAGCTTCGTGGCGATGGAACCACCCGCGGATATCGACGCGAACGGGATTTACGACCTCGGTGATATCAATGGGTTCGTCAGCGCATTTCTCGCCGGGTGCCCGTAGTGCTCTACAACCAAGAGGGTGAAGCCGATCGGTCATCGGTTCGGAGCAATCACGAGCCCCGAAGCCGTGACCGGCACGCCCCTCTCTCCACGCGCACGCCGGCAGGACCGGGAAGTCGTTGACCGGTTTGGGCAGTTCGATCTCCGCGACATCAGCCTCTTCGTGAACAGCTTCACCGCGGGCTGTACACCGCTCCCCTGCGCGATGCCCGCGAGTGACCCGCGACCTGTCGAGCCGCCCGTCGGACCGGACTGCGCCGGTGCATCTGAGGATCCGGAGATGCAGGCCTCTCCATGACCCGCGGCATCGAGAGGCTCCGCGGCCCAAGCCTCAGTATCTCATGGTCTGCATCGGCATGGAGATGGTATGACACCACTCGCTCGGCTTCGCGCGGTCGAAGATCGGCGATGACAAGTTGCTAGGCTGTTCATCATGGCAAGAAGAACGCGCTTGGATCTCAGTCGAGCCGGTTTGACTTATCGAAATCAGGCTCTTGTTGATCCTTCTTGGAAGCCTGGGTCTTCTATGCCAACCGTAACATGGCTCATGATCCTCGCGCTGAGGTACTCACTTTGTATCTTCGTGCTGACTGGACTTAACGGTGCTTCAGCGCAGACACACGCGCCGAACTCGATCACGACACAAACCCGTTACCTCTCAGGGAAAGGACCCTCGGATGCTGTGGCGTGGGACTTCTTCTGCCTCGAGGGCCGGAACGCGGGGAAGTGGTCGTCGATCCCCGTCCCGTCGAACTGGGAGCAACACGGGTTTGGCACTTATACCTACGGCAACGATCCGTCGCGCAGCGGCGAGCAGGCCCGCTACCGCACCCGATTCCTCATTCCTCGGGGGTGGTCGGACCGGAAGATCTGGATCGTCTTCGAAGGCGTCATGACCGATTCCACGGTGAGGGTCAACGGTGTGCAGGCCGGACCAACGCACCGAGGCGGGTTCTATCGCTTTCGCTACGACATCACCGATCTCGTCGATACGGAGGACGAGAATCTTCTCGAGGTGGATGTCAGCGAGGTGTCCGCCGACCCTTCGGTCGAGCTCGCTGAGCGGCAGGCCGACTACTGGGTCTTCGGCGGGATTTACCGCCCCGTGTTTCTTGAGTCCAAGCCCCGGCAACACATCGATCACATCGCCACCGATCCCCGCGCCGATGGCTCGCTGCGTGTTCACGCCCGACTCGGCGGCGTTGTCGACGCGGATCGGCTCGTTGGCCGGGTTTACGACGCCAATGGTCAGCAAGTCGGCTGGGAGTTCGGCACCGACATCGACCGGCAACCGGTCACCCTCTCGACAGAGCTCGACGGGATCAAGCCCTGGAGCCACGAGACGCCCAACCTCTACAGACTTCAACTGGCGCTCGAACGCGACGGGGAGCCGCTCCACACCGTCACCGAGACCATCGGCTTCCGGACATTCGAGGTTCGCGAGGGGGAAGGCCTCTACCTCAACGGGCGTCGGATCATGGTCAAGGGGGTCAACAGGCACTGCTTCCGACCCGAGACGGGGAGGGCCCTCGATCGTGCGGATAGCGAAGAGGACGCACGGCTGATCAAGTCGATGAACATGAACGCCGTCCGCGCGGCCCATTATCCGCCTGATACGCACTTCCTCGAAGCCTGCGACGAGCTGGGGCTGCTCGTCATCGATGAGCTCGCAACCTGGCAGAAGCCGTCGCTGGAGACCGCGGCAGGAGAGCCGCTCGTGCGCTCGATGGTCGAACGGGATGTCAACCATCCCTCCGTCATCCTGTGGGCCAACGGGAACGAGGGTGGGTGGAATATGGAGCTCGACGACGACTTCGCGCTTTATGACCCGCAGCACCGGGCCGTAATCCACCCGTGGGACAACTTCGGCGGGCTCGAGACCGACCATTACGAGCCGTTCGACTCGATGCGCGAACTGCTCGGGCGTTCCACGGTCGTCCTCCCAACCGAGTTCCTCCACGGGCTCTACGACGGAGGGCACGGCGCCTCGCTCGATGACTACTGGAACCTGATACGGTCCTCGCCCGTGGGCGCCGGCGGGTTCCTCTGGGTCCTTGCCGATGAGGGCATCGTTCGGACAGATCTGGACGGCCGGATCGATGTCGCTGGCAACCGGGCGCCGGATGGGATCGTCGGTCCGTTCCACGAAAAAGAAGGCAGCTTCGACACCATCCGCGCGATCTGGTCGCCGATCCAGGTTGTCTCGGAAATCGGCGAAGACTTCGGTGGCATGATCGAGGTCGAGAACCGGTATGACTTCACTGATCTCAAGACCTGCACCTTCGAGTGGGAACTGGTCCGTTTCTCGCGCGTTCAGAATCAGGAGCATGTGGTTGCGAGCGGGACGATCGGCGGAGTGCCCGCAAAGCCGGGCGCGCGTGCCCGCCTCGACCTCGGTTTCCGCGAGACCTCGCCGGACGCACACGCCCTGAGGCTCGAAGCGTTCGGTCCGGCCGGAGAATCGGTTTGCCTGTGGTCGTGGCCCATCCGGTCAATCCGGGACATCGCGGGCGATCTCCTTCCGTCCCCGACCCCGGGCCGGGCGAAGGCGAGCAGAACCGAGGACACGATCACACTTGCTGCAGGAAACCTGTCCGCTTCGTTTGACGCCGCCAACGGCCGTATCCGCGAGTTGAGACATATCGGGGAAGGCGAGGATCACGCCGTCCCTCTCCGGAACGGCCCGCGGCGAATCCCCGACGCCGCTCGCGCGATCGACATCGATCCGTCCAGCACGATCGAGCATCCCGATGGCAGCGTCACCCTTGCGTGGCAGAAAACCCGCGATGGGCTGGACACCATCCGATGGACGATGCAACCCAACGGCATGCTGATTCTCAAGTCGTCGTACACGCTCACCGGAAGCCATGATTTCTTCGGGGTCACATTCGACCTGCCCGAAAGTGGGATCCGTTCGAGAGACTGGATCGGTCGTGGCCCATATCGCGTGTGGAAAAACCGCATGCGCGGCCCGAGCTTCGGTTTCTGGAACAATGCGTACAACGACGCGACCCCCGGCGAATCGTGGACCTACCCGGAGTTCAAAGGCTACTTCGCGGACACGGTGTGGACAGCGCTGCGGACCACCGCGGGCACGCTCAACATCGCAACGATGTCGCCGGACTTGTTTCTCCGCATGTTCACGCCCAAGCCTGGTGAGTCTCCCCGGGAGACCGCCGTGCGGTGGCCCGAAGGCGACATCTCGTTCCTTCACGCCATCGCCCCCATCGGCACGAAGTTCAACCCGCCACACCGATTGGGACCGAGCGGGATGCCCACGCAGGCCGACGGCGCGTACTCGATGAATCTCGTCTTCTGGTTCGATTGAGCACCACCCCGAACCTGACCACGATCGGGCCCGCCAGTTCGTACGAGCGAGGGACCTCAGCGACCAGGCGAATCGAAGGTCTCCGTCACCGCCCACAGCCGCTCGAAGCGAACGATCCGCTCGCGCGACGCATCGCCCAGGTGCTCGACCACCTCGAGCACGAGCAGTTCGGCCGCGGTGACAGCGGGGAGTGACATCCCCCGCTCAACCTGCTCCACTTTCATGCTCGCCGCACGGGCTTCTAAGAACCGGGCACCGCCTCGCACTGCGTCGGGCAAGAACGCAAGAAAGCCAAACCAAAGCCCCACCGCCTCGAAAGCTGTACCCAGACCGGCCCCAGAACGCCGGCTGTTGGATCGGGAAGGCCTTTTCGAGCCACCCCGTATTAGCGAGTGCCCCACTAAGGGCAGTCTTCGGCGTCCGCAAGGAACTCGAGGATATCGGTGTTGTCGGCAACCCCGTCTCGGTTGTAATCCCCGGGACATGCCGGCAGCGCGGGCACGACGGATACGACGGCGGCTTGAGACACCGCGGAGCCGAGGGAATTGGTCACCACCACATCGTAAAGTCCGATGTCGCCCGCTGACGCCTGGCTCAGCGAGAGTTGCGGCGTGTTGACGCCCGTCGTGGTTGCGGAATCGTTGAGGGGAACCCCGTCGCGGCGCCACTGAAACATGAGCGGAAGCGAACCGAGCGCCATGTCGATCCGAAGCTCGATGGCGGAGCCCGCGTTCGCGGTCAAGGACTTCGGCTGCATTCCGATGACCGGGGCGATCTGGCAATTGCTCGTGTACAGCACGACATCCGACCCGACAAGAACCGCGGCGTCGAGCGTCCCCGTGGCATCGAAGTCGCCGAGCGTCACCGATGACGGTGTGCCCGGAAGGGTGTCCTCGACCGGCGGCTGGAAGGTGCCGTCCCCGTTGCCCTTGTAGAACTGGAGCACGCCGCTGTCCCGCACCACGGCGAGGTCCGGGTATCCGTCTCCGTCGAGGTCCGCCACATCCATCGCCGTCGCCTGCCCGCCGCTGCCGCCGGCCGGGGCGGCGACCGGTTCGAAGGTCGCGATCCCCGAAAGGGTGGAGACGAGCGGGTTCCCGCCGATGCTCAGGCCCACGATGTCCGCCCCGCCGTCGCGGTTCAGGTCCGCGGCACGCATCCTTCGCTGGGTGCTGAAATCGCTGGGGCTTGCCGTCCCGAAGTTCAGCGAGCCCTGCCCGGTCGCGGAGAACGCGACAACGACCGTGCCTCTCTGTGTCGCAACATCGAGCCGACCATCGTTTGTGAAGTCCGCGACGACGATGTCGTTGAAGCCGATATCGACGGGACTGGTTTGCTCGGGCTGGAAGGTGCCATCGCCGTTCGATAGAACGACCGAGAGCCCGTTCTGCAGATCGAGCGAACCGCTCACGATGTCGTTTACACCGTCCTTGTTCCAGTCCCTGATCTCCACGGCGCGCGAGCGACTCGCCGGAGCGATCACCGGCGGCTGGAGGGTGCCGTCCGCGTTGGCGAAATACACGAGCACATGCTCATCGACAAACGAGGTCTGCGCAACGGCGACATCGTCGAGGCCGTCCGCGTTGAGGTCGCCCGTTTCGAAATCGATGAAGAGCCCCCCGGCGAAATCCAACGCGCTGGAGGTCAGCAGCGGCCCGAGCGTGCCATCACCCGCGCCGAGCAGGACCCCGACCGAGTAGGTCCCCGAGTTGTTGCTGAGGACGACGATGTCATCGTTGCCGTCGCCGTTGGTGTCCGCGGTGAGCAGCCGCTGGGCGGAACTTCCCGCGGGATAGGAACCGGCGTTTCCGACAAAGACATCGCCGGGCGGGCACGCGGTCTGGGCGACCGCGACCCCGGTCGAGAGCAGGCCGACGCAGATCGCCGCGACGCCGATCGGCGACGCATCTCGGTTCCGGGGATCCGTCGCGCCAAAGCGATCTGTTCGTGTGCGCGTCTTCATTGGCAGCCCCCGTCAAGGTCTCGGAGCAGGTCGAGCAGGTCAAAGGTGTTCGCGTCGCCGTCGCCGTTGAGGTCCGCCGGGCACTCGTCGGTTGTCGGCGCGACGGCGACAACCGCTTTCAGGCTCGTCGCCATCCCCGACGCGTTGGTGATCACAATGTCGTACTCGCCCGCCTGCTCGCGTGTGATCTGGTCCAGCGTGAGCACGGGCGAGCGCGACCCCGAGATCGTGGCGGTGTCGTTGATCGCGACGCCGTTCCGCCTCCACTGATAGGTGAACGGCGCGGCCCCGCCGGCCTCGACGGACAGCACCGCCCGGGAGCCCGGGCTCACCAGCGCGTTGGAGGGCTGCTGTGTGACGACCGGGAAGAAATAACAGGTGTTCAGGAATGTCTCCACGGTGCCGAACCCGAACGGATTCGATGTCACAATCAGATCGGGTTGGCCTCGGGAATCGACATCCGCGAGGAGAACATCCGTGCTCCCGTCTTCGGAGATCGGATCGCTCACGGCGGGGGCGAATGTCCCGTCCCCGTTGTTGATGTGGTACTGAACACGATCCGGACCGAACGCGGTATTGACGATGTCGACATCGCCGTCGCCGTCGAGATCCCCCAGGTCGAAGACCTGATAGGTCATCGCCGCCCGCGAGTCCGGGAGCGCGCCCCCGCTGACGAATCCGCCCTGTCCATCCCCGAGCCAGTATTCCAAATTGGCATTCGTGGCATGCCCGACGATGTCGAGAAACCCGTCGTTGTCGAGATCCGCGACCTCGACGAATCTTTCATTGTTCCCGCCCGCGACAGAGTTCAGCGACATTTCCTGCACGAAGGTGTTCTCGCCGGTCTGCCGATAGATCTGCACGACATTCGGGCTTCGCGGCCTGACAAACAGATCGGCCAGCCCATCGTTGTCGTAGTCCCCGACAGCGACGTCGTAGACTTCCTGATCAGGAATGATCACCGTGGGCTGGGTGAATGTCCCGTCCCCGTTGCCGTACACAATCTGCAATCCGGGGGAGGTGCCGCGGTTCATCGGCAGAATGTCGAGGTTCCCGTCGCCGTTCACATCGGCGATGGTGGTGTCGAACGCGAAGTTCTCGATCTCGACGGGGACCCGCGCCTGGAGCGAGCCGTCGGGGTTGCTGAAGTACACGAAGAGCCCGACATCGAAGGTGAATGTCGGGACGATCACATCCGAACGCCCGTCGTTGTTCAGATCCGCGACACTCAGGCCGAGCAGTTCGCCGCGATTCAACGGGTAGAAAACAGGTTCCCCGAAAGTCCCGTCGCCGTTGCCGAACTGCAGCGAAAACCCAAGCGTGGACTGCCGAAACCCCTCGGACAGCGTCACCGCGAGGTCAACCGCTCCATCACCGTTGAAGTCACCGCTCCTCGTTTCCGTCGCTTCGGGCGCGGCCACGATCGCGGCCGTCGATGTGCGGCTGCTCAGCGAGTTGAACCCCGAATAAAGGAACTCAGACGAGCAGCCGACCGGCGATTGTGCGACTGTGTGCGGAGCCGCACCGACTATGAGCAACGCCGCCATACGCGGCTTCGGAATATGTGCCATGGGTCTCTCCGTCCTGATCGGTCAGCAGGATATCAACTCGTGCGATGTGCGCAAGAGCGTGCACACCTTGATACCTCAGAGTCAGCCGAATCTGAACCGGTGGCCCGGAGGAAGAATTGTAAACAGCCGAACAAGTTTCGAAAGGACATCTCGCGAGAACGGGAACGGGCCGAGGTGGGGCTCGAACGCTGCGCCGAGACCCGCCCGTCACCACGCCTTATTGGAGGAACAGGCCGTTTCCAGCGGCTTCGGTCCGCTTATCTTTGAGGAGTCGGGGCGCAAAATCCCCCGGTGACCATCCGATCATCTGGGAACGCGAACGACCGGTGCCGGTCACCGATCGATCGGCACACGCGCCGCGCGGAGAGATCGGCTCGAGCCCCCCACGCCAATCGTCACGGCTTGCGGTTTAGAGCCCGCGGGCGTGGGCATGATCGCGTCGCGATCGAGCGCGAAGAGGACAGTCTTCGATTCTCCCGGCTCAAGCGAGACGCGCTCGAAGCCGCGCAGCATGCGGACCGGCATCCCTTCTGGAACCGGTTCATACCCGGCGTACAGCTGCACGACCTCGTCGCCCGCGCGGTCACCGGCATTGGTCACCGTGACCTCGACCTCGATCACCGGGCCTTCCGACTGGATGACGCGGGGGGGCGCATACTCGAAGGTCGTGTACGACAGGCCGTGACCAAAGGGAAAGAGCGGTTCGGTGCCGGTTGCGTCGAAGTGCCGGTAGCCCGACAGCGTGCCTTCTTCGTAGACGACATCGAAGACGGCGCGCTCCAGCCCCCAGATGGGCTGGTCGTTGAACGACGCGTCGGGGGGCAGGAAGCGTCCGTACGCGGGCGAGTCTTCCCAGGCCCGTTCGATGGTGAAGGGGAGGCGCCCGCTCGGGTTGACGGCGCCGAAGAGGATCTCGCCGACCGCGGTGTTCCCCGTGTTCCCCGCGAAGAAGGCGAAGAGGATCGCGCGGGTGTCGTCGATGAAGGGGGACAGGTCGACGCCGCTCCCTGAGGTCACGATCACCCCGACCCGGTCGCTGGCGTCGGTCGCGGCTCGGATCATCGCCAGGTCGTCGTCGGGCAACTCGAAATCGCGGTCGTTCGCCTCGCGCTCCCGTGTAGAGAAGGTGACGAACACCGCGTCGGCGGTTTCCATCGCCCGCACCGCCTCGGGCGTCGCGTCATCGAACTGCAGCACCTCGACCGCTTCCCCCGCGACGGCCCTTACGCTCTGCAGGATCGACACCGGATCCGTCGGCTCGACCCGCGCGGCGCCGTAGCCGCTGGTCTCCGTCTCGCGGGCGTTCGAGCCGAGGAGCACCACGCGCCGGGTCTCATCGGGGTCGAGCGGGAGGAACCCGCTCTCGTTGCGCAGCAGCACCATGCCCTTGCGCGCGGTCTCGAGGCTCACCTCGTCGTGCCAGCCCCCGAACCCGAGCGCATCGGGGTCGGTCTGGTCGCGGTCGTAGAACCCGAAGCGGAAGAACCGCCCAAGCGTGTGCTCGACCATCCGGTCGATCTCATCTTCGCCCACCAGCCCCGCGTCGATCAGGCGGCGGACGGCCGGTTCGTGCAGGTAGTCCGCGTGGGGCATCTCGAGATCGACACCAGCGCGGATCACGCGCATGGGGTCGTACACCGACCACCAGTCGGTCATCACGAGCCCGTCGAACCCCCACTCGTCGCGCAGCACGCCCTGCACGAGTTCGCGGTTCTGGGCGGCCCACTCCCCGTTGACGAGGTTGTACGCGGTCATCACCGCGCCGACCTCCGCCTCCTGCACCGCCGCCTTGAACGCGGGGAAGTACAGCGTCTCGAGAGTGAGATCGTCGACCACGGAGTTCGATGCCTTGCGGTGCCACTCGTGGTTGTTGGCGACGAAGTGCTTGACGGTCGCCATGACGCCCCGGTCCTGGACAGCCCGGATATAAGGCACGACCATCGCGCTCGCGAGATAGGGATCCTCGCCCAGGTACTCGAAGTTGCGACCGTTCTGCGGGACGCGGTACAGGTTCACGCCGGGCCCGAGCAAGACATGGACTCCCTTCGCGCGGCACTCCTCCGCGACGGCGTCGCCGTACCGCGCGGCGAGGTCACGATCGAAGGTCGCAGCGAGCGAGACGAAGGACGGGAACGCGGTCGACTCGGGCAGGCGCAGACCCATCGAGGCATCCGCGAAGAACAGACGCTCGAGGCCCAATCGCTCGTTCGCGGGGAAGTAGAACATCTCATCGCCCGAGAGCATGCGGATCTTCTCGCGCAGGCTCATCCGCGCGACCGCGTCCGCGGCGCGGGCCGCGGGATCCGCGCTCGGGTCGCGATAGAGCGCATCGGCGGGCGGCGCCGGAAGATCCTCGTGCGAGAGCGGCTTCCCGTTGACCAGGATCTCGTGGATCGAGAACCCCCACCCCGTCGTGCGCTCGCGGAGGTCGAGTTTCAAAAAGCGGGCACGGACCGTCCGCTCGAGCGCGACCTCGTGCAGACCCTCTCCGGCAGAGACATCCCCCTTCGTCGCGGGCTCGTAGCCGACGCCGTCGAGGCTCACGCTCACGCTGAATTTCGAGGCCGCCGCGGTGTTCCAGTGGATCGCGAGCGAGCGCACCACGCGGGGCTCGCCGAGATCGATGATGAGCCACTGATTGTCGCTGAATGAGCTCCCCCACCGCGTGTTGGGGTTCCCGTCGACCGCGAGCTGGGGGAGCAGCATCCCGTTCTCGTTGCTCGACGACCACACCCGCGGGAGGGGGGCCGACTCCGGACCGGCGCCGACGATCTCCGCATGGAGCGCGACCGCGGCGAGGACCGCGGCGGAACCCTTCACTGACAATGCACGATCGATCAAGGCTTCTTCTCCTGGATGGTGTGTCTCTTGCAGCGTCATGGCGCAGCGTGCCCGCGCGCCCCGCCTGGGGCGTTCGCTCGGTTCTGGTTTCAACGATCAGGAATCGACCGCCCGGCCCGAGTGGTGGCCGGGCGGCCGCACGAGTGAACTCGGGAACACCGGAGGGACGGTTCCGCCCGCCGCGGGGTTCCCGGTCGGTCAGGGACAACCGGCAACGAAGGCCGCGACGAACGCGTTGATGTCATTGAGATCCCAGATGCCGTTGCCGTCGAGGTCCGCGGCACTGCCCTGCGTGGTGAACGCCGAGACGAACGCGTTGATGTCGGACAGGTCGAGGATGCCGTTGCCGTCGAGGTCCGCGATGCAGTCATCGATCGGGGTGCCCGGCGCGACATCCGCGTAGGTCGCGCCGATGCGGATCTCGTCAACCGCGAACGCGCCGTTCTGCCCCCCGATGCGGATCTCGTCGATCCCGCGGTTATCGTTCGGGTCCTCGTTGAACGGATAGGACAGGTCGGGGCTCGCGGGGGGCATCATCCCGGGATCCGGGTTGACATAGAGCTCCACGAGGTCGTCGTTCGCGGCGGGCCCGATCGTCAGCTTCGCGACCAGGAAAGTTGGCTGGTTGCAGTCGCCGCCCGCGGCCTGCTGATCACCGCCCGGGTCGATGCCCCACGCGGTGCCGCCGTTCCCGCCGACCTTGCCGATGTAGAGCACCTCGGGCCCGAAGAACTTCACAAGGCTCAGGCCCCCGAAGTCAGCTTCCGTCGAGGTCTGGGCGATGAAGCTCACCCAGTGCACACCCGGCTGGAGGCGATCCTCGGGGTCGCCGTTGCCGGTGAAGGGGTTGGTGTTGAAGGTGTAATAGGCGAGGTTGAATCCGCTGGGCGTGGTCGCGGAGTTGCCGAGCGTGTCCACGCCGTTCGCGGCAAGACTGCCCTCAACGACCGAGGACCCCTCGCCCGCGGGGGCGCCGTCGAACCAGACATTGCCCCCGAATCCGAGGTCCTGCCCGCCCGCGCCGTTCAGGTCCGCGCCGGGCGTGTACCCCGCCTCGAACGGGACATAGTGCGTGAGCTGCGCGTTCGCGGTCGCGCCCAATTGGAGCGCCCCAGCAAGCAGCGCGCCACCGACGATCGTGAAGTCCTTCTTTCCCAGCATCTCGAGTCTCCTTGAGTTGAGGAGGGCGAGCCCTCCGGTTCTTATACAGGACGAATTAGGGTAGTTTTGGGCAGCCCAACGATCAAGGGCACCCCGAGAGGAAGGCGGTCACGAACGCGTTGATGTCCGCGAGATCGAAGATGCCGTTGCCGTCGAGGTCCGCGACCGGGTCCTGCCCCGTGAAGCCCGCGACGAAGGCGTTGATATCCGCGAGATCGAGCACGCCGAAGGGCTCGGCGAGGTCCGCGTCGTTGCAGCTGTTGGAGACGGTGCTGGTCAGCTGAACGACCGCGTTGTCGATCGTCCCCGCCGCCTGGTCGGCCGCGCCGACCGAGCCCTCAAACCGGACGATCGGGCGGACGAACCGCGCCGCACCGAGCGGCGCCACGCCCTCGACCTGGTAGGTGACATACCCGGCGCCCGGGATCTCGGTGATCTCTTCCTCGCTCACGCCGACGAGGAAGAAGTCCGCGTCGCCGTAGAACTCGAGGCCGATGAAGGTCTGCGCGTCGTAGTTCGCTTCGAACGAGAGATCGACCGTGAAGGTGTAGCTCTCGCCCGGGATCGCGGGGCAGCCCAACTGGAAGAGACCGCCCGAGTTGCCCGGGTTGTCCGCGAAGATGGTCGCGTGCCCCGGGTTGCCGTTGGGGAAGAACTCGAAGTCGATCGCCGCGGCACCGAAGGTGCCCCAGAAGTCCGCCGGGAAGAGCCCGTTGCCGATCGGATCCCCGAACGAGGGATTGAGGTTCACGACATCATCCGCCTCGCGGACGAGGACATTGTCCACCGTGCACGCGCGGGACGAGCCCGACGAGAGCACCTCGTCGAACAGCACGATGGGACGCACGAACGCCGTCCCGGCGGGCGCCATCGCGGCGATGTCGTAACGCCGGTATCCGGTCCCCGCGAAGCTCGAATCCTCCGTGATCTCGACGACCTCTTCACCCAGCTTCGTCGCGTCGTCGCTCGCGTAGAACTCGAGGCCGTAGCGGGTGCGTGCGTCCCAGTTCGTCTCCCACTGGATGCGGAAGGTCGCTTCGTACATCACCCCTTCGGACGCCGGGATACCCGCCTGAAAGACGCCCCCGGTGTTGTCGGTGTTGTCCCCGAACAGCGTCGCGTGCCCCGGGTTGTTGTCCCCGAAGAACTGGAAATCGACCGCGGCGGCGCCGAAGACGCCCCACCCGTCACCGAACGCGCCGTCGGTGTCAACATCCAGGAACCCCGGGTTGACCGTGAGCACGGGCGAAGGAGCCGCGGCCCCCATCGCGAGACCGCTCAGCCCGATGAGTGCCGCCGCTGTGATGATCCGTGTCATATCGAAGTCCTCTCCTGTTTCGAAGGGCGGTCAGGCCGCCCGGATCCGATGCTCTCAATCCTGCGCGAGGTGCAGCCCGTCGAACTTCACCGCGCCGTCTCTGTTCCCCGTGCCCGGCGTGCACACCAGCCGCACCCGGTGGGCGGGCTGCGTCGCGACGAACCGGACCTGAAGCCTGCTGAAGCGCGATCCGGTCGCGATCTCGGCAACACTGAATGTCTCCGACTCCAGCCAGCGGAGGGGGCCGCTCCCTGTTTCGACGCGGAGTTCCACGCTCTCGGCGAGCGCCCGCCCCGCGGCGACGCTGTCCCGGTTCGCGTACACCGTCAGCGTGTACGCCTCTCCCGGCACGAGCCCGCTGATCACCTGCGACGCGTCCGATGGCGCGTTCCCGCTCACCTGCCAGTGCCGGTAGGCAAGCAACGAGGAGCCCTCGCGGACGGGTGTCCACCCGGTTTCGCGCGTCAACTGGGCGCCCGAGATCGTCCAACCCGTTGCCGAGGCGCCGCTCCCGGATTCAAAGGATGGGTTGCTCAGCAGGTTCGCGCCGGTATCCAGCGACGGCCCGGGCGCGAGCCCGCCGCCCAGATCGACCCGCGCGTCCCGGATCGAGACGACCGACAGGGGGCCCTCCCGGTTCGCGGTCGCGAAGAACCCGCCCCGGGGCTGCGTGCCGACCGCGGGATTCTCTGACAGCGGGACCGCGTTCCAATCGCCGTCCTCGTCGGTCATCCACGCCTGGAACGCGCCGCCCAATCGCCCGAGCGCGAGCCCCACCGGGAATCCCGCGTTGCCGATGAATCGCTGGCCCGTCCCGGCACCGCTGATCCCGCGGGACTTCACGAGCACCCGACCGTCCTTGAAGACGACCAGCGAGAGATGGGGCGACGAGGCGTCCTCGCTGGCGCGGATCGTCACGCCCGCCTGCGCGAAGCGCCCGCCCTCGAAAGCATCGAACACGCCCGAGAGCACATACGAGCTCGGCATCGCCCGACTCACCAGGCGCAGCGAATCGCTCGTCCCGAAGAGATCCTGCCCCGAGGCGTAGAGCGTCAAGTTCTGCGTCGCGAGCGGCGTGGCGCCGGACGCGACCGACTGCCCGCCCGCTCGGGCGACGGAGCCGACATCCGTCGCGCCCCAGGCCGTCCAGTCATCCGCCGACGGCGCGACGAGAGGCAACGCCTCCACCGCGGGCAGGGGCGAGACGAACGACGCATCGGTCAGCGCCGCGAGATACCCGGAATCGGTCGCGAGCGGGATCGTGCCCAGCGACCCGAAGACCCCCTCGATCGTCGCCTTCGAAGCCGAGCGGATGTCCCCCAGCCCGAGCGGCGCCGCGTTCGTCGTGAGGTACCAGTTGTTGGGCCCGACGCCCCCGGCATTGGTGACGAGTTTCTGCGCCCAGACGCCCGTGTGAACGCCGAGCGCAGACGCCGCCTCGAGCGCGGCGCGGGCGGTCTCGTGCGAACCCGCACGATCGAAAACGGGGTTGTACTCGCCCCACAGGTAGGGCACGCCCATCGACTGCGCGACATCGGCGCGGTCCCGCAGGTCGTTCGCGAGGAACCGCGCGTGCGTCCCGAGCGTCGCGGGGTTGCCGTCGAACACGCCGGGGTAGAAGTGCTCGGTGAACCCGGTATTGGTCCAGCCCCGGTCCGCGGGGTCGCCGTAGAACCGCAGCCCGTCCAGCGTGCCCGGGACGAGGATCAGACGGTCCGGGTCGACCTCGCGGATCGCGCCGATCGCGCGATCCAGGATCGTGACCAGCTCGCCGCTGATGTCGGCGCCGAAGTCGCCGTACGGCTCATTCATCAGGTCGTAGGCGACAAAGTTCGGGGTGTTCTTGAATCGGCGCGCGATCCGCTGCCAGAGCCACGCGAAACGCTCCTGGGCCTCCGCGTCGGTCCAGATCTCGTTCTGCGTGATGTCGCCCGAGGGCTGGTCGGTGCTCTGCCCGCCCGGCACCTGGTGCATGTCGAGGATGACGAACAGGCCCGCCGCTCGCGCCATCTCCATCGCACGCTCAAGAATCGCCATCCCGTCCGGATCGATCGTGAATGGCGCCGATTCGAGCACCAGGTGGCTGAACGGGATCCGCACCGCGTTGAACCCCGCACCCGCGACGGCGTCGAAATCCCGCTGCGTCATCCAGTTCGCTCGATGCAAGCCGATCAGCCGCTCCGCCTCCGACGCGCCGAAGCGAGCCTCGAGCACCCCGATGAACGACCGCTGATCGGGGATGAACCCCGTCGGCTGGTTGTACATCCAAGGCTCGATCAGAAGCCAGTTACCCAAGTTCATCGCACGGAGCGTGATCACCTCTCCAGAGGCGTCGACCAAGTCCGCACCCTGCACCCGCAGATCAACTTCCGATGGAGGAAGACCCGGAGGCGAGCCGGCCGCGCACCCGACCATCCAGGCGGTGAGCAGTGACGGGATGAGGAGGCCGAGTCGGTACACGCCTCGTTCTTTCATTAATCCGGGGCCGCGTCCGGTGTTCGATCCACCAGCCGGGTTCCGTTTCCGTCTCACCGGGTGATCTGTTTCAGGGCGCTTCAGGCTCTCGGAACCCACGGAGCCGCCCGTTGACCTCAAACACGCCATGTATCATACAGATTCCGGGAGCCCGGACAAGGCCGCCCCATGAAAACTCCGCCAAAACTGAAACAATTATTCTCAGTGAAACAAGGCGTGGATCTGATGGACAACGATCGGCACCCAGAAGAAACCCGATTTTCTCCGATATTTTATCGATGACAGATGAAATTCCACAGAGCAACTCTTGACTCCCAATCGCCAAGGTTTCATACTGAAACATATTGCAACAGATTGGCTTCTGCGGCCCGGCGAATCGGTCGCCCTCGTGGGGTGGCACAGATCGACGGAGCCCGAGCAAGACTGTCGAAGCCAGAGATCCGATTGCGAAGGAGAGACCCATGAAGAACCGGAATAGCGCGACGCTCGCATTGCTCGCATCGTCCACCATCGCGGCCGCGGGCGCACCGCTGGGCGTCGAACTGCTCAACGATCCCGGGTTCGATCAGTTCGGGACCTTCTGGGGCAAGTTCGGCGCCGCCGATTTCAACGACTTCTTCGGCGGCAACCCCCACGCCAGCCTTTTCGCGGACGGCAACGGCAACTTCGGGGGCGTCTTCCAACTGGGCATCGACAACACCGAGGGCGTCACCTACGAGTTCAGCCTCACCGATGTCCGCATCGAATCGAACTTCAACGCCAACTTCCGGTTCGGCCTGGAGTTCTACGCCGCCGACGACGCGACCAAGCTGGGCGAGACCCTCGCGGTGATCGACACGAACGATCCCAACGACGGTCTCGCGACCGGGGACGGGCTCTCGTTCACGATGTCCGCCGACGCGTTCGCGGGTGCCGCCTTCGTGCGCCCGATCGTGCTGTTCGATAACGCGGCGCCCCTCGGGTCAGGGCAGGCCAACGCGTTCGTGTTCAGCGCGAGCCTCGTCGCGGTGCCCGCGCCCGCCGGCCTCGCCGCGTTCGCCGCGGCGCTCCCGCTCGCGGCCCGACGCCGTCGATAAACTCGTCTCCCCCGTCGCTCGCGGGAAGCCGCGGGCACGGGTTTCACACGGGCCCGCGCAAACCGGCGCACGGCAGAGGCCCCTCGGAGCGGCACGGACGACGACATGGCACGCCACGGATCCACAGTCCGGGATATCGCGAGCGTCGCGGGAGTTTCCGCCGCGAGCGTCTCTCGCGCCCTCCGAGATCCCAACAGCGTCAGCGATCGCACGCGCAAGCTCGTCCGCGGGGCGCTCGTCAAACTCGAGAGCGGGCACGGCTCCGGAACCGATTCGGGCCTCGCGACCATCGGGTGCCTCTTCGCCGACGCGACGAGCGGTCCCCGGTTCGGCGGGTTCGACGCGACGATCTGGGGCGGTGTCGCGCGGGCCGCGATGAGTCATGGGACCGAGGTTCTTCTGCTCAACATCGACCGACGCGCGTCCGGGGAATCGGTCGGCGAGATGATCCGTCGGCGCGGCGTGGGGGCGCTCGCCGTCCGCGTGGACGATCGCGCGGGCTCGCTGCTCGATGAGATCGCCGACGCCGGGATCCCGACGCTCGTCGTTGCGCACAAGCACGACCACCCGAAGATCGGCTACATCCGCGTCGCGAGCCGGGACACCTCGCGCGACGCGGTCAACCACCTGATCCACCTCGGGCACCGTCGGATCGGCTTCTGCCGCAACATCATCGCGGATCAGGACCACACAAACCGTCGCGACGGGTACCGCGACGCGCTGCGCGCGCACGGGATCGAGCACGACCCGGATCTGGAACTCGCCGTCCCCGCGGATGCCGAGGGCGGGGTCACCGCGATCGATCGGCTCCTCGCCTTGCCCGCCCCCCCCACCGCGATCTACTTCGCCGACCCGCTCCCGACGATCGGCGCCCTGCGCCGCCTCCACGAGTTGGGCGTCCGCGTGCCGGAAGAACTGTCCGTTGTCGGGTTCGATGACGACAACACCCGCGTCCTCGGGACGCCCGTCTACACCGCGGTGTGCCAGGACGCCCCAGCGCTCGGGCTCATGACCGGACAACTGCTGTGCCGCGCCATGCGGGGCGCCCCGGATGCGCCGCCGCCCCGGATCGATCTGGAGAGCTACTTCGAGGTCAACCGGTCCACGGGCCCCGCCCCGAGCGCTCTCAACGCCTGACCGCTTCGAGTCCGCCCCCTCCGATCCGCGAGAATTCCGCGTTAGTCCGATAGCGCCGTCGTTCATGCCCCACGGTCCCACGATCCGACCGATCCGCCCCCCAATCGACGCGATGCCCGAGAATTCGGGCGAGCCGCCTTGTCCCGGATCCCCTTGGTTTGCACCGTTCCCCGTCGGATCCTCATCCAGGTGCGCCCAACCGAGCGACGCGCAAGGAAGACACGATCCGCTGGGGGGCTGCCCATGAGCCGATTCGCTTCGCTGGCCCGTGCATTCGCCCGTGATGAACGCGGGCTGGAAACCGTGGAGTACGCGGTCATGACCGCGCTCGTCGTCGCGGGCATCGTCATGGCGCTCGTCTCGCTCGGGGGGTCGCTCAACACCCGCTACGGCGAGACCGAGTCTGTGATCGGTGTCAACTGAGCATCAGCAGCGCGAGGCCCAGTCCGATTCGGTTGCCCGCACACCGGCTGGTGATCTCTCATCGAACCGGGTCTTCGAGGAGCGACCCGAGAGTCAGGATTTGATGATGCGGGCCCCGTCGCCGGGTCGAACCACGCGATGCGTGGTCTCGAGCTTCGTCGCTCGCCGATAGGCCCGCACGACCGCGTCCTCGACCTCGTCGATCTTGGGCGTGTCGATGAGCGCCACGACCCAGCCCCCGAAACCGCCCCCAGTCATCCGCGCGCCGTGGACGCCTTCCTGGGTCCGCACGATCTCCGCGAGCGTATCGAGCTCGGGGCAGGAGACGCGGAATACTTCTGCAAGCGAGCGGTGGCTCTCGTCCATCAACGCGCCCGCCTCCGCGAGCTTGCCCGCCGCGAGCAGCGCCTGGAAGCGGCGCACCCGGTCGATCTCCGTGACGACATGGTTGGTTGCGTCGCGCTCCGCGTCGGTGAGATCCGCTGGCAACGCCGCGAGCCCTTCGACCGGGAAATCCCGGAGCGACGCGACCCCCAGCTTGGGCAACGCCGATTCGCACGCGGCGCGACGCTCGGCGTACCCGCCGTCACCGTTCGCGTGCGACACCACGCTGTCGAAGATCACGAACGACGCACGCGACGCGGGTGGCAGCGGGACAGGTGTCGCCGACCGGTCCCGGCAGTCGATGCTGACGGCGCACCCCGCACGGCCCGTGATCGACACCAACTGGTCCATCAAGCCGCAGGGCGTATCCGCGAATTCGTGCTCCGCCTTCTGACACGCGAGCGCCTTCTCCACCGGATCGACACGGATGCCCCAGAGCGCCTCGAGGGCCGTCGCGACGGAGACCTCCAGCGAGGCGGAGCTCGAGAGCCCGCTGCCCGGGGGGACCTCGCTCGCGACCGCGATATTCACACCGCCCGCGCCGGGCATGAACCTCGAGCGCATGACCTCGTAGGTCCCCGCGACATACCCGAACCATCCGGGCAGATCCGCGAGATCCGAGGGGGTGAGCGGGCTGAGAACATCAACGACCGGCTCCCCGTCGATCTCGGCTGACACGGCGCAGATTTCTCCGCTGCGCGGGCCGACGGCGCAGACGCAGCCGTCGCTCAGGGCAGCCGGGAAGACCAGCCCGTCGCAGTAATCCACATGATCGCCGATGAGGTTGACGCGTCCCGGCGCGAACGCCATCGCCGCGGGCTCGGTCCCGAACGCCTGCACGAACAGAGCCCTCGCGCGGGCCTCGGGCGAGGGCGTGGACAGGTCGATCCGTGACGCGGCGCCGATTGACATAGCAGGTGCTCCAACGACCGCCGCCGAAAGCCGCGGCAGCCGACTCAAAAGGTACACGATTGGCCGATTCGGGTCAATCGTTTAACTAAATCTGTCGGGTCACAGATACAATTTGTCACCGTCATTTCGCCCTTTTCTCGTGTTATCGCGGGTCAAACGCCCAGAAGCGTCGGTTCTTGCGGCTTTCACCCACCGAGGCGTGAGGAACCGCGGACAACGAGCTCCGCTTCGTGCCGGGTTCCGTCGGAAGTGGTCTTGCCATCGATCCGGTCGAGCACCGTGCGCACGAGGCTGTCCGCGACGACCTGGATAGGCTCTCGGACCACCGTCAGACCCTCCCCGAGCCAGCGGGCCGAGATCGGGTCGTCGTAGGTCGCGACCGCGATATCCCCACCAACCCGACGCCCCAGCTTGGACAGCTGGTAGAGCACCGCCGGGGTGACGGTCGCGTTGTGGATGAGCAGACAGTCGATGCTCGGCTCGCGGCTGAACAGCCGCTCCGCTGCGTGGGCCCACTCGCTGAGATCGGATTCCTGGGAGAGCGAGACGCACTGGCTCGGCGCGTCGTAGAGCCCGAGCTCGGTCAGCATCGCGTGCTGTGAGCTGGCGCGCGCCGAGCGCTCCGCTTCGGGGAGCGAGAGATCGTGGCGCGTGTCGGTCAGCAGGCCGATCCGCGTGGCGCCGATATTCCGGAAGGTCTCGAAGAGGTTCCGCGTCGCGGGCTCGTAATCCACGAACACCGACCCCGCGCCCGCGGAGGGCTCGACGCGGTGCCCGAACTCCTCGACCCGCACCACGAGCGGGAACACCGCGCTGCGGTCGCGCCGCTTCTCCGGGTCGCCCGTGTATTCCAGCGCCACGATCCCGTCGCAGAGACGCTGATCGATCATCCCGAGCAGGTCCTCTGCGCGCTCCGGGCGGCTCATCGTCTCGAACGGCACCGCGTGGAACCCTCGCTCGGACAGCTTGGATTCGACCGCGCTGAGGTACTCCGCGAAGAACTGATTGAGCAAACGGTTGACCAGCAGCGCGATCGTTTTGGTCTTGCCCCCCGCGAGAAGCTGCGCCTGCCGGTTCGGACGGTAGTTGAGCTCGCGGGCCACCCGCTCGATGCGCTCACGCATCGCCGCCGAAACCCGGTGGTACTGCCGACCATTCAGGACCAGCGAGACCGTCGCCTCGGAGGTGCCGACGCGGGCGGCAATGTCGCGGAGTGTCGTTGCCATGCGTGCTCCATCTCGCGCGGCCCGCGAGCAGGCCCTCAGTCAAAGCCTAACCACCGGAATTCGACGCCGGACAGGACCGCCCGTCCATCAATCGCTTAACTGTCCCCTCGGGTGAATAATGCGGGTATGCTCCCCCCCACTCGCCCGGGGTACAGGGGCGGCTTCGGAAGGACGCGCCGTGGATCTGCAGACCATCGACATCATCGTCATCGTCATCTTTGCGCTTGCCGTCGTCGGCATCGGCCTCTGGAAATCCCGGGGCGAGAAAGACACCAGCAGCGATTACTTCCTCGCCGGGCGCGGCCTGACCTGGCCCCTGATCGGCTTCAGCCTCATCGCCGCGAACATCTCCGCCGAGCAGATGGTGGGCATGTCCGGCGCCGCGGCGAACGGGGAGATCGGGCTCGCGATCGCGTCCTACGAGTGGATGGCCGCGATCACGCTCGTCTTCGTGGGCTTCTTCTTCCTGCCCATGTTCCTCAAAAGCGGGATCTACACGATCCCGCAGTTCCTCGAATTCCGATTCAACGCCTTCGCGCGCACCGTGATGAGCGTGCTCATGGTCATCATGCTCGTGTCGGTGAACATCTCGTTGGTCACCTATCTGGGCGCGAAGTTCCTCGATCCCTACATCAGCGTCGTCTCGACGGATATCGGGTTCATCTACCCCCTCGACGACATCGCGGTGCTCTGCTGGATCATCGGCATCACCGCGGGCGTCTATGTCGCCGCGGGCGGGCTGAAGGCCTGCGCCTGGGCGGACCTGATCCAGGGCGCCGCGCTGATCGTGGGCGGTGCGGTCATCACCTGGCTCGCGCTCGGCGCGCTGGGCGAGCCCAAGCCCGAGATGGGCATGAACGACCCGGTCCAGGTCGCCTCGTCGCTGGGCCTCGAGCCCTCCGCGGGCGTGGGCGAGCGTCTGGGCGTGCTCAAAGAAGAGAAGATGCACATGTTCCTGCCCTGGACGAGCTCGGTCATCCCGTGGACCGCGCTGGTCATCGGGCTCTGGATCCCGAACTTCTATTACTGGGGGCTCAACCAGTACATCATGCAGCGGGCCCTGGGCTCCAAGTCCCTCGCGGAGGGACAAAAGGGCATCGTCTTCGCCGCCGGCATGAAGCTCATCATCCCGTTCGTCGTCTGCGTGCCCGGCATCATCGCCTTCACGCTCTACTCGGGGGAGATGGCCGACCGCATCGACGGGGACGCGAAGACCAACCGACCCGTCCTGCTCGCCTACGCCGCCGCGTCGGGAGAGGGCCTCCCCGAGGACATCGCCCTGGCGATCGCGGACGGGAGCGGGCTGACCCGCAACGGGATGACCGAGGAGGAGCGTCTCGCGATCACCGCGGACCTGCTCGAGAACGCGGAAGCCCCCGAGGCGGGCACCGTCTTCCCCTTCAACGGTGACTTCGCGGAGCGCGAGCCCGTCTTCGCCCGCTCGATCCTCGACTTCAACGCCCAGATCACCGGCGCCGATATCGAGGCCGCGATCGCCGAAGCGCCGTCCGTCAACGACGGGATCGACCCGGAGGACGGGAAGCCCTGGTCGCCGGGCGAGCAGCTCGCCCGCGCCAACGACCTGGTCATCGGGGACACCGAGACCAAAGCGACCGCTCTCGTGGGCTACGACTACGACGACGCGTTCCCGATCCTCGTCTCGCTGCTCGCGGGGCCCGGGTTCAAGGGCTTCGTGATCGCCGCGGTCATGGGCGCCGTGGTCTCCTCGCTCGCCTCGATGCTCAACGCCGCCTCGACCATCTTCACGATGGACATCTTCAAGCGGTTCCTTAAGAAGGACGCCACCGAGCACCAGCAGGTCCTCGTCGGGCGGATCTGCGTCCCCGTCGCGGTCGTGCTGGGCTGCCTGATCGCTCCGATCTTCGCCGACCCGAACTTCGGCGGCGCGTTCAACGCGATCCAGATGCTCCAGACCTTCCTCAGCCCGGGCATCCTCACCATCTTCCTCTTCGGCCTCTTCGTCCCCCGCGCCCCGCGCATCGCGGGCGTGGTCGGGCTCATCCTGAGCCCCGTCCTCGCCTACCTCTTCATGAAGATCGGCGAGATCGACGCGGTCAACGCCAACACCGTGGGCAACCTGCTGTTCGCCAACTTCCTGAACCGCGCCGCCCTGATCGTCATCACGATCTCCGCGATCCTCGCGGTGCTCACCGTCCTCAAGCCCCTGCCCGAGGCGGTCACCCTCCCCCAGGAGGGCGCGATCGAACTCCGCACCTCACGCTCCGCGAAGGCGGGCGGGGTCGCGGTCGTCATCCTCACGATCGTCCTCTACATCGTCTTCGCGTAAAGCGACCCGTCAGTCACGGAACCAAGGGCGCGGCCCGAGCCGCGCCCTTTTTCGTGCGCTCCACCAGCCGCGCCACCTCGCCCAATTCGTACCGCCCCCACCTATCCGCCGCGGCCCGCAACGCACCGACGAACGCGTCGTCGAGAACCCCGAGCAACTGCCCCTCGCGCCCCGCAAGCAGCGCGTCCCAGTACGAGCCCGAACCGAGCGACTCGGTCAGCACGCCCGTCGCGAGCTCTGTTTCGTGCCCGTGCTTCAGGCACGCCGCCGCAGCGGCGATCCGGACCGTGGGCGACTCATCAGTGAGCCCCCGCCCCAGTTGCTCGAGCAACTCAGGCGGGGTGTGATCGCGAGATCGATACCCGACCATCGCCCAGTAGCGCCCCCCTTCGGCGCCCGCGAGCAAACGAGGCAAGGCGCCCGGCACCTCGCCCATCCCGACCATCTCGGCGTGGCTCCTCACCAGATCGAGGGCGGGCGCTCGCGTCCCGAACACGGACTCCGCGATCGGCTGTTCCCCGACCACGCGCTCGAGGATCCCCTCCGGGATCAGCCCCACATCACCGGTTGCCCGCATGTGAATCCTGAGCGCGTTGCGGAGTTCTGAAAGTCGATCCGCGTGCGCCGGATCCCCCGAGAGATCGCGAAGCTCCAGCGGGTCCGTCTCCAGATCGAACAGCAACTCCGCCCCGCGGGGCTCGGTCATGAACCGGAGCGCCTCGAGGGGCAGCGTCCCAGCCGCGAGCCCCGACTCCAGCGCCCGGTAGATCGCCGAGGTCGACGCGTACCCGTTCGGCGCCCAGAAGGGACGATCCGGAAAGTAGGACCGCATGTATACGAACCGCCCGTCGGTCACCATCCGCGCGTGATCGATGTCCTCGTCGATCCGGTCCCGCGCCGCGAACGCGTGCTCGCGCGCAGGCTCACCCCCGAGGAACGGCACGCCGTGCATCCCCTCAGGAATCTCGAGCCCCGCGGCGTGCAGAATCGTGGGCCCGATGTCGATGAACGACACGAGGCGGTCATCCGTCGCGCCGACCGAGGCCGTTGCGAGGTGCGACCATTTCTGCGGGATGCGCACGATCATCGGGACGAGCGTTCCGCGCGCGAGCGCGACCTTTTTGTGACCCGTCAGCCCCGCCCCGTGATCCGAGAAGAAGATCACGATCGTGTCGTCCCGAAGCCCGTCGCGGTCGAGGCGCGCGAGCAGACGCCCCACCTGCTTGTCCATCAGCGTCACGCAATCCGCGTACCGAGCCAGCTGCGCGCGCACCGCGGGGGTGTCGGGGTAGTACGGCGGGACGATCACCTCCTCCGGATCGTGGATCTCGTCCGGTTCGAGCTTCGCGCGGATGTCCCGCTCGTACCGCTCTCGCGGCCAGACGCTCGTCCGGGACTGGTGCGTCGTGTCGAAGTTCCGGATGACCATGAAGGGCCGATCGCCACGCGCGGGGTCCCACCATCCCCCGCTCCCCTCGTAGGCACGGACCGCGATCTGCCGCGCCCCCTCCGCGTTCACATCGAGCTTGGGCCCGTTCGCGGTGAAGTACCCCGCCTCCCGGATGGCCGCGCCGAAGCCGTCGAGATCCTCACCCACCGTCGGGCGGGAGCGGTGGTTGCTCGCGCCAAGCGAAGCCTGGTACCTCGAGAAGAACAGCGCCGTGCGCGCCGGAGAGCACACCGGCGCGTTCGCGAACACGCGTGTGTAGCGCACGCCTTCCGCCGCGAGCGCGTCGAGATTCGGGGTGATCGCTTGGTCATCTCCGAAACACCCGAGATCGGGCCCCATGTCCTCGCAAGTGATGACCAGGAAGTTGGGACGATCGGGCGCCCCGCCCGCCCGCGCTTCGCCGAGCAAGCCGAGCCCAAGAAGAACGAGAATCACCGGGACGCGTCGCAAGATGTGAAGCACTTGACCCTCCTTGGGCCGCAGAGTACCGTGGCGCGCGCGGCGTTGGCCCCGGTTCCACGCGGTGCGCAAACGAGAGCGGCGCGCTGACAAAGCCCGTTCTCGTGCGCCGAACCGTGGGCGCCGCGACAGGAGAATCTCCGTGCCTTTCGGCTCTCATCCCCGCCTCGTCGCGCTCGTGGGCGGTGCTGTTCTCGCGTTTTCGGGTCCGGTTCACGCCCAGGAATCGCCCACGCCCGTCCCGCCCGACGGGATGGTGTGGGTGCCGCCGGGTGAGTTCTCGATGGGCTCGGATCATCCGCTCGCCCGCCGTGACGAGCAGCCCGTGCACCGCGTGCGCGCAGGCGGGTTCTTCGCGGACATCACCGAGGTGACGAACGCGCAGTTCCGCGCCTTCGTTGAGGCGACGGGGTATGTCACCGTCGCGGAGCGCGCCCCCGATTGGGAGGAGATGAAAAAGCAACTCCCCCCCGGCACGCCCAAACCCCCCGACGAGGTCTTCGTGCCGGGCTCGCTGGTTTTCTGGCCCCCCGAGGCGGGCACGCCGCTCAACCCCGGGACCTGGTGGCACTGGGTCCCGGGCGCGGACTGGCGGCACCCCGAGGGTCCGGGCTCGTCGATCGAGGGCAAGGACGACTACCCCGTCGTGCATGTCTCGTGGGAAGACGCGCACGCGTACGCCCAGTGGGCAGGCAAGCGCCTGCCCACCGAGGCTGAGTGGGAGCGCCTCGCGCGCGCGGACGCGACCGACGCGCCCTACATCTGGGGCGATCGCGATCCCGAGCCCACCGACGCGAACATCTGGCAAGGGCGTTTCCCCGTGGAGAACACGGAGGCGGACGGGTATCTCAAGGCCGCGCCCGTGCGCGCATTCCCATCCAACAGCCTGGGGCTCTACGGCGTTGCGGGCAATGTGTGGGAGTGGACGAGCGACTGGTTCCGCAGCGACCTGTACGCCCGTCGCGTGCGCGCGCACCCGGAGACCACGGTCTTCGATTCGCCGCCCGGCCCCGCCGGCATGGACGACGCGTGGGACGCGAACGACCCGCTCGCGCCCAAGCGGACGATCCGGGGGGGGTCGTTCCTGTGCCATGTGAGTTACTGCTCGTCCTACCGCCCGAGCGCACGGATGGCGACGACGCCCGATACCGCGGCGGAGCACATCGGCTTCCGCTGCGTGATGGATCCGCCGGACAAGACCCAGCAAGGCGACGCAGCCTGGGCGGGCGATCCGACCGACAACCGAGATTGAAACGGAGCATCCGATGACCCGACTGCCGATCGCGTGCGCGCTGGCGCTGACCGCTTCCGCGGGCTGGGCCCAGCCCGGCGTCTCGTCCAGCGAGAACGCCTGGTGGCCCGAGGACTGGCTCAACACCCGGGCCCCTGTCGACCATTGCATCGCCTTTGCCCTCTACACGGTGCACGAGGGCACGCTGAAGATGACCGCCCAGCTCTACCCGCTCGCGGACGAAGTTGAGCGCACGGTCGAGTTGCAGACCCGCCCCGCGGGGTCGAAAGGTGCCTGGCGCACCATCGCGGCAACGGTCGTGGACGAGACGCCGTATGGCTGGCCCGACGAGAACGACAAGCGATGGCTCGCGCACTTCCGGGTGGAAGGCTGGGATTCGGCGCGCGATCACGACTACCGCGTGGTCGCGGCGGGCGGTCGGGCGACCTTCGAGGGCGTGATCCGCCGCGACCCCGAGGGCCCGGAGATCGTCGTCGCGTCGCTGTCTTGCAACTCGAACCAGGACCGGGGGCCCCGCGCCGACATCATCCGCAACCTCAAGCACCAAGACCCCGACCTGCTGTTCTTCGCGGGCGACCAGTCGTACGACCACCGCCAGCACCTCGAGGCGTGGCTGCTGTTCGGGCGGCAGTTCCGCGATATCATGCGCGACCGCCCCACCATCACCATCCCCGACGACCACGACATCGGGCAGGGGAACCTCTGGGGCGAGGGGGGCGTGAAGGCGGACAACGCGAGCGGGGACAGCGGCGGGTACTTCTTCTCGCCCGATTATGTTCGCGGCGTCGAGGCAGCCCAGACCTGGCATCTCCCCGATCCGTACGACCCGACGCCGATCGCGCAGGGCATCGGCGTGTACTACACCGATCTCACGGTCGGGGGGGTGAGCTTCGCGATCATCGAGGACCGGAAGTTCAAGACCGGGCCCCGCGGGCTGCTGCCCCCGAAGGAGGGGCGGTCGGACCACTACAACGATCCGGATTTCGACCCCGCGAGCGTTGATATTCCCGAGGCCCGTCTGCTGGGCGAGCGGCAGCTCGCCTTCCTACGCGACTGGGCTCAGGACTGGACGGGTGCGTCGATGAAGGCCGTACTCTCGCAGACGGTGTTCGCGAACGCGCAGCACCGATCCGGGCCCGGCGTGTGGGGCGGGGGCACCGCCGTAGACCTGCGCACGAAACGGGGCGAGCGGCTGAGCGCGGATCTGGATTCCAACGGCTGGCCCCAGTCCGGTCGCAATCGCGCGCTGATCGAGATCCGCAAGGGATTCGCGACGATGCTGGGGGGCGACCAGCACCTGGCGACGCTGGTGCACCACGGGGTGAACGAGTTCCGCGACAGCGGGGTGTCGTTCGTGAGCCCGTCGATCGTGAATTACTATGTGCGCTGGTGGGACCCGCTCGAGGACTCGCCCAACCCGATCGAGGGCGCATTGCCCGACTTGGGCGATTACCGCGACGGGTTCGGGAACAAGATCACCATGCTCGGCTATGTGAACCCGGATCCCGACCGGATCGTGATGACCAGTCCAGACGGGAATCACTGGGGCCCGCGTGCCGAGGGATACGGACTGGTGCGGTTCGACACCGATGCCCGGACGATCACCTACGAGGTCTGGCCGCGCATGGTGGATGTGACGCGCGCGGGCGCGGAGCCCTACGCGGGGTTCCCGGTGACGATGACGCAGATGGACCAGTACGCGCGTCAGCCGCGGGCGTTTCTGCCCGAGATCGTCGTGGAGGGGATGACGGACCCGGTGATCTCGGTGGTCAACGAGCGCACGGGCGAGATCGTGTACACGCTGCGGATCGAGGGCGATCGGTTCCGGCCCCATGTGTTCGCGGAGGGCGTGTACCGGGTGACGGTGTCGGGGCAGCCCGGTCCGGAGCGGGTGCTCGGGGGGCTGGAGGCCTCGGGCGATCCGGGCGACGCGGGGTCGGTTCGGGTCGCGTTCTGACCCCCGCGCGGGGGATCGCGTGGCATCCGGCGAGAGCGGAATCGCGGATTTCATTGCGGAGTTCCCGTCGGCGAGTTGACCACTTGTCAAGCGTTTGACATACTGTACTGGCCCACTCACGAGGCGGAGGTTTTCGGCATCGCTGCCGGCGCTCCGTCCCCGAGAGCAGACCCCGGAACGGCGGGGCGGGCGTCTCGCACTGGGATGCCCGCCCCGTCTCCTTTTCAGAAGCCCTTCGCGTCGGCCCGCCGGCGCGGCATACGAGACACCGCGATCCATGAACGCTCCCACCACCGTGCTCGCCCGTGTTCTTGCGACGGCGCTGTCCGTCGCGGCCCCGATGTTCGCCTCCGCCCTTGCGGGGGCGCAATCGGATGAGAAGCCCGTCTGGAACGACCTCTCGGTGATCCAGCAGGGGCGCGAAGCGCCGCGCGCGTTCGCGTTCCCGTTCGATGACCGGGCGGGCGCGATCCGCGGCGCGGGCGCCGGGGGGCACTACGAGTCGCCCAATGTGCGCCTGCTGAACGGCGATTGGGATTTCTACTTCGCGGAGACGCCCAACCGCGTGCCGCGCGGGTTCACCGACGCGCGGTTCGAGCCCTCGCGGGGCGGGTGGACGACGATCCCGGTGCCCGGCAACATCGAGTTGCACGGGTTCGGGTATCCGAATTACACGAACATCAAGTATCACTTCACGCCCGCGACGCCTCCCGAGGTCCCGGCGGACCAGAACTGGGTGGGCTGCTACCGGCGCTCGTTCGAGATCCCCGCGGACTGGCGGGGGCGGGAGATCTTCCTGCGTTTCGAGGGCGCGGGCAGCGCGATCGAGGTCTGGGTGAACGGGCAGCGCGCCGGGTACAACGAGGGGGGTCGCGCTTCTGCTGAGTTCGACATCACCGATCTCGTCCGGCGCGGGTCCAATGTCGTCGCGGTGAAGACCTATCGGCTGAGCAACGGCGCGTACCTCGAGGACCAGGACTTCTGGCGCCTCAGCGGGCTCTACCGCGATGTGCTCGTGTGGAGCACGCCGCGGGTGCACATCCGGGACTTCGGCGTGCGCACGGACCTGAGCGCGGACGGCTCGTCGGCGGATCTCTGGGTCGAGATGACGGGGACGCAGTACGGGGATCACCAGGCGGCGGACGGGGGGAACCGCCCCGATGTGACGCTGGAGTTGCTGGATCCGTCGGGCGCGAGCGTCGCGAAGAAGACGCTGGAGCGGGTCCCGTTCACGGTCGGGCAGCCGAGCCGGGTGCACACGGAGATGCGGATCGAGGACCCGCTCGCGTGGACGGCGGAGACCCCGAATCTGTACACGCTGCTGATCTCGATCACCTCGGGCGCCGAGACGATCGAGGTGATCCCGCAGAGGGTCGGGTTCCGTGAGATCGAGATCGACGATCGGGGGCGGTTCCTGGTGAACGGCAACCCGGTGCTGATGCGGGGCGTGAACCGGCACGAGCACGAGCCCGACACGGGGCACGCGGTGACGATGGAGGGGATGCTCGCGGATATCCGCCTGATGAAGCGGAACAACTTTAACGCGGTGCGGACCTGCCACTACCCCAACCACCCGGTGTGGTATCAGTTGTGCGCCGAGCACGGGCTGTATGTGGTGGACGAGGCGAACATCGAGAGCCACGGGATCGGGTACGACCGCGACGAGACGCTGGCGAACAAGCCCGAGTGGACGGAGGCGCACCTCGACCGGTTCCGGCGGATGGTGATCCGCGACCGCAACTTCCCGTGCATCGTGTCCTGGTCGCTGGGCAACGAGATGGGCGACGGGGTCGCGACGACGGCGGAGTATCTGTGGGGCAAGTCGTTCGACCCGACGCGTCCGATCCAGAGCGAGCGGGCGCCGTGGGACGGGGGCAACACGGATATCGCGGCGCCGATGTACGCGTCTCCCGAGCGAATCCGTCGGTACGCGGTGAACCGTGAGCTCGCGAAGCCCCTGATCCTGTGTGAATATTCGCACGCGATGGGGAACTCGAACGGGAACTTCGACTGGTACTGGGACCTGTTCCGCGAGCACGATGTGCTGGGGGGTGGGTTTATCTGGGACTGGGTGGACCAGGGCCTGTGGGCGGAGGTCCCCCCGAAGACGGAGATCGTCGCGGACCTGCCGGCGCGCGCGATGGCGTTCGCGGGCAAGGTCGGGCAGGCGGGCGCACGGGGGCGCCTGACGATCGGCGACGACGACGCGTTCGACCTGACGGGCCCGCTGACGCTCGAGGCGTGGATCAAGACCGACCGCGTCGAGGGCGGGGGGAGCGGGCGGAGCGCGCACCAGCAGATCATCGGGAAGGGCGACGAGCAGTACGCGCTGAAGATCAACCCGAGCGGCGCGGTCGAGTTCTTCGTCTTCGACCAGAACGGTGGGCAATGGGGCTGGCGCACCGTGAGTGCGCCGATGGGCGAGACCTTCAGCGTCCGCGAGCGGCATGTCGCGGGCGTCTATGACGGCTCAACGCTGCGGCTGTACATCGACGGCCAGGAAGCCGCGAGCTCGCCCGCCCGGGGCGTGCGGCTGGGGTCGAGCCCCTTCCCGCTGACGATCGGGAGCAACGCGCAGGTGCCGGGGCGGGACTTCGACGGTCTGATCCGCGAGGCGCGGGTGTACGGGCGCGCGCTGTCGCCCGACGAGATCGCCTCGGCGGCTGCCGAGCCTGAGGGGCTGGTCGCGCGGGTTCGGTTCAGCCCAGAGGCGCTGCGGACGACGCAGCGCGAGGGGAGCGGTCGGTTCTTCGCCTACGGCGGGTTCCTCGAGCCCGCGGGAGTGTACAACGACGACAACTTCTGCATGAACGGGATCGTGAACCCCGACCGGACGCCCAAGCCCGCGATGGCGGCGATCAAGCAAGCGCAGCGCCCGGTGCTGACGGAGGGCTTCGACGCGGCGTCCGGGACGGTGCGGGTGACCTCGTTCTTCGACCATGTGATGCTCGACGAGGCGGTCGCGGGGTCGTGGACGATCATCGCCGACGGACGGCGGCTCGCGCAGGGCGCGTTCGACACGCCGGCGCTGGCGCCGCGTGAATCGGGCATGGTGTCGCTGGGCCTGCCGAGCGGGTCGCCCTCGTCGTGGGGCGCGGAGGCGGGCGAGGAGGTGCTGTTGACGGTCCGGTGGATGACCGCGGCCGCGACGGACATGGTCCCCGCGGGGCACGAGGTCGCGTGGGCGCAGTTCGCGGTGCCGGAACAGCCGGAGGCGGGACCGGCTCCCGTCGGCGGGGGCGGGCTCGCGGTGGAGCGCGAAGGCTCGGCGTTCGTCGTGTCGAACGGCGCGGGGTTCGCGGTGTCCATCGACGGTGAGACGGGGATGCTGACCTCGCTGCGGGAGGGTTCGAATGAACTGCTCGCGCACCCGATGGAGCCCCACTTCTGGCGCGCGCCGGTCGACAACGACCGCGGGAACCGGATGCCGAACCGGCAGGGCGCGTGGCGCGAGGCGGGGTCGTCGTGGTCGTGCTCCGGGGTCGAAGTCGAAACGGGCGGGGGCGGCGAAGCCGTGATCGTTGCGTCGGGCACCCTCGGCGCCGTCGAGGCGGGGTACCGCGTGACCTACACGGTTCGGCCTTCGGGCGAGGTGCTCGTCGAGGCGGCGATGGACGCTCCGGCGCGGGACGGTGTCGGCGAGTTGCCCCGCTTCGGTGTGCGGATGGGCGTGAACCCGGCGCTCGCGGGGCTGACCTGGTACGGGCCCGGCCCGGAGGAGACGACCTGGGATCGCGACGAACTGCCGGTGGGCGCGTGGACGAGCCGGGTGGACGAGCAGTATTTCCAGTACTCGGAGCCGCAGGAGACGGGGACGCATGTCTCGACTCGTTGGCTCGCGTTGACGGGTGCGGATGGAGCGGGCCTCGCGGTCTTCGCGGATCCGGAGGGCTGCAGCGTCCCCGAGCAGGCGTTGACCTTCAGCGCGCTGCCCTATTCGACCGAGGATCTCGAGCAGGCGAAGTACGCGTGGGAGATGGCGCCCGCGGGCTTCACCTGGCTGACGCTCGACACCGCGATGATGGGCGTGGGCGGGGACAACTCGTGGGGCGCCCGGGAAAAGGGCGTCTATCGTCTGCGTCCGCAGCCGCACCGCGTGTCGTTCCTGCTGAAACCCATTGGCTCGGCGTCTGAGATCCGCGACAGGCGGGGGCGCGCGGTTCGGTAAAGCCCGCGCGGGGCGGCGATCGCGACATGGAGCACTCGGGATGAAAATCGTGGTGACCGGCGGGGCCGGGTATATCGGTTCGCACGCCGTCCAGCTGCTTCTCGAGCAGGGGCACAGCGTCTCCGTGGTCGACAACCTCTACCGCGGTCACGCGGCGGCGCTTGATCGCTTGCGGGCCGAGATGGATCCGGGCGATCGCCTGCGCCTGCACGAGGCGAATTGCACGGACTTCGACGCGGTGCGCCCGGCGCTCGAGGGCGCGGACGCGGTGATGCACTTCGCGGCCCTGACCTATGTGGGCGAGTCGGTCGAGCAGCCGCTCGAGTATCACCGGGTCAACACGGGCGGCATGGTGACGCTGCTGCGGGCGTGCGCCGAGCAGGGGGTCGAGCGGTTCATCTTCAGCTCGACTGCGGCGACCTACGGCGAGCCCGCGGAGCAGCCCATCCGGGAGACGACGCCGCAGAATCCGATCAACCCGTACGGCGCGTCGAAGCTCGCGGCTGAACGGGTGCTTCGCGATCACGGGGAGGCGTGCCGGCGGGCGGGGGTGCCCTTCGCGTCGGCGGCGCTGCGATATTTCAATGTCGCGGGGGCTGATCCGACGGGTGTGCTGGGCGAATGGCACAAGCCCGAGACGCATCTTGTTCCGCTTGTGATCGACGCAGCGCGGGGCGTTCGGGAGTCGATCACGGTGTTCGGTCGTGACTATCCCACGCCCGACGGGACCTGCATCCGCGATTATGTGCATGTCCGAGACCTCGTCGAGGCGCACGCGGCGGTGCTCGGTGCGCTGGAGCCCGGAGATGCGCGGCACTACAACATCGGGACGGGGCGTGGGCTGTCGGTCGACGCGATCATCGAGTCGGTCCGGCGAGTGAGCGGGCGGGACTTCAGGGTCGCGGACGGTGCGCGGCGGGCGGGTGATCCTCCCGAGCTCGTCGCGGATCCGTCGCGCATCGCGGAGGAGATCGGGTGGAGAGCCCGATTCACGGAGATCGACGAGACGGTCCGCGCCGCGTGGGATTGGTTCGAGACGAACCCCAAGGGCTACGACGAGGGCTAAGCGGACGGCTCATCGGGAGGGCGGTCGGACCTCGGCGCGGGACGGGTGATAAGAAGGCGAGGCCGCGAGACAAGGTCGGTGATGGACCAGGGTGTGCGCCGGGATCCGAGTCCCTACGCTCGCGGGTCGGCGCACCGGAGCGCTGGGCCCCGGGCGGGCCCGCGCGACCTTCTGCTTCAGGGACAGACGATGCACACGATCCGCAACGCGAACGGCATGATCCTCCGGGCGATCGACCTCGGCGCGCGGATCGTTGAACTGCACGCGCCCGACCGCGACGGCGTCGTGGGCGATGTCGCGCTGGGGCTCGCGGACGCGGACGCGTACCGGGACGACCCGTTCTACCTGGGCGCCATCGCGGGACGCTGCGCCAACCGCATCGCGAGCGGCGCGTTCGAGATCGACGGGAAGGCGTATGCGCTCGCGACGAACAACGGGCCCAACCACCTGCACGGCGGCGAGGTCGGCTTCGACAAGCGGGACTGGAACGCGGAGCCCGTGAGCGACCCGCGGGGCCAGTCGCTCCGGTTCACCCGCACCAGCGACGAGGGTGAGGAGGGGTACCCCGGCACGCTCGAGGCGATCGTGGTCTACACGCTGACGGACCGGAACGAGTTGATCTGCGAGATGGAGGCGACCACCGACGCGCCCACACTCTGCAACCTCGCGCAGCACAGCTACTGGAACCTCGCGGGCCACGACTCGGGCACGATCGGGGCGCACGAACTGACGCTGTTCGCGGATCACTACACCCCCGCGGACGAGAGCAACATCCCGACCGGTGAACTGCGGCGGGTCGACGGGACGCCCTTCGATTTCCGCGACAGCAAGCCCATCGGGCGGGACCTCGGCTCGGTGGGCGACGAGCCCTCGGGGTATGACCACAACTTCGTGGTCCGCGGGGACCCGACGGCGCTGCGACCCGTCGCGCGGGTTCGCGATCCGGAGAGCGGCCGGGTGATGATGCTCCATGCCGATCAGCCCGGGGTGCAGGTCTACACCGGCAATTACCTGAACGGGAGTTGCGCCGGGAAGGGTGGCGCGGGCTACCCGCGGTATGCCGGGTTCTGCCTGGAGACCCAGCGCTTCCCCGATGCGATCCACAAGCCGGACTGGGTGCAGCCTCTGCTCAGGCCGGGTGAGGTCTACCGGCACACGATGGTGTTCGCGTTCTCGACCGACCGCGACGGGTGAAGGGGCTTCGATCCAGGCGGGGGTGATCAGCCCATCAGCGTGCCGACAATCAGCGTTGCGCCGAGGCCCACGACGCCCACGATGACGCCCATTCGGAGGAAGTCCCGGACGGTCAGCCCCCCGGCGGCGAAGGAGACCGCGTTGGGCGGGGTGGAGACCGGCAGCCCCATCGCGAGGCTCGCGCCGAGCGCGACGGCGACGCCCGCCTGCATCGGCGCGAGGACGCCCTCGCCTGTCGCGGCGCCGCTCGCGATGCCCGCGAGGCCCAGGGCGATCGGCATGAGCAGGTTCGCGGTCGCGGTGTTGCTCATCAGCGTGGACATCACGAGCGTCATCGACGCGATGACCAGGATGACCGCGAGCGCGGGGAGGCCCGCGAGCGGGATCTGGTCGACCATCCACGCGGCGAGGCCCGTCGCCTCCATGCCCTGCCCCAGAGCCAGACCGCCCGCGATGAGCAGAAGGATGTCCCACTCGAGCGTGTTGATGTCGTTGCGGGACATGATCCCGCTTGCGGTGAACACCATCAGCGGGACGAGCGCCGCAGCCGCGATCGGCAGACCGGTCCAAGGGCTCGTGACCCAGAGCAGAACGGTTGCGCAGAAAGTCAGCGCGGTGATGACGGCCGCGAGCCCGCCCCGCTCGGGAGGCGGCATGTCCAGGCCCTTGCTGCGTTCGCGGTCTTCGTCGCTGAACGAGTAGAAGAACAGGATCGCGGCCCACGAGACGAGCAGGAGCGCGAGCACGAGCGGGATCGCGAAGAGCATCCAGCCGAGGAAGTCGATCTCGACGCCCGCGGCCTTGAGCGCACCGAACGCGATCGCGTTGGGCGGGGTGCCGATGGGGGTGCCGATGCCGCCCACATTGGCGCCGACGGGGACCGCGATGAGCAGGGCCTTGCGCAGTCCGCTCGATTTATCGAGCGAGAAGCACAGGGGGCCGATGAGGGTGCACATCATGACCGCGGTGGCGGTGTTGCTCATCCACATGCTGAGGACAGCGGTGACGAGCAGCACGCCCAGGATCAGCCGCGCGGGCGACTTCGCGAACGGGCTGAGCAGCAGGCGGGCGAGCAGGTTGTCGAACCCCGTCTTGTGCGCGGCCTTGCCCAGGATGAACCCGCCCAGCATGAGGATGACGACGGGCGCCGCGGCGGGCTCGATGAAATCGGTCCAATCGGCGATCGTCGACCCTCCGGCGGGGAGGGCGAAGGGTCGTCCGTCTTGCGCTGGATAGCCCAGGAACAGGGCGCCGAGGCCCATGATCAGCACGCCGGTCGCGAAGGGCGGGATCGCGGCGGTGGTCCAGTACCACGCGGCGAGGACGAAGATGCCCAGCATGACCTTCGCGTCGGGCGTCAGGCCTGCGCGTCCCGGGAGCACGGTCTCGGAAGCGAGGTACGCGAACGCGCCGAGGATTGGGCCCAGCCCGACGGACGCGATGGGCCACCAGCGGGCGTTGATGAGCCCTTGGAGAACGGACGCGTCGGGGCGGTAGCCCATCGCGGACGCGATCCGGCGCATCTGCGGGAAGTCACGCTGGTCGGCCTTGGACGGATCTGGTCGGAATGGGTTTCGTGGCACGCGGGATTGTAGAGGTGATCCAAAACTTCAAAGGATCTTTCGGTCCCGTGAATAAGAAACGCCGCAGATTCTGGTGCGCACAGATTCGTTCATCCGTCGCTCGATCACCGGCCGCGCCGGATCGCTTCCTTGATCTCGCGCCAGTCCACCAACTTGAAGTTCTGAGTCTCGGGCGCGTTGTCATCGTCCTGGGCGATGAACAGCCCGAGTGGAAACGCGGGGCCGATCGGCTGGGCGCACGCGGCGATGCCGTCGGTGTGGGTCGTCCCATCGATCCCGTCGCGTCCAGCGATCCTGAACGAGCCGACATACTTGTTCGGATGGGCGCGTTCGTAGACGGCGTAGCGATCGTCCCCCTGGCTCGACGCGATGAGGTACCCGTTGCGAGGATCCAGGAATCGGTCCGGCGCCCAGATCGCGAGCCCCTCGACATCGCTGATGAGGTGGCCGCGTCCCTGCGTATCAGCGCAGGTATCGACGAGCCGCCTTGCGGAACCGAATCTGGCCCAGTCCGGGCGGCCGCCCGTCTTGCGCGGGAGGTCGTACCGCCAGATGCCGACGCCCTCCTCGCCGACAAAGACTGACATCGTGAGCGGATCGGCGACGACGCCTTCGAGCTGGGTGCCCACGGGCACCGTGGCGACAGGGGTTGCGCGGACCACACCTTTGTCCCACGCGATGCGCAGAACTTCGACCAGCCCGGCTTTGGAAGTGGTCAGCGCAACGACTTCGTACCCGAACGCCGCGAGCGCGAACCCGTAGACATCCGGGAGTGTCGACACAACCCCGCCTGCGTCCACACGGGTGATCGTTCGGGTATCCGTGTCGATGCTCCAGAAGTACACCGCGTTGGCATCGACGGCCGTCCCGCCCAGCAGGTGGACCGCCTCACCGTCGGGGGCGGGCATGGTCACCACATCGATGTTGTTGATCGACCCGACCTGCTCGAACGAGAGGCGTTCGCCGGAAAGGGCGTACACACCAACCCCCGCGTCCTTGTCGGAGCCGAAGACGAGACTGAGGCTCGGATCGGTCGGATGCACCCAGATCGCGGGATCGTCCGCGGCGTCATCGGGGGAGAGGGTCGCTTCGGTTTCCGCCGCTGGGCGGACCAACGCGAACGGTTGGGCATGATGCCGAACGGGCGTGCAGCCCGGCAGTGCCGGCAGGGCGCAGCAGGCCGCGAGCATGATCCAGAGACGCGAGGGGACGCGAAGGGTCGACGCGCGTGAAAAACCGGATGGTTTCGGCCTGTTCTTCTTCATCGTTTCTTCACCTTTTCCTTTGCACAATCTTCATGCATCCAGCGGTCCACTCCGTGCTCGATGCCGGCTAGCCTCGGCTCATCTCTTGCATGGAGAAGTCATCGTGAAAACAGATGGAATGTATCGGGGGGCGCGGGGCACCGCTGCCGCACGCCCCGGATTTACCCTGATCGAACTGCTCGTGGTCATCGCGATCATTGCGTTGCTCATCGGCATCCTGCTCCCGGCGCTCGGCGCTGCGAAGGAATCGGCGCAGCAGGTCGTCTGCATGTCGAACCAGAAGCAGATCGTCATGATGGGTCTTTCGCACGCGCTCGACAACGACGGCGCGATGAGCACCGGACGCTGGCACAACAACAGCCAGTATTCCGCGGGCCCGCTCGACGAGAAGGGCTGGGTCGCGGACTTCGTGCTGGGCGGATACGGCAAGCCCGGCACGATCCTCTGCCCGACCAACCCGGGCGAGTCATCCACCGCCTGGTGCGTCCAAGACCTCTCCGAGGGGGCGCAGTGGAAGGAATACACGCAGGAGGACTTTGACCGCCTGATCGGCGAGGGCTTCAACACGAACTACGCGCTCTCCTGGTACGCCGCGTACACCGGGCACGCCAACCCCTTCGACCCCGTTGGGCGGACGCAGTCGCAGACGCTCGCGTTCATGATCGGTCCGCTGCGTGACGACAAGATCACGAACGCCAGCCCCACAATGGTGCCCTTTATCGGCGACGGCGTTGCGGATATCGGGAAGCCCCAGGAGCAGTCCAGGTTCCTTCTGAACGGCGCGACCGTGGACACCGCCAAGAGCATCACGGACGGCCCCGCGGGCCTCGCCTTCGGACCCCAGGGTCCGGTCCCGAACCGGCAGGAATGGAGCCGCTGGGGTCCGATGCACGGCAAGCTCACCAGCCGCTCAAACGCGAATCTCGACCAGCAGGGCGCGGTGGGCACGATCGGGCAGATCGCGTTCGTCGATGGTCATGTCGAGAAATTCCGCGACACGAACGCCGACGGTCAGTTCGACCTTTCCGGCCGGATCGAGCGCGGCGCCTACCGCCAGATCGCGGTCCACACCGATTCGGACATCGACGCGAATGTGTTCGGCGGTTGGCTCACCCGTCGCGGCCTCGATTTCTGACCCTGTCACATCATCCGCTGCGTCGCGCCGCGTGGCGTGGGCAGTGCTGAACGAGAGATCGCCGCGTGGAGGCTCCACGCGGCACCCCATGATCCGCGCCCGGTGCGCGGCCCATACCAGGAGAACTCAGCATGAATCGCACCCTTGCTCTTATCGCCCTCGGTGGGCTCGCCGCCTCGGCCTCCGCGCAGGCTGTTGACCTCGGCAACATCACCCTCTGGGGCACGGAGTACAATGTCCGCCGCGCCAGCTTCAACGAGCAGATCCAGTATCCCGAGCCCGCCTTCGGGGGGTTCGACTTCGAGTTCACCGCGACCGAGGCGTGCCACTTCCTGGGCAATAACCGCCTCCTCCTCGCGACCGATTCGGGCGATGACTTCGGCAGCGCCAAGAACCAGATCGTTGAGGTCGAGATCCTCGAGAACACCGACGGCCTGTTCGACGGTCTCAGCTTCGTGGAACTGCTCGTCGCGGAGGACGCGGGCATCCCCGGCTTCAACAACGGTGTCAACTGCGACCCCGCGGGCCTGACGATCAACACCGGCGCCGACGGCTTCGGCGCCGGCGCGATGGTGAATGTCTCCGGCGCCGAGCAGGTCTGGGCGTGGGATCTCGCGGGCGGCAGCACCCTCCTGGACGGGCCCCTGAGCATCCTGTTCGCTAACACCGACAGCGAGGACATCGAGTACATCCCCGCGGTCGACCAGTTCTTCACCATCAGCCAGGACAGCCCCTTCAGCATCATCCGCTTCGATGACAACTTCAGCGTCATCGATGCGCACGGCGACATCCCCGTCGGCGCCGATGGCATCCTCAACGGCGTCGGTGACCCCAAGGGCATCTTCAACATCCCCGACGGACCCAACGCTCCCGCAGACCTTCGCGGTCTGGGCGGCACCGCGGTCGTTGTTTTCGACGACACGGGCCCCGGGCTCGAGGCGTACCTCTACGACGGCACGCCCGTCGCGGGTGAATCCCTCGCGGACGCGACCGGGCAGAGCATCCTCGACTTCACCGCGGCGTGCGCCAGCGTCGATCCGTTCAACCTCCAGCTCGAGTCGGGGGCATTCGACCCCGCGACCGGCCGGATCTTCCTCGTCAATCAGGGTGATGTGAACATCTGCGGCTTCGTCTATGTGCTCCAGCCCGTCGATGCGGGCTGCAACGCCGCCGACCTCGCCGAGCCGTTCGGCACGCTCGACCTCGCGGACATCACCGCGTTCGTCGTCGCGTTCACCTCGCAGGATCCCTCCGCGGATATCGACGGCAACGGTCTGTTCGATCTCGCGGACATCACCGGGTTCGTGACCGCGTTCACGGGGGGTTGCCCGTAACCGCGACCGGCCCATCCGCGGGATGAACCGCGTTGACCGACAGACGCCGTCCCGGCACCGGGGCGGCGTTTTTTGTGCGCCGCCAGGAACGCCGAGCCCGCAGGCGTTCGCTCGTGGTGGACCTAGCCGATGATCTTCCGCCGCTGGTTCACATAGTCCCACAGCACGAATCGGTCGAGCGATTCCCCGCCGACAAAGAGCACGCGTCCCTTCGTCTGCTCGGCGAGACGCTGCGCGAAGGCGATGTCGTCCTCGTCCTGGCTCCAGCTGGGCAGCAGGAAGACATTGATCGTGATGCCCTCGCGGGCGCATGCCATCGCCTCGCGCATCGTCGCCCGTTCCGTGAGCGGGTCGGGGGGATAGAGCATGTAGAGGTGCTTCGCGTCGCGGGACTGCTTGCCGGCTTTGATCCCGGTCTCGGGCCCGTTCTCGAAGTGGGCGGTCGGCAGCCCGTCGGTGAACAGCACCACCTGCTTGTTGGGCGTGTCCACATTCGCGAGGTGCCGGCGCGCGAGCGAGAGCCCGTGCTGGATGTTCGTGAAATGCGGATGGACCATCGACTCGCTGACCTCGGGGTCGGCCATGTCCACGCGCAGGCGCACGACGGGGTCGCGGATCGTGACGGGCTTGGGCATCAGCGAGATGATCTCGCCAGGCGGGACGGTGCGGGCGAAGGTCGCGACCTCGATCGTGCGCAGGAAATCGCCCGGGTACTCGCTGCGGATCAGCCCGTCCATCGCCATCGCCATGCGTTTGCACTGGATGTACTGACCCATCTGCCCCATCGAGCCCGACATGTCCACCAGCAGGCAAGTTGCGCACTTCGGGTTGTTCCGCGTCAGGTGCACATCGATGTCGTCGGCGTGGATGCGGAGGCGCCCGCCCGGCCCGCGCTCACCGCGAGCCGCCGAGTTGATCAGGGTCTGGGTGATGTCGATGTGCGAGGCCGCATCACCGAACGCGTAGGGGCGTGTCTTGGGCATCTCGACGGCGCCCTCCCCTACGACCGGCCCGGAGTGCCGACCGCTGCGGCCCGCCTCGAGATCGCTGAAGATCTCGTCGAGCAGCTTCGCCTGGAAGACGCGGTGGGCCTTCGGGGTGAGGGTGTAGCCCCCTGCCGCGTCGCGCTCGAGGCCCTGTGCCTCAGCCTGCCGGCGGATCATCTCCCTGATCTGCTCGCCCATCTGGCGCAGGCCGTCGAGGTCCGCCTCGTCCACGAAGTTCTTCAACTCGTCGAGGTCGATGATCCCGATCTTCGCGTTCTGCTTTGCCTCGCGGAGCTGCTCGAGCAGCTTCTCGATCATCTCGAGCTCCATCTTCAGCTGGATCGCCTGCTCGACCGTCAGCGGCTCCCGCCCGCTGAAAGCCCAGCGCGCAGCGAGTTCTTCAACCTCGTATTGATCACCCAGGCGGTCGACGAGGTGCAGAAGATCGCTGGCGAACGACTGATCGCGCCGCTCCGCGGCGTACCACAAACGCTCCAGCTCCGCGATGCTCTGCCGACGCATCGCGCCGCGCAGAGCCTCGCGCATCGGCTTCGGCGCCTCGATCTCGTCCGCGGCCTGCTGGTATCGCTCGCGGGCGTCGGCGCAGACCGAATCGGTCTCGTAGGTCTCGAGCAATTTCCTTTGGCGCTCCTCGAGCAGACGGATCAGCGCGTCGAGACTCGGGCCGAGCCCCGCGATCTGCGACGGGTCGATTTTCACCGCGTTCGCGAGGTCCTCCTCGGTGAGGCGGCGCCGATCGCCGAACGACATCATGTGGTCCATCGCGGCCCCCGCGAGGTCGGGGCCCGCGGGGCCCGAGGGGGGCGGGAACCGCTGGGGGTCGTATCGCTGGTAGGTGTGGACGATCCCGCCGGGCTTCGTCGGCTCTCTACCCGTGCTCCGAGGCGGATTCGTCATGCACGACTGTTCGCTTCGCAACCGCGGGGGATGCGATTATCCGTGCGCCGATTGCGTCACGGGAACCTCCCGTACCCACGCCGCGGCCTCGGCACGCTGCTCGGGCTTGAAGGTCTCCACCTTGCACTTGGGCATGAACCAGCCCCAGAGGCGGGTCAGCCACCGGTGCCAGTTCGCGTCCGAGACGATCGCGCAGCGCCGAATGTCCTTCGCGTGCTTGATGTCGAACTTCAGATCGTCCAGCACCGCCTTCGGCTGCATGCCCTTGATGTGCCCCACCTCGATGAGGCACCGCATCGAACCGTGCCGGGCGATGATGTTCTCGAACTCGGGCAGGACACGCTGATAGTCGTCGTGGAGGATCTTGCCGTCCACGGCGATCTCGATGATGTCTTCATCGCGCTTGATGATGTCGATCATGAGGCGCTCTCCTCTAGTGAGCCGCCGTCACTTGGTTCGACACGAGCCGCGGAACGGCGGCAGTCTGCGTCTGAAGCACCAAAACACTAGAGGCCGCGACGCTGCGTGTCAGCCCCGCCTGATAGCGTGCGAACAAGCCGCGGCGTGATCAGTCAATCTCGTACTCCGTCGTCCCGAACCGCTCGCTCCGGCTCACCCGCTCCGTCGCCCACAGACCCGCGAGCACGAACTCGATGCAGCTTGCCCGCACCGCGGGGTCTGCGCTCGCGTTGACCTCGAACGCGCGGTCCCACACCGGGGGCACGGCCTTGACGATGCTCTCGTAGTGCGTGCTGGGCAGGGTGTCCCCCACTTCGATCTTGACGCCCTTGGCGAAGATATCGGCGATCTCGCCCAGTCCGTGCTCGTCGACATACTCGCCGAACACGCACGCGATCGCCTGGGCGAGGATCGCGTCGAGCACCTGCCGCTCGCTCATCTGGTGGGTGCCCATCATGTCGAGTTCGAGCTTGCCCAGGCTGGAGGCGTGGAAGTGGGCGAGGTCGCTGATCCGAGGCACCGCCGGCGACTCGCCGAGCCGGATCGCCCGCTGGCGGGCGCTCGCGACCATCTGCTTGTAGTTCGCGATGCTGAGACGGGCCGACACCCCCGAGTCCTGATCGACGAACTTGCTCTTCCGTGCGTGGAGCGAGATTTCCTCGACGACCTGCTTCATGAAGAGCGGAACGACGACGGGGTAGGTCGCGGGTTCCTTGGGGTCGCCCAGGTCGAGGCCGTCCTTGAGGGCTTCCTGCTCGGTGATCTCGATCGCGGCCTCGCGTGACTTGGGGTAGTGCGTCTGGATCGTCGCCCCGATGCGGTCCTTGAGCTGCGGGATGACCTTGCCCGAGCGGTTGTAGGTCTGGGGATTGGCGCTGAAGAGGACCATGACATCGATCTCGAAGGACACCGGGTAACCCCGGATCTGGACATCACGCTCCTCGAGGATGTTGAACAGGCCCACCTGCACGAGGTCGTCGAGGTCCGGGAGTTCGTTCATCGCGAACAGGCCCCGGTGCATGCGGGGGATGAGCCCGAAGTGGAGGGCCTCCTCGCTGCCGAGACTCGCCGCCCCGCGGGGACCATCGCCCGGGTGCTCGCCGTCCTGTTCACCGGTGGGGACCGACGCGTCCATCCCGAGGATCTTCGCGGGGTCGATCTCCCCGATGATGTCCGCGAACTTGGTCCCGGGCGCGAGCCGCTCGGCGTACCGCTGCTCGCGGCGCCACCACGCGATCGGGGCGTCATCCCCATGGCGCTCCAAAAACCGCTTCCCCTGACTCGTGATGGGGCTGTACGGATCCTCGTGTACCGGGCAGCCCGGGATATCCAGGAAGGGGATCGCGTCATCCAGGAATCCCGCGAGCATCCGCATCAGGCGGCTCTTCGCCTGCCCTTTCTCGCCCATGAAGAGCATGTCGTGCCCCGCGAGGATCGCGTTGACGATCTCCGGGATGACCGTGTGCTCGTACCCAAGGATGCCCGGGAACAGATCCTCGCCCGCCCTGAGGCGGTCAACGAGATTCTCGCGGAGCTCCTGTTTCACGGATCGGCTCGTCCAGCCGGAATCGCGGAGGGCGCGCAGCGTCTTCGGTCGGTCGGTCATACCGAATGGTTCGCAGCCCGGGCTCGCGCGGACGCAGAGGGGCCGCGGACTCGACGCGAAAGTCAGGGCGCCGGGGCGGCCTCGGCCGGCTCAGAAACCGATGCGACGGAGCTCCGCGTGCCGGGCATCCGCGTGCGTGCCTCCGCGATCAGGGCGAGGCGGGTCGCGTCCCGATCCCCCGGGAGGCGATCCGCGAGGGTCACCAGGACCCCGCCCGGGACCGACGCGTCCGGGGCATCGAACCCCAGGACGACGCGCACGGCGCCCGCCGCGGGATCGACCCGCGGCTCGACAAACCGGACGATGCCGTTCACGACCGCGTCGAGGGGCGTGCCGAGCCGCAGCGCGACGCGATCCCCTTGCCCGAGAAGGAGCGCCTCGCCCGCGGGGAGGTACAGATCGACCAGCGAGCGATGGGGATCGATCAGATCGACGAGGGGCTGGCCCGGGCTGACCACCTCGCCCGCCTCCGCGTGGACGCGCGCGACGACGCCGCCGAACGGCGCACGGATCGCGTGCTCGTCGAGCTGGGCCCGCGTGAGCGCGAGCTGCGCACGAGCGCGCTCGAGGGTTTCCTGGGCGAAGCGGAGATCCGCCGCCGCGGTATCACGCCGGTGGCGCGCCTCGCTGAGGCGCTCGGCGCCCATCGCCCCCGAATCGCTCGCCTGCTCGGCGCGATCGAACGACTCGCTCGCCCGTTCGAACTCGGCGCGCGCGCGATCGACCGCCGCGGTGTGCGACGCCTCCACCTCCGACACCCGCAGCGCCTCGCGTGCGACGCGGTCATCGAGCATCACCACGATATCGCCGGCGCGAACGCGCCCGCCCTCCGCGACGCGGACGCCCGCGATCGTCGCGTCGAACGGAACCCCGAGGGTCGCCTCTCGCGCGGGGCGCGTCACCCCCGGGATCAGCGACGACGCGTCGGCGTGGATGACCCGCGCGGGAGCGACGCTGCCCGGTTCGGACCCCGGAGCAGCCGGACCGATCGGGTCCGCGGCGAGCAGTGTCATGGACAGCAGGATGAGCGGTGCGGCGTTCGGCATGGTGTCTCTCCGACCGGGCGGGTGTTCAGCCCCCCGCGCCCTCCTTCACACGGTTCAGGAATCGGATCACCCGGCGCTCGATAACGACCGCTGTCGTGCGCGCCACGGTGGGCAGCCTGGTGAACAGCGTCGCGCCCGCGATCTCCGCGTCACGCGGATGAAGACGGACGCGGATCTCGAAGTACGGCTCCGTCGCGGTGCGCCCGTCGGGCCCGAGCGGAACCAGGCCCATGGGCGCGGCCCTGAGGATCTCGGGGGGGACTTCGCGCACGCCGACCGCCGCGATGCTCGCGACCTCGCCGACGATCGTGCGCTCCGGGAGCGCCGGGGACCGGCACTCGACGGTGTCGCCGACGCGGAGTCGGAGCGCGTCGAACTCGAACGCGCGGACATGGAAGACCGCCTGCGGATCGCCCGAACCGATCGCGAGCAGCGGCTCGCCTTTCGCGACCCGCGCCCCGGGTTTATCGGTCATGATCTCGAGCACGCGGGCGGACGCCGGTGCGCGCACGCGACGCGCCTCCGCCTCTTGCTCGAGAAACGCGAGGCGCGCCTGCAATCGCTCCCCCTCGGCGCGCGCGACCACCGCGGAGGAGGGCGACTCCACGACAGCGGTGACGACGCGCTTGCCCGCGGTTTCGATCTCTTCCAGCAGGGCGGCGTGCTCGGTGCGCGCGTCGGCGTCTTCGAGAATCGCGAGGAGTTCCCCCTCGTGCACCGTCGCGCCGGGCTGCGCCGGGATCGCTTCGAGGGTCCCGTCCGCGGGAGCGCGCACCGTCGTGGTCCTCTCGAAGGACACGATGCCTGTTGCGTTGACGGGCCAGGGGACGGGCACCGCGAGCGCTCCCCCAAGAAGGACCGCCGCGAGCCCGAAGGTCGCGAGGGACGCGCGCACGCGGACGGGCGCCGCCTCTTCGCTGGTGAGCACATACCGCGCAACGGACGCGAAGGACTTGACGACCGTCATCCCCACCATCAGGCCGGCGAGCGCGATCCCGAGCGTCCCGAACTTGAGCACCAGCACCGTCGCGATGGTCAGCAGCATCGTGGTGCGATAGGCCAGTTGCGCGAAACCGAACGCGGCGAGCCCGGGCTTGATCGGCAACGGCTCGCCCTCCCGATCGGATCGGAGCCCGAACGCGAAGCGCTTGGTGAGGCCCGCGAGGGCCTCCTGGCAGCGGGCTCGGAGGTTCGGGATCGCGAGCAGGTCGCTGAGCAGGTAGTACGCGTCGTAGCGCAGGAGGGGGTTCAGATTGAACGCGGCGGTCGTGATCGTCGCGAGGATGATGACCTGGTAGGCGAACGCATTGAGCAGCGAGGCTTCGGTGACCGCCCAGACGAAGAGCGCGAGCGCCCCGACGATCGACTCGAAATAGACGCCCGCGAGGGTCACGATCGCGCGTCGCCTGGCGCTGGGAAAGGTCCACGAGTCCGTCGCGTCGACATAAGCGACGGGCGTGAACAGGATGAAGAACGCGCCCATCTCGGGGACATGCCCGCCGAAGGCCTTGGTCGCGTAGGCGTGCCCGAACTCGTGGACGACCTTGAGCCCGATGAGGGCGGCCCAGAGCAGAAACAGGTTGTCCCCGTTGAGGATCGTCACCGCGGGGGCGGCGAGTTCGTCGAACCGCGCGACCGCGACGGCGAGGGCGGCCCCGCTGAGCACGAGCCACGCGATGAACGCGGGGAGGGTGAACATCCAGCGGAACAGCCCGATGGTGCGCGAAAGGAACCGATCAGGATTCACGAGCGGGACGCGCAGGAAGAAGATCCCCAGCAGACGAGAGAGATTCTCGGCGCGCCGGCGGCGCTCGAAGCGCTGGAAGAGGGCGTCCCCGTTGTTGACCGGCAGGGTCAGCAGGCTCCGCTGGTGGAGATCGAGGATGAAGGCGTAGAAGTCCTCTTCCTCGTCGCGGGCCATCTCGCCCTGCGCGACCAGACGGTCGAAGATCTGGCCCAGCGTCCACTCCGTGCGGAGCGTGCCCAGGATGCGGTAGTCCGCGGGGTCGAACCGGTGGGTCGCGAAGGTGACCGGATCGCGCACGACATACGCTGGCCCGTCCCGGAAGACATGCCGGCTGATGTCGAGTTCCCCGCGGAGCTGAACGACGACACCGCTCAGCCTTTCGGCGAGCGATGCCCCGGTCTGCTGGGCGGGCGACGGGCTGGCGGTCGTCTCGGGTGGCATCAGTCGATCCAGAACCTCAGTCGAGCGGCGTCGATCAGGCCGTGCGTGGCGCGCCACCAGTTGGGGCGTTCACCCGCGTCGATGATCGCGACCCCCTCCATTCCGGGACGGAGGAACTCGCTGTCGCCGGGCAGGGGCGCCTCGGCGATGAAGACCTGCTTGCCCTGCCGCTCGCTCGCGGCAGGGTCGATCCGCAGGATCGCGGAATGCGCGGGCGACTCCGGGCGTGCGTGGCTCGCGAACCTGAGCGGGGCGCCGGGCTGGAGATCCGCGACGCGACCCTCGGGCAGCCGGATCTCGATCGCCAGCGTGCCCTCTTCCGCGATGGTGAGCAGGGGATGCCCCGCGGCGACGAGTCGTCCCTGGGCATCGGACAGCTCGGGCCCCACCACGATGCCCGCGACGGGTGCGCGGACGATCGCGTCTTCGATCCGCCGGTTGACACCCGCGAGTCGGACCGCCTGGGCGCGACGCTGGGCGCGCGCCGCGGACGCGTCCGCGGTGTTCCCCTCCGCGATCGCGGCCTGCACGCGCGCGTCGCTCGCGGCGATCTCCGCCTCGAGCTGCGCTCGTTCCAGGCGAAGGTGAGCGGTGTCCATGCGCAGCAGGATCTGCCCCGCCTCGACGCGATCGCCCGCGCGGGCGAGCACCTGCGCGACGGGACCTTCTGAGGGCGCCGCGACGATGTGCTCGCGCTCCGCGATAACCGACGCGGAGGCGTTGACCTTGTGCGGCGAGGTCCCGAGCGCAACCCACCCCGCGAGACCGGCGACCGCGGCGACCGCGATGCGCTTGCGGAGCGCCCCGCGGCGGAGCATCCAGTCCGCACCCGCGAGCGCACTGGCGCACGCATGGCGGTGCAGCGGGCGGGTGGACCGCTCGACGAGCGGGATCGCGCCGCCCAGCGGCGCAAGGAGTTTCTGAACGGCGGCGAGATCGTCTGCATCGAAAGGATGGTCCGCGGGGCGCCGGAACGAGACGATCGCGGCGACATCGTCCCCCGCGACGATGGGGACGCTGATCACGCACGCGTTGTCAGTCGCGGCGCGCCAGCGGAGGTGCAGCCTGCCCTCGTCGGCAAAGTCGCTCGCGTCCCAATTCTCCCGCGGCTGGGCGACGAGCGGCTGCGCGGCGTCGGCGCACTCCCCCATCGCCTGCTCGATGCGGTGCACGCCCGGGCTCCGCTTCTTGACGGTGTCGAGCCCCGAGATGCAGAGCAGCCTGACGCGCCCCCGGTTCACGACGCCCATCGCGGCCTGGTCGCAATCGAACCGCTGGCGGGCGGCGTTGGTGATCGCGAAGGCGAACTCGTGCAGGCTTCGGAACTGGCCCGCTCGGGTGTACACGCGCGAGATATCGTCCATCTCCACCGCGGCGCGACGCTTCGCGGGGCGCGAGAGCACCCCCGCCGCGTGGAGGCAGGCGCTCCGGAGATGGAGCTGGATGCGCTCCGCCTCGGGGATGTCTTGGCAGCGGATGACGATCGCGACACCGCCGAACGGATCGCGTCCCGCGTTATCGACTGGGCACGCGATGACCGCGAACTCGGGCATTCCCGAATCCGATCCGAAGAGGCGCGCAACGGATTTCGCGTGCGAACGGGCCTCGAGGGCGGCGTCCGCGAGCGTCCGCGACCAGGCGCCGAGACCCGGGGTCTCGGTCGAGAACCGCAGGTCGTGCTCTTCCCCTCCCGCCGCGATCGTGAGCGATCCCGAGAGCCCGCCGAGCGCGGTGCACACGATCTCAAGGAACGCCGCGGCGCGGTCGCGGGGGGACTGGAATCGCTGCTCGATCCGCGAGAGACGGGTGTAGAGATCGCCCGAGGCGTCCTCGCGCTGCGTCTGCTTCGCGGCGGCGGCTTCGAGATGAGCGGTGTCGGTGGTCAAATCTGGATCGTTCTCTCTTCGGGCGTGTGAACCTGGCCTGCGGACTCAAAGCAGCGTTCTGGGGTTCCCGTCTCCCTGGTCGGGCAAGGTGACGGGTTCGAGGAAGCGGAGGCCCGCCTCGTACGCGTCGGGACGGACCCGGCGGGCCCGCAGGCACAACGCGTAGATCAACGGCAATTCGATCTGCTCCTGGTCGAAGGCGAGCTGATAGACATCGCCCACCGCGAGCGGACGCGGGAGCAGGATCTGGGTCCCCCCCGAGCTGATGTCCCCGGTGACCCCCTGGAGCTTCCGCCCGTCGCGATGGCTCAGGCTCGCGGGCTCGACGATGACCTTGGCGCGGATCGAGAGCCGCGTGCTGGCGCGCATCTTCTCGACCGCTTCGGGGGTGCTCTTGGAGAGCTCGCCGATCAGTTCATCGGGGTCGGGGGCCTGGGGTTGCTTGCCTGGGTTAAGCATCGTGTCTTCTCGTGTGGAGTGTGTTCAGGTCAGCGCTTCTCGCCGCTTCCGGTCTGCCGCTCATCGGTGTTCACGCGCCCGCCGACGGACCGGATCAGGCCCCACAGGAGGGCGAACGACTCGGCGAACTGCTGTCTCACCGTCCGTTCGGGTGTTTCGCCGGACGGCGCGTCCGACTGCTGAGCCGCGACGAGCCTCGCGCCCCGGGCAGAATCCTCGCCCGCGTCGAGTCGGGTCGATCGCTCATCGCGGGAGAACTCGAAGAGCGGATCGCCGGGCGGTGGGACCGGTGCCGCGTCGTCCGGCGAGGCGGTCACAAAGGGCATGACCTCGGTCACCGGTCGATAGGGCAAGGGCTCGTCGTCGCCGTCCGGGTCGCGCCCCGCGGGTTCGAGCTCGGTGATCTGCTCGCCGATGTCGTCGAGGGTCTGATCGATATCCGAGACGGTATCGATGATGCCCATCTCGATGTCGTCGCCCCATTCGATCTCATCCGTGGGCGGGACAGTCGGGACCTCTTCGACCACGGGCTCCGCCTGCTCGATCGGCGCCGCGGCGAGCGTGACCTCGACATCGATCGTGCGCGCGTTCACGATCGGTTCGCTCGAACCGTCCGTTGTTGTCGCCGTGACGATGAGCTCGAACGAGCCGTTGTACCCGGAGGTTGCATCGAGCTCGGCTCGTCCGAGTTCCTCGGCGGTCAGCGTCCAGGATCCGTCCGGATTGGAGGTCCCCTCGCTGAGCACGACGCCGTCGGGCAGGCCACGGATCGTGAAGACGGTCGATTCCGAGCCGTCGGCGTCCAACGCCGCAGCGTTGATTCCAAGGGATACCCGCTCCCCGCTGTTCAGGGACAGGTCCTGGCCCTCGATCTCCACACCGTCCGCAATACCCTCCACGGTGACTCGGGCCGTCCCGCTGATCGAAGTTTCGTCCGCGCCGTCGACGCTCGTCGCGGTGATCCCCAGCTCGAACTCGCCCGAGAAATCAGAGGGCGGCGTGATCGACAGTCCGTCCAGATCGCCGGGCGTCAGCGTCCACGACCCGTCCCCGTTGTCGAC
>MDTD01107573.1_pt1 | contig 91442 bp, 124 predicted proteins | sample 811221 | NCBI WGS metagenome assembly MDTD01 (sample SAMN05326646, study PRJNA326480) | marine metagenome | isolation source: seawater | place: Pacific Ocean: South West | collected 2011
ACATCTGCGATTAGTTGAAAGTCTTTGCGTGTCATTTGGGATGCTCCTTTTGTTTGTTCCCTCTTACATCTTAAATATAAGAACGGTTTTTGACCTTTCAAGGGGTAAAAGTGTTTTTTTTTGATTTATCCCCATTTTTTCATCACTCCTTTGAGGTCATACGCTTCCGCGTCCCCTTGAAAGTATGCGTCAGGGCTTTCTTCATAATCGACTTCTAGCGCCGCTTGAGCGTAGTTTATGAGTGATTGCTGGTCCATGCTCGCAACAACTAACTCGGCAAGTTTACGGCGGTTTTTCTTAGTGTTCTCGGTCATTTTATTCCTCGTTTATCGCTTCCGCGACCTCTTTCCAGTTAACATTATCTAAAAGGCAGTTGTCAGGGGTCTTTTCGCCCCAAAAACCGCGACACATCGCCTGGGCGCTTTCTTCGCCTGCGTTCTTTTTTGGGAAGATACGAAGCATCGCCTCGTAACGTGGCTGACTATTGAACAACCAAAGGTTCACGTTCCAGGTTTCTCGGTTGGTCCATCCGTTGTAAGTTGTGTCAGTCATCTTTTTTTCCTTTTGCTTGTCTCTTATGTCTTAAATATAAGAACGAATTTTCCGCTTTCAAGGGTTTATTTACTTTTTTTCGTGTTTAATCAATTCTAGGTCGGCTCGGTCCCAATTATCAATCCCCGGTGTACCATCCCAGTCGATAACGCCTAGATGTGCGCCTCCTAAGATGGTGAGTTTATATCCTGCTTCACCGATTACCAAGCCGATGTAGCTGGGCGTTCCGGTTATACATTCGGGAACCTTTACCAAATCACCGACTTTCATCTATCACCTCAACTGAAAAGTTCTTATCTTCTTTTAGGGCAACCCATCGCCAAAATTCGCCGGGGTTGTCTTCTTTTCTCAATAGGGCGAATTCTTTTTTCTTATCGTCGGAGAAGAGAACGCCGGATTCAACCTTGACGACAATCCACTCGGCTCCCTGCTCACGGACTCGGTTTTTGCCGTGTTTTGTCTTTCCTGTGAGCTTTACTTTATCGCCGCGTTTCATTTCTTTTCCTCCGATGTCTTAAATATAAGAACGGATTTTGAGCTTTCAAGGGGCAATGCTAATTATTTCAAAAAGAACTTCAAGGGCTCTCTTGAACATTCTTATCTCTTCACCATTTGGGAACATTATCGCAACGTCATCATCATAGACGCCGATAACAACCGCAGGGTCATCAGATACCCAGGAGATGAAGCCATCACCGTCCACTTTTGCCCTTACCAAGTCGCCCACCTTCATGATTCAGGGTTATCCCTGGGTACTCGCTTATAAAGGCTTAGAAGGCTCTTGTGGAATGTTTTCTTTTTCCCTTCCTCTAGAACATAGACAAGGCAAGATTCACCGATGACTTTAAGAACAAGGGCGGTTTCGCCGTGGTATTGCCAGTTGAAACAGCGCACTAAGTCGCCTTCGATTACTTCCTCATCCAAGTCCATATCATAAATATGGTAAGCAAAAAAAAAGCCCCATCAAGGTTTTATCCTATCAGAGGCTCTTGATCCAACGGCTCGGTGTCCGCCCGGCTTCCTGTGTTTGCCGGTGGGCTAAGTCCGGTTAAGCCCTATAAGGGGAATTTTCAAATGAAGGCTCCTTCGCAATCGGCTGGACAGTCGCCAGCCAGTGGGCAGTTGCTTTCACAACCAATCTCGTCATCGTCCATCCAGTCGTTATTGATAACTTTGAAAGGGTTTTCTTTTGTTTCTTCAATCGTCATCGCGTTGGCTCCTTGTCTGTTATCTTAAATATAAGAACCATTTTTCGACTTTCAAGGGGTAAAGTGAACTTTTTATACGTTATCTTTGAAACAAAATAAAAAGGTGAAGGCAAAGACACCGGCACCAGCCAGGATATAAGCAGTTACAGCCATTTTTCTCTCTCCTTTATGCTAAAACAAAATCGTTTTGGGGGTAGGATGTCCAATGTGCTTTGTCATCGCCTGCCCATTGGATGCCCATGTATCGACCGGCGCGGGTCACAACGCCGATACGGTTAGCGTAGCCTTGTCGGTTGGCTCGCTTGTTATCTTTTCCTTTCACAAGTGCGCCAACTTCAAATTTGGGCGCGGGTGGCTTAACTGCGTGAATAAGTTGAGTTACATTATCCATGAAAGACCCTGCAAAGTAATCCACCATCGAGTCGCTGTGGTCATCTTCTCGTCGGATATGCCAGTTAGACGCTTCAAGAACTTCGGGATTGCTCCATGAAGGACTGGACATCCAAGAGATAACTTGTCCATCATAGACGCATCCCCATCGGTGACCCATCTTTTCAACTTTGACACCGAGTGCTTTCTCTACTTTCTTTACTGCTTTATCGTGAAGCATTTTGAACTCCTGTTCCTTGTTACATCTTAAATATAAGAACGGATTTAGGCTTTTCAAGGGGGTAAAGTGAAAAAAAAGAAAAAAGATACTCGGCGCTCGTTTAGCCATTCCGAGTCGATGGTCTAGCTTTCATCGTTTTCCTTACTCCCTGGAGCGACCAGGCAGGCTAAGAACTTGAAAGGTTACCTGTTAAGCTAATAGGCACCACCGAGTACCTTTAATGTTAGAATCCTCCGGGCATGTCTTTCCATGCAGAAAAGTCGCCGTTTTCAGTGTCTTTGCTTGGAACTTCATAAATGCCTTCTTCGTCAACTTCCCAGCTATCTCCGACGTATTCCCACGAGTCAACTGATTCGGTGTCAAGGTCAACGCCACAGGCTTCGTGCATCGCCTCTTCAGCGTTTTCTGCTTCTACCTCAACCATCGTGGTCATTTGCCATGTTACGGGAACCATAAACTTTTTCATTTTTGTACTCCTGTTCTTTGTTACATCTTAAATATAAGAACGCATTTTCAGCTTTCAAGGGTAAAAAGTTATTTTTCTTTCTAATTCTCGCAAAACTAAGTCGGTGCGCTGTATTTTTGCTTCAAAGTGCATGATGTCGTTTTTCTCGTAATGCATGTAAGGCATCGCTTTGACTTCATCGCGTCGGTGCCTTTGTGCTTCATGCGCTGCGGCTAGCAGAACTTCAGCTTGTTCCGTGGTTAGTTCAATCGACATCTTTCTTTCTAGCTCCTTGTTTTCATACCATCCCGTCTGAGATGCTCGCGAATTGCCGGTAGGTGTGTCTTTTTTCATTTAGAGAATGGCTCCGAGATTAAGAACGGTTTCACCCATTTCATTCACATCCAGTTCAGAACCAAGCACCGAAGCAAGCTGCTCGACGCTAGCCGTGATTAGCTTTGACGCGCACTCTTGCGCTATGCTATCAGCGTTCTCAACGTGGTTATCGTTAAGGATTTCTTCAATAATATCAGTGATTTGCGAGAGTTGGTTCATCTTGTGAACTCCTTTGGTGTTGTTTCTGTTGTACTAACTATAAGAACGGATTAGGCGCTTTCAATAAGATTCTTAAGAAAGATACGAAATTCTTCCTCTTGCTTTTCAGGCGTAGGGTTTACCAAGACAGTCGCACCGGCTGATCTTGCTACGTCAATCATTGGACCAGTGGAACCGCCGCCTAATCGCTTTTCAAAACCGGGTCCGTGGCACGTTATGAAAGTTCGCTCGGCAGGAAGAGCCTTTATCCATGCGGAATACTTCCCAGCGCGTTCACAAGCATTTTCAACTGCTTTTTGATACTTGCACTCTGCGACACCGGAAAGAACTCCGTCAATATATATAAAGCCGCCGTCAGATAACCATTTCTGAGATGTTCCGTTTTTACAAAAACTGTATTCCACCTCATAATCTGGATTATTCATTTTGCATATGTCTACGATGGTCATGCTTTTCCTTAGCTCTACTCTAGGAAAAGTTTTAGCAACTTGCTCAACAATAAGATTATGGTTTTTTTCGGCTGTTGCTGATTGGATCGAAGTCGCTACGCCTCCCGGTTGAATTCCACCTGCCATGATAGTATCTCCTTTTAATCATTAAAAAATCCAAGAAGAAGTTGCGTCAATGTATTCTTGGACGGTGTGGCGGGATGCCTTGTAATCGCTGTAGAACTCGCGTTTAACGGACTCAGGAACGATTGCAGGCTCTGCCCAGTATTTCTTGTTAAAGTTCGTGTAAGATGCCTTCTTGGGCGTCTCAGAGGCGCAATGGTCGCATAGGTTCATCTTAGGTCCACGCCGGTAATTTACAGTGCGATGAGTTCCACAGATTTTACAATACATGAGCGCTTCTCCTTGCTACAAATGAACTATAGGAACGGATTTTGGGTTTTCAAGTAATTATTTCAATTCCATTGTTAAAAGCTGCCAAGTGCATCGCCAGCGGCTTGTCTTGAGTTGACCATAAAATGTCAATTACATTTGGTTTGGTGTCAGCGTTGGTTAAAGGTATATTTCCGTAGGCGTAAGGCTCTCGGGTGATGATTCCAACGACACCATCAGTTGTGTCTCTAACCAAGTCACCGACCTTCACTGATTACCTCTGATGAGCCTTCTAGTTGTCTTCCAAGCTCGATGTATCGACCATCGACCAAGACTTTCCAATCGTATTCTAAATAGTCGTTTCGCGGTAGCTTTTCGACCAGCAGGGCAACACCTGTAGGTAGATCCCAATGTCTCACTGTGCCCTTTGGCAGCTTTATTAAATCACCGACTTTCATTTTTTATTCCTTTTTGGCAAGTATGGTCGGATTAGGTGGGCGAACACCCAGTATCCGCAGTTAAACACCTGCTTGATAAGAGGGAAACGAGAAAAAGCTACGGTTTTTTTGAACCCTAGCTTCTCGTACATCCTGCGGAAAGTCTCCGCGCCTACGGTACGTTGTCCGTCAAACTCCCCTATCATTTCAATTTCGTACTCGGTAGCATCACCAAAGTCGGCGGCACTAATATCAACGAACTCAATACCACACGCTTCGCCTCTCTTTCTTATCGTGTTGATCTCTAAAGAGCAAGCGTAACAGCTTTCATCATAATAAACTTTGTCTTTCAATTAGTTAGCCCATAGGGTTGGGATGCCCGCAGGCACCTCGCCTTTAATCATTCCGCCATGCTTAACGATAACGTCCGTTACAACTTGAACAGGGACGTAGGCATAAATCGTGTCTGTGGGGTGATCTGGCTCTGCGGCATACTGAAGCAACAAAGGCTCTTCGTGCGAAGGAAAGCCTACCTCAACCGCTGTATAGCGGTCAGCGTTCGGTTGGCGTGGTTTGCAGTAATTGCCTGTACCTGCTTGAACGCTCATGCTAAATCCGTCAGCACATACAACCGTTTTGTTTAGTTTATACATATCTCTTTCTCCTGTATCAATACTAGGAACGGATTTAAGACTTTCAAGGGCTTTCTGATAAAAGAATCAAATCTTTCTCGGCTCGCCAGCTATGCCTGGTGATAACCTTTGCATCCCCTGCATAAGAAAGCCATTGAACACAAAAATGAACTTCTTTTTTGATTTCGCCATATATATCGGGAACTTGGTGACGTTCCGCATCGTAAATAATGACGCCTGTCACGATAGAATGAATGTCTTTAACCAAGTCACCCACCTTCACTTAGAACCTCCAGGCAAAAGTCAGCATGACGACCGATGTATCCATTATCAAATCGAATCTCATAACATTGATGATAAATCCTATGCGGGTAAGGCTTAGGCAGCTTCTTGGTGATTATTCCTAGTGTGCCAAGGGGAGTGTGACGCGAAGCGTATTCGACTATTTTTACTAAATCACCAACTTTCATTTAACAACTCCAGGTGCATTAAAGGTTCTTTTGTAGGGTTATCGGGTGCAGTATCATTAAACCAATAGACATTGACCCATCCGGCTGTAAGGCGCTTTACTATCAATCCGTAACAAGGCACAACGTGTGCTTGACACGCTCCCATCGGGTCGCGCCATTTTACCAAGTCACCGACCTTCACTGATCACTTCCACTCTGTTTTGTGCTGTATAAAATTCTTTTCCGTCAAAGGTCTTGATCCAGATTCTTGGATGATACCCTATCCAGCCGCCTGTTTCAGTTATCACGCCGAACCCTGTTTCGCCTTCCCTGGTTTCATATTTAACTAAATCGCCCACTTTCATTTATTTTTTTCCTCTTCTAGCGGCACCAGCTTGTCTTCCAGCACATAGCGGATTCTACCTTCGACAAGCACCTCTGCGGCGACTCCAATCATATACCTTTTCTTTGGTGGCGACAGGATTAATCCCAAAGTCTCCATTCCTTGTATACGAACCAAGTCACCTTTTTTCACTTATTTCAATCCTTCCGTCTTCATGTTCTCGCAAGATATAAACAAGGTGAAGACGGGAAAGAACTTCCCAGCGATCAGGTGAAGCAATTCGAGGCTTTTTCTTTGTGACATGCTCGAACCATCGCGATCGTAACCAACCTGCAAGCCAGTTAGAAGGTCGCGGAAGATAGGCTTGACCTTTCAAGTCCTCAAGATAAGTTGTTTCTCGTTTAACTTTCATTTGGCTTTTCCTGATCAAATCCATCAATGTAGACCCTGCCATCCCATTTATAAACCCTGATGCTCTTCATGACGACCGGAGGGTCTGTATAAAGATGCTTCAAGACAATCTTATCTTCTGGATTCATGCTTTTCAAGTTTTCAATTAGATCTTTTACTTTCATATCTCACTCACAATTTCTAGTTCATAATCAGGATGCCAGAACTCGCCAGTCAATAACTTGTTTGCTGCTGGGCTTATTTTGTACCAAAGAAAACCATCGTCGTCTTCGTATACATCTATTATAATGCTGAAATAATCATCTTCAAGCTCTTGACGATAGAATTCTTTAATCTTTACAAGGTCGCCTTGCTTCATTGGTAAACACCCCAATAAAAACCGGTCAACCCTTCCGAGGAAAAACAAAAGACGTGATTATTCTCAGGGTCGAAGACGGCTACGCCGCTGCCTGATTGGATACCCAGGTTCTTAATCCATCGTGATCCGCTGTTTACCGTTACATCGCACGCTAGATGCGGTATTCCTTCGATGTAGCGCAGCCTATGACCCATAGTTTGGCTATCGTGTCCGTGAACGACAAATCGAACTCCGCATTCGCGGAGTTTTTTCGCGCCTAATTGGGTAAATGGGGCGTCTTTTGTTCGATACTTGGTTCTAAATGCTCCTGATGCTTGGCTATAATAAAAGTCGAACAGGTTGCCCGAGTCTCCTATTAAAGCGCGAAACATCGCGTTGTAAAGATCTGGACCTTTCTGTTTTAACTGAAAGGTGAACACGTCGCTTACACCGGCGTGGGTAAAAAGGACTGCTTTGTCTTGGTGAAGCAAATTTAAGGAAGGAAAGAACCATCCAAACTCACCCATCGGGTCTAAGAACATTTCTTTCGCGGCTTCTATGCCGCCGCATTCTTCTAAGAAAGGCACGATACGCTTCTCAAAGCGTTCGGGTGTAAAGATGCGTTGAAAAAGAAAGTTGTCTTGGTCTTCCCAATTCTGTAGGACCATAAGCATTCGCAAGTCGTGATTACCTGCAAGCAACCTTACCTCGGCTCGGGTGGATAACTGTTTGATTTCTCTTAGAAGCTCAAGGTTGGATGGTCCCTTGTCAAAGCAATCTCCACCGATAAGATAAAGCGCGGATAAGTCATCGCAATACTCAAGAGAGTTAAGTAAAGCCTGCCTATCGGCGTGTAAATCGGTAAAAAAGTATGTTTTACGGGAAATCATTGATGCTTATTGCTCAAAAAAGGAAAAAAATTTTGGGTCAACGCTTTTTCATGAAGACGTTGACCGCCCATCCGATAAGTAATGCGCCTCCCACAATCGGAGCAACTCCCAAAAGCAAATCACCCAAGATTGTAAGAAACTCAATCATCACGCCTCGCTTACCAAAACTACATAGTTCGTTGAGATTGGTATTTGTTCCTTTAGTTTAAATAAATAGACCACAACTCTGCTAGCGCGATGAAAATAAAGTCGGTGATCGATAACAACACCCATTTGCCCTGCCCAGGGTCTTGGTGCGTTTTCCATGACTCTTATCAAGTCACCTTCTTTCAACTTTCTTTCACGATTTTTACGACGTGAGTTTCGGAACCTTCTTCTAATCCTGGGACCACCTTTTTGCGTCCTCTCTGCGCTGCCTCTGCGGCTGTTCTAAGCGTTTTCAACCTAGAGGTAGGGCAGTAGGTCTTTACATTTGGAATGGGCTTTATCCATAGGATAATAGCGTGTTCTTCGCCTCTATGGTCAAAGATCTTCTCGACCAAACCAAGTTTGTCTGATTTAAAACCGCGCATTGTTACTATATCTGCTTTCTGTATCATTTTAACACTCGTGCCATTCTTTAAAAGTGTAGTGGTCAATTATCCGCTGTGTTTCGTCTACAAGACTTTGTGCTTCATCTTGCCAAAGTTTATCTATCTCTGTCCAATCAACTCTGCTCAGGACAACTCCGTTCGGGCTTACTCCCGTTTCCCATAATTTGTGACACCAGCGTGAAATCTCAGGTGCGCCGAGAAAATAAGAAGTCTGTCTGACTGTCTTTTTCATTGAAGGGTTTATTTCAAACCAAAGCGCCATCTTCCAAGTGTCCGTATTTGTGAACTTATCTTCTTTTAAGTCAAGTGGCGGTCGACGTAGAGGGCGCTTGCTTCCAGACATGTGGTTGTTGAACATAAGGCGATTCCCATTTCTAAGGTGCAATACACTTCTCTTTATCGTAAGAGAAGCTGTCCCATTCATTTTTCTTAGGCTCTTTTTTTCCTGCCTTCAGGGCTTGAGCTTGAAATCGAGACAAGTGAAAACTAAGGGTATTTTTTAAGTCCTTGCTATCCATCGTATCGACAATTGTTTGAAGACTTTTTACCTGCTCCAAAAGGTCTTTGATTTTTTCTTTATCGGTCATTTTTTGTCCTGTATTCAAGGTAGTAGTTTCCTTTTGGTCCGAGTTTTGTACAGACCCAGTGCATACTGAACGTGAGCAAAAGCCAAACCGGTACTGTAATATCGATTTCCATTTTTATCTCCCTTGTTATATTAACTATAGGAACGATAAAGCAAGTTTCAAATTTATTTTATAGGATTGACGATTTTTGCTTCCCAGAAAGGCTCATCGTATTCACAAGTAGTGCTGTATTTGCCCGCTACAAGATAGGTAGTGTAGGTGGTTCTATCTCCGTAAGCATTCCTCTTAGGATACACTGCAACGACAACACCGAGGTCTATTCTCTCTTCATCTCCGGGCGGCGAGTGCAAAGAAACAAGATCGCCAATTACTGGATTTGTTCGCTCCTTATTCATTGGAGTTTACCACTTTAAGTTTGTCTGAAGGTATCCAAGAATCCTTCTCTGTACTCTTTGCCAACCAATCGATTGAATATGCAACAGAGATTGCTGGACCCTTGCCTCCAATAGAAGTTCTGGTTCCCACAATAAAGCCTCTGTCTTTTGTGTGTCGGCACTCTACCAAGTCGCCCATTTTCACTACATCACCTCTTCTTGCAGCTTTTCTTCAATAAAATCAAATGCCTGCTGAACTATGTTTGCAAGCCAATCATCACCTTCGTCCTGAAGGTGGACAATAGTTTCTTCCATATTGTCTAATAATCTCTCTATGTTATCGCTCATTTGAAACACCTCCTTTATTTAATATGTAGTGGCGTTTTCAAATTTTAGTGGTCGATTGGAATAACACGCTCATTTGTCTTAAAGTAAGGATTGCGAGCGTTCTGAGCGTCAGTCATCCACATGCGCTGGCACTTAGAAGGCTTAGGCTTAGGAGCGCACATGTCGGTCAAGACGATGTGTCCATCAAAACCGGTCTTATTTACATAAGCAGTAGGGGCATCAAAGTCAGTTCCGCCATAAAGAACTCGCTCCCACTTCTTCTTTTGTCCTTTCTTCCATTCAAATACTTTGTCTTCTGCAACTTCCGTATCAAAAGGAACCACTGTGAAGGTGCAAATGTCCGAAAGATTGTTAAGCTCGCTAAAGAACGCAGCAAGCATAGAGTCAGACACCGATCCTGACTGGTCGATAGAGATGGCTATACGGGGCGCTCTAGTGACTTTCTTGCCCGGATGGATGTAAGGGTAGCGTTTGTTGATACGACGCACTGTAGAGCGCTTCTCAGCGCGGATACAGGTCTTTACAAAGTAACGCAAGACACTGCGCCAGTTAATCTTAGCCGTGACTTTCTCTATGATTTCTTTCCTAGTAGAAGCCGACACAGAGCCCCAAGAGTTGCTTTTGCTTGCTTCCTTGGCAGCTTCTTTGAGCGTCTCTTTGAGTCGTTCCTTTGCGATGGATGCAGTTGTTTCATCCACTTCTGCCCACTGACCGTGCTCATCGAATTGACCGTCGCCAATCATCTCGCTTACAACGTCTTCCAGGCTCTTCTCTCCGTCAGAATCCTTTGCTTCTTGTTCGGCTTTCTTTTTAAGTTCCTGGTAATACCACTCTGCATTCATTTCAGAAGGCAAGTGTTCAAACTTATCCACCCCAGGGAACACGCATTGTTCTGGTAGTCTCTCTTGTCCGATCAGACAATTGATAGACAAATCCGTAGCAATGTTCCAAAGCATAAAGAGCGCACGGGTGTCAGAAGGAATATCCTTCATCGCAGCCCCGGACTTCATGACGCCCTGGAGTTCATCAGGTAAACGACCTGTAACGTGTTCAAAGATAAGGTGATAGAACTCATGTACAAGCACGCCTGACTTTTGTTTATCATTTATCTTCAAAAAGAAGTCAGGGTTGTAGTAAAGCTCAAAGTATCCTGTCTCAGGGTCGATACGGACACCCGCAGTAGGGACCCCTTTGCTTTCAATCTTCTCAATAGTGCGAGATATAGAAGCAAAAAAAGGCTCCTGTAGTAGAAGCCTGTGAACATGGTCGTTTAGATTAAACTTTTCTTCTTGCATGAGAAGTATCCTCTATCGGTTACAGTATAACTATAAGAACCGATACTCTTATTTCAAGTTATTTTCTTCCCCTGGAATGTTCATACGCTCCTTTATAAATTTTATCCCATTCGAGGAAGTCATCTGGGGTCATGGCTTCTGTAGAAGAAACCAAGATGTAATCATGTTTATGTTTCTCGTATTGGTTCTCTCCGTAGTAATCGTTCTCTTCGTGTCCGTTATCTACGATACAAAGAGGGAGTCTGCCATAAAATCTTTGACCGGCTTTTTCTCCGGTCATGTAAACGTATACAACTGGCGTGTGACTTCTAAAGTACGTGTTGTTCGTCAGTGCTCGATTTGTAATTTTGCAGTGCAGTATGTCAGTGACCATTCCAAGTTCAGTGGTGGCAATAATCTCTGCGGTGTTGTTACACCATCTTGTCTTCTTCATCTTAACCAGCGAGCCAATACCAAAGTTGTGCTGATTCATTCTATCTTTAATGAGATTCCTAGCATCAAGCCAAGACTGAGCGATAGTATTTACTTGTGCTTTGTGCTTATCGCAGGTTCTAATCGTGTGTCCTGTTTCACCACAATGACTGCATCGTTTAGCGCGACCTTTACGTTGCTTGTTCAAGCGCTCTGCACGTTCTTTGTAATAAGGGTCATCGCTCTTTTCCCATTCCTTAGCCAACTTGGTAATCTCAGGGCATGTGCGCCGGTTGTGTCCTGTCTGACCACAGTAACTACATCTTGTTGTTCTTTTGTAAGACATTTCTATCTCCCTTATTTCTTGTAACAACTACAAGCACATATAAAAAGTTTTCAAAAAGAACTGGAGGGGGTTGGTGGTTTTCACAGAGCCAACCATGCTAGCCTACTTTGAATTTATCAGGCGCTCATGGTAGGCACTGAGCGCGGCAGTCGTAGTTTACTCCCTCCAGTTCACCTCATAGTCTCCTACTTTAATTATTACCTGTAAGGAGCGTAACCAATCGCGTGGCGACTTTTTCACCATTAGTGGCTACTGACTTGTGAAGTTTAATCACGTTCTCTTGCTCGCCTTTACCAATGGCAGTCCACATTTTCATAGCGGGCTCAGAGCCAAGAGTAACAAAGTAATCAGCAAGATTCTGGACCTGATCATCAGTGAGTACTGAGATGAACGTATCGGCGGCTTCCATCTTATCGATGAGAGCGCAGTGGTCGTTAATGTTGAACTCTTCTGTAAGTTCAATCTTACCTTCGTCGAGTATGTTCTCAACGGTCACGTTCTTTTCGTAGTTAGACACAAAGTCATTGAACGCGATTCCAGCTTCAAAACCTACGAAGGCAGAAGCAAGATGGAATATGTCGTTACCTTCCTCATCAAGCAAGCCTGATACCTCAAGGCAGTCATTAAATCGCTTCCAAGAGCGACGGGAAGGGTAAACCTTGTTAGGCTCAAACTCACCTGAATGTTCCAAGTGAGAACGATTCTGGTTAATGAAATCCCATACCATAGAATTTACATTATCCTTAGCCCAGTTGAGCCAGTCCTCGACTGTAGGCTCGACATCGAAGACAGTCCAGCGGTCAAGTTCCGCAGGGTCCATCTCCCCAACTTGATACTGAGAGCCGTGCTCGCCACCATTAACAGCAGCAAAGATTAGAGTATCAGGGTGAAGGACGTTGCCTGAGATCTTACGAGAATCCGTAAGTTCAAAGATACCTTGACGCACTTCAGATGTAGCGCGGTCTACCTCATCGAGGAAAAGAATCACAGGCTCCGTGCAAGCTCGGTGTAACCAATCAGGAGCACACCAGGCAGTAACACCGCCTTCAACAGAAGGAAGACCAAGAAGGTCACCTTCAGTCATTTGAGAAGCGCGACGTTCCACAACGGGAAGTTCTTTCGCTTCTGCGAATTGATAAACAATCTCACTTTTGCCAATGCCGTGGCGACCGCGAAGAAGCACAGGCTTCTTAATATCGACGACGTGAGGCACGATGTTCAAAAAGGTTTTGAAATCTACTGACATTTTGTTTTCCTTCCGTTTGGAGTTAAACTTCCTATACAATAACTATAGGCGCGGTATCCCTATTTTCAACATCTTTTTTATTAAATTAAAGAAAGTTTGGAAATAGCTGATTTCATAGCACCTTTTAGCTGTTCCTCTGAACCACTATTGTCTACAGAAATAAAGTTATCACCGAACATTTTGGCATATGCCGCCTTGTTGGCTTGTACTTTGTCGTGTGTCTTCGCTATTACTTTGGTGGGCAAAGACCTGCCACCTGTGGATGAACGAGCAAGGTTTCTTTTTTCGGCTGCGGCAGGGTCTACATCAACAAAGACCATAGCAACCTTGTATCCTTTCTCTCTTAATCGTTCTACTCTGTTTTCCATTCTGCTGAATGTAGCACCAGTTCCATCCACAACGAAACTGTTACACTCTTCACTGTTGATTAGTCTTTCAACTTCATCCTCGTGCTTTCTGTTGGCGCTGCTGAATGCTTTCATAGCGGCAGAGAAGTCTGCTGTAATCTTGTCCACCTCGGCTTGTGCTTCGGGATTAGGCTCGACTTCAAGTTGTGCTTTAAGTTCTTTCCGCCTGTCTGACATTCCCTGCATATTTGCGCTGATGCCTAGCGAAGCAAGCTCGCTTTCAAAGTCATCGTCAGGGTTAAGAACTACAAAGTTATCTAGTCCTAGTCCGCTAATAACCGAGGACTTGCCTGAACCTGGACCGCCTGCCATAAAGACTACAAGACTATCTGGACAGGATGTCTCTTCTTCATTCATAAAAGAAGAAGCTACAAGACCATGCTTCTTTAAAAAAGGCATTACCAATGGCATCCATACAGCCGCACCAAGCGGAGCAGCAAGCACTGCACCTAGAGTTGTAGCCTTGGCAACGTCTTTGATTTGATCCCATACAAATTCTTTTTCAAAATCGCCTAGAGTTTTCCATTTCTTAAGTAGTCGCCAAGCCTCTTGCGTTTCTTTTAACTCCTGAGCTATTCTTTCCCAGGTGGTCTTGTGTTTTTCATCTGCTAGCTCTTTCTTTAGCTGTCTTACTGCCTTGTTCATCTTGTATTCAGAAGAACCGGGAACAAAAGCGCCTATTCCTTCTTCTACTTCGTCTTCTTCAGCGAGCGAGTTGCTTGTGAATGTAGCTTTATTTCTTTTTACTACTTCGTCGTCGTAAGTGTCTCTGTCCTCTTCTTTTAAGAACCTTCGCCAGTTTTCAAGTAGGAGTTTCATCTATATAAATAGTATCTAATTTGTGTTTGGCACACCCGGCAGGATTCGAACCTGCGACCTACGGATTAGAAGTCCGTTGCTCTATCCTACTGAGCTACGGGTGCTTGATTTAATAGTTCTTGCATCTTGTACAAGCCGAACTCTTTATGCTTGCACTCAAGCATGACATCTACTGGTAGACCATAAGTATTGACGGGTTCCCAGTAAGAGTCAGAGTGTGCTTGTGGTTTGATCTTGGGGTCGTTGTGCTCTACTGTACGCGATTGCGAGTAGTGCGTGACTGGCGTGACGTCTCCCCAAGTCGTCGCAGCAAGTAAGAGCGCCTCTTCCTGATCCAAGCCGCCCGTACAAAACTCATGATGGTGAAAGTCATGGACAATGGGAATGCCAATACGCGAATACACGTCATCGTAAAGCTCTCTAGTCGAATAAAGAGACGGCTTATCATCATTCTCAACCGTAAGGCGAGATCGTACCCTATCAGACAACCGTAAGAAATTATTACAAAAGTTATTAATAGCAAGCGGTTTATCGTTATAATGAGCGCCGACGTGAATGTTGATCTTTGCATAGGGTGTCCTTGGCAAGCCCATGAGGTCGAATATCTGACCGTGTATCTCAAGGTCTTTGATAGTATTGAGCACAACCTGCTCATTAGGAGAGGTCAACTTGTTGAAGGGACCAGGGTGCGTAGTGATACGCTGACCATATTGTGTAGCTTTGTCGCCGCATCGCTGAAGCACCTCGCAGATCTGATCATAGTCTGGTAGGTTCTCGATACCGTGCTCAGAAGCCCACGGGAATACGTCAGAGGACATACGGTAAAACTTGATACCGTTTGCTTCGTTCCAATCAATCACGCGCTCAAGGTCTTGGACATTGAGAAGTGAAAGCTCAGAGGCATAAGCAATGCCCTTGGCGTCGTAAGTGCGGCGTATCATGGAACGATTGGTTGTAATACGTTCAGTGCCGCGTGGTTGATTACCCCACTTGGTAGGGTAAGATAACTGCATATTGATACAAGCGTAGCCTAAATTCTTCATGTCTTAACTATAGTAACCTTATTGATAGATTCAAGTCTTTTTACCAATCATTAAAATTTCTTCTGCTTTTGTAGCTGTGAAGATTTCATTGCCATTCTCATCAACATTAGCTTTTCTGCGACCTGCTGTATAAGTTACATCGAACTTAACAATCGTATCACCATCTGCTCTTTCCTCAAAGAAACCATCATCCATCTCTCGATTAGACAGAAGGGTCAAGGCTCCTTTGTCTCTGCACTGATGGGCAAATTTCACAACGCTATCTTGAAACTGATCGTCTGATTGAGTACCATAGTCTGCAAAAGACCCACGGTAAGGAGGGTCCATGAATACATAAAACCCTTCTTTAATATGCCTTATCGTGTCTTTAAAGTCCCCTGTAAGAAGGGTTGCATTTTGCAAGGCTTTGTGCCACTCTAAGACATTCTCTTTGTCGTAGACTTTGGCAGTTTGGTTCATAAGACCACAAGGAGTGTTGAACCTCCCTAGCGCCTTATCTTCGTTAGCGCGACCTTTCAATTGCCAAATGCCATTAAACCCCGTCTTCATTAAGAAGTACAGGGTCGCAGCCTCTTCGGTAGAGTTGAATTTATCGAAGTGATACTGATAATCTATTCTTGTTTTAAAATAGAAGCTCCGTCTGGTTGGGTTAAGTTCGTATAGCCTGCGCCAATCATTCTCAACACCATTCTTGTGTTGCTTCTCGAACTCTTTGGTTTCTTTCTTTATCTTTGCGAGAGCTTCTTTCTCTTCTTGTGTCGCGCCTTTCTTTAAGGGCTTGGGAGGCGGATCTAAAGGAAGGTACTCGCCTGATAGCGTATCAAGGACAGAGCAGAACTTGTCATTGTCATTCTTAATTGCTCTGTAAATGTTCATAATAGGCTCATTGACATCGTTTAAAATAAACTTGGCGTTTGGGCTTGTTTTGTAAGCCCAGATGAACATTGCTCCTCCACCAAGAAAAGGTTCACAGTATCCTTTAAAAGACTTGGGCAAGTAAGGCTCATACTTTTCAAGCATTTTAGTTTTGCCTCCTGCCCACATGAATATAGGTTTCAAATTATTTACCTCCTTCCATTTATTATAAACACAGTAAGAAATAGATTCAAGTTCAAAGTAAAAAACCCCGCTTGGAAGACCAAGCGGGGTGCTAGAGTGGTTAAGAAAAGTTACTTTTTACCTTGCCTTGGAGTTGGCTTCTTGTAAAAGTGATGAAGCCTCTGCGTACTTAGCTTTTTCTCCATAGTAGGAAACTTCCCGCTGTCATAGGCTTTGTTAATTTCACTTTGAATACCCTTGCAAATAGAGTATTGTGCATGATTTACAATAGAACCTCCTGTAGATTTAAAATCTTCTGCGAGTTGAGAAACGCTGCTGTATTCTAGTTTGCTTTTAAGCCACCTAGAAAACTCAGGAGAAGTGCATACATTTGCCCAAGCTCCTAGCGCCAGCAACAATCCGCCAGCAAGCTCTGCTTTGAGAGGTTTGGCTGGATCAGATTGCCAAGCTGAGACGTCATTCTCATCACAAACTTGTCTCAAAAGATCAATAGTTTGTTGTGCAAGGTTGCCCTTTAGACCTTTCTTGTTCGCCTTTTTAGCTAGAGAGATCAGCTTTTTAGCTCCATGATACTTCATGTATACGCCGTCAGAGTCACCAGCAGTTCCTTTTGCATCCCAGCTACAGAAAATTTTAATACCGGCAGATTTGAAGTCTTTTTCATACTGCTTTGCTTCTACGTCACCCGAAAGAAAATCGTGAACAAAAATCTGTTCAGCAGTCATTTTGTTTTTTCCAGAGTGATTAACCTGGACAAAATTTGCATGAATATCTTCTATTGAATCTACTTCAACAACTCGCATTGGCATTGTTTTTTCATTTGGGAAAAACACTTTCCATAGAGCCCTTCTATGATCTCCGTCGAAAAGATACATTTTTCCCGTGCTCTTGATCCTCGCAACCCTGGGAGGGTCCCAGACAGCCCCATCGAAACCATCCTTTGAAGCAATAATTTTTTCAATAGCTGATTTTTCAGTTGGTCGATTCACAAGGGAAGGAATATCAACAGAAACATCTTCAAGAACTGACACATAGTCCAGTGCGTTCATTGGCGGCATGTTTCTTACTGGCCACTTCTCCCTAATCTCTTTACTAACCTGAGCATAATTTAGTTGCTCACCTTTTGACATAATATATTTACTCATTGTTTTCTCCTATTGTATTTAATAAGCATAATGAAGTCGAACTCTTCTTGGTTATGTGACTTCTTACATTATTACTATAAGCCTGAAAATCTGGCTTTCAAGGAAAAAAATAAACTTTTTTTATTTTGCCGCTCTAAGTGCGTTTCTTACCATTTCTTCCTGAAATACTTTCTTTGTCCAAGCGATTTGCTTGTCTTCCGAAAGGGAGTGAAGAGGGTCGAAATAAAGAAACTTTTGTCCTGACTTGACGCTCGGGGCTGTATAGACAGAGATGCCTGTCTCACGATTGTAGTGCTCGAAGGAATGAGCACAACGCTTGCCTCCTCCACCTGGAGCGTCTACAACAAAGGTTGGAGTGTTAAAGCCAGCAGTGACGCCTCTGACGTGCTTCTCAACGTCTAGGGCTGTTTGGACTGATGTTCTCATGTCTTCTGTTCCTGCTGTGAGGTCATGGACATAGACATAGTAGGGCTGGACGTTAAGATAACTCATCCTTCTTACCAGATCTATCATGGCTTCGGGCGTGTCGTTGACGCCTTTTTGAAATACTGTTTGGTTTCTAACCTTGACGTCTTTACACATTAAAAGATCCATAGCGTCCTTTGTAATGTTGGTTAGTTCATTCGCGTGATTAAAGTGCGTGTGAATGCAGACCTCTTTATATTGGCTTCTGGCTTTGTTGGCAATTGAAGCCACAGAATCAATCCAGTCGCTATCAGTTAAAAGTTTCATGGGCATAACTGAAAGCCCTTTGGTTGCGAAACGGAAGCGTCTTATGTGGTCTATCTTTAAAAGTTCATCGCCTATTTCTTTTATCTGCGATGCTTTGAGGCGATAAGCATCACCTCCAGATATTACCACATCCTCTACTTCTTTATGTTCTCGCAAGTATTTGAATATGTCTGTCCATCTTTCTTTTGATGCTTTAATGGACACTTTTTCTGCTGTGGCTGTGCTTGAACCCACTGCGTAAGCACGAGTGCAGAAACGACAATAAACAGGACAAGTATCAAGAGCCAAGAATAAAACCTTATCTTGGTAGCGGTGAGTAAGTCCCTTAACTGGTGAATCTTCTTGTTCATTTAGACTATCAAACCTCAACATTGGATGGTCTGGTAAAAGTTGTGAGGCGAGGGGCAAGAATTGTCGCCGTATCGGGCAAGTATCGGGCGTTTCCCAGGACATTAGCGACAATAGATAGGGAGACACCCTTATCGCCATTGGAGCCTTTAGAAAGCCGTTTTTGGCGTCTTCTAGAAAGTCCTGACTTACAAGGTCTTGTATAGTTTTTAAAAGTTTCTTGTGATTTGTAATGGCATTCTTTTCTTGCCACTTGTGATCAATGAAAGTTTTGTAATCTACATCCTTCCAAGCAGGGATTTGACGCCACCACTCATCGTCTCTGAAATGTCTCCAGGGGAAGTCCATAATATAAGTAGTATCTTTTATCCTACTCCATCTTCGCCGGACCAATTATCAGGGATACGGGCGGTAGGAATGCTTGTTAAAGCGGCATAAACAGATACTTCTGGCTCGTGGGAATCGTCACTCATAATGTATATCTCTGTTGCTTTAACATTAAATGTCGTAGGACCAACACCATCTTTTGCCGGATGCTTTAAAAAATAGTTTCTAACTGTATCATTTAATCCATTTTCAGAGAAAGCAATCCTAATATCTTTATTTGTTTGGTTACTATTATTTGCTATGGTTATTTCTTTTGTAACCATAGGAAACTCAACCTTCCAATAGTTCGGTTGAGCGCCGGATGCTGGGATCGCCGAACTTGTAACAAAAGGGCGACCTGATACCTGATAAGAACCTACATTATGTAACCCTACATCATACTTCTCAAAAATAGACATATAATAAATAGTTTATTTTACTGAAGAAGGACAAAATAAGAACAGAAGCGGAGGGATTCGAACCCTCGGTAGATTCTCACCTACACACGATTTCCAATCGTGCTCCTTAAGCCACTCGGTCACGCTTCTATGTTTTGTCTAAGTACCAAAGGCGGGACTCGAACCCGCAAGCCCACAAGGAGCGACAGATTTTAAGTCTGTTGTGTATACCAATTCCACCACTTTGGCTTATTCATCCTCTACGGATGTTTCACCTTCCATCGAAAGAAGCCAATACTTCTGACGTACTAAAAGGTCAAGATTCCACGAATTATTGTTGAGATGCTCCGCAAGCTCTTCGAATCCTCTTTTAATAAAATAATCCATCAAAGCCTCTTTCATCTCGAAGATCGTAAGATGAACTGTCTTTTTGTTTCCAAATCGCATGGCTTAAAAGTTCTCTTCCAAGGTCACGAGACATTCTTCTGCCTCGGCAAGTTCTTTTGTCCACTTTTTAACTTCATCAAGCAAGTTTGTGTGCTCGCCAATACCTACAGCATAGTTGAATAAAATCTCAAGATGAGCCCTAGCTTCTTCAACTTTAGCTTTGTAGTGCGCTTCTGCTGCTAACAATAAATTATTTTGTGTTCTATTTTTTCGTGTAGTCATTTCTAATCCCTGTCCATTCCGTCATGATAGGTGTAGCCATCTTTAGCCCAGCATTCTCCTTTTAAGTGAAACTCGCTGCGAGACATTATCTTTTTAGTCTCGCCCTCGCACTTAACAAGAACCTTGGGGTTCTCTGTGGGGACAGCCATATTGCAAATAGGGTTGGGCGAGTTTAACTTAACTATTTTTTCAAACTCATGTCCGCAACTCAGACATTTATACTCATATATAGGCATTATTAATCCTTTAAAAACTGCGCGGGCAGGGCTCGAACCTGCGACCGGACGGTTAACAGCCGTCTGCTCTACCGACTGAGCTACCGCGCATTATAAGTTTCTTCAATTGCTATCTTTAAATAGCTATCAGCTTTCTGTAAAACCTTTTCGTCTTTAGTATCTCCAAGATACCACATCATTCCAATGCCAAGCTCCTTGCAAAGCTGGACTTCTGGAGTGTTGGTCATGTCCCTGCTGCCGCCGTTTCCAAAGAAATCTGGCTTGAGTTCTGCTAGGGTTTTGCAAACAGTGTCATCAGTATCATCGGCTGGCACTACTTTTACAACGCCAGGGATTTTACTAAGAACTGATGCTCTGTTTTCGTATTTAGCAAATACTTTATTGTTCCACCTGTGGCGAGAACACCAATCGTCGCTGTTGAGAATTATTACAACATCTCCTATTTGAGATGCGTCTAAAATCATTGCGACGTGATCTTTTCTTGGAGGATCGAAGCCTCCTGAAAGTGCGATTACTTGTCTTTTTTCTTTCATAACTTGCCTTGTATAAATAGTGGGCTCTGTTGGATTTGAACCAACGACCTACCGGTTATGAGCCGGCAGCTCTAACCACTGAGCTAAGAGCCCTCGCGTTCTTCTACATTCCTGTTTTCGTCCATGTAATATTCTTTTTCATTATTCGGATCTTTGATTACCGCAGGATAATAGCGATGCGATCGGACTGTCCCTAGACATTGGTCCAGATTAGCACAAGTAATTTGTATCAACATACCTTTAGGTTTTTCTGGATAAACATGAAAAGTGGGCGATACTTTAGTGTAAATTAGTTTGGTCATGTTTGTTCCTTAGCTGAATGATCCGCATATTACATTATTTACTTTAAGCGCGAAACCTGCTTTTTCAAGGTCATCTCGTGCTTCTCCTAGATAAGTTACAGTAACTTCTTCAGGGTTATAGGTCCAAACGTCTACTCGATCCCAGTCTCCAAAGGGATGCACATTCTGTGCTCCTTCTTCGTCTTCTGCGACAACTACACACGATTCAAAGCTCCCTTCGCTTTGGTTACTATCTTGAGTTAATAGGTAAAGTTTCATTATTCAACACCTCTTTCTTTTTTGTCTTCTTTGATGATTTCTTCAATATTATCAAGGGCTTCTTGTAGAGTTTCAAACCTACCTATTATCCCTACGGATGTTACTGAACCTTCTTCATCGGCTCGGCGTATGGTAAATTTCTCAACTCCGTTTGGGTCTTGGTGGGGATAAATCTCAGATGAAATAAAATAACAATGATGAAACACATGAGGATAAAACTTTGTTCCCATGTATTTTATGGTGTGTTCCATGAAAAAATAGTGATTATTTTCTCTATTGGTCTCGATGATATGTTTTACATCGAAAAACTTTGGATCTTCTTTACTCATACTTTAAATATTTTTTAATCAAATTGTTTTTACAGTCTTTGTATTTAGAACTGAACTCGTCAAGATAATCTTCTGTTCTTTTGATTGGTCGTATCTTTGTATACGACTCTTTAATCTTTTTTGGAATATGCATAATGATATTCGGTATTGCATATATGTCTATCACTTCTTCTTCCTAAACTTTTTAAGATGACGTTCTTCTGTATGCACCGGTTCATTAGAACCAACAGGAAGAACTGTAAGTCGCTTTGCTCCTTTGGCATGGCTTATTACTTCGTCGAGATATTCCAAAACAACCGCTCCATTGAATGGAATATCGTTTCGGCGCATGAAGCGCTTAATCTCATCAGTCTGGCGAAAAGAAACCATGTCTCCTACTGCATAAGCAGGTTCTTGGTAGTAAGTAGCAAGCACTTTCTGTGCGTATTTGTTTTCAGCAATGGCTTTCCACTGCTTTTTGCTGGGAACAAATGTTTCTTCATACAGAATGTCCCGCGACAGGGCAGTGAAATATCCTGTTCCTTCGTAATACTTGGCAACAATCTTAGCGTTTTTTAAGTGCTTGTCTTTGTATTCTGCTGCCCACTCTTCTTTTGCTTGAAGATTTTCAGGGCTGAACTTCTCTACAATGCGAGCAAGAATAGCATATTGCTTTTCGCTCAAGGTATCGTGCCTTTCAAACCAGTCGGTAACGGATTCAACAAAATTCTTATCCCAACCAACTAATTCTTGTTTGGAAAGGAACTCGAATGCTTCTTTGATTTTTGCGTTGTCCATTATTATCTCCATCATTTTGTTACTATAAGATAATAAGCACTGATTTGTCTTATTCAACTGCTTCTTTAACAGCATTAAAGATTTTTTCTGCGACTTTCTTATACAACTCAACAATCTCTTCAGTTGAATTTTTATTTCCAAAATCACTCCAAAGCTCTAAAACTTCGCTATTAGAAGTTGCTTCGCTAATCTTCTGCGCGACTAACTCTACTTTCTCTGTTGTCATTTTTTGTTCCTCATTCAATAATATCCACTTCTTGGATAAAAATATTTTCATCAGTCAAGTTTGCCCAGTTTTTAAGGGCTTCCTGATCTGATATTTGCTTGGGTATTTTCTTTTCTTTTCTTTTTTCTTGTACAATAGCCAGCGCTAGTCCATCTGCAACTTGCCTGTTTTTGCACGGAAACACGTCCATGCCGCCATTGTTTTCATATATGATTAAAGTTATCTCTTTCATCAACTCACTCTAAATACTACTTTCTTTTAATTTTAACAACTGTTCTCTCATTTTATTAATACGTTTTATCAGTTGTTCTACTTTTTCGTGCTCGACGGCAGTTTTCATAAGATATAACTGCGTTAAAACGTCGTCTATAATCTTGTTTTCTTTTTTAGGCACATGAACCCTCATAAAATTTCCTTCCTCTTAAGATAATATACTATTTAATAGTGGGAAAAACCTTTGCCCTTGTAAGGGATATAAAATCTTAAAACATATAACAAGGGAGAACCTTAACAAGGGCAAAGGAATATTATTCTTTTTCTATTTTTTCAATAATAGTTTCGAGTATCTCTATTAGAAGCCAGTCAGTTACAAAAGCATTTCCACACTCTTTAATGTGCTTTATTCTTTCTTTGGCTTCCTGTATTAAAAGGGAAAGATCTTTTTCTTTATTATACAAAATCATTCCCCCGGTTTTAACCATTATTCTTTTGTCTTCAAGTATTCTTCGTATGGTACTTCGTAAATCTTTGGCTTGACCCCGGTAGGTTTCACTCCAATGAAATGGTCATAGCGACATAGAGTAGCTTTGATTGCCTCTATCTTAATAGCGCCGCATTCGCAAGAAGTAGGTTTGACTTTTTTTCCTTCTACTAAGTCATGATAATAAAGTTTTGTTTCGCACTTTTCACATTCAATAACAGTAGAAAAATTTGGAACCCATACATCTTCTTCGGCTTTTCTTATCTCATCAAGGATATTTCCAAAGCCGACTGTTCTTAAACCCATTTACTTTCCTTGTCCGCGATACTTTTTTTTGTAACATTTAGATGTGGTAGACCCTTTCGATCCTCCGCCTTTATGACCTGTCTTGGTGTATTTGCTGTTTCCTTGACGGGTTTTTTTAGGCACAGAGGTGAGAGTTTTACCACTTCCTTTGCTCTTAGCCATTTGCCTTCCTTATATTTTATCTTTTTGATCTGAGAAGAACACTTTAACCTCGTGCGGAACACCAAGTTCGAGCGCTCTAGTAATAACTAGTCTCGCTTGGTCTTCATTCCCAAGATTTACTGTTTCTCCTCCAATAAGGACTTTCCAGGCATTAAGTTGTCGTAAGATGTCCATTTTATTAAGGACTACGTGTGTAACATCATTTACTTTGATTGCCCGTATCAGGCGAGTAACGTCCAGCCAGTTGCATTGCCTTGGTCGTCCAGTAGTTGCCCCGTATTCTTCTCCAAGATCGCGCATTTGGCTAAATACTTCCTGCTCTGGCTCAAATTTCTTGGCACCCACATAGGTCTCGTAGATTTTACCTACGCCCCAGACATTTCTAATCCAACTGGGAGGGATTGCGTTTAGTAGAGCACCAGCCGTTGTGCAATGACTAGAAGTAACAAAAGGATAATCTCCCCAGTCAATATCCAACTCAAACCCTTGGGCTCCTTCACATAATATTTTAACTTCTTCATTTTCGTGAAACTCTTCGTATAAGTTTAATGTGTATTCAGCCAAGTCTGGGTCGTCTTTTGCTAGTAACCCATCTCGGTTATATTTGTCTCGGTAAGCAGGTCCGTTGCCTCGCTTTGTTGTTCCGATCTTGGTGTCTTTACCGTCTTCTTCTAGGTGAGCGTCGGTAATGACGTGTGTGTTTTCGGCAATAAAAATAAGTCCTTTTGTATTGATGCCGCCTTCTTCTAGCTCGCCAATCTCTTTAAAGAACTGTTCTTTGTTTACTACACACCCTGAGCCGATTACAGATTTGATACCATAAAAGACGCCAGCAGGAATGTGATGGGTAATAAATTTTCTTCCCTCGTGATAAATTGTATGACCTGCATTGCATCCTCCGTTGTATCTTAATACGTGTGTATATTCTCCACTCTTACATAGGTGGTGGGTTACCTTTCCTTTTGCTTCGTCTCCGTGTTGAAGACCGATAACGACATCAGCAAGCATTTTATCTCCTTTGCTTACTTAATATTATAATCACATTATAGCTTGCTTCAATAAGAAAGTTAATCTTGTTTTAGTGGCGTTCGCCAAGTGGAATATAGATTAGTCTTAGATTTGATTCTACCAATTTCAGAAAGAATTTGCTTTGGATTGTATCCTACGATTATCTTAGTCCCGATTACAAATATAGGCACAGAATCCAAGTTCCCTTCGTAGCCTATTATCTTTGCGTATTCCTTTACTTTTTTTTTGTGGAAAGGGTCGTCGTAATCTCTTTCCAAGAACTTTATCTTTTCTTTCTTCATCCACTTCTTTGCGACTTTGCACCAGTAGCACCAGTCGGTGCTGTACAACATTACAATGTATTCGCCTTGAACTGGTGTTGTGGATTGTATGCCGTCTGTCTCTGGATGGTGAATGGCTGTTGGTTGCCAAGAGGATGTCCCGCAAGACATTATAATAAAGAGAGCGAGGGCGGTAAATATTAAACGTTGAAAAACAAGCATACACTAATAACTAGTGATGCATTTCGTTTACCACTTTTTACAGGACCAATAGCGTGCTTTTGTCTTTGGTCCAGGGTTATCGCAGTTGTGACGAGCCCTGAAGGACTTACGGCGCTTAGGGTTAGACTTTTTAATCCTCATGTTAGGATCTCCAAAGTTCACCTTCTTAACGTTTCCTGTCTTTGGGTCTTTGACATATACCTTGAACTTCTTTACATCGCCTCTTGTGGGCTTGTTCAGAGTAACTTTGCGACCCTGGTATTCTGCCTCTTCAAGCACATCATCCCAGAACTCTACATCTTCTACGATGGTTCCATCGTCATAAGTTGCTTCAGTAATGTGATTGTATTCTTCTTCTAGGGCTTCTTCTGAATCAACCAAAAGATAATCTCTCATAGAATTCATTTTGGAGGATGCAACAGCCATTTTATTTGTCCACCAAGTTGGAAGAGTTCCATCCATTCCTTCAAGGGCTTGGAGTATTTGACCTGCGTCTTCAATAATTGTTTTCATTGCTCTGACGGCGGAGGGGACGTCTTCGTGTCCGTCTTCTTGAAGAGTGCTCTCGACTTCTTCTTTAATGATCTCCATTAGTTTTTCTTTTGTGATTTTCATTTCTTTTTGCCCCATTTTTTTCCTTTGCCTTTTGTTCCGCAGGCTGATGGTGTTGGTCGGCAGGAAGGATACTTTGCTCTCTTCTCACCTTCTTTTCTTCCGCAAGATTTGCAAGTCTTTTTCCCTGTTTTCTTGTCTTTGCGACAAGTGTTGCAGTCAACCCACCCTTTCGACTTGCCTTTGCCTCCTTGGCGCGAGAACCATCCGTGGAGACCTGACTCTTTTTCTTTTGAGTAGTCGGTCTTCTTTTCTTCTAGTTCTTCTTCGGTGAGTTCTCTTTCCTCTGCTTTAATGCAGTTTCTGTATGTCTTCCCATACATTTCTTTTGTCTTCTGAGTAGGATGTGTCTTGTAACCTTTCTGGCACTTGCCGCTTTCTGCGAGGAATGCTTCTACTTCTTCGCGGACAATCTTTTCGATGTCTTCTTTGACGCCTTTCCAAATTTTACCTTGGCGGCACTTTACGACAGCGCCGGAAGCATAAGCAGATGGCCAAACATCATACTTTCTTTTTGCGATGCGAGTGCAACGATCGTCTTTCTTCTTTTTCTCTTCTTCCACGCTACTTTGACTCCTCTCTTGCCAATCGTAAGATACTTTGTCCTCAGTGATAGGTCCACCTTTCGCCCAAGTTCTACAAGAGCGAGCAGAGTGACATTTAAAGTGATGCATCCAGCAGTAACCAAGGCGTCCGTCTTTATCTGAAACTTCACCTGGCATGCACTCATCCATTCTTGGAGAAATGTCAAAGGCTACGCAGTTTCCACAAAGGGATTTCTGTGCGGCTTCTTCTGTTGTATTCCAATACTCTGCTATGTCTTTCCAGTAGTCCCCTGGTTCATCAACATTAAGTGGTCCGTATTGAATGTGCTCTGCGTGTATTGCAGCATCACGGTTCTTTGTGTTTAGTTTAAGATCTTGTGTTGGAGCAGGGCAAGGCATTTCTTTTCGCTCTACAACAAATTTATTCCAGTTTTCAAGAAGTTGTTTCATCTATATAAATAGTTTCTATTTTTTGTATTGCCTATCAAACATTGTAATACCATTTAAATGGTCAATTTCGTGTTGAACGCAAACACATTCTAGCAGATTTTCTTCATTAAAGTTAAGTGGCTTTTCGTGATTATCTGCAATAACTGTAACAGAAGTAAAGCGTTCAGTAAGGATGACCTCGCCTGGGAAAGAAAGGCAGCCTTCAGCAAAATGCGTCTTGCCGTATGCTTTTACAATCTTTGGATTTATAAAAACGATAGGCTTATCTACGTTCACCAAGCAGACATTCTTTTGAATGCCGATTTGGTTGGCTGCTATGCCTACACCTTCCTCTGGTAGAGAGTTCAGCAAAATTTGTGCAATCTCGTTACCTTCAGTAAGTCCGGCATCTTCACAAGGTAATGATAATAAATCGTTATTTAACAATACTGACTTCATCACTATAAGTATTCATCTTCTTAAATAAATACCTTATAGAATAGAAAGCGACAAAGGCTAAAGCCAAGCCTCCGAGAACATCAACTACATAATGGACCTTAAGCGTAAGTGTGGATAAGGTTACGCCGATAGCCCATAGTAAAAATAAAGTTCTCAAACCAAATGTTTTCCTTGCATCTTGAGAATAAAACACTCCTAAAAATAATATCCAAGAATAACAGACGTGTCCGCTGGGGAATGTATTGCTGCCGTTATCTATCTCATAGGTTAAAGCTAATAGCTGTTCTGACAATCCGGCAGGAATTATATCTGGTCTTGGATAAAAGGACGGCATGAGCACGTAAATCAAATGTATGATGAACGTAGCGCTCAAACATGCCCAAAAGGTATTTAAAAAGTTCCTTCGGTTGTTGACCAAAAGGAACATAGTTGCGCCAATCACGGGTATCAAGCTGTGATAAATCCAAACAAAGCTAGGCATGAATGGAATAAAAGTATCCAGCTCTGTTAAAAGCTCGTGTTGATGCGATACAATATTCTGGATTAGGAAGTAAGTGCCCAAGATAAATATCGTCAGAAAAGACAGATACTTAGCTTTAACAATATTGGACATTCCACGTCTCCAGGATGAAAAAGACGGATGTGTTACTCAAGTGCGTAATCTTTTTCGCACATCCATTTATAAATATGCATTTTTTATACTAAAAGCATTATTTTACTGCGATTTTTTGAACTTTTGGTAAAGTTGCCACAGGTTTAACGACATTAATCGCAAAAATTCCATCTTCATAAGAAGCTGAGATGTTTTCGTTGGTTGTACCATCAGGCACCGTCCAGCTTTTATTGAAGGTTGAATAGTTGAAGAATCTATTGGTCTTTTTTTCTGTCTTGTAGGCTAGTTTTAAAGTAGTTCCTACAAGCGTAAGCTCAAAGTCTTCTTTTTTTACGCCTGGTGCTGCCAAACTAATCGTGTAGTCTTTTTCTCCTTCATCAACAAAAACCTTTGGGAAATTGTTTTTGATAGGATTCACTGTGTAGGGTGCAATATCCCTGCTAAAAAGATTATCTACAAAGCTGTCAAGCAGCGTGTCTAAGTTCATGGGGTTTCCGTGTTTAATCAAAGTCATTTTATTTTCTCCTTGTAACTTTATTAAACCTCAATGAGGTTGCGTAAAAAATAAGCACCATTTTTGCTCGGTCAAGAGAAAAAAGTATTTTTTTTAAAACTTTTTTGGATGGGCAAGGTGAGTAACTAAATCATCGCATCCGCCAACCCAGGTGTAGGTTCCTGTTTCTCTATCTACACCGAACACCATAGGAAAAGAAGGATGGTCATATGCTTCTTTGAGCGATTGTATGAACTTTGTCGGACATACGTCGGCTGTAAGGACTTTATAATCAATCTTTCGATGTGACAGTTCCGAAATAGCCTTGACGCAAAAAGGACAGTTTACTTTAATGTATAGGATATATTCTTTAAACATGTTAGTTGTAATGGTTGGATATGTGAAAATGTTTTCTTAGTTCTGTCTTTATCTCTTCTCGTGCGAAAATTGATGCTTCCATTAGCATAGCCTCTTGTTGAGGAACTGTGATTATTTCTTTTTCATCTTTTACTGTCATCGGCATATTCTCGTACCAACCTTCTATCTGGTATTTTAGCTTGTAGTTAAGAGAATAGCTTTCACATAGCAAGGATAAAAGCAGTTTATTATCTTGGTTCTCTGTAAAGTAGTGCTTCATAAGACTGGTGGACATGTTAATTTGATCTTCGCAATCATAGTATATTTCTTCCATCAGCTCCGCTCCAAATGTAAACAATACTTGCTTTTTGTCATCCATGTTTAGCCTGTTTAGGTGGAAAAATATCTTGCCTGTTTATTGTCCATTCTTGACCATCAATGAGCACATTAATGTAGTTGTTTCCAACTTCAGTGACAAGAAAGTTTCTTGGAATCTTTGTTACCAAGGATTTTGAAAAACTTGCGTGAGCCTTTACGTTAGAAGGAACCCATACCAAATCACCTTTCTTTACTTTATCAAGCATCTTCCCCCGCTTCTTGTGGCGGGATGACCGGTGCTTGTTGCGCCATTTGTTGCGCTGCTTGCTCTTGTTGTATTTGCGTGAGGGTATCCCCATATCCCGCAAGAGCACGCATACAGTCTTCCAGAGAGTTGTCAACTTGGAATAGTTTTTTTCGCAAATTATCAACTCTCCTTAAGATGGGACCAAGAGATTCGCCTTCTAAGTCTTCAGCAATTGCGTAGGTGTACTTGCTTAATCCATATAGCGTCTCAGATACTTCTGAAATCTTTTCCTTTACTTCTCTTGGCACGTCTTTTAACTCAACTGAGTATTCTATTTTTGTTCTCATTATAGATCCTTACATCATTTTAAATATTTGCGCTACTACTAAACCAACCGTTGAAGTTGTGATAATCCAAAGTAGCTTACTGGATGTTTCTTTCCAGTTTTCAATTTCTTTTACTCTGGCAAACAAACCCTTATCGGGGTCAAAGATAGCTTCTTTTATATCTACAATAGCTTCTACCGCTTCTTTTTGGTTGTCTTGAATATTGTCGATACCACTTAAAAGTTTTTGTTCAAATAATAAGAACTTCTTCTCTAAATCTGCTAACTTTTCTTTGTGGTCTTCCATCGTTATTCCTCCACTATGGCACAACTCGTTGTAAGTAGGGTGGAAGAAACTGAAGTGGCGTTTTCAATCGCATTTCTCGTAACTTTTTTAGGATCGATAATACCTGCTTCATACATGTCAACCATTTTTCCAGTTGAAAAGTCCCAACCTTGTCTTGTATTCTTTGTTTTAACAATCCTGTTGATGATTAAATCAGGTGATTCACCTGCGTTTAAAGCCATTTGTTTGATTGGTCCTGTAAGGGACTGTTTGATAATCTCCACCCCAATGGCTTGTTCATTGTTATCGGTTGTTACTTTTAACTTGTGGGCTGCTCGGACAAGGGCTGTGCCTCCTCCTGTAACAGTTCCTTCCTGTTGTGCTGAACGGACTGCTTCAAGTGCATCCTCAACACGATGCTTTTTCTCCATCATTTCAATTTCAGTTGCGCCACCTACTTTGATAATGGCTACGCCTGATGCTAGACGAGTGATGCGCTCTTGAATGCGTTCGCACTCGTGGATATCATCTGTCTGGGTGATTTCCTCTTTAAGAGAAGCGATACGCTTTTCTACTTCATCCCAATCTGACTCTCCGTCAATAATGGTAGTATTATTTTTTATTACATCAATCTTCTTTGCTCTTCCAAGATGTTCTAGTTTTGTTTCTGTCAAGGTCAAAGCCCCTGAACGAGAAATAAAAGTAGCACCAGTGGAGATGCAAAGGTCTTGAAGGATGCCCCGGCGCTCTTCACCATAGCGAGGAGCCTTAACAGCAGCGATTTTCATAGAACCGCGCACCGTATTCATAATGAGAGCAGCGAGGGCTTGACCTTCAACTTCTTCAGCGACGATGATTAGAGGCTTGTTTTCTCTTGCTACTACTTCAAGAATAGGTAAGATTTCCTCTAGCTGCTCGATGCGATGGTCTGTAACCAAGATAAGAGGGTCATCATAAACCACAGCACCCCGACGCTGATCTGTTACAAAAGACTTGGAAAAATAACCTGAATCAAAGCGAAAGCCTTCAACTGTGTCTAATGTAGTTGTAAGAGATTTGCTTTCTTCAATGGTTATAGAGCCGTCTTTGCCTACCAAGTCAATAGCAGTTGACACTAGCTCGCCAATGTTTTCATCGCCATTAGCAGAGATAGTAGCAATATGCTTAATGTCTTGGAGGCTGGAGACGGGAATGGAAAGCTCATCAAGATTACTAACAATCTCGGCAACTGCTTTATCCATACCTCTCTTTAGCTCGACCGGCGAAACGCCAGAAGCCAAATACTTCTGTGCCTGGACTATTATTTCCCTAGCTAGCACCGTCGAAGTCGTTGTCCCGTCTCCAGCATTAGTGTTGGTGTTTTGTGCTGCTTGCTTAAGAATTTGTGCTCCGACATTTTCAAACGGATCATCAAACTCAATAAACTTAGCGACTGTTACACCGTCTTTCGTAACAATGGGTGACCCACCCTTTTTGTGTAAGATAACATTTCGTCCTTTTGGACCAAGTGTGCTTGCTACATTATCAGCAAGTTTATTAACCCCGTTAAGGATCTTCTCATTTAGTCCTGTACCGGACTGGTAGTGTTTAGACATTTATACCTCGTTGCGTTAATCTATATTATAAACACCTGTGAAATAATTTCAAGTAATTTCTTTTAAGATTTCATCAAGTTGTAGTCCTGAACAATCCCACTTCTTTGTTGTTAGATTGTAATGGTTTACAACTCCTTTGAACTTTGCGTCTCTTGCGTCAGGGTCAACTCCTTGGACAAGATTACCGTTTTCTGTAAGAGGGCATTTAAGCTCTATATCATAATGCTCATGAAGGGCAGTTAATAGTGCCTTGTAGGCTTCTATCTGTACAGGGTAATACCCAAGGAAGGGTTTAATCTTGCGTCCGTGTATGCGCCAATCCTCGATGATTGGGCGCAATCCATGACCCCTGCGTTGATAAGTGAGGTTATACTTGGTGTAGACAGCATTAGAAAAGTCAATACCAATAGAAGCGTTGTTTACTTTTCTAATGCCTGCGTGCCAAGCAATATGATTTGTATCGACCAGTTGAAGGATTGTTCCGTCATTGTCGATAACAAAGTGTGTAGATATTTTTCTTTTTTCTAAGATACGTTTGCACGAAGCCGCTGAAAGAGCAGCATCCCAGTGGGTTACAACCATAGTAGGTGTGCGGTATTTCTTTTGTGCTTTATAACAGTTATCTGGTAGCCAAGAAGTCTTGACTTTATCCCATAAAATTCTTTTCTTAAAACCATCGCAATAGATAAAATTTTGAGCTTCACTACTATCTACCTCCTGGTCGCCAAGTTCAAGCATTTGGCGAGCAGCGAGTTTCCTGCGATAAGTCATGTTTCCGCATAGACCATCAACATCTAAATCATGCTCTGCTTGAAAAGCCATTATTTTCTCTATTAGATCTGCGTTAAAGCCGGATGCACTAAACCAAGCAGGTTTCCATCCTAGCTTCTTTGCGGAGCGTCTGTTGTAAAAGTTTTTTCGCCAACTCATAATACACCTCATACGATAATATCAGCAATTCCTAAATCCACTGCATCTTCTGCGTCTAAATAAATGTTTACTTTTTTATCGATTAGTTTTTTAATGTACTTTTCAGTCATGTTTGTTTCTGCGGCGAGAGCCCTTATGTATTGTCCTTGCGTCCATTTGGCTTCTTCCATCTCGTTTTCAAGGTCTGAGATGTGTCCGTGTTGACCTGAAATAACACCGTGAATCATAACTCGACAGTGCTTACCAATCTTGCGCTTGCCTTTGGTTCCTGCTGCGAGAAGGAGAACAGCAGCAGACATTATCTTTCCAAGTCCTTGTGTTTCAATATCGCAGCGTTGTCTTACGTCTCTCATTGTATCATAGACAGAGAACATATCTGCTGCGGAGCCACCGTAAGATGAAATAATCATTTCAATAGGTTTGTATTCTATTTCTTCTATGCCTTTGGGGTCGTCAACAGGGGGAGGAATAATCTTTTTCCCGGTTTTGTCGAGTATTATAAGAGAGTATACAATTTCTGAACATACATCCTCTTTGATTGTTCCATATAAGCCGATAGTTCTAATCTCTGGCTTTTCCTTTGGTTCATTTTCATTCATTTGAAAAATGATAGGAAAATCAGGTAATCCGCCAATATCCTCTTCGGGAGCTTTCTCTTCTTCTTTCTTGGACTTTTTCTTTCTTGTCTTTTTTGGCTTGTCAGGTGTTAGGGATGGCATGACATTATTCCTTTTTGTCTCTATTAGTAAGTAGTCTCATGGCTTCTTCCCAGTTATTAAATCTTAACATTGGGCGAAGTTTAGGTGGGAATAAGTTCTTTATGCCAGATATAGCAATCTCTTGCCACACCATCAACATTTTTTCATCAGCAGATTTTTCTTTGTATATTTCTTCTTCGCTGGCTCCGCGCTTTTTCATATCTGCGTATTTAAGTTCATTAACTTGTTTTGCTGCTTCGCCTACAAATTTAAAGATTCTCAAGCTGGCAAAAGCACAATCATTAAAAAATAAAAGCTGCTTTGTATAGAAGAAAAGGTAACTTCCTATCTTGTGGGATAAGACACCTGCTAAAAATAAAAACAATGCTGTCCAAAAATCCATCAGTCCTCCGCAATACTGTACTTATATTATAAACACCGGAACATAAAAAGAAAGCCGGGATTTTTCCCGGCTTAACTTGTTTAACAAACTTTTTTATTATTATTTATTCGTTTGTTTTCTTTGCCTCGGCAAGAAGACGTTCAGCAACCTTGGCTGCAATAGCGTCGATGAGCTTGCTGTGAGCGTCAGCATCTTCCATCTCTTCTAATTCTTCCTCTTCTCCGAGTGTTTCTTCTTCCATGAAAGCTTCGTCAGCGGCAACTTCAGCAGCAGCGCCTTCTTCGTCAGATGATTGAGTGTAGGGTAAGTCTGTTGCTGCTTGACTATCGCCTTCCTCAAGGTCAGTTTCCATCATAGGTTCTTCTTCTTCATCGTCCATAGCAGAAGGTTCGTCACCCATAGGGGCGTCGTCCATAGGCTCTTCAGGCGCAGGCTCTTCGAGATCCATTTCTGGCTCGGCATCCATATCCATAGCCGGTTCGTCGTCTTCACCTTCGACGTCAACATTGAACTCTACTTCGTCAAAATGCTTTTCAAGGACACCCATAAGGTCTTGTACGAGTTCTTCAGCAGCGGGAAGTTCCTCTCCAGCAGGCTCTTCAATGTCTACTTCAGCATCGAGATCCATTTCTGGTTCATCCACTGGAGCATCATCCATTGGCATCTCTGGCTCTTCGTCATCGCGCTGGTAAGCCATTTCTTCATTATACTCGAAATAGTTTTCTTTAATAAATTTGTCTGTAAGAGCAGGGATATTTGCAAGCTTCATCATCTTGCGAATAGCTGCTTCGTTTAGCATTTTCTTGTCGCTCATTTTTTCTAACTCCTTAAGGTGAAAAACAGCATTTGTCTCTATTAAATAGTCTTTAATATAGAGAAAAGCACTTTTTATTACTTTAGTGAATGGTCTTCCTCTCCGCTCTTCAAAGAACCAAGCGCAGCCCACACATCTTCCTCTCTGATTCCCTTTCGGGCAAGGCGTTTTACAAACTTATCTACTGTAATATCTTGGATTTGTTTAATCCTTACAAAGCTAACGCCCATGCGGTCTGAAATTTCTCTCAAGGAAAGAGGTCCATTTTCGTTGGCGCATATAATAGCACAGTTTAAGTCCTCTTCATAGTTTATCCAGTAACGACAATCGTTTACTGGGCATGACACTTCGTTGTCAATACACATGTCAAAACATTTCTTTTTCATAAATCTGGATGTTCCTTTTCTAAAATATCAAAGATGTTCTCAATGTCATCTTCATTAAGGGCAAAGTCTTGTTCAAGTTCTCTGCCTTCTTCTAATAGCTTTTTTGTTTCTTTTCGTTTCTTCTTGTTGTGAATAACATATTTTTCTTTATACTCGGCAATGTAAGCCATGATATGTTCATCTTTGGCTAAATATCCTGCAATCATAGCTCGGAAAAAGTTTGACTGGTTCATCCCATCGTATTGTAATCGGATGCGGAGGTCAATTTGGTTCTTCTCCGTATCATAGAACATAAACTTCTTACGCTCGTCCTCTGAAGGGGCTGGTGGATACTTAGCTCTTCCCACTATTTATTCCTCATTAGAATGTGAGTGAAGCTTTCTTGTTGACCTGCGTTAGTTTGTTTAATAAATTGAGCCTTGGTGCGAAGTTGCATAAGATTTCTTGCACCTGTATAAGAAAGCCCACTTCTGATGCCGCCTGCCAAATCTTTTAATACCTGTTTGGCTGACCCTTTGTAAGCAACTGTAGTTGAGATGCCTTCTGGCGTGGAAGATTTACCCCTCCAGTCCGTTTGGGCGTCTTTCGAAGCCATACCTCTATATACTTTATACTTCTTGCCTGACTGGCTTGTAAATACTTGCCCTGGGGTTTCGTCTGTCCCTGCGAACATAGAGCCAACCATTACAAAGTCAGCACCAGCAGCAAGGGCTTTTACAATGTCTCCGCTTTTCTTAATACCGCCGTCAGCAATAATCTTTACATCGTGGTGGGTTCTGGCGCAGTCAATAATATTCTGCAAGGTAGGCACTCCATGCCCTGAAACTAGGCGAGTAGAACAAATAGAGCCTCCTCCAATTCCACATCGGACAGAATCAGCGCCCCATTCGGCTAAAGCATTGAGACCTTCTAGTGTGCCTACATTTCCTGCCATGATGTGAACTGTGTCACTAAATGTTTTCTTTAACATTGTGAGTGCATTCTTCATCATAGCGTGATGACCATGAGCCACATCCACGCAAAGAATCTTTGCACCACTCATAACCAAAGACTCTGCTCGATCAAGATAATCTCCTGTCACTCCAATGGCTGCGGCAGGATGGTCAACCAAATCTTCAACAGCTTCAGTTATCATCTTGCACTGCTCCTGGATTGAGTTGTAACGGTGAATAATTCCTAAACCACCTGCTTTGCTCATCTCTTGAGCCATCGCACCTTCGGTGATAGTATCCATAGGGCTGGAAATGACTGGTAGATGAAGGGTAATGTTGTCGTCGAGGTCGCTGTTGATGTTTACCTCAGAGCGACTTTCTATGTCGCTGTATTGAGGGACCATTAGAACATCGTCGAATGATACTGCTTCTTTCATTTTATTCTCTCTTGTCCAATCGGACGGGCTCATAACTTTAATCATTTTCTTTCCTTTCCATTACCAAGCCCTTGCGCCTTCTTATTATCTTTCCTGATGGCTTCTTGCGTGGTGGTGGTTCCTCTTTTGGGTGTGGCTTTTTATAAGTCTTCTCTGGCTTTGAAGAAAAGATGTCTTTGCATTTATAGCACAAGCGAATGTCGCGGTATTTCAATCGAGATGCAAATCGTCTACTGGAGCGGTTTTGGGGTAGTTTTGGGTAAAGGAAAGTCCCGCATGTTGAGCACTGAACGTCATATGATGACACTGGTTGAGATGAAGCTCTGGATTTTGTGTGAAATAGATCGTGGCAAGCATAGCAAAGTACAATCAAATCTTCGTCTCTCTCCATCACTCCATTGTTTTTTCTATAATAATTGTTATGATGTACTTGTCTTTGTGAGGGACCTCGGTGTTCTGTTAGTTCTTTACAGCACACTTCACAACGGGCTCCAAGGTTATAATCTTTAAAAAGTTTTTGTTTTCTCTCTTTCCACTGTACAGATTCAATGTATTTAGCATGATCTTGTTTAGTGATTTTTTCTTGCTGATTTTCACTTTTCATTGTTTGCCTTTAAGATTTCGAGGTGTCTTTGGAGATACCAGATAGCTTTTTCAATATCTTCGCAAGGGTTTTGTTTATGTTTATGTCTCGCAATATATTTAAGCGCATTTCCGTCGTGAAAACCAAGGTCCCAATCTTCAATCGCATCGATCGCTTCGATTTTGCCAGCGTTATAGTGTGGCGGGTGGTTGACTTTTTCTTCATTTACATCTCCAAAGCCCATGTCATGACCGGCTAGTGTATAAGATCCTGGTGGTACTAAATTACTCATTCGCCTGTGCTCCCAAGGGCTCCTTCTCCTCTTTCAGAGATTGTGATTGGATACCAGTCGTAAAGGTTGCCTGAGCTTGTTTCGAGGGCTCGGAAAGAAACAACCGGGATAAGAACTACCTGAGCGATTTTAACATGTGGTCCAATAGTTTGTGTTGTGGTCCCTATATTGTGCATGTCAATAAAAACCTCTCCATCATAACCAGAATCAACAACATGTGCTCCCACAATCAAGTTTTTCTTGGCTGCTACAGAAGATCTGTTCATTACCTGCAACATGTATCCATGCGGAATACCAAAGCGCAAGCCTGTTTGGAACCTGGCGCTTTGACCAGGAGTTAAAGAGATAGAATTCCCATCTTCTGGATTAAAATAAACATCCAAACCAGCATCGCTTGGGTTGCCTCTTGTTGGTGGCAATACATCTTCTCTTAATCTAGCGTATTCAACGATCATTTCTTTCCTCCACTCGTTTTTTGAAATCATCAACAATAGCCCTTGCTTTATTCCAGCAATCGGGGCAATATAAGTTTACTTGGTTTTCATTTTCCTTTACGACAACAGACCAAGACATTACTTGTTTTTTGTCTTTCTTGTCAAAAGGTTTAGAACAAACCATGCACTCATCACCAAGGTGACCAAAAAGTGACATCTTTGTTGCGATGTCTTTCTTCATGGCTTTCTTGGCTTTTTTGAGTTTGTTACGTTTTACTTGTCTACTAAAACTATTTCCCATTTGTATATTATAATCGCTTTTTTTAGCTTTTCAAGGGTTAAAATCAGAAACTACATCAATATATCTTTTCCAAATAAGTTCGCTGAACTTGTCTTCAAACCAATATATCTCAACCAATTCGTGAATATCTGCTTCGTGAAGTATCTCTATTAAAAAGGTGTTCTGGTATTTCTCATAGACATCATCGCATACAATCATGCCGTAGTAGACTCTACCTTCTATCTCTTCACACCACTTTACTAAATCTCCAACTTTCAAACATATTCACCTCTTTAAAACATCCCGTCTTTTAAACGTTTAATAAACATACTCATTAACTTATTAGCTTCCGCAACATATTTTTTCTTATCTTTCCATCCCATTTCTGGCTTTAATATCTCCTCGGGAATCCATTTGCAGTCCGTTGGTATATCTAAATCAGTATAAATATGCTTCTCAAAGTTATATTCCTTCATCCATCCATTCTGAATAGATTGAACAATCCTTCTGGTTAAGGCGATAGGCATTCTTTTACCTTCTCCGTAAGGACCTCCTGTCCAACCTGTATTTACAAGCCAGCAGGTTACATCGTGTTTTTTTACTTTTTCTTTGAGGAGGTTTGCGTATACCCTTGGCTTCAAGGGCATAAAGGGTGCTCCAAAACAGTGCGAGAAGGTCGCTTCAGGCTCTTTAACTCCTTTCTCAGTTCCTGCTACCTTGGCTGTATATCCTAAAAGGAATTGCTCTACAGCATTTAGAGTGTTAAGGCGAGCGACGGGAGGTAAAATACCATATGCATCACAAGTAAGCATAATAACATTCTTAGGATGGTCACTTTTAGCGTTCATCCAAGTGTTCTTTACAAACTCTAGCGGATAAGAAGCGCGGCTGTTTTGAGCAATAGAAGAATCCTCAAAGTCAGGTGTGCCGTCTTTTGTAACTACATTTTCAAGCACAGTCCCAAATTTGTGGCAGGCGCGATGAATGAGGGGTTCGTCTTCTTGGGATAAGTTGATTGTCTTTGCGTAGCAGCCGCCCTCAAAATTAAAAACTCCTTCATCAGACCAGCCGTGTTCGTCGTCTCCCACAAGCCAGTTATCTATGTCGGCAGAAAGGGTTGTCTTACCGGTCCCTGATAATCCAAAGAACACTGTAGAACTCATGGAAGTTCTGGTGACATTTACGGAGCAATGCATGGGCAGTATACCCTTTTGGGGTAATAAGAAGTTAAGCACCGAAAAGACGCTTTTCTTCATCTCTCCAGCATAAGAAGTTCCCGAGATATATATTTCCTTATCTTCCATAGAGATAATGACTCGTGGGTCTGTTGTGTTTCCGGGAATGTAGTAAAGATTAAAGTCTGGTTCGAAACCTTGGAGTTCCTCTTCTGTAGGAAGAAAGAACATGTTTCGTGCAAAGACCGAGTGCCAAGCGTTCTTTGTGTGAACGCGAACCTTTAAACGGTGCGATGGGTCTGCTCCTGCATATACTTCTTGAACAAAGAGATCATTAGGGATTTTATATTCTTTTTTAAAGATCTCAAAATTTTGCTTGGTCATTTTTTGGTTGTTTTTCCAATCTACCAAGTCTTTTGTTATATCGTCCTCGACAATAAACTTTGCTTCTGGTGAACGTCCAGTGTGGGGGGTAGTGTTGACTACCAGTGCACCATCGTTAGTTAGGGTGGCGCTGTTCTCGCCACGCAATAAAGCTTCGCGGATTAAATCCGCACGACATAAATTTTTCATATACCACCTATAGAAGTTTGTTTATTATTATATCCAAATCTTCAGCGTTTGTTAGGCTTAAATTAGAATCTTTATACCTTCCTTTAAGTTTTACCGCTACAGTAAAAGAAGTAGCGCTATTAACTCCCTGGCTTGGTTTAAATCTAAATCTTAGGTAAGATATCAAGCCAAGATCCTTAAACATAGGAACACCTAGCTTTTTTGAAGCTTCGGGTGTAAGCGCGTACAATCCTCGACCGTTGATTTGTATATACTCATCGCCTTTATCAGCATAATAAGAGGCAATCATTTGGAATGGAAAAGGGACTTTGTAATCTGTCTTGCCACTAAACCAATCGTTCTGAAGTTGTCTTTTTAGTTCGCCAGTGCCCTCTGAACGGGCAAGACCTGTTATTTTAAGCCCGTCTTTTCTTAGTCTAGAGTCTGCGGGATTGCGGAACGTTGCGTTTACATTAAGCCAATTTCTCAAATACTGCTCAAACAAAGGAGTAAATATACTCTCATTCTTCACAAATCCAGATGTTCTTCTAGGCTCCCATGATTCAGATTCTTGATTATATTGTGCTCTAAACTGACCGAAATCGGCAGACAAAGCTGTCTTAAGTTCTGCGGTAATCGTTTTTGTGGGAGTCTTTATAGTGAGGTCTGATCCGGGTCCAAACCCGGCTGTTGATGCTTTTACTCCCATCGTTGCATATTTGTCATTTATAAGTTGCGCCATCTTATCTTCGAAATCCATACCAGCCGTAGCTGCTGCTCTGCGCGATTTTGGCTTAATTAGGATATAAACGTTTCCAAGGGTTTTATCTTTAACCTCAAGGCGTCCAATGCTACTGCCACCTCCAATTGGGTTGTGCCTGAAACCTTGCGGAATGAGCATAGATTTCATTTTCTCAAGAGTCTCTATTCTATCATCATCCCTAATAATAATGGTGTTTTTTCCGCGAATCTCGTAATCGTACCCCTCTGCTTCAATAGCCCTAATCGCTTTCTGAAGATTTCTTTCTTCACTATCTTGCGGGCTGGGCATAGGACCATCTAGGCTCTTTTTCATCTCAGGAGGAACCTTGAAGTTTTCTACTTCCTCTTTCACTACAGATACTACAAGCTTTCTAAGATCTTTGTTCATGTTCATTGCCCTATAATTAGTATTTCAGAACTGGAACCCATCGTTTTTGTTGAAACATTTTTCATGCCATAAGCCCAGTGTGCATCAAAGATTTCGTAATCCTTATACATCTCTCTGATTTCAGGAGTATTATTATAAGATAATAACCATCCTTTTCTTTTATTCAATAGATTAAATAGTCCTTCGTGGTCAAAGCCTGAGTGGGTATCGCCATTCTTTCCATAAAGATTGTTGTTCTTCTCTAGCATGTAGGGAGGGTCACAATACAAGAACGCATCAGGATGCTTAGATATGGACTCTTTAAAGTCTAGGCAATCCACCTCTAGGTTAGGCTCTTGAAACTTCCTTACGCGCTCAATAGAGCTAGTTGTGAAGCGCTTATAGGCTGCTTGCTTTGAGTAGCCGCCTGAAAGTGTAGCGCCTGAGAATGAACTGCGATTGAGTGCATAGAATTTTGCTGCGTGTGTCAAAGTAGTCGCAGGCTCTTCACAAAGATCTTTCTTAAATCGCAGAAAGTCTTGCCTTGTGAGTCCTCTGTTTCCATCAAGCGGAGTGCGATATGTATCAGAGAGCGTGGCAAGAGCCATAGGGGACTTAAGAAGATGTTTCCAGAAGCAAGTCAAAGGCTGGAATATATCATAACCATAAACCTTTGTGCCTCTGGCTGCAATCATCAACTCTACTGAGCCTCCTCCGATAAAAGGAGAGCAGAACTCTTCTGCATCGTTTGGAACAAAGGTTGTGATGTATTTAGCGCCTCTTGATTTACCGCCTGGATATCTTAAAGGTGATTTCATGGTTCTCCTAGAACATTATTATAGGTGTATCTTGACAGTTTGTAAAGAAATAGCCGATCGCTAGCCCCCACAATATAAGAAAAAGAACAAATCCTCCTTTTCTTAGTTTATCTTTGGTTTCCCATTTCATTTTCTGTCCAAATATTCTTTAATCTTAAGGATGATACCAGGAGCTAATACTAGCCCTGTCAAAAATCCAAAGAATATTCCTATAATCTCGAAGTCGCTCATTATTATCCCATCAATTTCCAGTTAGAAGTGCCTCTCTTGGTAGAGAACCCCCACTGGTCGCTAAAGTTTACTTTTACAATATAAGGACGATTCAAGTAAAGATTGTCTTTATCTGAGTTTACGCCCCAGCATTTAATCTTGCTATCAACGCAGGTTTCGTCCGTTACTCTAACTATCCAAAAATCCTTTTTATTTCTGGTTTTCTTTTTAATTACTTCTCGTGGGATACACCAAGTAATATAGCCATCGTTTACTTGATAAGAGAAGCGATTATCCTCGTCTCCTAAAGGGGGAATAGCGCGGTCACGAAAGCGCTGGTGTAGAGAATCATTAATAACAAGATCAAGAGGAAAGATGCCGGTAAGATCAGAAAGATTAGCAATCTTTTCATCAATCGAAAATTCAGCTTCTTCTTGATATGCTTGAATATTTTCATCTAACTTCTTCTTATTCTTTGGTCTATCAACAACAACAGAAGACCAGAAGTGTTTCATTCCTTTAAACCTGTCGTCTTTAAGACAATCCAAAGCTCCACTCAATGCTAAAACATTTAGAGCCTTTTTGTTAAGTTTAGAATATACAATCTCTTCGTTAAAGATTAAATCTTCAACTGAACTAAAAGGTCGATGATTGAGAATCTGCTCAATAGCTTTATCTCCTAGTCCTTTAAGAGAGTTAAGCGGCTGGATAAGAGTTTTATCATCGTCAGGGTCAATCTCCCATTCAATTCCTGAAAGATTTACATCAAGCCCTCGAATGTTAAAACCGAAAGATTTTGCAATATTGATTGCTTTTTCTTTTCTTGCCTCGGGCTCTTTGTCCAAGAAAGCAGCCATCCACTCTGCTGGATAGTAAGTGTAGAGCCAAGCACACTGATAAGAAATAGCAGCATAAGAAGTTGAGTGAGCTTTGTTGAACCCATACTTAGCGAAGTTTTCTAGGGTCTGCCAGATTTCCTGTGCTGTAGTTTTATCAATCTTCTTTTCCAAAGCTCCTTGGATAAACCTGTCGTGGAACTTTTTAAGTTGTTTTTCTTTACCTGTTCCTCGCTTGGTTAAGAGCTTGCGAATAATGTTTCCTTCGTCAAGCGTAATGTTTTTACCAATCTTGTGAGTGATTGTAGCAATCTGCTCCTGGTAAAGAACAAAGCCGAATGTCTCTCTCGTCTCTTCTTCGATAAGAGGGTGAAGATAATTTACACTATCTTTGTTATTCTTGGCTTTGGTGTATAGCCTATCTACTTTGGCGCTGAGAGGACCTGGACGATAGATAGATGTAATAGCCGAAAGGTCATCAAGACAAGTAGGCTTGGCTCGTTTGCAGAAGTTTTGGACGCCTGCTTGTGTAAACTGGAATGTACCTACAAACTTACCTTTGTGGAATACATTCTTGTACACCTTCTGGTCATCAAAGTCAATAACATCTGGGTGAAGAGTTTTGTCGTAATACTTTTTAATGTCTTTGAATGTTGGGTTCTCTACATTGTGATGACGCTTTAAGATTGCTTTAATAGCATTCTCCATCATAGCCAGCGTAGAAAGACCAAGCAAGTCAAACTTAATAAAGCCTAGTGGCTCCAAGTGACGAACATTCATTCCTTCTGACCAGGGAGTTTGTCGCACTCCACCAGAAGAGATAAGTGGCATGTGCTTGTCTAGCTCTTGACCAATCACAACACCACCAGCGTGACGGGATACAGCGCGAATAGAGCCGTAGATACCATCGACGTGCGTAGCAACATGAGGATACTTACGAAAGAACGCCTGAAGGCTTGAAGAGAACTCTTTTACTTCTTCAAAGGTAGGATTATAGACGCCTGCTTTAATGCCGTGCTTTGCTTTGGCGTGGGGCATAGCTTCATTAATCATAGCACCTGTAACTTTATTTACTTCTATGAAAGGAATCTCATAAAACTTGGAGATATCTTTGATTAGAGAGCGAAGTTGCAGGGTATTATAGTTAGAGATAGGGACAACAGATGTCTCACCCCAATCTTCAATTAGTTTTTCTGTAAGAGCCATACGATCACTTACATCGTAATCAATATCAGGCATACCAATCTGTGCTTGGTTCTCAGACATAAAGCGCGAGAAGATTAGATTGTACTTGATAGGGTCAATCTGCGTAATGCCCAAGACATAAGACACAAGAGACGAAGCAGCAGAGCCTCGACCTAGACCTGTAAGCCAACCTTCGTTTGCTTTATCAGCAATAGCCTTCATTGTAAGAAAGTATTTAGCAAAGCCCTGACCGTTGATTACCTCAAGCTCATGCTTCAATCGGTCAGAGTATTCTTTATCTAGGTGAAGTTCTTTCTCTTTTAAAGCTAGAAGAGCGTATTCTTCTAGAACCGTCTCTGCTTCCATTCCATCTGGAATAACAAAGTCAGGAAGCTTGATTGAATCATCCGGCATAAAGTCTTCAATAACTTCATGTGCGATGTGATAAGTATAAGAGATAGTTTCTTTTACTTCTTCATCGTCGTACTCTACACCGCATTCAGCAGAATACTTCTTGTAAGCCTCGAACATTTGGTCGCCGTTCTTTGGATAAAGCTCGTAACCAATTTCTTCGATGTCTTCTGGTAGATGGTCCGAAAGCCATTCAGGCTTTGTTGGACGATTAAGAAAACCAAGACGCTTGTATAGTTCTCTATCTTTCCAAGCAGTGTCAGTCGGGTAATGACTGTCTGCTGTGGAAATAACTTTAAGATTAAACTCGTCTTTGATTTGTAGAATGTATTTGTTTAGTTCATGCTGTTCTGGAATGTTGTTCCACTGCACCTCACCGAACCAACGATCACCAAAGATGGATTGCATCTTGGTTGTTGTTCGGCGCATAGCATCTAAAACAGCATCGCTGCCGCTGTCACGATTAGCCCAATAGTCACCTGCGTAAACACCACCAAGGCAAGCAGACGAAGCCATAACCCCTTCATTGTATTTCTCCAATAGTTTGTAGTCGATTCTCGGAAAGCGATAAAAGTTGTCGTTTGTGAAACTTTCCGAAATAAGTTTAAATATGTTGCTCAATCCTTTTTGACTTTGAGCAAGAAGAATTAAATGACGTCTGCGGTTACGCACACGTTTGCTGTCTTTTGTTTCGCCTTCATCTTCAGACTCCATAGTGCCAGTGTGCTTCTTTAGCTTTCTGGCAGCTTTCTTGTCTTCTTTGAGTTCTTCAACTTCTGCAAGCCAGTCTTCAATAGATGGCAGGAAGTATGCTTCAACGCCAAAGATTGGCTTGAAGTCTTTGCCTTCTGCTTTCATCTTCTTTGCGTGAAGAAGTTGGTAACTCATACCATTGGCGTGACCGTGGTCAGTAAGAGCCAAGGCATCGCAGCCGTTGTTGTAAGCAAAGTCCATGTGTTCTTGTGGGAACCCAAAGCCATCATTGATGCTAAACGTTGAATGTCCGTGCAAATTGACGAACGGAATGGAAGGCGTCTTCCTACTCATAATATACTCCTTTTAATGCCTATATTATAAGCGTGATTAGAGTGTTTTCAAGGTAAAAGATTTATTTCTCTTTCTTTTCATCATCAACCAAAACAAGCAGGATGAAGAGGCTCATAACAACGAACATTCCTAATCCTGCCAATAGGCTCATGAGATGGTTTCCTTTTTAATCAGCACGACCGATGATCTTTCCACGAGAATCTCTTGGGTAAACTAGGTCTGCCATATCTTTTGGCGGCGGTGGATTTGCTTCTCGCTCTGCGCGGGCTTTTTCCTCTGCGTCTCTTCGGGCTTGTGCTGCTGCTTGTGCTGCGGCAAACAACTCTTGTCCAGCCGGTAAGCCAGAAGCGTCCTTTAATCCTCTTAGATGGAATTTAACTAAGCCACGAGTAAAGCCCATCTCTTCTGCTCGGTCTAGGGCGCTGTCGGGAGCGCTAATCATGATGTCGTACAAATCAGCTAGATTTTGGTGCCTAGACGGTGGTTGCCTAAGCATTGCTCTAAAATATGAAGCAACGCTTCTATTTGGGTGATTACTGAAATCAGACTCTTGCTGTTCTTTGATAACTTCTTTTATTAAGTTTCGTAGTTCGTTAAGTTTCATTTTTAAATCTCCGTCTTTATTAAATAGTTACATACAACTCAAATACCTTTCTCCTCTGTCACAAAGAAAGGTTACCACCACTCCGGTGGGGTTATTTTTTTCTATCCATCGCTCTGCTGCGAGCACATTGGCACCAGAACTAATGCCTACAAGCAAGCCATTTTCTTTTGCTAAACGACAAGCTCTTTCTTTTGCTTCTTGTGTGGAAACAACAAGTTCTTCATCAATAAGAGTTTTATCAACCAAAAAGTCTGCGCCATCGTTAATGCCTTGTATGCCGTGGCTTGCTGCGTCCTCTAAGGGCGTTGTAAGCAGAAAGCGGGCATCACTCCATAGCTTGCTCAATCTTCGCTGACAGCCCATAATAGTTCCGCCTGTGCCTGCTCCTGATACAAGGGCAGAAAGACGGGCGGGCATATCCAAAACGGCTTGTGCGATTTCTGCTGCTGTGGTTTTCTCGTGACATTCAATGTTATGAATATTGCTAAACTGCCGTGGAGACCAATAAGTTCCAAAGTTGTGGACTAGTTGATCTCTCTGCTCAATCGCATCTTTAAAAGCATTGTCGCCTACTTCAATAATACGAGCACCGAAGGAGCGCATCATTTGCTTGCGCTCTTCACTCATGTTACGAGGCATAACAATAATACAGCCGTATCCTTTGGCTGCTGCGAGCATAGCAAAGGCTATACCTGTGTTTCCTGATGAAGCTTCTACAATAGTATAGCCTTCTCTTAAATCGCCGTTCTCTTCGGCTTTTTGGAGAATGTAAGCAGCCATCCTGTCTTTGATAGAGCCGGATGGGTTGTATGCTTCGAACTTAGCGTAAAGTTTATCGCCCAACTTTACAAGAGGCGTGTTTCCTACAAGGTTCATTTTATTCCTTTTATAGTGCTTCGGTGTCTGCCTTTAAGGTAAGGGCATTTTGTTGCGCTGCCAATGCGGAACCTTTAGCATCGGGTGCGCCAAGGAAATACTCGTTTACGTTATTAGACAAAGCGTCTATTTGTTGGTAAATTTCTACCAATACAGACCCGAGACGTGTTACATAATTTTGAGCAATTTGAACCATTTCATCTCTGTTGCCAAAATTAAGAGTCCCTAGATAATAGTTGGTTTTTTTCATTCTAACATTTGGTACGTTTTCCTGCCCTTTTGGAGCACGTCCTCTTCTTTTTCCCCCAATAATCCAGCTTGTCGGCAAGCCATTATCAGATCCTAAATCACTCGCGCTGTAGTCTCCTGGGATGTCTTCCCCATTCCCAACAGAAAACTCATAAAAATCAATAGCTAAAACTTTACCAGTTTCAAACTCTCTGTTTTTTATACCTATCAAGTAAATCATAGGCTGCTTGTGTCTTTCTATGCTAGCCAAAAGGTTGTTATACGAGGCTTTAATGTATTGAGAGCCGGTTTCAAAGAAAAATTTTAGGCTCATGGGGCGACCATTGTGGTCCATAATATCTGTAACATCTTGGTCGATGCCTCCTTTGGTGTCAATTTGTTTCGCATCTCCACCAAGCAAAGCAGCCATTAGAGATTCAAAAAGAAACCCCCCGGTCATAGGGTTAAAATCATAAACCACAGTGGCTAAAGAATCTAGAAAAACCAAATTAGCTAAAATTTCTGCTACGTCTTTTGTAGAAGCGCAAGCTGCGTCACACTCGGCTACAAAGCTATTCAAAGAGCTTATTTTTTCTGCCAAAGTGCCCCCTTTAATCTTAGAGGTGAACATTTCAATAATCTTTCTATCATCAGAGCCGGGTCTTCCCCATTCTTCAGAAATTCTAAACTTCGGCAATTTTAAAGTAAAAGATTTATCACCTTTATTCTCAACACCTTCCTGCTCGTTCATTGTTTTGGTGTAGTTTAATAGTTCTTCGTCACCAGAAGCGTGAGCCAAGGCAATCATAATATCTTTAATCCCATCGGCACCCAGAATGTTAAACATAGCATCGGTTGCTTCTTCGGGATTGTCACCAATAACCTGAGTTATTTTCTCTTTGGGGCTTTGCTTTTTACGCCCCATAGCAAGAAGACGTTCAAGCTCATCATCAGTAATCTCTGATAAAGCTCTTTGGACTTCTTCGGTGATAATCTTGTTTAGATGTTCTTTACTTATCTTCATCTTTTTTATTTTTAGGTTCTGGTAAGTATCCCGAGTCCATTGTCTCGTCTACTTCTTCTTCAAGCGCTTCGTCTGGCTTCTCTGTTTTTAAATGTTTATAGTATTCTGGATCTAAATCATAGAACTCTGTGTATTTGTCTTGGACTTGATCAAAAGTCAACCCATCTTTAATAGCTTTTTTAAGTATGCGTTCTTTTCTTTTTACATTCTGGTAGTGGCGAGAGCCTGCTTCAGAATCTTCCAAGCCTTCTTTGACAACTTTCTCAACTTCTTCTTTGATGATTTCTTTAAGTCTAGATTTTGTGATTTTCATTTTACTTCCTTTTAGCAGCAAGCGCGCTTTTCTCCTGCCTTGCAAGCTTTCTCGCAACAGTGACAGCAGTACTCGCTAAATAGATTTCTTAGTCTGCGTAGAAACTTCTTCATTTTATTATCCTCCCGAGGACACACTAATTAGTCTTCTGATTTCGGTATGCCCTCAAATTCTCTATATTTAAGTAGTCTTTCACTTGGTCTTTTGATTTTTTTAGCGACACCATTTATAACATCGCAATATGATTCCCAATCTTTTATTTCTTGTGCCTCGGGAATGTCTGCTTTATTATAATCACCAAGTTCCAAATATCCAAAGATTTGTTCCAAGGAAGCATCCCTGATAGAAGGAATATTCGAGAGACATTGATGTCTTACTTCTTTTACCTGCTCCCAGGACAAGGTAAACGCCCAAGGCTTATTATTTAGTACAGTCTCACCCTCAAACTCCAAAAAAAAGTTCTTTTTTGAAGAAATTAATCTTCTGTGTTCTCGCAAAAATCCTATGTTATAGATTCCAAAGGGAAAAGCGAAATAAAACATGTCTGGCTTTAACCAGCGACTAATGTTTCTTGTGATTTTATGACAGGTAAAAGCCCCGTGGAGGGAAGCCCAGCCCATTGAGTCTTTATGATTTCTATCATGGACAGAAATAGGGACATAATAGATAGGAATAGGCTTTTGACGAAGGGTTTTGTCGTAGAGAAAGTCATCAAAATGGCGATAAAGCATAACAGGATCTTGGACGTAATCTCCAAGCCGCTTCCTTATAAGAGGCTCTATGTCGTCGCTACAAACAATCCATATTGTTTCGCACCCAGCATACGCACATTCCATTACGGATCGTTCTACGGCTAAATAGTTAGGGGCTATGGGCATCATAACATCCGACCAAGGCATATTGAAATCAAGCGGTGGATGTGAAGCCGGGATAACTCCCGCTAAATGGAAGTTAGGTCCCTGATTCGAGGATCTCTTCTGTACTTCTACCGTCAACTACAATATCTCCACATTCCATGCTTTTTATTTCTGTGACTGGAATAATTTCTCTTCTATTAAGTTCGATCTTTAAAGGTCTGTATACTACTTTACCATTTCTGTCTGTTCCATTTAAGGGACCTTTTATGCCGCTTTGCTTCATCATTGAAAGAACTTTTAAACGGGCATATGTGTCAGAATATTCAGGGTCGTAGAGTTGTTCTTCTGTAAGAAAAGATTCAGCCACAAGATCTTTATTATTATTGTTTCCTGGGTCTCTTTCGTTTGGATAGAATGTTATTTTTCTAACCAAGCTGGAATTATCATCTTCAATCAAATCCACATCGTGTTGAGCGCCTTTATTTACATCAAACCAATCATAAACACGAAAACCCTTTGTGACTTTTTCTGCCTCAAAGGGTAAATCATGGACATTTGTTGTGTCAAAGATGCGTAGTTTATCGTATGATACGCGAAAGACGCGAGCATTCTTGGTTGCTATCTTAAGCGTATTGTTTTCTTCTAAGCGAATAGAAGAAACTTTATCAGCGAACGGGTTTAATCCCTGGAAGGATAGCTTATACGCTAACGCATCAAACAAATCAATCTTCTTGGAACCCTCGGGAAAGGGTTCGCCTATCCCCAGATCATAACCAAAGCTGGTGGCGTCGAAAGTAAAAACGCTGTCCAGAGTATTATTGATGATATAAGAACTTTTTTCATTTGCGTAGATGTGAGCATTTAAGTTGCCTCCTATAACTATCTCTTTCCAATGGAAGAGGTGATTTTTTAGCAGCCGGTGAGTTTCGTCTTCCTCTTTATATTCCTTTGCCATTTCTTTAAAATCCTTAAATGTAAGGGTCTTTCGTAGCATCGTCCCGAAGGTTTAGGATACCTAATAGAGGTAACCCAAGCCGCTATCCATAGTTTCTTTTGTGAACGAAAGCGACATTGTTTCTTCACTTTCTTCAATTGTCTTACAACATGCTTCATCCAAAACTCAGCAGCTTGGTGGGGATTGAAGCGGTCAACGCCGTATTTCTTAACCCAAACCCACTGCTGTAGTATTCCTTGGGCACGAGGATAGCGAGTCTTCTTGGTGTAGTCGCCAAGAGCTTTAGGGTTGTACCCTGATTCGTGACAAGCAGCAGCCAAAAGCATACCTTGTAGCTCGGGAGGTGGATTATGTTTTGCTTCAATCTTGACTAGATCCCATAATAATTTTACGTTAACCTTTTCAGGTTTAGCGTAAGGGCACTTATAAGTTGCCTGGTCTACGATGCTAGCATAATCATCATAAATATCTTGTGGGATATTGTTATCTTGAGGATAACCCCCCATTATTGCTGAAGAAATCAGCGCTGTAAGTAAAGCATTCATAAGAATATTATACTCATAACTAGAATATTCCTTGAGGAAAATCCCGTTTTGAGCTTAATCGAGCGCTCCCATAACATAGTTTTCAAGAATAAGAAACTTTGTTTCTCTATTGATTTCAACTTGTTGAACCATAGAATTGTCAATGATGATTGTTTGGTCTTTTTTTACATTTAATTTGCAATCATCGGCAAAATCTAGAACTTTTGCACTGATATATGGTGAAACTGGCTTATAGTTATCTGGAACTAGCACAAAGCTTTCTTGTTCTGTCTCCTTCGCTATAGGCTGAATCAACAAGTGTCTGTTGAAAGGCTTCATTAGAATACCCCCAAGGTCTTCCTAAGACGGTCATAGATATCCTGTAGTGTATTGAAGTCTTCATCTTTTTGAAGCATTCGGTAAGCACGAACAGCTTGTTTCATTTCATCTTTCGACAGCCAGCCGTTCTCGACATAGTTCTTGCGAAGATCTCGTCGGTGCTCTTTGAAAGGTTCCATCGCTCGTTCATTCTCGTCGAATGCCTTGATGAAATCAACTACATATTCTTCTTTTGTTTTATCTTGATCGGACATTAGTCTCTCCTGTTTAATTTGATACCTTTAATATAAGCACTGTTTTTAATAGTTCAAGTGTTAAATAACTTCACAGCCGCCAGCGGAACATGCTTGTTCGCCTTTGAGATCAGTATTATCCTCCATTTCGACCACTTTTGTTAAGTCAATATTTTTTAAATCTTCCAAAAGTGCTTCATATCGCTCCTTAGAGCAATCTTCAAATGGTGCTTGAACATAAGTTCCTCCATCATGAGGAAGGACTGATAAACCATTATAGGAGGTTCTATTCTCCCACATCCACTCACCTACATCAATCCACTCTGCTTCTTTGATAGAGATGGTGGCAGAGACATTGTGCGTATTCTGCCCTCTAACGTGTCCATTTCGAACCCACTCCTCGCTTACGCCCTTTACCCTTCGTAAGAGCTGAAGAGCGCTCTCAGTGCGTGTAATAGCGCTTTCTGGGGCTTTCTGAGGGATTGATATGACCGCTGTATCGTGAGGTCTGAAATACTCATCTTCAATTAAGTTTTCATGGTTTATCGTAAGATAAGTATAAATTGGCTCATTCTTTCCAACTCTAAGGCGTCTAATGTAGAAATCGTTGTGCCAAGCGTGAATACCGCTGGATGTGCCCAATGTAAGCGACGTGGTTCCAGCAGGTTTTACGCAGGTGGTGCGATTTGCTGGCTTGATGCCTATAAGAGCAGCAACTCTTTTATTTTCTTTTTTTACTGCCTGGGCTGCTTTTTTCATATCAAGTTCTAAAACTTTACCCGAGGCGATGCCAGTCATGGAAACGCCAATTAATGCGTCCTTCTCGGTATTTCTACGCCAAACGTCACGCAAGTAATGGAAGTCGGTGTAGCCTGCCTGTAGGGTGCCAATAAATGCCGCTGCGGTCACTCTGGCTTCATATTCTTCTTGGGTTTCAATGTCGCTGACGTTTACTTCGCAAAGGTTGCAGAACTGATAAGGGCGGAGAGCGATTTCACAGCAAGGGTTAGTTCCCCAGTCTTTATCATTGGTGAAATAAAACCCTGGTTCTCCTGCGCCAGACGCTTTTACGCGGTTCCATAGGTCAATAAAATAATCTTTTGTTATCCTGTGCCTCATTAAGACAACAGAGTTGTTTGCTCGTCCTCTTTGTGGGTTCTTTTCCCACCAATTACCTGTTTTGGCGGCGAGCATTTCATCATCATCGGCACTAAAAAGTGAGATAAGAGCAGCGCGACGAATGCCGCCGGCAAGTACAGCGTCAGCAATATGACAAACAATATCATGGACTTCAATCGTTGAAAGCTGCTCGCCATCTTCTTTCTCACTTAAAATACCTTCTACTTTCAAAAGACACTCTTTAAGAGGCTGTGCTCCTGGAGCCTTTCCGCCTGATGTAAGAAGGCGAGAGCCTTTAGGGCGAATATCAGAGAAATCAAAGCGTAGTTTTGATCCGCCTTGAAAGTAAGTTCGCATAAGAGCTTTAACAGAATCAGCCCATCCTTCAATAGAATCTGCGATTAAGAATCGTCGGGTTCTTTTCGAATTAGGCTTTTGAATTTCTGGTAGTTTCTCAACATGGTGCTTTTGAACGGAGTATCCCACTCCTGTTCCCCCAAGAAGTAGAAACATAGTCTCTGAAAAAGAACGCCAATCGTCAATAGGCAAAAAACAACAATTATAAATACGGTTAGGAGCAACCTCAATGGGTTTACCGCCAAATTGCATAGAGCGCATAGAAGGGAGAACTTTTTTATCATAGACGTATTTATACGCCCGATTTATTTCTTCCTTCAAATCAGGATATTTTTTTAAGTGCATCTTCTTGTTTCTGGTAACAAGTTCTTTCCAAGTTTCTCTTCTTTCTTTCTTGGGCAAATAACGCGCATACTTCATATGCACTGTGATATCTGATAAAATCTGTTTAGTTATGTCCATTGTTAAATCCTTTATTTTTTTCTAAAATTCTTATACTTCTCTTTTAAGTTATTCTTCTCGTCCTGTAAGGATTTTTGATTTAAGCTTTCGATTGTTTCATGGTCTTGAGGAAGAACATTTATTCTTACATTAGATGTATCCATAAAGATTGGATAAACTAAACCGTCTGGACCATTTCTGTTCTTGGCAATAAAAACTCGCCCTGTATTTTCATTTTTATGCTTGATTGTACGGGAAAGAGAGAAGATAAAATCTGCTACAAAGCACTTGCTAAATGCTTCTGAAATGGATTCCATTGTGATTACTTCTGTGTTCAATCCCGACCTATTAGTTTGTGAGACTGTCCATAAAGGACACTCTTGTTCTTGGGCGATTCCTCGCAGTTCTTCGTAAATAGACTCTAGTTCATTTCTTTTTTCTTTAAAGTTTGAAACAGGCTTAAGAAGGTCACCGTAATCGACGATTATCAAGTCAATTTGATGATTTCTTTTCTTAAGTTTGTCCAAGTGAGCGCGGATTGTATTGGTTGAGGCTGTCTTTGTTGGGTATTCTTTAATAATAAGATTTCCTTCCACATCAGAGCAAGTTTCAAACACATGGTCTTTGTATGCTTTTAGATCTCCGATAGGAACACCGCTTAAACAACTGTCATATCTCAGACCAACTACAGGTTCTGTAAGCTCTAGCGTGTAATGAACAACGTTTTTACCTGCTTTGAGTGCTGCTGCTCCTAGATGAACAAGAGCCATAGACTTTCCTGCTCCTGTAGCGGCAATACCTACGCCAAGTTCGCCTTTTCCGAGACCGCCTTTGGTAATCTTATCCATTTCAATCCAGCCAGTGGATACTGGGTGTCTTGGGCGATCAATATATCTAAACTCAAAATCTTTTTTATAGTCATGACCAAATTTGTTATCGGTCCCTAGTTTTAAAGCTTCATCGATAATGGTCTTAATCTCGCCAAAAGAAGAGCGCTGGAGTAAGGCTACTGATTTAATCATCGCCTCTTTGAGCTTTTGCTTTTTACAAAAGTCAAGGGCAGTTTCTTTAATATAATCAACATCTTTGACTTTTGTGGCAATAGAGCGAGCAAAATAATCTCTCAGTTGTTTTTTGATTAAATCACTTTCTTCATCAATCTCAGTTCTGAGTATGGAAGACATTATGTCTTCTGACGGATGGACTCCATACTTGTGGCGGTATCCAAACACTAGACGAACAAATTCTTGTAAATATTTTAACTCAAAAAAGTTAATATCGAGAACCTCTTCCATTTGCTCGGAAAAAGCACGGTCTTCAAATATTAACTGCGACAGGGTTTCTTGGAATGCTTTTCCATAGTTGGAAAAGGTTACATCTTCTTTCATATTGCTTTCCTTTTGTAAGGTATATTATAAGCTCATTTAGAGCGATTTTCAAGGCATATATTATTGAAGAAAGCAAAGAGTTCAGAGAAATTATTTCTCTCCATGTCAAATCCGTCTTTCATCATATGCGCCCTAAATGCAGTTCTATTAAACTTGTATTCTGATTCTGCAAGAGTGCGCCTAACTGCTATCGCTGCTTGAGCACTTAACATGGGGGTTTTAAGTTGCATCATTTTATAGTTTCGCAGAATAACTTGGCGACCCTCTATAACAGAGGGATAGAACTTCAGTTTTGTCTCATTCAACATTTTGTCAGAATATTCTAATAAGTCGCTGATTGAGTATTCTTTTTCTTCTTTTAGAAATGGAAATCTTTTAGCAATGGTCTTTAATCCTGCTCCTGGGATTCCATCTAAGTTGTCGCTTTTGTCACCCGCGATAGATCTAGCCAAAACAAAATTAGTAGGATGAATGTTTTCTTTTTCTAAAACAATTTCTTTTGTTATGGTTTCTGAGCCAATAGGGCGATAAACAATCGTGTCGTCTGTAATAAGTTGCCAAAAGTCTTTATCAGCCGACACAATAATCTTTTTATAGTCTTCAAGGTTGGTAGACTGAACTACCTTTGATATAACATCATCAGCTTCTACTCCTGGGAAACCAAGTTGAATAATGGGTGTCTCGTTCATGTACTCCATTACCCGCATGTTTTGCCATACTTGATTTTGCTGGACTTGGTTTGGGGTCAAAGCTTGGACAGACCTATTAAGCTTTAAAGGCTTGCGACCTTCTTTATATTCTTTCGTTATCTTGCGACGTTTTTGGGAACCACCTTCACCATCCCAACAAGCAACAATCTTTGTTGGGTTTAACTCTCTACAAATCTTTTGAAGGGAACGAAAAAAACCTCTTATGCCTCCAATCGGAGGTCCATTGAGAGATATGGTTGGGTCCATAATATACGACCGCAGAAACAAATTGTTCATGTCGAGAACAATCACTCGTTTATCAGACATTTTTACCTCTTTTTATTTGTCGCGTGCTGGGCGCATCTTGAAAGAAAGAACTCCTGGTACAGAGTTGATTTTCTCTCTTAGCGCCTCGACATACGATTTTAAATCAGCAGGAGGTAAGATCTTCATCTTAAGAGAGGACTTTTCTTTAAGTTCTCCCATTTTTCTAGAATCTCCTCCTGGCGTTACAATAACAACCCCGGAGAAGGCACGAATAGTAGTTAGAATGTCGGAGATCTGATAGTTGGTGCTAATAATAAGTTGAGCATCCAACTTCATTAGATCTTCCTCGGTTGCTTCTACTATCCGTCTATACACTTTTTCTACGATATGATCCATAAGTATAAATAGTTTATTCTTCGTCTATTTCGTAAAAATCTGATGCATTGCCTTCTCTGGTGTCAAACTTCATTATAACCTCTTCATCCATAATTTCAAGGATGCGGTTTTTAAACTTTTCATTCTTAAGTTTGTCCATCCATTTAGCTGCTTGAAACTTTTCAGTCTTGCCGTCTTTGTAAGTTAAAGTATACCAAGCACCCTTAGATTCAATCTGTGGTGCTCCTTTGACGGCTTCAAACCAACTTTCTTCATCTTGGACGCCGATGTTCTCGCCCCACAAGATTTTGAATGTACATTGACGACCTTGAGTTCCAAAGCGGCTTTTCTTTAGCGTACACTTGACTTCTGAACCAATCCTGAAGCCTTTGCTATCGGTAACAAAAGAATTCTTTGCTTTACGAGAAGTCAGCCAAACCCTTAGCGAATAAGTGTAGGGAAGAGTCTTGCCTCCTGGTGTTACATAGGGAGTAGTCAAAGTCTCCGCAATGTTGTTGGTAATGTTGGTCTTAAGCTGATTAAGAACAAGCATGGTGCTTTGAGTATTGGCAATAGGAACTGTAAGTTTCTGCATTCCTTTCGACAAAACTCTTGCTTTTACTGCCATAGAAGACTGAGGATTAAAGTCTCCTTCGATAGTCTTTTCCGTTGGAGTAAGAGCCAGAGAATCCCAGATAAACAACATTTTTTGTTCGTTGTTTACCATAAGCATCTCGATCATTTCCAAGACCTTCTCTACTGAGACTGCTTGAGTATAAACAATATCGTCTACATTACAGCCTGATCTTTCCAAGAAAGTAGAATCAAGCGCAGACTCAGAATCAAAGTAAACAACCTGAATACCCATCTTCTGAGCGTTTGCTGCTACCTGAGCAGCCATATAAGATTTACCAGTTGATTCTAGACCAGCAATCTCTGTTACTTTACCTACTGGAATGCCTGCAAGTTTCCCTCTACAAACAATAGAATCCAACCAGCGTGAGCCAGTTGGAATCCATTCTGTTACATTTGTAGGGTTATCTTTATTAAGATTATGGGAGATTTGCTGTCCAGCAGTTTTATTTAAAAGTCTTCTTATGTCGTCTGGCGACATTTTACCTACTGACATTTATACCTCCTTTATGCTTCAATTTCAATAAGTTCTACTTCAAATGTAAGATTTTTTCCTGCTAGTGGATGATTTAGATCTAGAAGAATCCCTTCATCTGAAATATCTGCGATGCGAGCCATCATTGGCTGTCCCTGTCCATTGTTGCCTTCGACAAAGCCACCGACTTCAATGTCGTTGTCTCCAAAAACATCTTTTGGGAAAAGACGAAAAGCTTCTTCGTGAATAGGTCCATATGCTTCTTCTGGTGCTAGAGTAAAGGTTCTAACCTCACCTTCGCCCATACCAACTACATTTTCATCAAATCCCTTAATCATTAGACCTGCTCCAACCTCAAAGTCAAGGGTAGAGCCTCTATTTTTAGAGTTATCAAATTCTGTTCCATCTTCCAAAGTCCCTTTATAGTGGACTTTAATCTTTGTACCTTTTTCAACTGTACTCATTTTTTTATTCCTTGTGTGTTAAAATAAGGCATCTGTATACCCCATGCCTACCTGCGGGTTTTATTTAAACAGTAAAAGAAAACGTTCCACCGTTTACATTAACTTGCGCTGTCCATCCAGCAAAAGCAGTTTCATAAGCAGAGTTATTAAGAACCTCTTTTGCTGGTGCTGTAAGTGTTGTTGAGAGGGTAGTCCACCCTCGCTTGTGGTCAAAACGTTCCGTGCTTTCCGAAACAAGGTCAGCATCCCAAAAGTTTTCTTTAATTGTTGAGCTAACAAAATCTGTAAACTGACCTGTGCCTCTTTCATAGCCGTTAAGAAGCTCTGAATCTCGCAATTGAGTTAGAGGATTATGTCCGTATTCAGTTGTCACTTCAAGTCCAGAAGTAATAGCTTCTGCTAATTTATCAACTACATTTGTTTCTTCAAGTGCAGTCTCTACATGCGTTTCATTAAAATGAAACACATCTGTACCTTCTTCAAAGGTAAAAGTAACCATAGTTTCTTCATTTACATTTAGTTTTGTTAGATTATCTTTTAAAGTCATTTTATTCCTTTTTGTGTGTGAAAAATGAGGCACCTGTAACCCCGTGCCTCCCTGCGGACAGACTATTTAACCTTCAAGATCTGCGAGCGCGTTGTCAATAGCGTTGGAACCATACTGGCTGGTTCCTTCAGAATCGTTATCGCCTTCGAGATCCATGAACTCATCCAAAATAGTTTGGACTTGTTCAAACGTCTTCTTGTCAAAAGAACCTTCAATATCAGGGATTGACTCAAGAAGAGTTGAAGTTTCATCAGTAGTCTTAGCAAGCTTTGAAGACTTGCGGCGTGGAGTTAGGTTTGTCTGTGGGAATTGTGCTCCCGCAGGCTTGCCATACTGAAGTGTAAGATCAGTTCCCGAATCAACATCGGTAATGTCCCCGTATTCAGGATTTAGAACAAGATTGAGCAGTTGCTCATAGACTTGCTTGCCGTATCCCCAGATACGCACGCCTTTATCTTCCTCTCCTCGAACAAGAACAGGTGAAAAGAAACGTTGTTTAGCAGAGAGGCTTTTAGCCATCTTAATGCTCTCCTCGTCTCCTTCGTTATAAAGGGCGCGAACGAAATCGTCAAGCGGGTCATCCTGTCCATAGTTACGCTTCAGGCTAAGGAAAGCAGGGTTCTTTCCAACGCCGTAATGGAGCCAAAACTCCTTAAAAGGATCGCCATCAGCAGTAGGCACAATACGAATAACCTGTTCGCCGTCTTGAGGACGGAACCACATACTCTTATTGCCACCACCGCGACCGCGATTTTGCAAAGCAGCATACTTTGCTTTCATTTTTTTCATATCAATTGCCATTATATTCTCCTAAAAATTTTATTTATTAAATTTACTAAAAATAAGATTGAATCTCTATATTCTTCGTAAGATCTTCTGTCGTGAATCAACATCACAGTAGTATTATAATCCCTAAAAGCTAGGTTTCAAGTAGAAAGTTTATTTTTGAATAAAAGAAGCGTAGGACAATGAATAGACATAATCATCGTCGTAATTTGTAGGAAAGATTTTATAAGAAACACTTGTGTTCTCGTCTGAAAACTGGTTTACTTGCTGCTTAATCTTTCTGAAAAGGCTTCCGTCCTTCTCTAAACTTTCTTTGTTGATCGCATAGAAAATTGTCTTGTCTCTTGGGTTCTCCAAGTCAAAAAATAGGTTCTCTTGCGATGTTTCAAGGTCTAGCATACCAAATGTGGCTATGCGGCTTGTTGGGTGAAGCCCAAAGAAGTTAGTTTCCAAGGGCTTCGTGTTAGAATAAATGTTTGTCATGTGGATTGTAGATACAAGCAAGTGGTTTAGGTTGTTATAGTAGTTCATAATGGGAACATCACCTAATACTTCTTCTAACTTTGTGTTATCTACGATGAACATGCGTTCTAAAAGACCTGACCGGGCATATTCCTGTAAAATACCGTATACTGCTCTTTCTTGTAGCTTTCTATCGGCTGAAAGCGTGGTTAAATCAGGCTTTATGTAAAGAACGTGGGGCTTTTTCTTTTTTAGAAGCTCTAATAGCCTCAAAGAACAGCCAGAAATGGTTCCAGAGCCACCAATCACCAAAAGGGTGGGTGATTTTGCTTTTTTAAGAAACTCTTCTGCCTTCCTTACTGGAAATGAGCTTTCGTATTTCTCGTGTGTGGTGCGCTTAGGTATTTTAAGGAAGTTATCTTCTTTTCTTGCCTCTGAATCAATGTAATAACAGTCATACTGAGGGTATTGTGAGAAGAATTTTGTTATGTTGCAACCTGCGTTGCCTAATCCTATGATAGTTTCCATTTATACCTATAAAATCTTTCTTAATCTGCCGAAGTTCTTGCCTGTGGAGACATTTACTTTAAAATCTCCAAGGTCTGTTTCTTCGAATGTGTTGATTACTTCTTCTAGCACTTTTCTGTCTTGCCTATTATAATCTAAAACAAGCGAATCGTGAATACAAAAAGCAATCTTTGTCTTTTTTCCTTTAAGTTTCTTGTGAATCTCAATCATTCTTCGCAAGAAAAGGTCTGAAGAAGTTGATTGGATAATGTAGTTTAGTGCCTTGTCTGTTTGTACTTCTATCTTGCGACCGAAAGGCGTATGAACGTGCGTGCCATCGTAATGCTTGGCAATTACATCGTCTCTTTTAAATAGTTCTTCAAGTTTTTTGTTGGATGCTTTTGGATTGTATAGCCAAGCAAAAACAGCCTTTTTCGTTTCTTCCCTAGTTTTTTGCCCCTTAAAGACGTTTTCATTTATCCAGGTATGAATATCTTCTTTTGGTTGTGAAACGCCTGCAAGGGCTAAAAACACCCTTATCTCGGCTGCGTTAAAGTCTAGTTCGATGAAGTCATCGTTGTTAGGGTGAATTACTTGACGATGATCTTTGTCGAGGGTAAGAATAGGGAAGCTATTTCTTTTTGTGGTAAGGCGTCCTGTGATTGTTCCAAAGATATCATAGTTGATATAGGGCTGAAGATGCTTTAACTTTCGAGCGAAGTTGCGCGTCTTTATGGCAGACATTCGGTCTTCTAAGCCATAAGGAACAATATTAAGTTTCTGTGTTTTGATTTCTTCAAGGATTTTGGTTAGATTATAAAGAAAGTCATAGTTGGATGGCTTCTCGTAGTTTTCAAAGACGTGTTCTGAAATTTTATCTTTAAAGAAGCAAAGTTCTTTGAAGTACCTGTCGGGTATAAGAAGGTCCCGGCAAACATCCCTAGTTTCAATCCTAGCTTGCTTGAATGCAGTGTTGAATGCGGCGAACTTCTTTAATAGAGCGCTCCACTCTTCTTTTAAATCCTCGGGGCAAAGGTCGTTTAGGCTCTTGCCGTTCGCATAAAGAAAAGCGCATTCCACGTCAGCATCGCCAATAGAAGGCAACCAGCGCCAAGTTTTGGTAAGATTGTCGAACGAAGGGTCGCGCACAATCTTGCCGTTGAGGCATACAGATACGCACTCCTCTTTGTCATCTAATACTTGAAATAGCATTTATCCTCTTAGTACGAGCTAGAACCACCGCCGCTGGTTGAGCCGCCAGTGATTTGTCCTGTATGGATGTTAGTGGTGGTAGAGAAAGTGTCTTTATCTTTCTTTTTCTTTTCCATGACTTTCTCTGGCTTTCCAGAGTAGATGTTGGTGCTAGGATTTAGCTTTCCATAGTTAAACTTTTCTTTTCTGTTTTTTGGAATGGCTGTTGGGTCAAGTTTAATAAGTCTTTTCTCTACCATATCTAAAGTTTTGCTCAAGCCATATTTCCTATAGAAATTTCCAATCTTCTTGTTTGTTTCTTTTTGCTCTTTTCTTGACATAGTTTTTCCATTCTCTATATTTCTTATAAGGAAATATTTTTCAAGCCAGAACATTTCAGGCATATTTTCAACATCAATTTCTGAAACGTATTCTCTTTTTATAGAGTTTATAAACATCTTTCCTTTTTTATTATAATCAGGGAAACTTTCTTCAGAAAAATTAGTAACGATGCCATTGTAATATTCTCTTGCTGTAAGCTTAAAATCATCGTATTCTGTTTTGTATACCCTATTATAAGCATTATCAAAGACATTTTCAATTGTTAGATTTCTTTGTCTCATATATTTTTTCATATGCGGAGAGTCTAAACGAGCAACGAGTCGCCAAGGAACATTAACATCTAATGACAGACCATGCTCAATCGCTGTTCTAATAAAAAAATCTAAGAACTTATCTTCCAAAAAATCTTTTTTCTTTAAATCGTCATCTGCGCGAATCTTCGAAAACAGGTCTATAGTTAATCCGCTAACCCCAGGAGAAGAAAGGTTGCTTTTCATAAAAGCTGTCTTTGTTACTGGACTGTTCCTAGCTACACCAGCCATAGAAGTAAAATAAAAATCTAGAAACTTTTTAAAATTGCAATACTTCTTTCGCAAGGTTTTATTTCCGAACATTGTTTGATATATAATAGAGTATATGTCTTTCTGATACTGATGATACTCTTGATGTGCGCTAATCCAGGCTCTTTTAGGTAGAAATTTCATGAATCTTGTGCTGTAGTTAGCGATTCCTAGTTTCTCTGTTACTTCATATATAAACTTAACCTTAAAATCTTCGAAAGCGTCAACAACAAAATTTAAACCAAATAAAGTAGTATCTGTTTCGTACTGCTTTAAATGAGACTCATCAAGAATAACAGCATATCCTTCTCTGTCTATTTTTCCATAAAAAGGATTGCCATAAAGAAAGTCTGTCAAGTTTAAATCGTCGTATGCCTGCATGGCAAATTCTTTATACATTGCCCTTTCATTAAAAGCCATTTTCGGATCTAAGTTGTTTTTTGCATAATATTCTTCAACCATTGTTTAAATACCTAAAAGAGTTCTGTCCAGGCTGACGTCGCTTTTCCGATGCCTGATATCCCTTCCATAGCTTGTTGAGCTGCTGCTGCTGCTGCTTGTTCTGGCGTAGGTTTTGGTTTTTTACCTTTTCCTGCGCCTAGCTTTTTGTCCCTAGCATTTTCAGGAGAAGTATACGGCACCCCTTTGTCTTTTATCTCTTCTGTTGGAGCTGGATAGAACGGTCGTTTATTGTCCCCTTTCTTGGCAACACCTGTCTTGATGCCCTCAAGGACAGTCTCATATACTCCTGGTCCAATTCTGGTTTCTACAGAAGCAACATAAAAATAGCCGCCGAGTCCTGTATCCTTAATAACATTTATACCTGCATTGTCTTTTTTCCTGCCAGTTTGACCAATCATGGTTCCCATTGTGGGATCAACAAAAAAAGTATGACCTGGATCGAACAGCGAGTTTCCTATCATTGTTAAAGAACAGTTAAACAATCGAGGGATAAAAGCCGTTGCTTGTGGATTCACTGCTGAAATTCCTTCTAAAAGCAGAGCTTCGGTTTGATGTGGCAATTCTTCTGATTTGAAAGATACATTTTTAACCAATCCTTTTCCTGCTCCAAAATAAAAATGATGTATGTTATCTTGAAGATCAGATTTTCTGTCGTAAGATTGTCTAGTTAGACCTCTAGATCCTAAAAAGACATATTTATAATGCGGTCTCTTGCTTATATCTTTAGAGTTAGCCTTGATATTTGTTTCAAACTGTTGCATTCTAGCTTTGAAGGTATTTTTTGTATATGACCTGCCAAGGTCGCGTTTCTTACCCTTGAAACCAGACAGTTTCCATATTCCTCCAGTACCATCTCCCTTTTTATCTTTTTTACTAAAAGAAGGCATACTGAACAATACAGTTTGAGGAGTAGTTCTTTGTATATCTACTTGCCCTACAAAACAATCTGAGTTGAAATAATCTCTTAAGATGCTTTTTAAAAGACCTTGAATAAAGTTGTATCTAGTCATTTTATACGCCTGTGGGGAGACTAGCTTTTCTACAATATAATTTGAAAAATGAGATAAAGTCAATGGAATATCAGCAATGTTTATAGAATAGAGAACTTGATTTTCTCCTTTGACGATAGGAACAAGAACAGTTCCTAAGATATAGTTGAGTTTTTCAGTGGGTCCCAGATCGTCCTCAACACCGATGTTTCCAGCAAAAAACTTATATGATTTAAAAGACTCTCTAAACACTGCCTGTACAAGATCTCCAAAATAAACAAAATGAATTGGCCAAACATCTTTTGAAGTATCAAAGCCTGCGCCGTGGCTTTTCAAAGCTTCAGTGGCGTTCTTTTTGATTGTACTGCTCATTTTCGATACTTTTTTAGACTTTTCAAACTCATCTCTTAACTTTTGAATTTCTTTTTTTATTTCCTCTTCGGTCTTTTTTTCAAGTGTTAACTTTATCCTCAGTTGACCAATCTTAAGTTTAAGTTGTTCTTCGTCTACATTTGCGTTGTTTTCTTTGACTCCTTTGCTAATACCTCCTTTGACTTTGCTCAAAGTTGTTGCTTTCGAGCCGACGCCTCTTTGAACAGTCCTGGGCGAGTCTCTAAGCATATTAATATCTCTTGTTGGAGACCATTTTAAAACATTTCCATCGGAGCGGGCTCCGAGAAATGCCTTGGGAACGGCGCAAGTATAAATATTTCTGTCCTCGTCAAAAATTGATGATAGAAAGTCAGAAAGTTGATGACGCACGTAATCATCATACTGATTTGCTTTAGCATACAAAACTTCCCTTTTTATAATTTCTTTAAAATTGGCAAGATCTGAGGTTTGTCTTCTGGTCAATACTTTACCAGAGTTTTGCAGTTGCTCTAACTTGCGAAGTTTTTCCACGTTGGTCTTTAGTGTCTGGTTTTGATCTAAAGATTCTTTGCCTGCTATTTGAGCTTGACCAGCGGCAGGAAAAAGTTTATTTTTTGGATTTACCTCTAAAGACCTTTCTATGCCGTAATATCTTGCTATTAACTCTACTTGACCTTCATTTGTGAAATTAAACTCAGAATCATAAGGATTCAAAACATAAGATTTAAATAAAGATTGTTCATTTAAGTTTTTAAAAAACTTTGAATCTTGTTCGTTAAGTTTTTTGATATCTTCGGGGGTTGTCCATCCAACCTCAAGAATAACATTGGCAGATTCTTCTGACATGGATATAACTTGAAGAAAATCAGTATTTTTAGTATTAATAGGAAATACTAGTTCTGCGTAAGAAGCAGGTATTCTTTTTAATTTTTCTTTGTCATTAGAGCCAGCCAGCGAGGCATATTTAGGGTCAACTCCATAAGGAAAAGACACCTTTCCTTTCGGATCGAAAGAAGGAAAGTTTAAAAATATCTCCTGTAATGTATTGAATATAAAAGTAATTTCTACTTCAGTTGTATGCGGGGTATCAAAGTCTTTATCTCCACTGTGTGCTTTGTAGACAATTTCTTTAATACCAGCCCCCATAGAACGACCACCTCCCGCTTGGAGCATGGTTTGTAATGTAGATGTGTTTGTGTGGGTGCTAAATGGACCTTCAACTTCTACTGTATAAGTTTCAAACATTTTCGAGTTAGCTTTTCTAGTTTTTCTTTCTTTATAAAGTTTGATTCTAGGTTGCATCATCGCCAATTGATGTGGCTGGATATTCAGCATCCTATTGATAGTTCTAGGTTTGTAGCCTATCAGATTAAAAATATTTGTGTTTGGACCTGTTATCCTTAGAAATTCATAATTTTTTATATCTTTAGAGCCAAAAGAATGGTGATAGTTTTCAAACTCATCAATCAAGTTCAACATGAAACATTGCATGTTTTTTCTTATTTGTTTGGCAACATTTTTGCTTTTAGCTACTCCAGATGATTTGGCATCTACTTTATCATTCTCTTTTTGAGCATTATCAACTGCTTTCTTAATCTTGGCGAACTTCTCGAACATTTGCCAAATAATATTAATAAGAAACTTAAGGAAATATTTTCCCCACTTTGAGTCTTTTGAAAACGGCTTTGCATCTTTTGGTAGATTTTTAAAGACTCCGTTATTAACGCAATCAATGATATACAGAACCAATCTCATTGACCACATCATCCAAGGTCTATTAACTTGAACTTTGTAGACAGGATCTAAAAGATACCATCGAAGATTTTGGTAAGATTTGCCTTTCTGGAGTATGTTAATTTTTTCGTTCTCAACAGGTATTTCACCATCGCGGGTGCCAAAATCACTTGGGTTTCTTCCCATGCCAAGTTGTCTTGCAAAAATATCATCGACCCATTGCTTAAGCTTAGTTTTATTTTCCAGACTGCCTCCGGCGAATCCTGGACCATGCCTTAATGTGTGAATTATGGTTTCAATATCATGTTTTTGATAACCGCCAGGATACCAAGCTGCTTTAAGGTCGTCCGCACCCCTTGTAAACTCGGCAATATTAAGCATGCTTTCGCCGTTAGTAATCTTATTTTCGTACCATAAGAGAATGTTGGAATCACCGCCATTCCAAGTGCCACCTGCCCATTGTTCAAATTTTGGATTCCCACCTGTTGTCTCGTTTGCGAGATTCCATGCTTCTTTCGACGAATAAGGGGCTCCATTATCGTCCGTAAAAGGATTGTAAGCAGAATAATGAGTTTTATACTTATCCGTCTTGGTTGCAAAAGTGTCCTTAACCCCAGTTTTGCCATGCCCCGTCAGGTTATCAAGTGTCTCCCAGCCTCTGTGAAATTCAAAAGTCTGCTGAACAAGAGGGTCCATGTTCCTTTTTCTTTGAGAATAACTACGAGGTGTCCAATCTTTAATTTCCCCTTTTGCTTCTTTTCTGTATGGAGCACCTCTCCAGCCATGCTGTTCGCCTGCGACTGGTGAGCTATGCCACCAAAAATAGTAATCCTTTTCTACATATTTTAGACACCAGGCATCAAGCCATTTAGGACATTTAGGTCTATCAAAAGAAGGTCTACCTCCGAAAGCTTCATCATTATGACGGCGAATTGGAGTAAAAACAAATGTTCTGTATGGGAAATTCTCTGCTTTACGGGTCCACAGTCCGTAGGTGGCAAGCGTTCCCATCTTGTCGTTGCGAACCATCTTTGCCAAGCCGGGATGGTCGCTTGTGAGTTTCGCCATTGCTGAAGGGTAAGTCTCCCCGCCGCCCAGACTTTCCATTATTCGTACAAGTTTTTGCTCGCCAGAGTTTAGATTACCATATAAGCCGGGTATCTTTATTTGACTGCCGCCGTCGCTCACTACGCTCAATCGACCAGTTAGTTCATTAGCAGCTCCCATGCCATTTACCCCAAATATTTCATCGATGATCTCTTCTTGATTCCACTCGCGTTCGGTGGGTTCAAAGTGCGCCATTCCATCCCACCACTCCATTTTGTTCCAGTATGAAATATAGCCGCTGTTTCCCGCCTTTGACATGGGAGAGTTGGGAAATTGTTTCACTTGTCTTTCCACGGCTTCCCAGAGAAGCTTATAAGACCATGAAATGCATTTTGTCAAATCAATATCGCCAAATGCATCATACATTTTTTTCATTTGTTCGAAAGTTATCCCAGTACAAGCGCCCACTTTACCTTCTGGTCCTATAGTGACTCCGTTTGTTTTGCCGCCAGTTCCGCGAACACTAAAAAAAGTCCAGTCTCTGAACTCTTTGTCGTTGCTGAAAAATTTTGAGGGATCTTTAAGTGACATTTTAACTATACTCTATTAATGATAATACTTCTGTTAGCGGAGTTGGAATCATGATTAAATCACCTGCTTTGCAGTGAGCTTCTGTTGGCTTTTCGTTTACAAGCGCAATCAACCACCAGTATTTTGGTTCATTATAATAGATATTTGCCAACTTGTAAAATCTATCTCCGGTTTTCCAGGTATGCTCCACGAATGTTATAAAATCATAATCATCTTCGCTTAAGGTTGAAATTGTAGGAGTGTCGTATTGTAATATTTTTTTTAGATTTCTCTTAGAAAGAATATTTTCATATTCCTCTGTTGCATTGAAAAATGCATCTCTTGAGTTATTTCTCATTTTTAACCTCCACTTGTCATGCTTTTGACTTTATTTTTGCTTACTTTGTTCTTTATTCCCTTTGATTTGCCATTTTGAGGATTTGTGCCGTCTTCGGGCTCAAGCGAAGCAGGCTTAGAAGTTGGAGATGGTTGCTCTTGTTCTCCATCAGGAGTAAGTCCAGCATTTGGATCAGCAGAGCTAAATCCAGATGTACTGAAATTTGGATCATTTGGATCTCCTGACATAGGAGCGCCGTCAACGACAATGGTTGCGCCGCCATCAACTTTACTTTCGTCGTATGTATTAAGAGCGCCAGCGGCATATGGAAAGTTCAAGCTATTCTTTGATTGAAAGCGCTTGTTAGAGTCAAAGCCAACAGTATGATCATGAAATATATAAAAACTAAGACTTAATTTTATATTTTTTGGATACATTTTACCATTATCTATAAACATTCCAGGCTCAAAATCTGGAAGAAATGTGACGCCTCCTAGTCTGCAAGTTAATCCACCCGACTTGGCTGTAGAATTAACAGAAGGGCTTGAAGTCAATAGATTACTAAGTTTGACTTTCCATAATGGTGCTCCTTGAAGAACTGGAACTCCAGTAATCGATTCATAAACAGGATAAACTCCTTTTACTAGGTTTTGAACTTTTATCAAATTACTTTTAGCTTCTGCTTCGCTAGAGGCTGGAATGTCTAAAGCAACATTAGCCACTCTTTGAGTGTTTTGGAAAACAGAGAGAGGGTCCATTCTTCCATAGACTACATCTTCTGTCCAGTTTGATGTATATTCATCAGAAAAGTCCGTAAGGAAAGCTTTAAAAACTATTTCCTCTGAAGCTTTTTTCATATAAGTTATAGACCATAGACGAAGAGTCAATCCTTTTTTATGATTTGCAAAAGAAGTACTCGGATCATTGAAATTTGTTGTAAAATTTTTAAAATCTGCCATTTGTCAATGTCCTCTATTTTAATGATTGAAAGTAACCAGACATACCTGGGTTTATTGACTTGCTTGCTTTCTTGTCCATGAGTTTAAATAACTCGTACTCTCCAATTTTTACAATAATGGGTGCCATTTCCTGTTTTTTCTTAAATGCTGTGTCTACCGCTTTAAGAAGCTTTTCCATTGCTTCCGCCGTATCTGCCTCTGCTGCGAGTCTTAGCTCTTTTACAAGTGTAGTTGTTGCCTCCAAGCCTTCTACTGAAGATTCATCTATTTCTCCCATCGCAGTCACTAGTTTGACAGTGGCTTCCATGCCTTCGCCTTTACCTAAGATATCAATCAAGCCCATAGCCAGCATTAAAGAAGTTAATCCTGGTAAAATCTTTCCGATATTATTTTCTACTGCATCAGAGAATTTATCAAGACCTTCTGTCCAGGACTGCCAGGGTGGATTTGGCATTTTTGCAACTGCCATGAACAGATCAGCCATCGCTCTAAGATCTTCGGTCTTGACAGTAAGTAGCGCGATACCCAAAAGACCCAGCCCAATAGAAAATGCCGCCAAGCCGATCAAAGCCGAAACTCCCGCTACGGCAAAACCAAGCATAGAAGTAACAAGTGCTCCAATTACGGAAACAAAATCTCCCATATCTATGGTTATAAGCTCGGCAAAAGCTTTTCCTAAAAGAAATACTGCGGCAGCTACGCCTCCGAGGGCAAGGGCAAAACCTCCGAAAACAAGAATGCCTTTACCGGCAGCTACAGCCGCAGTTCCTACCGTTTTAATCATTGTAGCAATACCTGCACCAGCGGCAGGTGCGGAAACGGACAAAGCTGCAAAGCCTGCTTTCATTAGAGTAAACAAAGGAGCAAGAAGCCCGCCGAGCATTGTAAGTCCTTTAAGGGCTGCAATAACCCCTATAACATATCCAATCATTTTCTTTGTCTCAGGAGACATAGAAGCAAAAGCTTCGACAATGCTTCTGAACATTTCTATAATTGGTTGAGCAGCCACAAGAAGCTTTTGCAAAGATGCCTTGAGCATTCTCATGATAGGTGTTGCTGATTTTGCAGCTTCTGCCATTTCTTCGTTAGTTACGCCAAGTTCTTCAAACTTCTTTTCCTGTGCATCTGCTGCTCCTGTTACAACCTGCATCATTGTAGCGACATCTGTTTCTAAGGCTGCTGCAAAAGCTTGTTTTCTGTGGCGACCCATTGTCTCAAAACTTTGACCAGATTTATTAAGCTGTTCGGAGAGATATTTAATTTTATCTGCAAAATCTAATCCTACAATCTTTTTCATGTCAATAAGATTTCGACCAAGAAGAGTGTTCAAACGACCAACTGCTGAAGCTGCGCCTCGGAAAGTGTCAAACTTTTTAGCGATGCCGACCAGTTTGTCCATCGAGACACCTGTCTTGTCTGCCAATAAAGCCAAGTTTGTAAACTCTTGACCCATGTTGTCTCCAAACTGTGCTAAATCGCCGCCCATTTGTTGCATTTGTTGCATAAGCTGGTCGCCAGAAGCAGACACTATCTGAGAAAGACCAAAAAGCTGCTTTTGCATGTCAATAGCACCTGTAGCGGATTTCCCCATTGCTTTTGTAGCAAAATCAATAAACTGTGCTGAGTTTTCTGTTGCAATGCCAAGAGCTTCAAATTGATTTGTCGCTTTCAAAACTTCCGCTTGAGTTTCCATAGTAAGGTTTCTAAAACCAGAGATTTGACTTCTTAACTTGCCAAGATTAGCAGTGTTTTCTTCAATGGTCATCCCAAACTTGTGTTGTTCTTCTGAGATCTCCGCGACAACTTTTTTGTCTTCTGACGTCATTGAAGTTCCGACAGTCTTAACAAAATCTGCTTGAGCTTGATCGATAGAGAAAATAGCCTGGGCTGTTATTTGAGCCATACTAGCAGCTAAAGAACCAACTATATTTCCAATGGTGAACTGCTTTTTGAATGTTTCGCCCAGTTTTTTGAACATATCTCCTAGAGATAAGCCTTCTTTCTTAGCTTTTAGGAATTGTCCAATAATACCTCTTTTCCAGGCATCACCAACGCCAGTCACTCTAAGAAGAAGAGAAGAAAAGCCGTCTTGCAAGTCTTCCATTGCGTCGTTTTGTTTTTGACCTATCTTAAGCAAAGCTTTTTTGGTGCCAAGCTCTTTTGCGGCTCCTTCAGCAATCTTCTCCGCTGCTTTTAAGCGGTCCTGCTCATCTTCTGTGAGTTCTTTTCCGAGATCTACTTTTTCTGTGAGGAGTTTGACCTGTTTAGCTGATTCATCAAAAAGCTGCTTTTGAACATCATACTCTTCTTGAAGCTTGTCTAAATCGTTTCGCTGTGCTTCTGTTATTTCTGACTTCTTGCCAGCTATATCGTTATAAGCATCTCTAATGGTATCCAGCAAAGCTTTTTCTTTTTGAAGAGCAGCGACTCTCTGGACCACACTTTCTACATCTGTTTCTTCAGCCATTTAAACTCTCCTTATTTAAACGGCCACTTTAAACCTGTTGTTTGCTCAAACTTCTTTACGGCAGCGTCTAGCTTGTATTTGCTATCATAGGTTCTCTTGTCTCCAAGACCATGATTCTTGTATGCATTCATATACCTTCTTTCATTTTTCAAAGCGCTCATAAAGGAATTAACCTCAGACTGAGTTCCTCTTACTTTGGAAGGAAAGAATACATTTTCTCCAAATGTCCATTTCATGATAGTCTTTATCCATTCACCAAAAGCTGCAAGGATTGTTTCGTTAAGCTCGCCTTTGCGCTTGGCTCCTAGATCAATGATTTGTGTTGCAAGTTCATTTTCTTCTTTCATGATATGGAATCCCTATGATTATTAGTAATTAGTGTTTTAATAAAAATAATGCTCTCTTGAAAACAAGAGAGCATTTATAGATTTATCTATTCTTTTTTCTAGCCTTTTCAATATCTTCTTTTTCTTTGAGGAATTGTTTGTTAAGGCGAGCCAAGAACCATTTTCTTAGAACTACAGGAAGGTTGTATGCCTCGATAAAGCTCCACCCTCCGTGGTATTTAAGATTAAAAATCTCTTCATACACCAGTTCAGCTTGTTCTTCCCTTAGGCCAAAAAAACTCCGCAGTCAGCGGGACCTCCAGTGTGTCCTCATGTCCACAGTTTTGACATTCAAAAGGATATTTCATGTCCAAGTTTGGATTGATATTTGAATAAGCATTACGAATGTAGCGAGAATCTAAAGCAGGTAAAAATTCAATAAGTCTTTCAATATCTGATTCCTTGCGGCTTCCGTTAACGGCTACAATCATAGACTTCATTTGTGTTACCAAGCTTGTTTCTTCTTGTGTGTGTTTTTTTCTTTTCTTTGTTCTTTGAGCAATAGAAAGTTCGTCGCGACCTGTCAAGAGCTTAACAGTTACTGTTACTTTTGTCTTGGGTACAATAATATCATACTCGCCATCGTTTTTTCCTTCAGCAACTTCATATCCATTAGCGGAAGCAACGCCACCTGGATTGATATTCAAGTTAGAAAGATCAACCTCCCACTTGTCTTGAGCCATGCAAGCAGGGCATACAGTTTGAGCCTTGTATTCAGGACCATACCCAGTAACTCTGGATGCAATAATAATAGCATTTCTATCTCCGATAAGAAGATGTTGTGGATCGATTGTTTTATCGATGATAATGCTTCTTAAAAGCCTTTCAACTGTAAGTCCTTTTTTGACAAGAGAAGGAGAAGTTAGAATGTCTTCTTCCTTTGCAGTCATGTATTTAATTTCAATCGTTTCTTGATTGTATAAAGGATGGTTTTCAGAGTAGTATCGCCCCCCTGAAGGCAGCTCTACGTGTTCCGTAGGCATAGAGAAGGATAACCCTTGTGATCCTCCTTCAACGGCAGCTACAGGGGCGTCTGCGCCGCCGTCAGGGGTTGTATTATCGTCCAACCCGAGACGATCAGAATTATTTCTAGACATTTATACCTCTATTGTGGTTTGGAAGTAGGAGATTTGTCTCCTTTAACATCGATAGTAGCATAATCATATCTAACTGTTAAAGTAATTTCTACCATGTCTTCTGTGTCATAAGCTAAATCACCGAAGGTAACATTCTTAATCCAAGGATTAATCAAGGTCCAAGTTTCTAAAATATCGCTGTTATCTTGTCCAAGTTGCTTAAGTTTAACCTGTCCACCAAGAGCGCTGACAGCACTAGACTTCATGATTGTATTAGAAGCAGAGCGAACATCTGTAGGTAAGTAATAACCAGAGTTTTGCAAAGCCTTAACAAGAGCTTGAGAAGCATCATTTGGGTAAGAAGGGTCAACTAATGTAATGTCAATAGTTTGCCATTGAACACGACCAGGGTAATAAAAGGTATGATTAATAAAGTTATGTGGGGTTTCCGTAATTTCAAAGCTTGGCTTATTTGCGGATTTAGCATACCATTCCTGCAATCCTACTACGTTTTGACCGTTTTGTTGTTGTACGTTGTTTCCAAAAGAAACGAGCCATCTAAATGATCTTTTTGGATCAACTATAGCTCCTCCTTGTCCACCCCAAAATCCTTTCGCTGCCATGTTATGTTTTCTCCTTTATATTAAATAGGTATTAAGTGTTTTTTAGTCCTCAAAAGATGCGCCTGTATTTGTGATATTAAAGTCAATCGCAATATACTCGATGGCGCGGGCTGGCTTGAGGAAGATTTTAGCATACATGATATTTCTATCAATCAAATCTGGCGTTGTTGTAGTTTCATCAAGTACAACTTTAAAATCAGTCAAGCCAAAGTCAGTTTTAATACCTTCTAAGAAAGGATCAACCTGAGCTAAGAAACGATCCCATGTTGCAGGAACGTTCTGGTCAAAAAGAAGACCATTAGAAATTCTAGAGATTTGCTTTTTAACGAAAATCATGAGCCTTCTAACATTGATTCTATCAAGAGCAGAACGAGTCACCTGAAGTGTCTTTTGACCGAAAATAACGATCCCTTCTGCTGGGAAAGAAGCAATAGGATTGATGTTCGCTTCGTAAAGATCATCTCTTTGTTTAGATGTAAGCTTGTCTCTTACTCCAATGATAGGGATACCAGCGGAGCCTTCTGTAAGACCGCCGCGATTGAATCCAGCAGGAGCAAACCAAAGTCTTGTTGCGCTTTCAGAGCTAGAGAAAGTTCCCAAAGCTGCAATAGAAGGTGGTGCCCATAAAATTCTATCATTAACCGTGTCTCTCATTTGAACCCAAGGGAAGTAAGTACAAGCATAGCTTGAGTTAAGTCCTCTTGTCTTGAGTGCATCGATTGCATTTTTTGCTGTATAACGTCGAGCTGCGTAAGAGTTCGCAGATCCTCCATCGACCGCTGGTACATATGCGCTAGGTATATCAATAACTGCCAATGAGTCGCCTCTGTCTTCACAGACACTGATCAAGTAGTCGTTTAGAGCAGTGTTAGTGATACCGGGCATTGCTGCTAAGTTATACTCTACAACTTCTGCGTCAGAGATAGAATCAACAGCCTTCTTTACACTGTAATAAGCATAGCTTGATGTTTCTGTTGCATCTCCACTAAGAGCATCTGTATTGTTAAATGGCTCTTTTTCATAAATATCAAGACCATCATTTCCGCCGTGTAGGACGGTTGTGAAAGAGTTGAAACCTTCATCAAGTACAGAAGTATATGAGCTAGAAATAGCTGTAATAGAGTTTCCTGCTGCTCTTGAGCCAGAAACGTACAAGGCGTCTGGTGTGATGTCACCGCCAGTTCCTGTGCCGCCCTGACGAGAGATATCATCAAGAGAGAAGATCCAACTGTAAGCTGTGGCACCGTTATTTGAAACAGAGAAGTCATCAATATCTTTTGCTTTAGGTTGTAATACATCTTGAGTACCAAAGTTATAAGTACTAAACCCGTCAGCACCCAGTGATGTATCTACTCCGAAATAAGCACTCTTAGGAGATTGAACTCTTCCGTCAGAGCTACTAATTCTCAAGTAAGTTCTTGGGAATTCCAACGAAGCAGTAAATGCGTAAGATAATGTCGAACTGCCGTTGGTGCAGGTGAGTGGGAAATAAAGAAATCCAGTGTCTCTATTGAGAGCGTTTCTACCACCTGGGTAAGAAGCACCAGAAGCAGGATAAGCCATTCGTGGAGCAGATGCGACCGTTTCCTGCGTGAAGCTGTTAATAGCTGTCAAGTGAGAACCACTAGTAAACTGAATAGTTTGATGTCGAGGTGGTCCATATACACCAAACGGCAGTAGTCTTTCATCAGTTGTCTTGTTGTTGACATCGGGATTAATTTCTACGCGAATGAACCTAGATTGATTGGCGTAGTCGCCATATTCAGTGTACCGATTATTTGTTGTATCCCACGTTTGATATCTGTCACCGATTTTCTTTGCAACATAATCAGGGGAGTCGGGGTTTAAGTTACAGTTATTGAACTGTTCAATAATCTGAACTGCCGAGTCTAAATCGTCGATTCTTCTTAGTTCAACGGTAAATGTTCCATATGGATTAGAGTCATTAGAAGAGGCTCTTACGCTTGAAATAGATACCTTAAGGTTCTTTGTATCCCATGCGCCTGTGTCAAGAGCATGAATCTTGAAAAGCTTTTGCTGCTTTTGAGGGCTGTAGTTGTTTGCGACAGGAGCAGCAAGAGTAGAACCATTGATAGTATTTAAGTCCTGCGAAAAGAACCAGCCTGTTTGAGCGGCTTGAGAAGCTTTCCTGTGGTCTCCCTGTTCAATTGAAGTGGCAGAATTTTGAAGCTTCAGCGGAACAATTGCTCCATAAGCTCCAACCGAGGAGGCTTGCTTTACTCCATTCGACTTAAATGCTTCAGCAGAGTGTCTTTCAAAAGTCTCTCCAAGGAAATAAGTCACGCTATTGTCTGTGACGCGAGTCCAAGACTTAGAAGGAGATGTATTAAAAACGTTTCTAATGTACTTGTCGGAGTTTTTATCCAAAGAGAATGTGAGTTTATCAACAACTTCTTGTGAAGAGTTGAAAATTTCAGCGGTAAATGCCTTTTCACCAGAAAGGCTAGCAATAAGAGCACCTGCACTAGATGTGTTGTGGGCTACGTCTGTTGAGGTGGGATCAAAACCAGCAATAGAACCGGAAAGACCAATGTATCCCGAGTTACAATAGAAAATAGCTGCAAGAGATCCAGTATAATTATTACGGGAATCGGCGTGGACTGCTGCGATGTGAGCTACATTACCGGAGGGGAAAATGAAAAGACCATATGCGCCACCGCCGTCCTGAGCCATTCCGTTGAAGGTACCGTCTGTGTCTCTAGTATACCAACCAGCTTCGCCACCAGAGGTTTTTTTAGGGTGCTCATCACCAAGGAGACGAACAAAAGTAATAGGGCTATTGTTTCTTAGCCAAGCTTGTGCTGCATAAACAGCATAAAGTGGAGCAGAGCTATCTCCTGCTCGCCATGCATCTGTTTGTGTTCCTACTGCTGTAGGGTTTCCAAAAATGTTAATAAATTCGGAAAAAGAATCTACTTGTACTGGGCGGAGACCAGGACCTCTTTGTGCGCGTCCAATGAGGACTGGACCTGGGTCGGCTGGTGCTTCTGTTATTTGAGAGTTGTCGATTTCAGAGACAAAAACTCCGGGGGAAACAAATTTATACTTTTTAACTGACATCCTTTATTCTCCTATTACTCTAGATTTAGGGTGAATATAATTTCATTCTCTTATAAATAGTTAGTGAAAACGCCAAAATACTTTTTAAGGTTTATAAAATCCGTCGTCGCCAAGTGGCTCGGGAATATCTCCAAAAATAACGTGTTCTCTGGGGAAACGTACTTCGACTGCACTTTGTCTTTTCACTATTTTAGGTGTCTCTTGGTTTTTATCTTCACCTATTAAATAACCTAATATTCTAATGTTAATATCGGTCATGAACTTTCTTTCTTGATCTTGTAGATCGCTTACTGAGTTGTTTGCGGCGAAATCAGACTCTATAAACCCTTCGTACATGTGGTCGTTTCTTTTAAGTTGGAAATAATTTATTCCGCCTGGGGTTGTTATAAACGGTGTCATAATATCATTCATTTGCTGTTGATACTCTGTTGTGATTGAAACAGTATAGTTAACAGTTATATATACAGGAAGGGGTACTGTATAAGTTTCATAGACAATCTTTTCATTTTGCTTCTTTGTTTTAAAGTTTACTTGATTAAATCTTCTCTTGGCATCTGCATTTGCAAATTCTGAAGTTTTCTTGTGATTTATTCTTCTTGCAACGGTTATAGATCCTTTTTTTTCATCGTTAACCGGAGGTATATTTGCATATATAGAGCCTTTTTGTGTCAAATCTTTTGTAATAGAGTTTCTTTCCAAGGTCATTAAAGGATAAATAATAGCCCCATTGTCATCACGCAAATCTTTATGTTGTTTAATTTGAGCGGCTCTTTCTGCTGCGACCCAGATAACAGGGACTTTTTTGAAACCTTTGTTAGTTTCTGTGTGGATATCAAGAGTATTGTTAAGATAATCAAGCATAGCTGCATCGATGTCTTCTATTGTAGAAGGCATTAACAATTCTTCTCTAACGTTTGGATCTTTACTGGGCATCGAATAAACCTCTTCTGGACTTAATACAAGCTGCGGAAACTTCCAAGCTCTTTCCTGCTTGACCGAAAATCTCTCTTGGCTCGGACAGGGTTGCAATCTCGTAATAATCATCATCGTAAAGGACAAAATCGCCTTCACGAACATATAAATCTTGGTCGTCTGTTAGTCTTCTTTTGTGGAAATGGACTGTGATTGAGTAAACTTTATCTAAGCCATGCTTTTCAGTTGTTGTCTCGACGCCACCAAACTCAACCAGTGCATACACTCTAATAGGAGATAAGAAATTTTTATTTATTGCCTCGCCGTAGATAGGATGGTAGTTTGTATGTTCTTGGCTTATAGGATAATAAAGAATTTGTTGTCCAATGACTCGCTCAATAAGCTCATCATTAACTTGCTTTACAAGATCTCGCTCTTTTTCTCCTAGAAAAAGTGGAGGAGGTGGCTGATCTGGCTGGGTCCATTTATCTTTAGGCACAAATCATCCTCCTATCCTTGGAAAATACCGACAGGTATCTTCTGCATTGTTTCTAGTGCAGTTGTTGTAATATTGTTTTGTTTCTCACTGAGCTTTTCGTATGTAAGCTCATCTAGAACTGTCTTGAGTTCTTCTCTGAGTGTTTCTTTCTCTGATTGAGCCTGAGATAAAAGATCAGACGCATTTAGAGTGACATCATTACCTGGGATGGGTATAGAGCCGAACTTCCCTCGGACTTGTCCAAGAGTTTCTTTAGATATTGCAAGAGCAAATCTTCTAATCCATTGTTTACCTATAGAGTTGATACTGTTATATGGAAGGTTGGAGAAAGGAAGCGTGTTCATGTTATTAACGCCTGTTAAGCCACTATCTGCGGTGTCATCTTCAGTCCAAGGGTCGTATTTAACCGTAAACTCAATCCAAAACCTTTCTGGGAAATTTTCAGTCTCTGGTGGAGGGAATATTCTTAATCGATTGTTCTTAATTTCAAAAGAATATTGTGATGTTCTTGTATAGATTGCATCTTCGTAAGCCATTGCTTGAAGTTTATTCTGCCATGTTGGAACTACTTCAAATTGTGAATCGTCTGCGAACTGACCATAAGTAGACATGTTGCCGATGGTATTTAATCCACCGTAGTAGCTGTAAAATCTCCACTGAGCATATGGTGTTTTATAATAAACTTTTCTAATGGTCACTCTTTTATTGCCAACTTTATCAAAATAAAGAGCATCTGTATCTGTTGCAGCGGAAGAAGAGATAAGATTTTGAAGATCGTAATCTTGTTGATCTGTTACGACGTCGAAGGAAGCAGAATAAATTGGCAAATCCCCCCCGATTCCGACCTCTGTAGACGTTTTCTTGCCTACTCTAAGGGCATAGTCAAAAGAAAACTCAGGATACTGTAGAGAGGCTGTAATGCCAAACAGAGCGGAATCTGACGTTTGTTGTCCGTCTTGATCAAAAGTTCCTGTGGCGGCTCCAAGGGCATTAGGTAAAGAATTCTTAGCTTGATGGATATTCACCAAATAAGAATATTCCAAAACAGCGTCTTCATAGTGAGAATAGACATCTTCCTCTGTGAGTTCAATATCTAATACTGCTCCACCGAGTTTTCTGTAAGTGTAAGTTACTTGGTCTGAAGCACCTGAAATAAAGCTAACGTCATAAAGATCAGAAGTGTTATCAACATACACTCCTAAAGCATATAAAGAGCCTGATGCGGCAGTATCAGTGTTGCCAGTCGCAGGTAATATTACCTTTGACATTTGGCTAGCGGGAGTAAGTGTAGGGGACGCCATTAATATTATTCTCCTATATCAGAGTAAATAGTATAGAAAAACACATAATGGTAAAAAACACCCTTTTAACTAACCAACTTACTTTTTCTTTTTCTTAGCAGGTTTCAAAGCTTCTTTTGATACGGGCTTAAGAGCAGGCTTTTTCTTTTCTGCCTTGGGAGCAGCCTTTTTAGCTGCTACTGGTTTTGGAGCAGGCTTTAGCTCTGGCTTCTTTGCTTCTACTGGTTTTGGAGTAGGCTTTTTGGCTTCTACTGGTTTTGGAGTAGGAGCTTCTGCTGTAATTTCTTCTACTTGATTAAGGCGGCTTCGTGGATGACCGGCATATTTGGGGTTAAACATTTGTTTTCTTTTCTTACCCATTATAAATCTCCTTGGATGTTATAAATAGTTGTAAATAAACCAAAAAACATAAAAAAACCCCCTTCCGAAGAAGAGGGCTTTTGACAAGAGACAAGCAAGAATCAAGTTGGAGCAAACTGTACTGGGCTTTCAGTCATACCTGAAGCATACCAGTTGGTTCCATCGCAGACAACATCAACACGGTCGCCAGGGATTGCAGAAGCGTTAAATTTAATCTGTGTCCCGGCGCTGTTTTTTTGCTGGCTAACAGCAGGTCCAGCTTCTCTAACTGCGGTGACCATGCCTTTCAGCACAGTGGCACCGCCGTTAATAATGTGTTGTTGTGCAGAAGTCACAATAAAAGTAAACTTCAAACCAGACTGAACTGCTGGTAAAGTTGCAGTAGCTGCTGAACCGCCTCCAAGAAAAACAACGGCTCCAGAGTCGTCTGCTGTAAGAACTTGAGTTGTTGCGGTGATTGTGATCACTTTGTGTGCATCCCCAACAATGACTGCTTGGTTCATTTGAAGTTCTCTTTTCAAATTTTCAATTAATGCTTGCGTTCTCGCAAGTCCTATTCTTTTGGTTCCCATAGTTTAAAATCCTCCCTTGGTTATACCATTTATAATCATATCAAAAACTATATGGTGTAGGTTTTCCCTACGATGTAAGTAGTTTCTTTAATCTTCAAACATAAAAAAACCCCGGTGGAATTCACCACCGAGGCTCTTTTTTAACGAAACGCTAAGTCTTAGCTACCGGACTCACCAAGGAGACCACGTACAATAACAAGACCGTACATATCAGGACGTACCATCTTCTTCGCGTAACGGGTCATGACACCCTTACGTGGTACGAAGTCTTCCGTACCGAAGATAGTTGGTGTTACCTGGAGAGGTACATATGGAGCGTAGACATATCCAGATTCGAGGAATCCAGAACCTCTGCGACCAACAAGAACAACGTTACGTGGGAAGTATGGGTCAACATGGACATCCCACTTGTTATTTAGAGTACCTGTCTTAACAGCGCCGATTGTGCCTTTGGCATCATCAGCAGTCACTGTAGCGCGGAAGCCGGCTGTGAACTCCATCACGTTAGCAACTTCTGGTCCACAAACAACAAAGTTTGCGCCACCGCGAAGTGTCTTACGGTGAATCTGAGCACTTACGTCATTGATGGTTTCGAGAAGTGTCTCGTACCATTCGCTAACTGTACCAGTGAAGTCAGGAGCAGCAGCAGAAGCTCCAATTTCAGCACCAGTTGTGCGATTAACGAAGAGACCGGGGGAGCGGCTCCAGTAGTAAGTACCAGCTTTGGCACCCTTAACGAGGTCTTCGAGGATCTCTTGATCGATTTCAAGAGCAACCTGCTCAGAAAGAATGCTTGTAAGTTCAACTTCAGCATCGAGGTTGTGGTAAGCATTCAAGTCTTGACCTAATTCTGGTGTCCACTTAGCTTTGAGCTTCTTGGTCATTGCTGTAACGGCAACAGAGTCAACTTTGATGTCAATCTCTGGAATACCAGTATTAGCTTCGAGTTCCCAAGCAGTAGCACCGACAACAGAACCAATTGCTGTACTAGCAGTGAAGTTGTCATCAATGTTGTACTGAAGCCCTACAAGTGTTGCTGCACCAGTTAAGTTACCCATAAGAGAGGTGCCTGCTCCATTATCGAACGGAGTGGTGCCAGCAGCCTGAGCAAAGGTAAGCTGAAGTCTGAAGTTTGATGTGGAAGGATCGTCGGATGAAGATCCTGTCGCAACTGTTGTCAAACGACGAACAAGCTTTGCCGTAGTGCCGAGTCTAGTTTCAATCATTGGAACAAGGTTTTTAACATTAAGTTGTTCCATGTTTCCAGCAGTAGAACCTGTTGTCTCAACAACAACGACCAAAGAACCAGACAAGTCAGGGTCGAAACGAACGAGCTTGTCAAGCTTATCTTGAGCAGCTTGGTTTAGATGCGGGAATGTTCCAGCAGCAGAACCAACAGAACCAGAAGCAATAACCACTAAAGTTCCACCAGCAATATCGTGAGAGCCAGTTGGGGAAGCGTAGCCATTGTTCAAGTTGTAAGCACCTTTGGAAGCGTTATCGCCTTCAAGGTTAACACCACCTGTCAATTGACTTGCAACAACTCCACCACCGTAGAGGGAGTCACCTGCATCAAAATCAAGCTTAGGTGTTTCATCGGAAACTTGAAAGTCCAAGAAGAAAATGAGACCAGAAGGGAGGCTCATTGGCTGGACGGATACAAGATCATTCGCGATAAGACCACCGAATACGCGGCGGACAATTGGGAAAGCAACAGAAGCGAAACCTTCCACATCTCCAGCAGCCATGCTAGAGGATTCTTTAAGCAACTGAGCTGCTTGGTTTTCTAGAAGACGAGCCATTCCTTGACGCTTATTCTCGTCAGTAATTCCTTCAAGAAGTCCGGTGCGCTCCCACTTTTCGAGGAGGGCATCTCCTTCTTGCTGAAGGTTGCGTGTTTGAATACCTTCAGTAAGTTTTTGTAAAACAGACATTATTTAAATTCTCCTTATTATTTTAGTTTGTTTTTATAGACCTGCTAAAATTTTCCATCGATCAGTAGCAGAAGAAGATTTATCTTGCTTCTTTTCTGTCTTTGGCAAATAAGTTGAAGAACTTTTTGTAACCGCTTCGCTCAGTGATTGTGGCTGTTTTACATTAGCAGAAGTGCCCACTGCGCTTTGAAGAGTCTCAAAGATAATCTTTGCTTCTTCAACAGAACCGGCTTTAGACAACGCTTCGACAATTTTAATCTTTTGTCGCTCATTCAAGGAGGTGTTTGTTAAAACCTTGTTCGTATATAACAATCGTGCATTAGCAGTAGCAGTTTCTTTCAAAACTCCATGCACCTTGTTAAGTGTTTCGTTTAGTTTTTTATTTCGTGCTTTGAGTTCTTTATTCTCATTTGTAGCTTCTTTTGTTTTTTCAATTTCTTTTCTAAGAGTTTCTTGATACTCTTCTGTACCAGCTTCAGCGGGCTTAGATTCTGACCAACCTGCTTTTGGAAGAGGATCTGCAATGTCTACTGTAACTTCTTCTGTAAGATCTGCAAGAACTTCGGAAACAATGTCAGCAATATTATCTTCGGAGATTTCAACTTCTGCTTCTATTGTCTCTTCGTTTACTTCCTTTTCTTTTGCAGCTTTTTTCATCGGCTCTTCTTTATCTCCATCTTTATCAAGATCTAAAAAATCCGGTTTTGATTCTTCTTCGAGTTCTTCCTCTGTTTCTAGGAGAGATTCCAAAGCAGCTTCATCAAGTTCAATTTCTTCATCCATTGATTCATCATCTTCTGGTACGATTTCTTCCGCGACTTCTTCTCTGTCTAACATCTCAGAAACATCTAGACCTTCGTCTTCTTCTTCATTCTTCATGGCATCTAGAAGATCTGTAAGATCAAGAACAACTTCTTCTTTGTCTTCCTTGTCAGGACACGGACAGTCATCATCATGCTCATGGTCGTCATCTGCGGCTGCGTGTTGTACTTGGTCAAGTACGTCTGTTGGCTTTTCGTCTTCTTCCTCTTCTTCGTTAAGAGTGGTTGTGTTTAAAATCTCTTCTACTGCTTCTTTAATTTGGGTAGAATACTTTTCGATAACGGCGGCTTCAGCGTTCTTAAGAGCAACTTCTCTTAAGGCTTCAGCATCAATGATGGCTTGTTCGAGCATAGATGACATTTTGTTCTCCTCCGAATAGAATTAGTCTCTAATAAATAGTATCTCATTGTTCTAAAAGACTTAAATGAAAAATTTTATAAAATGTCGCATAAAAAAACCGGGAGGTGGTGTTCCTCCCGGCATAAACCTACCGGGGGATAAACCCCCGGCAGGAATAAAAATAGTAGTTATTGCTACTTGTCTTCTAAGAGGCTAGGTTGCTCAGAAGTAAGATTTAAAACTACATTTTGTAGCTTTTCAATCTCAGACTGCTGTTGCTTCATAGCTTCAACGAGGACAGAAGTTAAACGACCGTAGTCAATACCTTCTGCGCGTCCGTCTTTACCGAAAGACACAACTTCAGGAACGATTGCTCCAACTTCTTCAGCGATAAACCCGACGTCAGCCTGTCCAGTTCCTTTCCAATCGTAAGTAACACCACGAAGAGACTTCACAGTATCAATTGGATTCTTAACTGTTTGGACATTAGTCTTGTGACGAGCAGATGAGTAAGTAACCCAAGCACGAGCACGAGCGTCTCCAGTTGTTGGAAGCTGTAAAAGGTAGCCGTCAGCATTTGCTGTACCAGCGACAGAAATACCACCAGCAGTTGTAAGTGTTAATCCACCAGTAGCGGATTCAACTTCATCAACATAAGCAGTAGACCACTGAAGTGCGGAAGATCCGAGAGCGCGGGCGCTATCAGAAGAAGGCACTAAGTCAGAGTCAAAACGACCTGTAGCTGTGATAGTATCAGTTGAAGCATCACCGAGGTCAACGTCTCCACCAGCAACAAGGCTTGTGAAAGTACCAGCAGCCGCGCTGTTAGCACCGATTACTGTTCCGTCGATTGCACCGGAGTCAACATTGATGTTTGTAATAGCTTGGCTATTTGCATCAAGTGCCTGTCCAAGTGAGTCAGCGTGAAGGACCTTAATGTGACCTTGAGACCAGCGGTAAGTTGGGGCACCAAGCATGACAGCATCGTCAGTCAAAGGAGCAGCCATTTTACCAAAACCAATTCCTTCTTGGGAATCAGTTGTAGTAAATCTCATGTACTCGTTACCGGCTTCTGCGATAGAAAGAGCAGAAGCTAAGTTGTCTGTCAAAGACATTTTGTTTAAGCCAGTGTTGCCACCGAACTGAATGTCAAGACCAACAGCAGCATCATCTACGCTAACGCTGTCGCAGTTAATATCTCCGACGTTAGTGATGTTGTTGTCACCCATGCTAAGGTTGTTTGCAAGAGTATCAAGACCAGACTCAATGTAAGTCATGACACGAGACATTGCAGACTTGCGGTTGGTTCCACCAGCACCGTCATCAACCATGATCAAGTCAGCATCTACAAGAGCATCGCCGATGTCTGTGGCTCCGTCGATGTCGAGGTTAGCAACTGCGAAAGCACCGTCGTTGCAATCGAGAGTTGTAAATGTACCAGCAGCAGCGGAGTTAGCACCGATAACGGCTCCATCAATAGCACCAGAATCAACATTAATGTTTGTGATAGCTTGGCTGTTTGCGTCAAGAGCAGCGCCTAGTTGGTCAGCTTGGAGGCTGTCGATGTAAGCAACACCATCGAGGTAGAGATCTTTAAACTCAGCACCAGAAGCACCAAGGTCTACATCGTTGTCAGTCTCTGGACGAAGAACACCGTCTTGTAGACGCATTTCTGTGGTAGAACCAATGTTAAAGTCTAGAGCGGAATTGCTGTGGTCGTAAAGAATAGCAGCAGCAGCGGAGCCACCGAGCTTTGTTCCACCGAACTGAAGACCGCCGCCGTCCATGTTAGCAGCAGAGCCAGAGTTACCAGCAATAATGAGGAAGTCAGAAACTTCTAAAGAGTTCTGTGTAACAGAAACGCTGTCAATGTTACCCTGAACCTGAAGGTCACCAACAACCAAAAGGTCGTTATCAACTTTCATGTGAGAAGCGGTAAATTGTGTAGCAACAACCTGAGTTGCAGCGGAGTTTGTACCGATTGTTACACCATCAATAGCACCGGAATCAACGTTAATATTTGTGATTGCTTGGCTGTTTGCATCGAGTGCCTGACCGAGTTGGTCAGCGTGAAGGGCAACAATGTGACCTTCTGCAAAACGAGCACTACCGTTTCCAAGATCGTAAAGGTTGTCATTAAATGGAGTGAAGTCAGATGCTACATCAGCAATGAACATGACGTGATCTGTAGCAGCGTTACCAAGGACAGTGTTACCACTAGATGAAAGATCGGTGAATGTACCGGCAGCAGCAGAGGAAGCACCGATAGCAACGCCATCGATTGTTCCACCGTTCATATCGGCGTCAGTAATGGTTACTTGAGCGTTAGCACCCAAGGTAGCACCATCAATAGCACCGCCATCGATGTCGATAGCATCGAGAGGTGCAGACTCGATAAAGTGAGCACGAGTCATTTTGCGGAGTGTTCCGCCAGCACCGTCGTCAATCATAACGAGGTCGCCGTCAGCTACTGTAGTTGTAGCGGAAAGGTTCTGAATGTCGACAGAAACAGTAGCGTTTGCAGATCCATCAAATGTGAAATCAGCAATACCGTCGCCGTCTTGTAAGTTGAAATCAAGACCATCAGAGGTGGTAGCGATTTCTTTGTGATCTTCACCAGGACGTACCATGTAAAGTTTGGACGCGGAAGCGAAGACGCGCACTGCGGACCCGGAGGCAGCAGGTGCGGAGGAGCCACTTGCTAGTAGCTCAAATTGTGCATACTGTCCGTAAATAGAAACAGCATTATTATCAAAAGGTGCAGCCATAATAAATTTTCTCCCTTGTTTGTTATTATGTTATTGGCAAGGGCAAGATACACTTGTCCCTCACCGCAAATAAATAGGAAAGAAAATAAGGAAAAATACTTATTTTATCAAGAAAAAACAAGGCGCAGAGGCTTTGTTAAAGATAACAACTACTTAAGATTTTAATTTTTTTTTCTAGTTGTTTTATTCTGTCTTCTTGTGTTTCTATTTGTTCTTGTTGTTGCTTTACGCACTCAACCAATAGAGAAGTGATTTTAGAGTAGTCCATTCCAATGGCATTTTTTCCGCCTGGTTCATAAGAGACTAGCTGTGGTAAGACCTTTCCAACTTCCTCTGCAATAAATCCAAAATCTTTATGCCCAGATTCTTTCCACGTAAATTCGACACCTTGTAGTTTTTTGGCTGTTTCAATTGGATTAGATAAAGGTGTGACATTCTGCTTGTATCGGGCAGATGAATAAGTAGACCAAGCATAAGCCATGCCTCGACCTAAAAAGTCATCTGAGTTTGGAAGAGTTAAGGAATATCCCGTAACTGCCGTATTAATTCCAACATTTCCTGTTACATACAGCGTACCTCTGATTTGATTGCTAGAGATAGTAGCACCGTCGTTTCGTCCAATAATAGTTGAGCCAGATACATCAAGCTGGGCTCCAGGAGAGGATTCCGCTATACCGACTCTAGCAGAAGAAGCTTCAACAAACACAGTGTGTGAATGTGCAGTTGTTGCAGTTCCTCCACCTGGGTCGGATTTAATAATCAGGTCAACGTCGCTACTATTACCATTGAAAGTTATTGCATCTTGTCCCGTGGCAGATTCAAGGAAATCAGCAAACTGAATATTACCTGCAAAGAAGCGCATTCTATCTGTGAGGAAATCGATATAAGTATCATCATCTGCGGCGTTTTGAAGGTTGCCTGCAAAAGCTATGTTATTGCTTACATATACAGAGCCTGTAAACTGGTGACTGTTTGCGCTGGCTGATCCGAACAAGGTTGAGCCAGAAACAGCTAAAGCTTCTGGTAAATTGAGAGGAGCGCATCGTATTCCAACGTTATCTGCTGGTCCATTTATATAGAAAGTGTTAGATATAGAAGATCCTTGGGCACTTACAGTGAAGGTTTCTCCATCGGGATTGAACTCAAATGTATTTGTGGAGTTCTCAAAAGCTCTAATGCCTCCAACAGTAGCGTTGATAGTGTCTGCATTAAAGTTGAAGAAAGTATTTGAATCATCTAAGTGAGAAATCCTGTCGGCAACATGAATGTCATCGGAAACATAAACAGAGCCTGAAAAAGTGTGCTTGTCTGCTTCACCATTTGGTCGCCCGAAGACAGTAGAACCTGATACTGATAATTTCTCTGCGGGGGAGCTAAATCCTATTCCAACTTTATCTGATGATCCTTCAAGGAATATAGCATGATTATCATTCAAACCTTTGACCTGGAAGTCTACGTCTGTGCCGTCACCAACAATAACAATATCTTGAGTTGTCTCATCGAGAGATAAAAGCGTGACGCCTCCTGCTGTAAAGTCAATCTGATCGTCTGTAAAAGTTATTTTTGTGTTGGTATCGTCCCAGTGAATAATATCTTGGGTTGTGTATATGCCATTGCTGACAACCAAAGAGCCTGTAAATCTATGTGTGCTAGCGCTTGCAGAACCAAACAGGGTAGAGCCTGATACTACTAAAGCCTCGATGACACCAGAGGGAGCAGTTCGTATACCTACATTGTCGCTTCCACCATCTACATGTAAGCCTCGGGTAAAGTTCGCAGTCTCTACTAAGAAATCAAACCCGGTTGCATTTCCTGGGTTTATCGTGAGTCCTGTGGACGTCAAAACAGAACCTACAGTAGCATCAGCAGCCGTGGTGATTCCACCATTTTGAAAGCGGACATACGTATCAGTATCGCCTTCGTGGTAAATAAAGTCTCCAACATAAAGATTGCTAGCGCGGATATTTCCAGTAACCTGAAGATCGTTAGAGGCAGTAAAGAAGCTAAAATTTGCCGAGCCGCTTAATCCAAGCTTGCTGGCACCGTCGATTACCCCAAAGAAAGGAACTCTAGAAGTAGCAGCGTTTCCATAGCCAGGATTCCCAAGAGTAGAGCCAGCAGTAATTCCAGTTAGTCGGGAACCATCGCCCATAAGATAAGAGCCAGAAATACCCGCGCTTGAGGTTAAACCAGTTAAAACATAAACAGAACCACTAAACTCGTGACTATCGTCTGTTGAATTTCCAAAGCGAGTTGAACCGTCTTCGAACAATACACTAGAGGTTACCTCGACAGTGTGCAGTGTTGTTGCTTCGATTGTTCCAGAAACTTTAAGAGTTCCTGTAAGATTGAGAACGCTTCCATTAGAATTCCAAGTAAGGGCGTTGCTTCCTTCAAAATATTTGTTGTTACCTGCGGCATCCGAAGAAGAGCAAAATAAAATCTCTCCATTTTTGCCATAAGCGTTATTAGGTCCGCTTTGAGCACTAGCGCTTGCAAGAAGATCTGTCTTTAGTCCTTCTGAAGAAGCTTCTCCAATAGTGACAGATGCAACAGTATCTGATACACTTAATCTTCGCCAGTGAAGTCCATTGTCTGAAGAGCTTACATAAAGACACCAATCGTTAAGTTGCCAGTTAGTCTCGCCATCAATGTTTGTAGATCCAGCAGTTGTAACCTGCCAGTAATCGCCTACAGAGGCAGTTTGTGCTGGAGTTACAGCAACATTGTATCCGGCAGTCGCACTTGCCGAGGAGGCTAGTAAAGGCTCTCCTGTGTTTAAAAAATCAGCGGAACCGCTATTTGCATTAGCGTCCCAAGTTCCTTTAAAATTTCCTGCTCCAATAAAACTGACTGGCATTTCCTTCCCCTAAGCTGTTATGGTACGATTGTTGTATCACCTGGCTCGCTGTTAATACCAGATCCTGTGAGTTCAAACATGTGTCTTCTGTCGATTCTTGTTAAAGAAGCATAAACCTGAAAGCCTCCAGGTTGATTATGTTTGTTTGAGATAAAAATTTCTTTTGTTTTCATGTCAAGAGTCACTCTACTAAGAGGCGATCCATTTGATCCTGATGGAGGAATAGTAAAGGAGTGACCACCGTTAACGCCATCGCCAAGAGCATTTCCTTCGTCCTTAAGAGTAAAGCAGATTTCTCCTGTTCCAATGTTTTCTATTGTAATCTGCTTTGTAACGTAAGGAAACTGGATATGTTGCGTGCTAGAATTTCTTGAAGTATTAGCTACATTGCCAGAAGCTGGGATGGTTGACGATGTAAGCCAAGGTGTCCCTGCTACCTGATAATTTCCTACGCTTCCAAGCCCTGGTGAATATTGTTCAAAAACTGACATTATTTAACTCCTCTTTTTTGTTGCTCTTTTTTAAGTATTCTCTTTCTTTGGTTTTTCTTTCTTCTTCTTTTGTCTGATTTCTTTTGATGGAACCTTCTATCTCTCAACTCGTCCATTATTCCAGACTTTTTAAATTTTTTAATAAATCTCTTGATTAGTCTGTTTTGATCTCCTTTACATTGCTGCAAAGTTACTTCTAAATTTTTTGGTTTTGCCATTATTTTCCCTTAGATGAGGTCCTTCCAATTATGGCGCGAGACATTCATAATGCCTGAGATGTCAACTCCGCTGTCGCCTGGAGATGTTCCAGCAAGCGGGGAAGGACCGCTTTGCTTGGATTCTTGAATCGGTTTAACGCTTTCAAATACGTTAACCTTCTTGCCTAATCCAGAACTTTCATTGAGTCTTTTTATTCTTCTTTGTCTTTCGGCTTCCATTTGCTCTGCCTTTTCGCGAAGAAGAGCTTCTTGGTCAACTTGTTGGGTTTTTTGTTCCATGACAACTTGACCTGCTCCGAGACCTGTGACGACTTCGGCAATAATACCAGATAACACACCGTCTTCAAATAATACTTCTTTGATGCATTCTTTGACTAGGGGCTTTAAAGCTCTTTTTAGTTCTGCTTTTTTCATTTTGCCTCCTTGAGGATGTCATTTAAAGCAAAGTTGATTTTATCAACTTGGGAAAGTTCCTTTGTAAAGGTCGGTGTCTTTTTAGACTCTGAAAGGTTCATAAAAGCACCAGGAGTAGAAGGGTCAGCTACCATATCAAAACAAATAAGTTGAAAATCGTCTTCTACAGTTAAAGCGCCCATAGATTCTTTTACAGATCCCATACCTCTGGAGGAAATTCCCAACTTTACGCCAGAGTTCAAAAGGTCTTTAAGTATTTTACCGGACGGAGTGTCTAAAACTTCAATCTTTCCCATTACACTGTCCCCATCCCACCACATTTTTGTGATAAGGTGTGAAGCATTTTTAAGATTAATGACAGAATCGTCTGGATGGTCAAGCTCTCCAAGTGCGCGTCTTTCGCGAACAAGTTGTTGATAGTTTTCTATCTCTCTTTCCAAGACGTTTTTAGGATAAACCCTGCCGTTTCCGTTTTTTGTGCCTGCTTTTTGGCAAATACCAACAAGAAACACTGATCCATTATCACGACGGGTTTTTTCGCCCTCAGTCAACACGTCCATAACGCAGTTACCATCAGGGCAAAGTTCATAAAATTCTCTAATAAGTTGTTTAGTCATATTTTATTTCCTAAAAAGAAGCAGGGCTCACCCCTGCTTGGTATTACTTCCGCTGCAACAGCGTCTAACTCGGGGGGTGTTTTGTCTTTGCATTTTACTAGACTCCTAAATATAAAATACCACAATAAATAGTATCTTTAAGCACTTAAAGCATCATTCATTTTTATTTAAAGTGATAGAAACTCCGTCGTCATTCACAAGGCGGTTTAAAATATACGATGCTCCCGACGATAGACACCCTAGAAGAAAAATATTAGCAGCACTAAGTTCATACTGCCACAAAGAACAAAAAGGACTTAAAAAAGCAAGAAAAACTCCTACCCAAAAGCCCATGCACATCGCGCAGTGAAATAATTTTCCGAAGCCTTTAAGCCAATCTTTAGAAGGTCGAATTTTATTAAAGATAGAACCATAAAGAATAATCTGCGTCATGCCATAGGCACATAAAATAAAATAAACTAAATCCATTCAATCACATGTTGTATTGTGCAGGTAGACCATAAGGGTTAATGCCTGGAACGATGCTCCCTTTCCTTGGGTCTTGTGGGACCTCTCCAAGTTCTGTTGAGTCCTCTGGTGAAGGATCTGTGAGGTTTTCTTCCTCCTGCTGCATCATCTCATCTTCGTATTTAAAAATTTCTCTTTCTTCAGTCATAAACTTAGAGATAGAGTAGAGTGTTGCATCAATAGAATTAACTTCTTCTGATTCTGCAATCATAGCTTCCATAGACATAAAAATGTTTCCACCTTTAATGCTGTCGTATTTAATAACACCATCGCGCCTTAAATAATTAAATAACTTGTCTTGCGTTGGATAAACGTGCTTGGAATATTCGTTTTTTGGGAATGTAACAACCTTCTTGCTTTCTGTAATGATAACAATATCAATATCTTTATGGTCGAAGATCATGAGATTTCCATCCAAAGACTTCTTGACATCCAAGGCAACTTCAATAAGTTTCTTATATTTTACTGTTACATTAATTTCTTTAGCCATTTTGTTCCATCTCACTTAACAAGTTTTGTATTTTAAGAATACTTTTGAGAACATCTTGATTGATAGGTTGACTTTTCAAAGATTCTACAATCTCTGTAACCTTTAGGATTTTTTCTTTAATACCATCGTTTTCTTTTACAAGCTCTGTCTCAAGAGTTTCTTTTAGTTTTGTCTTGATACGTCCAACTTCTTCGTTAAGGAAGACTTTTAATCCAAGCCCGTTGTCGGAGAAAGACGTGATGTATTTGTTGAGAAGTGTTTTTTGTTCCTGTAAGAGTCCATCGCCATATTGCTTGTTATATTTTTTCATAAAAACATTAAAAGTAAGCTGGTCTGTTGGGACTTTCTTTTCTTCTTCAAGTTGTTTTAGTTCCTCTACAAGCTTGCTTTCTAAAATAACTTTCTTTTTTGGAGCAACATCCAAGTTTAAAAAGTTATAAATCGTAGCTAAGTTCTTGTAGTTAGGGATAAAATTGTTAAAAAGATCTTTTGTTACATTTTTATTGATTTCGTTGATAAGAGATGTTTGAGAATTAAAAATAGAATCCTTATCAAGCTTGGAGTGTTGAAATCTTGCTTCTTTGATAACCTTTTCTTTTAACTCTTTATCCATATCTCTTGTTTCCAAGATA
>MDTD01053144.1_pt1 | contig 91126 bp, 56 predicted proteins | sample 811221 | NCBI WGS metagenome assembly MDTD01 (sample SAMN05326646, study PRJNA326480) | marine metagenome | isolation source: seawater | place: Pacific Ocean: South West | collected 2011
GAAAATGGTATTAAGATTTTGTAGCGGTTATGTCCCAAAACGCCAAGAAAATACGATGGTTAATGCGTGTGAAGATTATCCAATGCATCACATCTTTAGCCCTGACGGGGCTGTGGCTTGTGACTACTTGATATACAATGAAAACCTCAACGAGGGTATCAACAAATTACTAGAATTACATGGCTCTGATTTTCGTGTCGATTCAGGCGAAAAAACGCTTGTCGGTAATTGGTCTCCGGAACGAGTATTAGATTTGTGGACAGAAGATATGAAGTTTCATGTCAGAAGTTGCTTTTCGGAATTTTTAGATTTATTTGAATATAGCTTTCCTGTCCATACTCAGGTTGAGTATTCTTTAATAGATACAAAGGGCCTTAAGCTAAACAAGTTTGAGAGGATGAGATGAAGATACTGGTGACAGGTGGTACTGGAATGGTGGGTAGAGGTTTTTTAAATGTCGATAGCTCTCACGATATAAAGCTCGTCGGTTCTAAAGATTATGATTTGTCTGATTACGCCGCGGCTTGTAAGATGATTCAAGATAATTCTCCGGATGCCATAATTCATTTGGCAGCTCGTGTTGGGGGCGTGAAGAGCAATACTGATTTTGTCGCCGACTTCTACTATCAGAATGTCATGATAAATTCAAATGTTCTTCAAGCCGCTCATACCTACAAAATAGAGAAGCTAGTGTCTTTATTATCTACATGCGTTTATCCAGACAAAGTAAGCTATCCGTTAACGGAAGACCAGATACATAACGGACGTCCTCACAAAAGTAACTTTGGTTATGCGTACGCGAAGAGGATGCTGGACGTACACTCTAGAGCTTTACGACAGCAATATGACCGAAACTACATCTGCGCGGTTCCGAATAACTTGTATGGCCCTGGTGACTATTTTGATTTAGAGAACTGTCATGTTTTGCCAGCCATAATCAGGAAAGTTTACGAAGCCAAGACGTTTGGGAAAGAAGTCGTGTTGTGGGGTGATGGTTCCCCGCTTAGAGAATTTACTTTTTCTGGAGACATTGCCAAAGTGCTTCTATTTCTATTGGAAAACTATACAGGCGAGATGCCGATAAATATCGGCCAAACTGGAGAGCAAACAATATCTGGGGTTACACAAAAAATCTGTACTATCATGGATTACGACTATAATATGATTAGGTGGGATATGACAAAACCAGCTGGTCAATATAAAAAGCCAAGCTCTAATGATGAGCTTAAACGTTTGGGGTGGTGCATCGACGATTACACACCACTCGAAAACGGACTTCAAGAGACCTGTAATTGGTTTGAAAAGCAATATCCTCGTATAAGGGGTTATTGATGTCAGATAAAAAGAAGGTAGCGCTAGTAACTGGCGCAACAGGCCAGGACGGGTCGTATTTGATCGATCTTCTGCTCGACAAGGGATACCACGTTGTAGCTATCAAAAGAAGAACTTCGTTGATCAGCACCGATAGGATTGACCACATCCTGAATGATGAAACACGAAATAAAAATTTCACGTTAATATACGGCAACATGATAGACTCTGGAAACATTCACCGGGTCTTGTCTAGATGGCGCCCACAAGAAATATACAATCTCGCCGCCCAGTCTCATGTAAGAGTATCTTTTGAGACCCCGGAGGAAACTGCAGAGATTGTTGCGATGGGAACGCTTAGGCTTTTAGAAGCAGTCCGAAACGTTTGCCCCACTGCTAGATTCTATCAGGCGTCTTCGTCAGAGATGTTCGGGGATAATCCAGAGGCTCCACAGTCCGAACACACCAGGTTGATGCCAGCTAGTCCTTACGCATGCGCAAAAACATTCGCCCACAATCTTTGCAGAAATTATCGAGAGGCTTATGACATGCACATATCAAGCGGTATCTTGTTTAACCATGAGTCACCAAGAAGGGGAGAGACTTTTGTAACTAGAAAGATTACACTTGCCGCTGCAAGAATAAAGCTTGGGCTTCAAGAAAAGTTGTACCTTGGAAATTTATCTGCAAAGAGAGATTGGGGCTTTGCCGGAGATTATGTCGAGGCGATGTGGCTAATGCTGCAGCAAGAAAAGCCAGAAGATTATGTTATTGCAACAGGGGAAACGCACTCCGTCGAAGAATGGCTAAACGAAGTATTTAAAATCGCAGGTCTGCCAGTTGAAGATAATGTTGAGATAGATGAGCGTCTTTTTCGACCCCACGAGGTGCCGCTTTTGTTGGGCGACGCTCAGAAAGCAGAAAAGAACCTTGGGTGGAAGCCAAAGACGAAGTTCTCTAATTTAGCTAGCTTAATGTACATGCATGATTTTAAGCTAGCGCAGCAAGAGCTCCAGAAAACAGGTCGACAAATTGAGCCTGAAGCTTGGATAGATGGCCAAAAAATGATCTACAAGGGTAAGTAATGAGCGCTCCTGAACCTTCTGATATCTTATTTCCAACAGGAAAGCCGCATGTGTCTTATTCTGAAGTACGTTGCTGGAAAGAGTGCCCGTGGCGCCACAAACTCCTTTATATAGATAAAGTAGGGACTGATGAGCCTTCGCCTTACTTGTCTTATGGCTCTGCTTTACATGACGGTATTGAAAACTTCTTGAAAACAGGTTCTATGGACATAGAAGCCGTCTTGAATAACATAAAATCAGAATGGATAAAGCATGGTTTCGACTCAAGCGATTGGATCAAGTCACAAGCAGACTACAGAAAGTCTCAAGGGTGGAAACCAAAAGCTCACGACTATTTGAACTCTTGGCTGGATTGGGCGAAGCTTTCTTTAGAAGAGCTACCTATCTTCTTGAAAGAAGAATTTGGGGAATATGAAGTTATATCCGCTGAAGAGCAGCTGTATGAATACTTTCCCGGAAACGACATTTTTTTCAAAGGTTTTATCGACGCCTTACTGAAAGTAAACATACGAGGAAAAGAATACTATTATGTCATCGATTGGAAAACAGCTGGAGACAAGGGGTGGTATGCTAGCAAAAGAAGAGACATTTTAACGTGGGCTCAGATTGCTTTATACAAATCATTCTGGAAAAACAAGAATGGTTTTGATACCAAGCAGGTCAAATGTGGGTTCGTATTACTAAAAAGAGGAGGCAAGCCAGGAAAGGTTTGCGAGCTGGTGAAGGTTTCAGTCGGTCCGAAAGCTGAAGAGAACGCGATGTCAATTTTTCGAAGTATGGTAAAGAATGTAAGGAGAGGCCTGTTTTTGAAAAATAGAAACTCTTGTTTGTTTTGTGAATTTAAAAACACTCCGCACTGCCCAGGTTTTGCGTAAGTAAAAAAACTAGCTGCTAGCGCATATACGATGGAAAAAAAGCATTTATGATAAGAAGATAAACAGGATGAATATCGATGGAACCTATAAAATTTTCAACTGGAATCAAAAAAGAAAAAAAGAAGATACTACTTTTATCTGACCACCTGTTGAGCACCTCAGGTGTCGGTTGCCAAAGCAGGTATTTAGCGAACGGTCTTGTGGAAAAAGGTTGCTGGTCAATCAGACAATTCGGCGCTGCTTTAAAGCACGACAGCCACGACATCGTACAGGTGCATCCTGACATCATCGTAAAACCTATAGATGGTTTCGGCAATCCAGACATGTTAAGGGTCGCGTTAGCTACGGAAAAGCCAGACATTCTTATGCTCTTCACCGATCCTCGTTTTTTTACTTGGGTCTGGGAAATGGAAGACGAGATTCACCAGATTTGCCCCATAGCTTATTGGCACGTGTGGGACAATTACCCGCGTCCTGATTTTAACGACGTGTATTATGAGTCAACAGATCTTCTTAATTGCCACTCGTATCTTACATACGAAATATGCAAAGAAAAGTGGCCGGAAAGAACTAACTTTGTGCCCCACGCTCTGCCTGAAGAGGTTTTTTACCCTCTCCCGTGGCAGCAAAAAAGAAGCTGGAAAGAAAAGATAGTTGGGTTTAATAGAAAAGATTGGTTCACTGCCTTTTGGGTCAACAGAAACGCGAAAAGAAAACGACCAGCGGATGTTCTTTGGGCATGGAAAATGTTCTTAGACAAAACTGAAAAACGTGATGCTGTTCTTCTCATGCACACTGACCCTTATGACCACGAAGGTCCTAATTTAGTCGCAATTTGTGAGCATTTTGATATTGTAGATAATGTTATATTTTCTAGCGAAAGAATAGAGTTTGAGCAAATGAATATCTTGCACAACGTGTCTGACGTATGCATCAACATTGCTTTTGCTGAAGGCTTTGGGCTTGCAACACTGGAAGCGATGCAGGTTGGAAACCCCGTCATAGCAGCCAAGACAGGTGGATTGACTAGACAAGTTGTCGATCATCGAGACGGATCCGAAAACGGAGTAGCTCTAGATATTACACACAAGACGATTGTCGGATCGCAAGGTGTGCCGTACATTTACGAAGACTATGTTTCAGTAGAAGAAACCGCTGATGCAATAATGAAAATTTATTCAATGGATCCAGCCGACAGAAAAGCTCTTGGCCAAAAAGCCAGAGATTATGTACTAAGCGAATTCTCGCTGCAGACAACAATTGACAAATGGCACGATTCTTTGTGGGAGCTCAGCGAAGACTTTAAGGCCGGAAAGAGAGCGACAGCAAGATATGAAATCACGGAGTTAGGTTAGACATGAATGTAGTAATTAAAGGGCCCCTGTTGAGTGTTACTGGATACGGCGTGCATGCACGACAAGTTTTTTCCTGGGCTGTATCGAAGGGCTGGAATGTTTCGTGTATGGTCGTTCCCTGGGGAATATGTACTTATTACTTGGACGCTGATGCTGAGAATGGCCTGATTGGCGAAATACAGCAGAAGACAGTCCCTTTTCCTGATCACATAAAGCCCGACCTTTCTCTTCAGATTCTTCTTCCCGATGAGTGGGACCCTAATTTGGCAAGAACGAATATCGGAATAACAGCTGGAGTTGAGTCCAACTTTTGTTCCCCTAATTGGGTTGCCGCCTGCCATTCGATGGACCACGTAATCGTACCAAGTAAATTTACGAGACAGATGTTTGTGAGTACGGGCGTGAGAGAAGATCACATCTCCGCCGTCCCAGAGGCGTTCACCTGCGGTACAAAAGACACTCCTGAAAAGAGAGAGATAATCAAAACTATTGATAGTCTTCCGACCAAATTTAACTTTCTGTTCTTTGGCCAGTTAACAGGGATGGATCCTGACTCTGACAGAAAGAATACATTTTACGGTCTAAAGTGGATGGCAGAGTGCTTTAAGGATGATCCTGATGTCGGTATTGTGCTTAAGACAAACTCTGGCCGCCTAACGCCGATAGACAGAAAACACACCAAAAAGATATTCGAGGGTCTAATCAATGAAATAAGACAAGGCCCAGGACCCACATTTTATCTGTGCCATGGTTTGATGGATGGAAACGAAATATCTGGATTGTATCAAGCGGAGTCCATCAAGGCGCTGGTCGCTCCTACTAGAGGAGAGGGCTGGGGACTACCGATCTTGGACGCCGCCGTTAACGGCCTCCCTGTGATCGCGACTAACGCAACTGGCCACATGGACTTCATGAAAAATGTTAAGTTTCTCACTTTAGACTATGATATGATCGATGTCCCGCCGCAAAAGATCGACGGTCGAGTATGGGTTCAAGGAACAAAGTGGTGCCACGTTAGAGAAGCATCTTTCAAGAAAAGAGTGCTCAAGTTTAGAAAGTCGTCACGTCTGCCAACAGAATGGGCTCAAGAAGCAGCTCCCAAAATATCTGAAGAATTTTCTCTCTCCTCTGTGATGGAAGAATATAACAAGGTATGGGAGAATTTAACGAGTGACAGTTAAGGTATTAGTATTTCTTTGCATAATTCTGCTAATCTTGCTAAGCGTAGCAGTGTTTTTCGCTATACGATTTGCACTGATAATTTTACGCGTGGAGGATGCTATAGAAAATTGTATTGATGTTCTAGATGAAAGATATGATTCTATATCAAAAATCATGGATATCCCGCTTTTTTCTGATAGTCCAGAAATTAAGCGAGTACATTCAGATATCGGAAGGTCTCGAGACGCTATTCTTCAGATTGCAAATGTGCTAACAAAGGAAACATTACAAGTGGAGACAGAGTACAGTGCCCCCGAAAAAGAAGAGAGTAATACGTAGAAATCCTGGTAAGAAAAGAAACATGTACTTTACGAAGGACACTCAGGCTTCAATCGAAAAGTACCAAAACACGGATCCTTCTGAGACGACTCTAAAAGAACAGATTTACAAAAAAGAAATACTTCCTGCGTTTGATCAGCTAGCTGAGAGCCTTATCTTTGTATACGGCTTTAATTCACCGTATGACTCTATAGCAGAAATGAAGACAGATTGTGTAAGCTTCCTGTACGAGACCATCCACAAGTGGGATCCTGCCAGAGGCACAAAGGCTTTTTCATACTTTAATGTTGTAGCAAAAAACTGGCTAATAATCAGATGCAGAAACGCCGCGAAAGAAAATAGAAGACACGTTTCGTTGACAGACATGACAAGTCTATCATTCAAGGATCAAAACGCAATCGCTTCTCACCAAGTTGCTCCGTCGCCCCAACAGGAAATGGAAGCGAAAGAATTACGGCCAGCTATATTTCAGCTTTTAGATGAGCTCGATAAAAGGGTTAAAAAAGAGAATGAAAAGATATGCGTTGCTGCAATTCGGACTGTGTTTGAGAATGTCGATAATCTGGACTTTTTAAACAAGAGAGCGATTTACGTATACGTTCGTGAGATCTCTGGCCTTACATCAAAACAGTTATCTGTTGCGATGTCTAGAATAAGAAAGCACTATAGAGAGATTGTCCACGATTCCAGACTAATCGATCTATTTTAGGAGCAGGTATGACGTCAAAAGTTGAAGGCAGTCTTTCTAAGTTTGAAGAAGTGCAAAAGAAAGTAAAAGACTTTCAAGAGATACTGGAAAAAATAGAGCATGCTGACAGTAAGAAAAAAATGCTGTGGCTGGAGATTTATCAGAACGCGGCCCTAGATAGACAAAACGCACACGTGTTGTTCGTCGAAGCATATACGAGTATGCAGTCTGGTACAACAGAACATGCGACCCTGGGTTCTACTCTTACGAAATATTTGGAAAGGATGGGAAAATCCAACGACCAATTAATAAGACTTGCAGAACTAATCTCAAAGTCGGAAGCAGAGCATAACGCGATTAATGCCGATGACTTATTTTCTACCATACAGGGCGAGTGATGGCTACCGGTTCAGGAACAGACGCAGTAGCTGCGATAAATGACACAACTTCATCAGTTGGAGAAACAGTAGGTGATGCCCAAACCGCGATGCCAACCTCTGTTTTTAAGAGGGCTGTAGTCACCGAAGTACTTTACGATTTATCATATTATTCTGAAGAAGAATTTGAAGAGTTAGCTCAACTCATCTCGGCTCCGGACCAGCTTAAGTTTGCCCCAAGAAACTCTTGTATTGTCAGAATTATTACTGGTGGCGGCGACGGCCGCCAGCCTGATGCGGAAGATCCCCCACCTGAAGGTGAGGAGCAGCCTGAGCCAAACGAGCTAGTCGAACCAAGTGAGGGTGAGGAAGATGCCGAGGAAAAAGGAACCGTCGGAATTCTTTGCTACCCTTTCTTTCCGCCCCACCTATGTTTCCCAGTTAAGCCTGGAGAGCAGGTATGGGTCGTTCAAGACTCTCCTGATATTGCCACGACGGTAGCATATTGGATGTGTAGGATACCCGAACCTCTGCACGTAGACGACATCAACTATACTCACGGCGATAGGAAGCTGATCGTACCACCCGCAGAGCAATCCGCATCAGAAAGAGCCGAAGCCGCCGGAGGTGGCGGCAGGGGATCGGCTGAAAGACAAGCAGCTGAGGAAGAGGAAGAGGTAGATTTTACTTACGGATTTCCCAATGGCCCAGGTCCTCAGGACACGTTCACTTTAAAAGAAGAGTTTGGGTATGAAAATATCGTAGTCTCCGCCGCGGCGACGTACGCATTCACTCCTGAAGTCGTTCCACGCTTTACAAAGCGCCCCGGAGACATGGTCCTACAAGGCTCTAACAACACTCTTATATGCTTAGGTACCGAAAGAGGGTGGACACACCCTGGTGTAGATAAGGAGTCTCTCATTAGTATAAACGGCGGATCGTCTGATCAAGCCGAATACTCTAACGCGACGATGGGGGATGAACTTTACTCCACCCATACTGAGACAGGCGGGTTTGGAGCGATAGATATTGTTGTCGGACGTGGCAGGTACAGCAACCCATTTATGGAAAACGGTCCGCTCATAGAGCATGAGTTAACAGCTCCAAGGACCATCGAAAACACTCCACCGTCCGAAGAAGACGGTGGCCGAGACCCGTACATAGAAGTTAATAAAAACCCACAAGGATATAAGCCGGCCCCCTTTAACGATGTGAATAGGTTTGACGCCCCTGCAGAGGGTGACCCTGATTTTGAGCACGATGCTTCCAGAATTTATATGAGTATGTCTTCAAACCCAGATGTGTCTTTCTTTATTAGCACTCCCGGTGAGACTATTCCAACTCTTTTCGCAGAAGACGCTGAAGACATCATAAATATCGAGGCCGACAATCCGACAAAGCAGCCTAGCGCAATTGTGCTTAAATCCGATGAACTAAGAATAATCGCCCGTAAGCAAGATGGAGATATGGATCCAGACCACCCTGGAGGCCCGACAATGAACGGGTCTATTCGACTTATTAAGGAAGGCCTTCCAAACGAAGACCTTGCAATGATATGTCTTCTAAAGGACGGTACAATTCAGATAAGCGGCAGCAGAATATTCTTGGGTCGCAACGAAGCAGATGAAGGTAGAGGAGGAGGTTCTGCAGATGGAAGCTCAACTCCTTTCATGAGATATGACGAGTTCACACAATGGGCAGACGCTTTTGCTGAAGCTTTAAAAGACGCGCTGGATAAGATGAACAAAAACTGGGACAGCTTTATTACGCAAGCTAAATCGATGGCACAGCAAAACTCAGCCGGTGGCTCGCAGTTTTTCATCGGTCCGAATTCACCGATGGGAGCAGTTTTTGCGAGCTACAATGGCCTTCTCGGAGCAGTAAAAAGAGGCTATAGTCCAGCCGAACAGAAGATCCAGGCTGCTCATGATGCCTGCGTAAATTATCATGCTATCGCGTCCACTAGAATATTCGGGGAGTAGAAATGTCAACAACCATTAACGCAGGATCTCAAGAGACAGTTGGGGAAATCGAATTCGCTTCAGGGCTCAAACAGCTTGCGCAAGTTGAAGAGATTTCTGAGGGAGTTTTTGCAGTAACAAATCCCGCTGAGTCCATTGTCGAGACTATTCCTGAGAAAACGATACCCGGTGGTACTGCGGATATGGGTGATGGAACAACTGAAACTGCCGAAGATATAGTAATTCCAGCCTCTGACATCCCGGTCATCACCCGACCTATTCCTGGGGAAGCTTCCGGCTATCCTACCGTTGAAGAGGAAGCATACGGTGGTTTTAGCAACACATCAATCCAGAACCTTTTTGAGGACCTGCTAACAGCGAAGGCTCAAGAAACAATGGCTGCCACACTATATGGTACCGTTGAGGGGAACATGGAGAAAGCCGGCGAAGAATCTGCGAAAGCCTTTGCTCATTACGCCACAGCCGCCATTGTCGGGTTTATCAATAACCTGACGATAGAAGCCCAACACACTTTCTCGTACAGTGATGACATTTTTTCCGCAACAGACTCCACCCTTAACACCGCCGCCGTATCTGCAGCGACCGCGATGGGCATCTCTCTTGCTGGAGTAAAAACAGGAAAAGCCTTATCTCAAATTGACACAGTCTACACAATCAAGGTGAAGAGCTAGATATAATGATATGAATACTTATGTACCCGTATTCTCGCGCAGGGAATACTTATTTCGGGGAGTAACATGGCGATAGTAAGACAACCAAATGCAGTACAATTTAATTTCCGGTCATCCGGCCTCCGCGCCAGTGAAGTACAGGAACAGCGCAAGCGACCAATAGTATCAAAGCAAATAGGCATAAAAACGCCTTTAGAGCTAGACGATAGGGGACCGGAGTTCATTAAGGTCCACGACAATCCGCAAGATCAGATACATGATAACTTAATCAACTTGATCTTAACAAACCACGGCGAGCGTCTCGGTTTACCAGATTTTGGAGCAAACCTGATGGAGCTTTGTTTTGAATTACAGACTGATGACGGCCAAAGAGAAGCAACTAAAAGAATCAACAACGCAGTGTCCAAGTATATGCCGTATGTTATCCCGAAACAGTTTATGCCGGTCGTCGAGAACTTCAACAATAAAGAAGTAGCTAAAGTCGGGGTTAAAATGACCTACGATGTACCTCGGCTGGGAGTAAATGATAGGCAATTAGAAGTACTATTGTACGCGGCAGGATAAGAGACATGGCAATAAACGCGACAAAACAATTAAAGAAGCTAACCCAAAGAAACTATCTCGCAAAAGACTTCGACTCTTTTAGGGCTGAGCTGCTTGCGCATGCAAGACTATATTTTCCAGACAAGATACAGGACTTCTCTGAAGCAAGTATGGGTGGACTGCTTCTCGACATGGCTGCTTACGTCGGTGACTCGATGTCTTTCTATCTCGATCATCAATTTAACGAACTAAATTGGTCCACAGCTGTAGAACAACGAAATGTACAAAAGCACCTTCGACAGGCTGGCGTGAAGATTCAAGGAGCGGCACCGTCTCATGTCGATGTTGATTTTTACTTCGAGATTCCTGCGGAGCTTGTTAACGATGAATACGTTCCGACAGCTAAACTCTTACCAATCGTCCGCCCAAAAACTCAACTTGCATCTAACAATGGCGTGCAATTTTCTTTATTAGACGATCTAGATTTTGCTGAACAAGACCGTGATGGAAACTACCTCTACAATAGCGTTGTGGTCGAAACCGACGATGCTGGGAACCCTACAGTCTTTGTTGTATATCGTCGTACAACATGTCAATCTGGTGTTAGAAAAGAGTTTAAGACAAACATTCCCAACACAAGAAAGGCTTTTAGAAGAATAACTCTTCCTGAAGAAAATGTCACTCAGATTTTTGAAGTTAAAGATTCTGATGGAAATACCTACCACGAAGTTGAAACCCTTTCACAGGACACCGTTTTCAGGTCAACAAAAAACAGAGATGACGACTCAGATCTTGTCTTTTCATTTATGGAGGTCATTCCTTCTCCGTATAGATTCGTAAAGAATTACGACTACAGAACAAAGCTGACTAGTTTAAGATTCGGTTCTGGTGACGCGTCTTCTATGGACAACGATATAATTCCAGACCCCTCTGATTTAGCTTTACCCCTGTATGGTAAAAAGACCTTGAGCCGATTTACTTTAGACCCAAATTCACTTTTAAACACTCAAACTCTCGGTATTTCACCTCGTAATACCACCCTGACTATCTCCTATCAATTTGGTGGCGGACTAAAGCACAATGTTGGTTCAGAGACAATAAGAACCGTCAATATTCTTTTTCTTGATTTTCCTGAAGGCGCTGACCCTAAACAGGCTACAGCAGTTCGTGGATCTGTAGATGTGACAAATGCAGACAGTGCAGTCGATGGTTCCAATGCTCCGACCCTAGAACAACTTCGCTCCCAGATTCCTGCTTCCAGAAAAGCGCAGTCTCGGCTCATCACAAAAGAAGACCTCTTGGCTCGTATCTACACTCTTCCAAACGACTTCGGTCGGGTATACAGGGTTGGTATTAGAGCCAATCCTTTATCCTCGCTGTCTGCCCAAATTCACGTTTTAGGATTAGACAAGAAGAAAAAACTCACTCATTGCTCCGACACGCTGAAAAAGAATTTGCGGACCTACTTAAACGAATATCGCACGATTAGCGACGCTTATGACATTCTAGATGCTAGAATTATCAATTTCGGTGTCAAGTTCGAGGTCGTAGCGCACCCCAGCGCAAATAAGACCAAGGTTGCTCAAACTGCGATAAGAAATGTTAGAGATGTTCTAAAGACAGAATTTTTTCAAATAGATCAGCCGATTGCGATATCTGACGTTATGAATGCCCTGCTGTTAACAGAGGGAGTCATTTCTTTTGTGGAATTACAGCTATTTAACATAAACGGTCAAACAGACGGCAGATCTTACAGCGAAGTTTCTTTCAACTTCGAGTCTAACACCTTCCAGCAGATGGTCGTTCCTCTTGAGGGCGCGATGTTTGAGCTTAAGTTTCCAGATAACGACATCACTGCGACGGTGAGGTAGCGAATGTATTATATTTTAACAGCCAGTGCTGACACCTACATCACTAACAAGATCATATCCAATAACTTTCGAGCAACCGACGCAAACGTCGGAATGGCATCCACTCTGGACCTGTTTAAGTTATTCGACGAATCGACGTTTGTTTCAGGCTCAGGTGACTCAAAGACAAGAGTAACAAGCTCGGTGGAGGAACTTTCCAGAATCTTAGTCAAATTTGATTACAGCCCCCTTAGCGCGCTAACAGGCTCTTCTATGAACATGAACCACGGCTCATTCAAGGCTCGGCTCGAGTTAAATGAAATCGTTATAGGCGCTCCTACACCTCGCAACTTCTCTATCGTTGCCTATCCTCTTTCTAGATCGTTTTCTGAAGGAATCGGTAAAGACACCGCAACTTTTGGTGACGTCGACGCGTCCAACTTCGTGACCGCCTCTTATTCAGATTCCGGTGGTGCATCTTTGTGGAATATGTCTGGTTCCGGAAAAGGCGGTCGTATGAACGCGACTGGTCTTGACTACTTCATTTACGGAACGGTGGGGTCCAGTGTTATCGACTTCGGAGCAACACAGTTCTTTGAAAAAGGCCCAGGTAAGATATCTGTCGATGTGACAAAGGTTGTGTCCGCTTCTCTGGCAGGCGTCATAACCAATCATGGGTTCAGAATATCTTTCAGCGGCTCCGATGAGTTTGATCAAAAAACTAGATTTGCAAAACGCTTTGCATCTAGACACGTGCAAAATGCTTTGCTGCATCCAAGAATACTCGTAACTTGGGACAACTCGATAGACGACGCCCACAAAGACATCGTTTTTAATACTTCAGCATCATTGTTTCTAAAGAACACTGTTGGTGGCACCCCAGAAAACTTTAAGTCAGGATCAGCGCTAACAGAGCTGGTCGGTAATAATTGCATGATGTTACGGTTTGTGTCAGCCTCCGGGGAACCAACAGAGCAAGCGATATACGTAACAGCTTCCCAACACACTTCGTCTACGTCGTCGCCCAACGGATACCCTGGCATGAAGGGCATCTATTCTGCGTCCTTCCTTCTTAATAGGTTCGACACCGCGTTCTTCAACACAATGCAAAACAACGACGAAGTAGAGCTTAAAGAAATATGGTCATCTCTTGATTTAACAGTCGGATATTACACAGGTAGCGTTACTGTTAAAAAGTCTTCATCTGGTATTTCATCGTTTTCTAAAAGAAGGATAGTGGTCACGCCGTTCGGCCAAGCCGCAGAGTACAAAAACGACTCGACAGTAAACTTCCGTTTGTTTATCGAAGACTTGGACGCTGCCGCTAAATTAAAGGCTTACAAAACTCCTTATCAGAGCGACACCATGGTGTTTGATAAAGCTTACTACAGAATTAGGGAGATCACGACCGGAAAAGTTGTGGTGCCCTTTGACAAGAAAAGAGGTTCGACTAGACTCTCGGTCGACGGTGAGGGGATGTTCGTGGAATTTGATGTTAACGGACTTCCCATAGGATACACTTACACTGTCGATCTATTAGTTCAAGACAGGGGTACCGAAAGGTTAATAGAACTTCCGTCTATTTCCTTTAGGGTGATTTCGTAATGGCGAATAGAAAGAGAGTTTTTCAAGACAAGAGACTCTTTACACCGAATGTGGTGAGAAGATACTCTCAATCAACTGGACTTTTGAAAGCCCAGACCATGCGAGACATGTCTGGCTCGACATCTGGTGAAGTAACCTCTTCTTTTCGTTTTGATCCTGTCGGCAGCCCAATCAAATCAACCCAACAGTTACCTGTTGATTGGTCTGATTTTACGACTCACACTTTTTTCTCATCTGCAGAATCAAACGTTAACGTCGCGTTCGAAAAAATAATTAATAACTTTCCGTTTGATGGGACAAGGCAAGAGTACGATGAGTATCTGGATTCGCTGACTGGCTACGAGAACTATATCCTCAATGAGAGATACCCTCGCTATACGGGATATCTTACTCTAACCAGCAGCTATATCACTGTCCAAGATAGAGCTGGCACTTTGTTCCCTTCAATATCTAGATTAAAAACTGGTACTACAATACTTGACCCAAGAGGAAAGTCTTTTACCATAGAGGCTTTCATAGGGATACCAAAAGCAGCCAACGGAAAACAAACGTTGTTCTACCATTCGTCAGACGTTTCTGCGTGCGGCTATTCTGTCTACATTGATAACGACGCCGGTACCACGTCTGCAAACCTGCACTTTACAGTTTTTAGTGGTAGCAGAGGGGTGACAGCGACACATTCGCTCTCGAAAGGACAGTTTGCTCCATTTAATTTTGTGTTTAATGCCGACAACAAAAGCGGCGACGGAGGTTTTGCTCGCATCATAAGCGGCTCGACAGTCGTCGCAAAATCAGCACAAAGGTTTCGCTTTAAGAGGTTAACTACAAATGGGGGCCCGTTAATAATCGGTTCTGGCTCTAGTGTTGTCACCCTAAAACCAGCTGCAGTTAACTTTACTCCTACTCAAACGTTTTCCGGATCGATAAAAAGAGTCAACTTTTACGACAAAGCAAGAAACTTAAGCGACATCAAAGATTCGCTTCATAAAACCGCATTTTCTCAGCCCCGACTTTTGCTGTCTTTCAGGATGAATGAGGCGACCGGTTCGTACTTAAATAATTCCGTGGTTTTAGACCATAGCGGAAACAGCCTTCACTCGCAAATCACAAATTACAGCGACGGCGTCAGAACTCAGCGACCCTTCTTAGACCCTATAAAATTTGAAAATGCTGTTGTTAATCCAACTTTATTCCCTTCGCATCCTGCCGTTGGAAACTTAAACACCCAGCTTCTTCTGACGGCTTCAAGCTACGATGTGAACAATCCAAATTTAATAACTAAGTTGATTCCAGAGCATTACTTGTCAGTAGCGGCGCAAAATGGATCGGTAAGTAATAATCCTGAAGGTGACCTTCGAGATGGTATACGAGACGCCAGCGCTCCGTACTCTGTGCCAGGTGCCGCGAAATTCGGCCAGCCCCAAATTATATCTGGGCTGCTTTTTGTATGGGCTAGAGAATTTGATAAAGTTAAAATGATGCTCGATCAGATAAGTGAGCTAGTGTTCGTTGACTATGAAGAAGAGGGGTCTATCGCTGATACCTTCTTACCCCATTTGTCGAATTACTATGGCTTTGAGTTGCCAAACATGTTTCCTAACGCAACAGCGGATCAAATTTTCAAAGGAGAAAACGTTTCTGGTGATTCTTTGACGAAGAATGGCTTATCCAAAGTCCAGTCTTTGATAAACAGAAGGATACTGACAGAGGTCAGGGAAATAATTTCCTCGAAGGGAACTACCCACGCGATAAAGACGATGTTCAGGTCATCCGGGATCGATCCTGATCGTATGTTTCGATTCGTGGAATTTGGGGGAGTTAATGACCTTCGGCTTGGTGCATCCAGACAGAAAATAACGGAAATCTCAACAATGCTAGATTTTTCCGGTAGCGTTGTTATGGGGACCGGATCTATAGACGCCCAAGGCAGAAGGTCATCGATGCCCACATTCAAGAGTACCTTCTTGAGCGCTTCTCGAGTTGAGGTAGGTCGCCCCCTTATAGCTGGTACGATGGTCAGCAAAAATTCTAGACCGCCTCACGGTTTTTCAAATAATATGGATGACGGGCTTCTAACGTCAGGATCTTGGTCATACGAAGGACGCTACCGTTTTCCTGTCATATTACAGTCAAAAAGACCCCAGTCTTTAATAAGAATTCATTGCACTTCTTCCGACTTTCCTCGGTACGGTAGCAGTGAACCTTTGCTCTTAAACCTCGTAGCGAGCAAAGAGAACCTGGCCACAAATTCAGCAAATATCACTCTTCACGCTCGTCCCGGTTTCGGTTCTAGCGACGGGACACTTTCGCTGGTATTAACAGGGAGTAATATCTTTAACGGCGACAGGTGGTACGTTTCTTGTGGAAGAAAGGATTCTAGAGATTGCGGAACGCACATTTCTTCCAGCTATTTCATCACCGTAGCGAGGCAAGAGTTCGGGGAGATCAAGGAATATTATCACACATCTTCTTTCTTCGCCGAGTCTTCCAATGCCGGTCTGAACGCGTTCCAAAAGAAATTCGACACCGCCGCATCCCCCGGCGCTCCTACTAAGGCCAGCGCAAATGATTCATTAAGTCTTGGCTCACCTGGAGGGTCGAATGGAACTTCCGATGGTGATGAATTTACAATCAACGTTCCAACAGCAGTCGGAGGCTCAGGCACAGCAATTACAGTAAGGATGGCTCCAAACCTTTCTTCCTCTCCTGCAGCCGGACAGGTATTTGTCGTTAGGGCGACATCAGATAATACGAGCAGGAATAGGCTTGTCGCCGCGTTTAATGGAACTAATGACCCAAATTTTGATGCCACTAAGATTGAATATGGGGCTGGTGTTACTGGTGGAACATCTGGGATTCAAGGCGTTGATGCTACAGGTGGATCAAATGCAGCTCTTGTGAGTCTCTCAGCTGCCCAGGCTCGGGTTGAAGGCAACTCAATTGCGGTTGCCAACAGCGTCGGTACTATCTATCAATCTGTGGCTTTTACAGGTGGCGTAACGCCGAGCGGCACCAAAAAGACTTTTCGGCTTGTTAACGCGTCTGGGTCTTTTCTTTGTATAGGCTCTCAGTCAATAGGCTCTACAGGTAGCCTTAACTTTCTTAACAACAAGACCGCAGTGACAGATGACTTCGCCAGATACACTTACTTCGATGGCCGAGTAGGCCACATGAGGTTTTGGTCAAAACATCTTACAGAGAATGAGAAGAGAGAGCACATCCGTAACTTTGGCTCTTTAGGCGTCGAAGATCCAAAGAAAAATTTCGGGTTTACTCACGATGTAACTGGATCTTTCGAAAAGCTAAGGCTTGACGTTTCTACAGACCAGCCTGTTACGACGAGTAATGGAAACGGATTCTTAGTCCTCACTGATTTTTCTCAAAACTTTACAGGCTCTTTATCAGGTGGTACCCTACAAGGCTTCGACCATATCAAATCGGTAACCAAACCTGAGCGATTCGACTTTTCAATAATCTCTCCTCGGTACGACCAACCTTCATCGCCTGAGAAAGTTCGGCTTTACGGTCTAACACAAGGTGCAAACTTAGCCAATTTAGGCGGTCTTCCTGGCCCAACATACGAGATCCCGAGGCAGCGACCTCCAATCGACGATGCAAGATTTGCAATAGAATTTTCTGTCATGCAAGCCCTAGATGAAGACATCATGAAGATATTTTCGACCCTCGAGTCTCTGGATACCGCAATAGGTGGACCAGAAATGATGTTCGCTGAAGAGTATCCCGGGTTGCGTGACCTTCGTGAGGTTTACTTCAACAGGCTGACTGGCGCCGTTAACTATAAGCAATTCTTTGAATTGTTCAGGTGGCTTGACAACGCTTTTAATGATGTCATAGAAGATTTAATACCGAGAAAGACAAATTATCTTGGGTTTAATTTTATCATCGAGCCTCATGCACTTGAAAGAGCGAAGATCGTTTACGGTTCTGGAGATGTATACCTCGGAGAGAGTTTACGTCGAAACCTGAAAGGTCAATTATTGTTAAGACAATTAGTTGCTGAGGTCAAGAAGTTCTGATGGGTACAACACAAAGAGTTCTTTCCGGGTCCAAGACGAAGGGATCATTCGCTTCGCTTACATCTTCTGTGAGGCCTTTCTTACAAGGAATAAACGCATCTTCAGATGAAGACTATTTTGGGACGTCCTTGACTCCAAGAGCGGGGTCTGGCCCAAGGTTTGCTTTATTCCGCGGACGAAACAGAATATCAGACCTTCACTATGACGACACACTGAGGGCGTCAGACAGCAAAGCATCGATAAAAGTTTCTCACGCAACAGCTAGCATAACGTTTACAGGTCAACCTTCGTTTTACGTTCCTGGCGACTTTGATACTTCAATGGGGATTTCAATCAAGTCCGCGGACGGCCAGCTTGAAGGAGTCTTTTTACCTGTCAATGTTGCAACACCATCTACACCTGAATTTTTTGACCAAAGTGAATTTCCTGGCATTTTTAAGACAACTTTCCAGGCATCAAGTGATAGAAGCGGAAGCGCCGATAATTTCAGGCGAGCCATCAATAACTCATTTGGGGGAAGAATAACTGCGACAACTGGCGCCTTACGACCAGCTAGTTTGAACAGTACTGTCTTTCTAAGACAATCAATCGCTGGTCCAACTGGAAAGACCGCGATACTTTTAGGAGCTCAACAGAATATTCAGATAACAGGGAGCACTCTTATCACTGCTTCTCTCACCGCGGGATTACAAGGAACCAACTTCGGGTTCGCGAAAGAGCTATCTGTGGATTTCTTGAGCAAAGATCCAGTCAAGAAGCGTGTCAATTTTCAAAGGAAACAATTAAACTTCGGTCAACCGCCGACGAGCCCTGAAAAACAACCTTATCATGAAGTGAATACTTTTAACCCTGTGTCGTTCATAGAAGCCGACGAACGATCTATGTGGCCTGTTAACCTATTCAACGCAGGAAACATACCAGATAGAGTTTTTGATGGCGTTATAGAGCCTCTAGACATCAGATCGTTACTCTTGCAGATGCATGACCCACGATACGTCGGCCATCAAGTAAGGGGCGATGTCGTCGGGTCTTTTGCTAGTAGCTTACTCGGCGCAAAAGAAATCCAGCACAGCACAAACCCAAACGACCCACCACCACCGCCGTATCTTGACGCTCCACTCGGATTTAACGCTGGGGCGGTTGATATTCAATCCGGGGTTACATTTTTATCAGGTGGTATCAACGGTCAGAAAAAAGTCCTGGCCCCGGGCCAAAAAACTCTCCAAGCACAGCAGCCGTTCTCTAACATTGACGTACAACCAACAAATCCATTCTTTGAGAGAAACGTTTCTGAGATTGTGAACGACACTCTAACGTTCAACAATCCGCTCGAAGTCGCTAGACTCAAGGCGAAGGCGGGGTTTAAGGCTTTTTCTTCACTTGATTTTAGCGACGCTTACTTCTTTCCTTCCACTGGTTCCGCGTTTTCTGATGCAAACGCCTGTCAATTAATATTGACATCTTCTGATGGAACAATAAGAGTCTTTACTGGAAGTGAAAACCCAACAGCTGCCAACCCCGGGAGTAATGTTCGTGCTTTCCAGGTTGAAGTGCCTAAGCCGGCGTCTCTTTTGATCGTGCAAGGTACTTCTGTACCAGCCGACACAACAAATTCTGGTGAGGCAGTAAGAATTGGTGGCCTCAGCCAGGGCCAACTCACCGCGGGGTCTGACGTCACAGACGGCAATGTGCTTAAGGGTACGCTGAAGTCTAGTTTTGCTGCATACCTTGTTTTTGATTCTACCTTGACCCCGATGAGCCGCGCCACTGGGTGGGACTGGAACCGCAGCATAACACCATCAGTCCTCTCTCCAGCAAATTGGACGACTTACGAGGCGGCATGGATAGTGGGCACTTCCGGACTGACAACTCCGGCTCAAGTCTCCCAGGCGATAGTCGATACCATTAACGATCCTACACGTCGAAGTCAGCATCATCCTCTCGTCACAGCTTCCCTGTATTCTGCTGGAACTTTCACAGGTATAAAGGTCTCTTCAATCATAGCCGGTGATGTAGGGAATTCATTTAGTATGACCGTCGGTTCTGTGTTTGGGGGTGCATTCGATAATCCTGCTAGTGGGTGGAAGATCACGACATGGGAGCCCCACGATCTAGAGCTAGATGCGATCGGAATTCCAGCAGATGCTACACTTCGGGCCACCTTGTCAGGTTCAGGAACAGAAGGAACTCGCTCAATGGGAGCTATCAGGTTTAGAAGCGAAATTGTCGGCACCTCTCATGGCGAAACTTTTACCATAGTAACAACTAACAATAAGGGAACCAGAGTAATTCCCACTAGCTACGTTTCATCTTCGGTGTTTACTTTTGACTCCACAATTCCTCCTGAACAGGGTGGAGCCTTTGGTAATAAGTTTAAGGTCGGCATTTTTGGGCTAACAGAAGACCCGGAATTTGGCCCGGGTGTTGCACCGAACGCTACCCGCCGCGCTGCCGTGATACATTCTCAATCGAAGGCAATCGCGATATCTGTCTATAACTCTCTGGGTCACGCCATTGAAATAGGGCGGGTCTCCCGCTTCGACGTCGGACACACAGCTAAAGAGAGAACGTTCCCATACATAACATTCATGCAACCGTTCTCAGGCGAGTTCGCGAATACGACGATAAACCCGGATCCAACGAATTACACCGCCACCTCTAGCTGGAGGACCCTAAACTTCGTATCTGGGTCTCTATCTTCTACTTCTCGCGCTTTTGCTTTAAAGAGTTTATCTTCGTCAATCGACCACGCGTTCTTCTCTTCTGGAAAAGGAAAGTTGCTGAACGAGAGGGGGTCCACAGTGTTTTTTCCTGATACAACACTTAAGCTGACTCAAACCAAGGGCGGCCCAGCTTCTAACACTGCAGTGTCTAGCAGCATATACAGGCTTAAAATTAATCCTTCAGTGCAAGGTGGCGCCTCTCGCCAATACGGCGTTTTTAGGGGTCCTCCAACTGCAAAGAAATCAAGCTTGGTTTCGATTTTGGACAAAAACAATCCAACTGACGGAGGAAATTTAGATCCTAAGACCGAAAACGCAAACCACGGATTTTACTTTGACAAAAAAGCTGGTTCAATTGTATACGGTGACGAATAATGAAAGACAATAGATTTCCGAATTTAGTGATACAGGATCCCACAGCAGGGATAAAAACGACTCGTCGTGGCGGTGTCACAAGAGAAGAGGGCCGTCTCGACCTGAAGCCTCGAGTTCTGGCTCACTACAATTTCGATTATCCTGAGCCTGGAGAGTTCCAATTCACAGATAATTCTGGAAAGCTTTCAGGAATGGGACCGGTTCGAGGTATCGTAAATCCATCCGCCACGCAGCATGAGTTGATACCTAATCCCGTACAGTTATCAGAGCTTAGCAGCGTCAACCCAAACCTTGTCTTTGTACCGAATGTCGGTGTAAATTCACGACGTGTTTTGCCTTCCGGACTGATCATGCAAGGGCCCGGGCCGTTTACTCTTTATCCTTTCGGAAATGATAACGCTTTTCTCTTCCAGCCAGAAGCAAGGTCACTTCTTCCTTCATCACCCGGCGATACCCGTACGTTTCATATCCGGATGCTCATAGGGCCAAGCGGAGTAAGACTCAATAAAGCGCTTTTATCGTTTGCCGAAACCACCAGCTCTAATGCATTTTTCACCGTTGGCTTCACCTCTCAGACTTCGGCTACCGTAATTTTTCATGATACTTCAACCGCCCCCTCATACAAGCAACAAGATATCCCGCTTCTCCACAACTCTGCATCAACCAACGCATTCGGAAAGCTGGTTGACCTGTTTGTTACTCCAAAGCTAGACGGCTCCGGTAACGCCGCCCTTGATTTCGGTTATAGCTTCACTGACTCTGGCGGAGCCCAGTCTCACGTCACCGTTGCATCTGAAATTGCTGGTACTCATCCCCCGATAAACGGCGGAGACGGCACAATTTACGGCCAGCGCCCAGGTATCTTTATGGGGTACGGTGAGCTTACAGGCGGCGTAAACACGACTTTCGGTGACGACGATTACATCAATGGTATTTTCGGGGTAAGCTTATCTGTCTACAAAGGAAGATTAACAGAAAAAGAAATGAAGGCTCTTTGCAGAGGGCTCTCTCAAAACGAAGACAGTTTCATGTACAGGTCTGGTATCGAGAGCGAGCCAGTTCGTCAGACACTTCGTCGCAGAGACCAAGCTAGATCATACCCTTCTAGTAAGGGACGATACATTGGTGACTCCCGAGATACTTCATCTGACCCGTTTAACGAGACTCACGCCATAGATTTTGTAAAGCAGCCTGTTGTATATCCAGAAATGATTCCGCTTTCGATGTATTCTGGCAGCGTCGCACACTCTAAGACTATAAAGGGCGATGGTGGAGACCCAACTGCTGAAGCTACAATAGCTATTTCGGGCTATAACGCATCGCATTTTAACGGTCGAAGGTTTACGCTTGAGGCATCAAATGGCCCAGCGGCTGCGACTACGCTGGCTGTCTTTGAATTCGATACCACTGTAAATAAAGCAGCCGGTGGCTCATCGGGCTCAGGTAACAACGCGGACCCCTACAAGGTGGGGATCCAAGACGTAATCACACCCACTACATCTGCGACTCTTGCCAACGTCGCTGAAGCTGTCACTACAGCAATAAACACATCAGCGAATCTGACCAATAAGATCAGGGCAAGGAGATCAGGGACAAGCGACGTAATTCTTAAGCAGGTAAACAAGGGAATTGAGGGTAACACAAGACCCACTCTGCCTACTGGCACAAGCCCTGCCATATTAAGCTTTCTTCAAAAATTCCGAATGACAAATTTCACTGGAGGAGAGCAGGGAAAACACCGAGGGTCTGGTGGTATAGAGTACCTTCCGAAATCTGGTGACGCTTCAAACTCTTCCGACCATCGAGGGTTCCAAATATCCAGTCAGCACCACACTCCTCTGGATAAGAGGTTGATACTTGAAGTTACGCCGAATGAGCGCTCAATGCACACGGACAGCTTTCGGTTTCAGCGCTTTACTGCTAACGAAAGGCTTATCAAAGATTTATTTCTTTTTTACCAGCCTGAAGAAAACCCAAGCAGAAGAAAGAAGTTCCAGAGTATAGGAAACAGAAACCCTCTCCAAAGAGCCCCGTCTGTTTTTGCTACTTACGCCTACAGCACGGGAAGCATCCAGCCTTTTGACGAGTCAAGAGTTTCGTCAGACGCCGCGATTATAGATCGAAGAGCAGTTTCTGTAGGCGTAGCCGAGGGCTTTGACCACAAGCTCGGAGAGGCCTTTACTATAGAGATCCCGCTCAATCCAGAGTCTTCAACAACATTTGGGGTGGATAAAAATAACAATTTCTCGATGGGATACTTTAACTTCAAAGATTCTAAGTGGGACGCCGTCGGACAGATTCCGGGCGTATCGGGAAGTCTGATCACTGACTTCCAGCCGGACGGCGTATCCGCTGGTGAATTCTCGGCATGTAACTGGCAGGGCCTGATGGCTTCAAGCAGCCTCGGCTTTGCCGGAACTTCTGGTTTCGCGATATATCCTGAGAACGGATCTGATGCTCTGTCCGAATTAAAGTACAGGGGTGCACCGACAGCAGTTTGTGGTTTCCCAATCGACAGAAAATACAAGGCATCCGATAACCAGCTTTTGGATATGTCAAAGTACATAGACTCCCCCTTTGTATTAGAAAGATGGGAAATCCAGTTTGAAGCCGAAGTCGAAGAATCAGGGCCTGAGTCATTAGGCTACGTTATGCCTACTAGAACAGAGATGGGCGACTTCTCAAGGTTCGTGAAAGAAGGGGTCGCTACTCTCGGTCCTGAAGATATCTTAGACCGTATGAAGCATCTACATCTCCATACACAGGTCGGCCATATTGGAAAAGACTTTTACGGCTACATTCCCTACTTTGGCGCGCCAACGCGCTCTGGTACAACGGGGTCGGTCGATTTTGTTCCGTCATCACCCGGGGTATACTGGCCGGGCTCTAGGGTACCTGGGAGAACTGGCGCTCGAGCCGCGATAAAGTTTACGAGCATTCTATCGGTGGGTGATGAAATTTCGCTGACGTCTGCTGATAATGACCAAAAAACCTACACCGCTGCGGCGGCGACTACGACGGCGGCCAACGAATTCTCTATAAACGTGAATGACCCCGACACGGGTGTACCGACAGTCCGTTCGATGATCGAGGAGATCCGGGGTTGTGTTAACGACGTAACTAATGGTCACGGTGGCAAACTATTCTGCCAAGGCGGCGACTTCGCGGTGTCGACAGATTTCAACACTGCGTTTCTAGTCATCGACCAATTGGTAGCCGGCGCCGCCGGCAACACGACTGTAACCGTTAAAGATCCTTCTTCAAATGACGTACTTCCAGCAGGAGCCATCGAGTCTTTCCAGGGCGGATCTGGGAACACAACTGCGTTTCGGTTAGTGGAAGAAGCGAATACTTCTACACCAGGTGCTGACAAGCCAACACCCCGACCATCGTCGAATGTAACACCGCCGCTTAACACTCTTGTCGTACCCTCTGGTAGGCACGCGGTACGAAGGTACGAGTGTAGCTCTTCTCTCGGGATGACTGGCTCTATTTCTCAAGAAAGCTCCCCGATGTCCTTAGTCGGAATTCACAATATTCCACATGAACCTTCCGTCATACTTTCTGGTAACGTCGGTTGTGGAGCGCCTCCCGATATATTCAGGGGTCTTATGTTCAAAGGCGGGATGGAACGCTCGCTCATGGTGGGCCCCACCGACTCTGGGTCCCTTGGGGGAGCCTTGTCAAGCGGCTTTAATATAAACCGCGGCTTCTTTTTAGGATCTTCTCCGACCCACAACGTCGCCGGGGTACCTGATGGGGCGACTACATTCACGAAGATGGCACCCGGTACAGCGGGCACTCCCACCGCGACGTCTGGAGGTGGGGCTTCGGTGCCGAGAAATAACCCTAATATGTTCACGCCGTATTTCCGCCCGTCGCTATACATCACCGGCGCTCTTTATCCTGCCGGTGAGGCCGGTTACTACTACCTCAACAGTGGCACGATGTTACCACATGCCGGAGACCGCATGCTCTCCGGGTCGACGTATGCAGAGGGTGGTGCCAAGTATCCAGTCTTGTTTTCTGGGCTTAACGGACTTCCAACAGGCTCTACTCTCGGCATCACCAAACACCGGGAAAACGTCTCTGTTTCTGAATCGAGCGGTGTTCCTTTCTGGCGATGCGACACGTTTTTCTTGCTTCGCCAACACGCCACAGACGAACTTCCCGACAGCATAAATGACAGAATAAAGACGCAGCTTGCAGGGACAAGAACCCGCAACGCCGCTTCCCCTGGCGGCTCCTTCGCTGCTCCTCCTGCCGGTGGTTTAGGCGGAAATTCCATCAAGACCAGCAATGGTTCCGGCGCCCAGAAGGTGGCGAATCATGAGCCCCAAAACATCTCTGTGGCATGGTCATATCAAAAGCAGCAGCCTGCAGTTATTAACAGTCAAGTCCAAAAGGAGCTCGGCCAATCGCTTTGGTTCCCACAAGTTGTCGACACTTCCCCGCCACTCACTCGATCGACTCCAACGACAAGAGAGATGATAACGTATTCTCAAATGACGACCTACGGTTACACTGCGGCATCATCATTTGAGTCTGGCCGCGCGGTTACGCAAGCTATTAAGGTAGGCAACACAGCGAAGCATTTCGTCGAGCTCTCCGATACCACTGTCAACCTCTTCCCAACCAGGGGTGGTACCGAGTCTGGCGGTTACGGAGTGAATATCACTAATGAAGCAAAGACCGTCCAAGAAGCACTTCGGACGGACACAACTGCTTCTTACGCTACTTCGGTAGTTAATGGTTCGAACGTTCCATACGCAGGAAACCAGGGTCCAGCTGTATGCCCTGTCACGACATCATCAATCGCTTTCGGCGGCGGAAGCATAGTCAATGCGCCGGGTATCATTGTCGGGTCTGGATCTCACGACCACTGGCAAAAATACGGTACTTTTCACTCTAGTGGACTTTTTCATGACGGCCCTCTGCAAGGTCCGATTGTAGGGCTGAACAAAAACAGCCCAGCGAGCGTCAGCTCATGGCTCGACGCCGGTTTGGGCAGGGACCTTAACGTTCATGTACGTCCCAACCAGGGGACCAAGAAAGTGTTCCAATCTATTGGGTTGGCATTTAGAGATGTGCCAGGGAATGGTTTCTTTCTTGACGAGACTCAAGGCGGCGGCGTTGTTGCAGGCACTGGTAATGCTGAACCAGAGAGAGCCATCCGCGGTGGCTTCGTTTTCCGTGTAAAAAATCAGGGTACCGCGAGAACAGGCGGCAGGTATTCACCTGACTCGAATGTAACCGGATCGTTATACCGCATCTGGTTTAAAAACGGTGCCGGATCCGACTCTTGGACATCAACAGACCCAGGTACCGGTAATAAATCAGACCAAGACACATTCATTGCCGACTATAATTACGGGATCGATGCTGGGGCGTTATTCGGAGTCGCAAGATCTGCCCTCAACATCACCGCGCTGAATACAGCTCTCAAGACCGCATTTGGCGCTATCGGCAAGACAGCCACTGCTGGTCCACGCGTGGGGCTTTTCCCTGCCGTTAATACCCATTCCGAAAGCCGAGATCTCGGAGACCAGCCTCAAAACTCACAGAGCAAATTTGCCAATGGCGGTATTATCCTAAGCGCCAGCCAGGCGCATCCAGACACAGAGTTCGAGATCGTATACGCACATCCTCTTCTCACAGAGAGGATTCTGTACATATCGACTTCTTCTTACGCTTCTCGATCCCTTAACTTTACCGTGCTGACTGCCTCGATACAGTCTCACGCGCCCACGAACTTAAACGGGCACTTGGGTACCGCTGCAGCACCGCTGGGTGCTTACTTGTATCAAAAGAACATTTTAAGTAGTGGGTCTTTCACCGTCCGCGCCCCAGTTAGGAAAGCATCTAATTCTGTCCGCGGCGCGCCAACCTTCTTCTCGACGTGGACGGTTCGCCACAAAGCAAATCCCAGTACACCGTTTACTAGCGCTTCCACAATGGCCGAACGCCGAACGCTAGCTTTCTTGGATGTTCCATTCACCCCCGGAGTCAAAAGAGACGGAATTCCGTCTGGCCGAAATTACGCAAAAACAGTCGGCGCCGACACGCTGACAACAGACAATTCTTTTAAAATGAATTTTCGGTTTGGAAATGGGACTTTCGGGGACCCCAAAAACTCTGCAGACATTCCAGACGATTACACTCTAGCGGAGAGAAGAGACCCGTCTTTCTCGAAGCCCGGCTCGCAGTATACTCAACTAAGCAGCTCTGCCGGCTCTGCTGTTTCTAATGAGTCGCTGTACGTTTTACTACCAGAAGATAAGCTCATTCTTGGTTTTCAGCCTGCGCAACATGGGGGCAACCCTGGAAATCCGAGACCTATCAACCCCAACATTCGTCCTTTCTCTACTCGTGACCACGCCACCCCTGTAGGTCGCGAAGCGAACACGGCCGACAAAATGATGAGCAACATCGAGACTCCCTATGAGGCTGCTCATTCATTTAAGATGAAAAAAGGAAAGGCAAAACTTGTCCTCTACGGAACTCTGGTCACCGATCGAAAGCCAAGACTTGGGACAGGACGTCAGGAGTTGGTATCCAATGAAGTTCACCAAGCCATCGTCGGTGATGGCCCAGTCATAGACCAGCTTTCCGTCAACAGCTTAGGCGAATATAGCGGCTCTTATCTGCAAAATTACATTTCTGGATCAACCAGCTTAAGGCAACTTGACGCCGCTTTTGGCCAGTCTGATGGGGTCTACGCTAGAGGGGTGAAGCTGACGGCATTCGAGGGCAATTTAGACATTAGCGGATCGTTTAAGAGGTACGTTAACCTTGTAGACCAGTCCGAGTTACATTTTGATAGCCTGCTGCCTAACTTTAATGATATTTTGAAAAACAAAGGTTCTCGACCAACTTTCCAAAAGAACGCGCTTAAAGACTTCGGCAGACCCGGCTTCGACGTCGCGCTCTTAAATTTCTCTGCAGAATACAACGGACAATACATAGATACGGAAACACTCGCAACTTCAGACCCAGGTCTTGTCGAGGCCACCCGCTCCGCGATAGAGACCCCGAAGTTCAACGTCTTTTCAAGTTGGACGACCAGCTTTCCGTTTGAGGAAAAGTGGGGAGAGGCAGAAAGAATGACTGTCATCACACCTAACCTTGGCCTCGAGGGAGTGAATGGGTCGTTGATCTCCATGCCTTGTATCACATTCGGTGTCCAGTTTTCTTCACCTCAACGCAAGCAACACGCCGCCGGCTATACAAAGGCTGAAATCTCCGCCTCGGGTAGTCTTTCAGCGCCTACCACCAGCTCGGCTTTCTTTCCGTGGCATGCTAACAATTACAACCGGGGAACAGACGCAACAACCGGCGCCCCGGCATCCGCCGGCTCGTACCCAGGAGGCTTTGGGGGATTCGAAGAAAGAGCAGTTTGCGAACCTATTTCTGTGAAGATGGCAGAGGGAGACTCTCCATTCGTCTACAGGTCTGCCGGTACCCGTGCCGATGCAGCCACTGTGAACCCCAACCACTCGGTCGGGAGGTTCTTTTCTACTCCAGTCGTCTACGGCGGCATTAATGCGCCGGATGTGGTACTTCGCGGTGGCGGATCTCTTGCCGACGAACTAGCGGCCTTCTACACTCGCCGGACAAAGACTAAATACGCTATCGCCGCCGGATTTTGGCAAGGAAGAATGTGCGTCTCCGGATCGCCGAGTATTCTTAATACAGTAACCACCCTCACTCGCACCGGCGACCCGACTAAGCCCTATCAAACAGCCCTAACAGGCGCCCTCATCTACGCTCAAATCGATCATCCGTCAGGATGGAAATACGGCTTGTCTAATTGCCGCCCGACGGCCACCAAAGCGCAATTCCGCCCAGACAGATATGGCCAATTTAGAGACATGCTCGAGCAACGATTATTTACTAAGTTTTTCGACAACGGATTATCGGAAAATGTTCGTGGCAAAACAGATTCACCAATTAGTTGCATATTCGTTGACGCTGACGGTCTTCCCGTTCTTGATCCTGCTGAAACGACTTGTGGTAATATAAGCACGGCTATGACCAGCTCTAGACCTTTTATTGAAGGTGATCCCAGGGAGAGGATAATTACTAGTGAATACGTATCCGTAACCTGATATTTAGGGCTGGCAGGGCACAATGGCTAGAAGAACAAGAAGCTCGTTAAAGAAAAGTGATTTCCTGATCGTTCGTGACACACGAAACGGGAATATCATAAAGATAACCACGCCCCAAAACTTTCAAATCGGCCTGGATGACCCGGGTTTTACGAGAAATTTGTCGGTTCACGGAAACGTAAAAGTTACGCAAGCTGTTAGCAGCGAGTTTGTCACTGGCTCGCATGCTTTGCTAACAAATGTCACAGGATCTTTGGCAAGGTTCACGAACCTCTCCGGCTCTTTAACCCAGCTTTCTGACGGAACTAGCTTCTTAAGGCAAGGTTCTGGTGTTACCATCACTACAGGCTCAAATGGGTCTATAACAATTTCGACGTCTGTTGGAGGTGGTAATTCTGATAAGGCGGCTCAATATCTTGTTTTGGCAGCCACTGGCTCTTTAGATAGCGAAAGGGTGTTTACTGCTGGAGCAGCGATCGGCGTTACCGATGCCGGGGCTGGTGGTGCTTACACTGTTGGGCTTGATATCCCTAATCTAACACCCCTTGGCGCAGCCCCACAACCGGATGACACGCTTGTTTTATATGACGATGATGCAACTGCAACAAAGAAAGTTACTGTTCAAAATCTGGCAGCTGCTGTTGGTGGTGTTGGAACACTCACAAATCCACTTTCGACCGGCGACGGCTTGGCCTTTAATTCTGGTAATCCAAGCTACGATAATACTACTGCTGAGACGATTAAGGTAGACCTTGCAACGAACCCGGGGCTAGAATTTAACTCTAGTAAGTTAAGGGTGAAACTAGACGGGAGTACAATAGGCGTAGGCGCTAGCGGCATCAGCGTGGCTTCCGTTCCCAATAGCCTAACGCAGGGGACGGGTATCGCAACTTTCACGTTCGACGGAGCCTCAGCTACCACAGTCGGGATCGACACATCAGTTGTACCACGTCTTTCTGTAAACAACACGTTTTCTGGAAACAACACATTTTCTGGAAACAACACGCTTTCTGGAAACAACACGCTTTCTGGTGATAATACGTTCACAGGAACAAATACGTTCGGAACAATATTAGCAAAGCATGATGAAGTAAGCTCCGGAGTGCCATACCTCGTTGGTGGTGCAAACACAACGATATCTTACAACACCCCATCCTCCGGACAGATAACAATAGCCACCAGTTTTGCGAATTTGCCGAATTCTATATCTCAAGGTTCTGGAATTGGTACATTCACGTTTGATGGCACAGCCGCGGCGACGGTGGGGATGGACGCTACGTCTTTATCACAGGCTGGTGACCGAAGTTCTTTTGCGTTTCTTTCGGACGGTGCGACCACCATCACTAAGCAGACAGTCGGGTCGCTCATAGACTTGGCAGACAGGTCCGCTCTTATGAACCCTGGTACTGGGATAACGATAACTTACAATGGTTTTGCAAACCCTGCTGTGATTGCTGCGAATACCGATGGCTCAACAATAGACGCAGGTGGCTCTGGGCTACAAGTCCTGAAAGTCCCTAACGCGTTAACTCAAGGGACAGGTATAAAGACATTTTCGTTCGACGGCTCCAGCTCTCAGACTGTTGACGTAGATAATTCTGTTGTTGCCACTTTGTCAGGGTCTCAATTTTCTGGTATCGTTGGCATTACCGGGTCTCTCGGCGTGCAGTCTGGAATAACTGGTTCAATCACCAAATTGGCTGATGGAACGTCATACATTCGCGAAGGAAATAATATCTTAATAACCAGCGGCTCTGATGGATCGATCACGATAGCTGCAGCTGGTAATATTGCTGGTGGAGCAGACTCCAATGCTTCATATATCTTATTTTCTGGCACAGGGTCTCTGCCTAACTCTAGACGGTTTACTCAAGGGACAGGGATCAGAGCTGTCGACAACTCTGGAGATTTAACAGTTTCCGTAAGAAATGATGTAGTCGCAACTTTAACAGGCTCCGTGTTCAGCGGCGATGTGGTGGCACAATCAGGTTTGTCTGGTTCGTTACAAATGTTGTCGGACGGTACGACAAGGTATATGGTCGGAACAGGTAGCACAACGGTCACGACTTCTTCTAGCGGCCAATTAGTTATCAGCTCAAGTGTACCAAGAAATTACACTGCAGGTATAGGACTAACTCTTACCGGAGACCAGTTTAAGGCAGACAACTCTGTTGTTGCAACTCTTACAGGCTCGGTGTTCAGTGGAAACGTAGTCGCTCAATCCGGTCTATCAGGGTCGATACAGAGGCTATCTGATGGCGTCACCCCATACATCATAGGCACCGGCAGCATTAGCGTCACCACATCTTCATCTGGGCAACTTGTTTTGTCATCATCAGGGGGCTCTGGCGGTGCTGTCACCGTAACTCAAGCTGGTGGCTCATCTACTAACAATGTTACGACATTCGTATTCACAGGTAGTACCGTCACTAACGATGGCGGTGGTCAGGTTACTGTGAACCCTGTCATCGGAGCCCCAGAAGACGGAACCTACAAAGACGGTCTTTTTACATCTTTTGTTTATGGCACAACAATCGGAACTGCTGTAGACAGATTTAATGAAGTGCTTTTAGAATTAGCTCCTGCCCCAGCTCCTCCGCTTGACAACATAGACTGTAACGATTCTGGTACCACCGCGTTTCTTTCCTTTGGTGCCGCAGCCGGCGCTGCCGGTTACGCCAACGTCGGCACCGATGCAGGTTTTGCAGCAGCGGATGTTAATGATTCATACACTGTTACTTCCAATGGGGGTAATCTACGAAGGGGAATATTCACGCTTTCTACGACTTTCGATGGCAAGTTAAATTCTGACGTCGCCGAAGCGAGGTACGGTGGTGGTCAATTGAACTATCCTCAATATTCATTCGGGGACGCTGAGCAAGGAGAGATGCTTCTTGAAGTCAATGGGGCTGTTGTTCACACTGCATCGCTTACGGACTCATCTGTAGGTGCTGGAAGCCCCGGGGCTGGGTCTTACTCTACCTTGAATGCAAACGGGTCAGGTTTCATAAACTTATCCGCAAAAGACGATGCAAAATTTAACGACGGCGCCACTTTTACGATATTTCAACACCGCACAGGAGATTGGCAGGTAGGCACCTCAGACCAGAGGAATGGATGGAACTATGCCAGGGTTTCTAGGGTAATAAACTCTGTTACAGCATCGGTGACAAATTTTGTCGAGTGGGTCAACGATTCTGACGGGAACGCTCTCGCGGCGTCGAACAACCAAATTACAGGAGTCGATGTTGGCGGATTAAAACAGCTTTCAGGTGTAAAATATTTTCTTTCAGGAACCGCTGAATACAGAGTGGATGTATCGAATGCATATCGGACTGTATATGACACCAACGCTATTACGTTTACGACAACAAACTTATCAATACCAAGCATAGCAAAGCCGACGATAAACACTGGCGCCGGAGAAGACTCAACAAAGGTGCTTTCTCTAACAGGCAGCGCAACTATTACGGACGAAACTTTGTTGAACGGATCTGTCAGCGCCGCAGTTAATGTCACACACCCCCTTAAGGCAGATCTTTCAAGCGGTGGTTCTACGACTGCTTCTGGATTTTTGTTGTATAATGTAGCAGATTCAACGACCGTTACAAACGAAAACTACACTGCTGAGACTCATCGAATGCAAAGCGGTAGCTTTGCCAATCAAACCGACATAACTGGCGGTACCCTTAATTGGGATAGCTCAATCCACATGTCTGGTTCTGGTGGTCATGCGGACGGATTACTGGTGTACGACCAAGCCCTGATCGCTCCTGATGAGGGCCTCTTAAGCGGAGACTTTCGGCGGACCGCTGACGGCGGATCGCTGTCTTTTGCCCCGCAAGGTAACCCCGATTATTCAGGGATTAATTCTGGAATAAGAACGTACTTTAGAAAATTTCAAAACACGATAGGCACTACAGCGAATGCTTATTCAATAGTCTTTGGTGGTTCAACAAATTTAGTTTCTGCCGGTTCGACTCTCACCACAAATGACATCAAGGTTTTCGTGAGATTACCTGATGACGGTACATCGACGTCAAACACAACAGGTTATCTTGATCTCGTCACCCTTTTCACGTCTGGAACTTACACAGACAACTCTGGTGCTCGAGTTCATTCTGCTGACGGAACAGTCCCAGCGACGCTAAAAGGGACGTTCGGCGATAAAGACATTCGGAACAATGACCACATTATATTAAAGATCGAAGCTTTGGCAACTTGGACTGGAAATGTTTCTTCAATCGGGGTAACTTTTTTGAATAGCAACGCTTCTGCTGCTTCGGCACTTTCTACGCTCAGCGCAAACGACACCGGCGTTGACGGAAAGTTAAGCTTCGGCACTAGCAAGGGCATACCCACTTTCACAGACGTAGTCGCGTCCGCTGGCGTTGGCAGTACCGTCAACACAAACGGCTTATACGCTGAGGGCGACCCTAACGCCCGCCGGCTTGGCATCTTTTCAAAGACGACATTGATAGACGGCCCACTCAACACTAACTCTGCAAACGGAGGGTTTAAAGACGGCCAGACGGGCATATTAAAATTTGAAGTGAACGGCTCTGAAATACCTGAAGCAGAAATTAATCTAGCTTCATTTGTAGGTTCTGGCTACCCCGGATCAGGTGGAAGCTCCGCGATCAATGCAAACGGGACGGGACTAGTCAATATCTCTACAGCTCAACCACGCACAGGATCAAACAACATCCCTGATTTTGATAGCTGGTTTCGGACAGCAAAGTACAATGTCGCCGCCGCCGATCAGAGAAACGGATGGAATTTTGCTAGAGCAATCCACACGACAGGAGGAAGTGACAGGACGACTACTTACGTTGAGTGGGTGAACGATCCGTTCACGGAAGCGATGTCATTTCCAAGCATAGGTTTTAATAATTTCGGTGGAAACACGTTCTACTATCTGTCAGGTGTAAAGTACTTTGACAATTCTTCTGGCACAGTAACAGGGAGTATTAAGGCAAAACTCAGCGGGTCGCACTCTAATGTGTACTCTCATCTTTCTAATGCGTTTACTGTCAACAACATGTCGAATGTGAGTATAAGCCAGGTGATATTTAGCGGCAGCGGTTATGTCGAGACAACGCACAATAGCGACGCAACTGTCGTTTTACCAGCTCTTGATACCAATTTTGCGGATGGTCAATCTAATCTTCTGGATGTGACTGGTTCCTTTACGTGTACCCTGACAGATTCTCTGCCAGAAGATGCTGATTCTGTTACCGGTCGTTTCCGAGTTTTCCACCCTCAAAAAGCTACGCTGACGTCAGCGACACAAACGAAATCTAATTTCTTAATCCAGTCAGCAAGCGATACTTCTACAAGGGATTCAACAGAGAATTTCTCTGGAGAAGCTTACAGACTGATCTCTGCTTCGTTCGATGCAAAGGCTGATATAACCAATGCTGGAAATTCTTGGAATTCACAAAGCAATATGAACACCGCTGCGAATCACGATGACGGTTTGCTCATCTACTCTGGTCAAATGTTTTCACCAAAAGTGAAGGGTAACTCTGGGGACTTTAGAAATGTACAAGATGGCGGGATATACCAGGCTGCTTATGGCAACCCAAATTATTCTTCATTGACAAAGCCAATACGGACTTTCTACAGGGCTTTCCGAAACGATACATCGTCTGACGTGGCTCAGGTGCTTGTTGAGCTTACTGGTTCCGCCGAGCTCATACCAAGGTCAGGTGGCTTTGCAAGTGGTTCACTTGGTGCAAATAACAAGATCCACGTTGACGTTAAGATCCCTGGGAAGACAGCATGGCTTGACCTCGCGAAAGCAGGTAGCGGAGCAGGTACTTTCAACACTGATGGTAACGGATGCTTAAAAGGAGCTTTGCGCGGGTCTATAGTCGGCACGGGCGCCGGAACTCTCTGCTCATTCCAGGGTGAGACTTCAAACGGCACCGGTGGCGCATCTATCCCAGCCGCCGCGTCAGATTTTGTCCTAATTAGAATCAACGCTCATGAAGACTGGACAGGTAACTTAAGTCAACTTCGAATTCAATGGAGCACCTAATAAATGGCTGGAAAAAGTAATTTAGCTGCTACCTTATTTGCTCAGAAAAAACTTCTGAACAAGGCACACACTAGCATCTTAAAGTCTGACGCTCAAGAAGTTATAGGATCAAATGTCCAGCCTGCCGCTGAAACGACGTTCGGTCAAAAGATACCGACCGACCCAGTCAGGACGCTGTATTTGCTGCAAAGCGCTAGCGCAGGGTTTCCTGCGACAGTTGAGTATGTTCAATTCAACCTGGAGTCTCTAAGCGGTACATCTTACGATGCAGATGCTGTCGACACAGGAGCCGGTGGAGGGCCGTCGACTGTCGGTCCCCACGCGTATAAATTAATATTGACCGGAAATTATCAGGCTCTATCCTCAAACCCAAAGAAAGGAAACGGCATCTATGATGATTCGAAAGTCGTCTTCACTACGATCGGGGGTCTACAGCTAATTCCTCCAGTGTTTTCCAACACCAGCCCCAATCCTTACACTATAAAACTTTACAAGGGCGACCCAGCCGATGCCACTCAAGAGATTCCTTTGGAAGATGAGATAGACTGGCAGGTTGACACTTTTAACGGTATACTGTTTGTTCAAGACTACGACGCTTCCACAGTTCCGCTATTCGCCAGAGGGTTTATTTACGTTGGTGAAATGACGGATGCTGTTATTGCTGGCGCCGGCGGCGCTGGCGGCGGAGACCCCAATGCTGAGTACGTCGTGTTGTCTGCTACTGGCTCTTTGAATAATGAAAGGGTCTTAACAGCTGGAGCTGGAATCTCTTTAAACGATGCCGGCGCCGGTAACGCTATCACGATTTCTGCAACGGGTGGAGGGTATTTCTCCGACCCAGCCGCAGGGTTCTTAAATACAACCGGTTCAACTTCGTTCGCAGGAGGGCTCGGTGCAAGTCATGTGACCTCTAATTTAGGTTCTGATACTTTCTTCTTTGTGTCTGGAGCCGTTGATTCGAGAGGAACATCAACAAGAGGAACGTCTGTATTCGGCGGAGACGTAGTCGTGTCTGGTACACTGAGCGTAAATAGATCCGATGCCGACGTTTCGAGCATGGTTACGATTACTACGGACGGGAAAGTAGGGATCGGAACAGATACACCGGCTCACAAGCTTTCTGTTGGCGGTAACATGGACGTTGGTGAGTATATCTACCACAAAAATGACGCTGACACGTTTATACAATTTGCAGATGACTCTATTGGAATTACAGCAGGAGGTGAGCAGCTCATCACTATATCTGAGGATCCAACTTTCGTAAAGATTGGAGACGGTGGTGATGTTGATTTCCAAGTACGAACGCTTGGAGACGATAACACGCTGTACGTGAGGGGTGATACAGACAGGATTGGAATTGGTACAAATGCGCCCTCATCGATACTTCATATAAAAGAATCGGCCCCGACACTCACTTTTCAAAGAGAGAATAACTCTAACGCTTCAACAATCGATTTCGTAGGTGCTTTAGGTAATACAGGAAACTCAATAGTTCACGATTCATCCACCAATGACTTGGTGTTCAAAACCTTTAATGGCTCGGGCGTAGAAGAAATAATGAGGGTTGGCGATCATTACGGCGTCTCTAAAAGGCAAATTATACTTTTGTCAGGATCAGGTATACACGCTGGAGCCATGCAACCTAAGCAAACTTCAGATATATCTTTCTTTGTTTCAGGGGCTATAGGCTCTAAGGATACGACAACAAGGGGTACTTCTGTAATTGGTGGCGATCTGGTAGTTTCCGGAGCGATTGTCTCTCTTGGAACGATATCTGGATCGATTGACCGTTCCCGAAGAAGCTATTTTCAATCATCTGATACAAGCGCTCACTCGAATATTACGGTTAATCAGTCAGATTTCTCAAAAGCGAATTTTGATATGGAAAGAATAGATATATTACTTAATGGTATGCTCATGCACTCAGGCTCTTCTGCCGAGGTGAGCTCTGCCAGCAGGGACTACACCATCACCGGCACAGATTCTCTTAAGTTCGCGTTCGATTTGAAAATCGATGATATTATAGATGTCGTTGTCTATAACATCAAATGAGCATACTTAAGAAGAGTAGAGTTAAGGATTTTTTTTATGAGCATCACCGATTATGAAACTGCCGATTTAGGTTTAGCAGCATTTTTGCTCGTTAAGGGATTATCACTGCTGAGCGCCGGCCGAAAAGGTAATCGATATTCTTTTGTTTTTGCTGACAGAGACAAGTGCCAAAAATTGGCTGTGGAGTACGTAAACAGCGATTTTTCTCGATTTGATGCATCGCTAAAAAATCTAAAAAATCTTGTCAAATAAAAGTTTTTCGAATACTTAATGGTGTATTCGTCTGTTTCATAAGTGCGTAAGTTTTTCGTTTGTTCGCTGTTTGTATTAACCCATAAACAAATAGGACAATAAACATGGCTTTATCCCAATTGAGACTGAATCAAATTACAGGTTCAGCTCCAAATAACTTTAAGCCCGCCGGTATTACCCAAGGTGTGACTGCACAAGCGGTCGCCTTTCCAGACCTTTCTGGTTCTCTTGGTTATTTCGCGCAGGCTTTAACTAACATTCACGGTAACGTCGAATTCGGCGCCCAGGTTCCGGGTAGAATTCAATTCGCCGGTGCCAACAACATCGAAATTCTCGGGTCACGCGGCGCGGGTGGTGCTCAGTCTGCCAAGATGGAAGTGCACGATGGTTCAAACGCTTCAGGTCTGACGTTCTTGCTCGACAGTACTGGTAATGCTGCCGACGCGAAGGTCAAGGTGACTAACGTCGGCGGTGAAGGCGCTGGTTCTGCTGGTGCAAACGCTGCTATTCAGATCGGCGCAGTCGCTGGTGGTTATGCCATCCAGTCTGGTCTTACATCTGGTGTCGCTGGTGTCGTCGAAGTATCTGACGGTGCAACTCTTCGTCTTGGTGAGGCTAGTGGTGATACCTGTATCGACATTACTCCAACTAACGCTGGTGCTTCTGAGAAGATCAAGATCCAGAACACGACTGGTAACAGCTCCGAAGCGATTAAGATCAACGCACTCGCTGGTAGTATCGATGTCGATGCTCAACTTGACGTCTCTGTAGAGGCTGCTGCTGGTTCCATCACAATTGGTTCTACAGTCGCTGACGGTCAAGCAGTAAACCTCGGTAAGCCAGGCGCTACTGAGATTATCTTGGCACCTAACGGTACTGCTGCTAATGAGAAGATCTCTATCATCAACACATCAGGTATTGCTGATGACGCTATCAAGATCGACTCTGTAGCCGGTGGCCTTCTACTTGCTGCTGGTGATGATTCACTTCATATCGACGCTGACGGTACTGATACTGATGCATTGAACATCGATTCTGCTGGTGGTATGGACGTTGACGTTGCTGGTGTTCTTGATATCGACGCAGGTGACGATTCTAGAATCTCTGTTACCACTTCAGGAAAAAACCTCACCGTCTCCGCTGCAGGTGGTGGCGCTCAGGTTCTCACAATGACCTCAGCTGGTACCGGTACCGGTGCTCTCGCCATCGCCGCAACCGCCGGTGGCATTGACGTCGATGCAGCTGCTGCTGTTGACATTCTTGCTGGAACCACGATGACAATTAAAGGTACTGGCGTTTCTAAGTACGGTGATGATACCGGTACTTTGGACTTCGACGGTGCTGGTGCTGTTGTGACAACTGGTGTGACAACTTTAGATCTTCAGGCCTCTGGTTTGACTAAGCTTGATTCGTCAGGTGGTCAGATCAGGATCGGTAGCGATGCCGATAACCAGGACATCACAATCGCTGCAGCGGGTACCCGCCAGGTATTAGTCGGGAGCCCCACAATGACCTTAGGAAAGGTGGCTGGTGGCAGGCTTCAGCTTTCTGGCTCAAGCGTTGTCGGTCAAGGTGTGACGATGTCTGGTTCGGTGGTCTTCTCTGCCGACGGTTCTATGACTTCCGGTGGCGATCAGAAAGGTATGCTTTTCGGCACACACGCTGAGTTCGCTACTTTCAGAAGTAAGTCGCTCTTCAATGCTAACACCACTGTTGTTGGCGCTCTTACCGCTCTAGCGAGTTCTGTTGCTTCAACAGAGCCTACTCTCTTGGAGAAGAAGATCACTAACGCTGACGGTGCTGCTGGTGTGGTTGCTCCCGGTGCACCTATCCAGTTGGCGGTAGTCGCTGGAGACACCTCGGACTTGACAGGTCACGCCCGTCACAAGATTGCGCTCTACTACAACGGTCAGAAAATGCTTTCTGGTTCCGCTGCGGACTTCACTGCCGACAACTGTGATTATAGAATTGTTGGTGACGGCTCAAGTCGTTCAATCAACTTGAATTTCCACACAGCGATCGGTGACTTGATTCAAATCATGGACTTCCAGTAATCTTTAGATTCTGAAAGTTAACCGTAGTTAATCTTTGGGGGGCCACGAAAGTGGCCCTCCTTTTTTATTTGTCTCTCGCAAAAAGTATAATAAAAAGTCAGGTTACTTTTATGGAGAAGACATGAGCGAGAAAGATAATTTCAGTGAAGTGATTGACTCGAAGATGAACGAGCTGCAAGAACAGCTTGCGAGAATCGATCAGAATATAATTAATCCTCAATATCACAGTGGAAGAGTTCGAAATGCTGTCCGTGAAGCGTTAGAGCAGGTATCACAACTTACGGATCCTGAAAGAATGCAGGTAGAATTAATAAGCATAGTGAACCAGATGCCGGGCTATGTCGAGACCGCGTGGGCGGAAGCGAATAACATGAAGGCTGCTCTTGGGATGCAACTGCAGATATGGAAAGAAGTTCAAGATGAGTACGAATCCGCGGCTCTGGTTGAAGAAGATGTTGAAGAATGGTCACCTGCGCCCATTACTGGCGAGTTCTTAGAGGCAGTTAGATTAGGCGATATCGAAGAGCCATCCACGCGTACGGCGATAAGGCGCTCGCCCGGTACACGTCCTGAAACATTACGAAAGGTACGCAACGCGAAGACATTGCTACAAAATTCCCCTGAGCAAAAATAACCAACGCACTATTTAGTTACATGGCTGGCATACTTGACCCTAAAAAACGATTTCTGGATACCTACATAACACAAGTGGGTAGGGACCAGCTCGCGCATGGAGAGCTGCGATTCGCGTTCGCCGTGTTTTCAGATAATTCAACATTCTATGAGGGCTCGATAGACAATCCGCTGGTCGCCGAAGACGCATCAGGTAGAATATTTTTTGAGCCTGTCAATCGGCCTCAAGATCAGATAATCCCAGAATTTGACGACGACGGCCAGATTAATTTCCCAGCTGGCGACTTTGATTTGCTCAATGGAAAGTTACTGCAAGTGTCTGGATCTGTAGGGAAAAGTATAAGCGGAGACCAACTGATATCCAGCGCTTCGCTGGCTTTAACAGATTGTCGTGATTCGTTCGCCGCGCTTGATCCACTTCGTACAGAAGAAGTTTACACAAGCACGACGGGTTTTGAAGTAAGCAAAAAGGCAATAAAATTCGATGTGACACCACACTGGCCGCTTGATCTTGATAGGCCGCTTAACATAGAATTAGAAGACGCAGAAAGCTTGTGGCAAGATGCGAGATTGACGCATGTTCCAAACTTCAAATTTCTACCCCCTGTCAACAGACTCAACAACAGGCCGATTCGGGAATTTCCAAAATTAGAGCAACCAGAACCTGAAGATTTTGATAGGTTACTCAAAAATATAGCTGCCCCTGTTTCAAGGCGTCGCGGCGCCGGTCGCGCGGGGGAAAGTATTAAATTCACGGCCACCTCTAAGGAGAACAATATCGTTTGCCAAATTTTTGAGGTGACCAGTGGAAGCGTTGATAAGCTAAGAATGATAGACTTCGGAGAATTTGAAACTAACCAACCCGGTATCGGAAAGCACGTCTTTTATGCAGGCAAGCTTCTTAAAGATGACCAGGGTGAGGATACCTTTATCAATCTTTTTACGGTGGTGTTTGAATAATGCTTGTTGAGTTCATAGAGCCAGACCCAAGTAATCTCATCGTAAAAGACGCTGAATTGATCGACATGCTTGGCATGCCCGGCGAAAGAAAATTCGTATATAAAGTGCGTTTAACAGTAGAGGCAGCTATTACGATAGCGCTAGATAGCATAAACCTCACAATAGCTGCTTCTGCATTTCCACCTGAAGAACGTCGAGAAAAGCCAAACTTTTCCCCTGCTAAATTCAGCGTGGAAACTCGTTACGCTGAAAGAGCAGTACAGGATGCCGCCAAAGTGGCTGAGCGAAGTTATCTTGCCGAAGTAAAGACAGAGATATCTTCGGACATCCCCAATAGTTCGGTAAGCGAATCAAAGGTCGTAGAAGACTCTTCTGCCCCTACTATGGATGTCCCAAGACCAGCCCTAGACCCTTTCGGCCCCGCGGCAAGTAAGGCTAGCGAGACTCACACACTTCCAGCGGCAGGAATATCTCCTTCTGTCGAGGGCACCACACCACGACAGTTTCGCCAAGAGTCAAGCTTGAAGCCAACTCAAAAAATTGTTTTTGAGGGCATAGATCCAGTGAGCGGGCTTAAGGACTCTGTATCATCGCTCGGAGGAGACCTTGTCGCCACCGCGGCTTCTATGGCTTCTGAAGCTGTTCGTTCGGCCGGATTATCACAGGTTCAGGTAGCGAAAGAAGTATCACGTATCACGCAGCCTATTTCTAAAGATGAATCAAGGAATGCTCAGCTTGAGATATTTCGCAGAGGTGTTGATCCTGCCGCCATCGGTGCCGGCCTCCCACCCACCGCCATTCCCTCGACTGCCATAGGTGCTATTGGGCGAGGAATCTCTCCTCCGACAAAGCCGTCTGTTACCAAGGATCATATCCTAAAGGTACCGGCTATCCGCAAAATTATCTTCAGCCCTCCGCCGGAGCCTGAGCCACCGCAGCCAGTGGTTATAGAAACTGACGTTTTTGAGATCACAAGAACAATGGTTCTTCGAGAAGAAAGGCTCGGTGGTATTTCAAAGTTTTACGTTATCGCATCTCTGGAAACTGCGAATGGTCTACAAACTGCAAAAAACTCAATTGAAATAAATCACTTCACGAACACCAACAGGCTGCTTACTCCTTACCACGCTCCGACTCTTTCTGCTTCATTTTTAAGACAAGGTCAAATATCAGTAAGAGTAAAGCAAATAGACCAACAGGGTACCAGGGTCAGGTTGCAAAGGAGAAAGGCTCCATCAACAAATTGTCTGCAAGATGCGGGGTCGTCTTGGGAAACTGTGTTCGAAGAAAGCCTCGATATAAATGACGGAGAGATAAGGTTCATCGACGCCGCGGCAGTCGGTGGTCACTCCTTGATGTACAGAGCTGTTGCTATTGGTACTAATGGGAAATCATCACAAGCCTTCTCCACTGCTGTTGTGCACCCCAAGAAAGTCGGTCTTCGTACAGACATCCAGGGGAGATTGATGAATAGCGTAGTTGAGCTAGACCCGCTAGCTACCGTCGCGACCATATCGCCAACAGACTTACCGGAAGATGCCATTTCGGTATCGATAAGAAAGTTCGACCTCAAGTCGAATGACCGAATTGACCGTAAGCGAGGGAAGTCTCGTGGCTTCACTTATGTTGGCAGAACCCCAGACGAAACCAGCGTTAAATGCGAAACGTCAACTGGCAAAGCTCTGCTAGTTTTCAAGGATGAGTCTTTAAAACCCGGTGGTAGATACGCTTACGTTCCTGTTGCTTTCACAAAACGCGGTAAGGTTATTGTCGGAGGTGAAACAATTGTCGACATACCTCTCGACGCAGGGGATGCAACGAAAGTCCAAACAATCGTCGATAGACTCGAAGTCAAGACGAAAGACCAAAATGGACTAACTTTATCAGATCCGACCGTGACCTTCAATGTGGAAGGTACAATAACAGATTTTGGTTTCGAGCAAATTCAGTCTGCGATCGGGGAGTCAGCAGCCGCGGGACTATTCGGCGGCGACACAGCTTCCCAGCGCTCAAAATTTAGCGAATTGATACAATACGAAGTTGTGAGAACGAATCAGACGACAGGACAAACTGAGTCATTCGGATTGATGGCTCCCGGTCAATTTTCAGATAATACGACCACCCGCGAGCTAAATAAAGTAAGCACGCTCGATCCTGGGACATCTTACGCTTACACTATCACTACTTGCGTCCGCTCGCCAGAATCGTTATTTTCAAATTTGGTGACGGCCGATGTGGACTTGGAAACGCTGCAGCAATTTACCAAGGCAGTTGCAAAATTTAGGGGCCCATTGCAACTAAGGACCAGCACTTTGCCCTCTACCGCAAGGCAGAAAGATCCCTCGATCTTTTCTAAAATAGAAGACACGAATCCGTTCTTGGCGGGTAGAACTTCTGACACGAGAGTCGTAAAGATCACCATTCCGACTGTCACTCCATCGGTTTCTTCTGTCAACTTGACCCAGCTGCAGCTGAAAAACGAACTTAGATGGAGCGCTGGTACCATCGCCGAGGCTTCTTCATTCGATCATTTTAGGGTGTACGTCACTCGTAATGGGGCTAGAAGGCTAATCACTTCGGTCCACGCTGACAACACAACAAAAGACTTTGAGTACACTCACCACCTCAAGGAGCCCATAACAAGACAGGTCCAATATGAGGTTGTACCTGTTGGTCTGAATTTTGACGACTATCCTTCTTCTTTTTCAAGACTGACAAACCCAGATGCAGGGGGTATTATTCCGAAGCAAGTCGCCGCGAAATCAAAAGTGACAAAAAAGAAAGGTTTTCAAGACTATTCAGAATCCCAAAACCGCCGCGGCAAATCTCGTCCTTCTGGTAACGAAACGGTTCAAGCACAGAAAGAAGAATTAAAGCACTTAAAATCAAGAAGTGGCTCACGTGGTGGGCGACAAGGGAATAGATAAGCATGGCACTCACACCTGATTTAAACGCTTACACTTTTTCAGGGTTAACCCTAGAGCCAAGTACTGAGTCTCCAGATCTGCTAACTTTGATTCTCGAGAATCAGCGCCGCCAAAAAGAACAAAGCCGCGGAAAAGACGCTGCTCAAATCAAGAAAACACTTACGAAAAAGAAAAAAGCTGATAAGTCCGCCGCCGCCGGCTTGAGATCTCGTAAGGCTCGTCGTGCTTCTTCAAGCCGTGCTAGCACCACTCAAAAAGCGAAACGAAATTCTATAAAAAATGACCAGTCTTTGCAGGATGAGTTGTTTCAAGGTCAAAAGCAAGAGGAAGATCGCCTAAAGCAGCAAGCTAAAAATCAACAAGAGTACTCTGAGAGTCTCGGGGCTCGTCCTCCCTCTCCTCCACCAGATACCGCGGACCCAGCGGTCGAGACAGAAGGAAGGACCGTTGATTACGCGAGGTCTAGGGAGCTGAATAGCTACGACCGTCCGGTTGTGCTAGGGATGTTCGATTACCTCCCATGGTTTGCTGAGGATGGCTCCGATACGATAGCCCAAAAGGTTGCAATGATCAATAAGGTTCAAGCCGATGCCGACCTAAAGTCGATCACTCAGCTTTTGGATGGCTATGGATTTGAAGGCGATGGTGGTGCACCACGTCGCCAGCGGCAAATTCTTGCTTTGCTAGAGTACCTTGCTCGTTTACAGGTTTTTGAAGAAGAGCTATCCGTGATATCAGGTCCCCAAAAGCTAGCCAGTACTCCGCTTATGAATTACCTCGGTCTTCATGAGCAGACCGCGCGCAGCGCCCCTAACACGTCTGTACTGATGTCCATTATTCGTGACTCTGCCTCTGTACTTCAAGGCTGTTCACCTCAACTTCGAGAAGATCCCTACCCACGACCTTTTAACCGTGGTGAAGAACTTCCGATGAATGTAAATACTGCTGCGATGGTCGGGAAGCGCGCCTTGGTCGCGTCAGATTTCATCGCTCATTACACAAATCATCTCGCGAGTAGAGACAACGAACAGACTTGCAAAATACTCTTACATACAATCGGACAAGAACTAAGACACTCTGTCAATAAAAACAAATATTCTTTGACACAGACCGTCGACGAGCTTTTTCAAGTGGCACCCAGTCGCTTGAAATTCACGCCATCTACTGAAGCCGACAAAAACCTACATGGGGTAGTCGGCTTAGATGAATCTCGTAGTTCGATGCCCGGATTTACTTTTCCTTTTGAATCGGGAGAGTTGATTCCAGTTGCTGATAGAAAGTACATATCTGCTCTAACATATCTCCAAGGTGATGATGTTGTGGACGGCATTCTGTCTACTCAATCACCTACCGACCCTCGAGATTCTACTTCTTTGAGCGAAATAGTAAGGGCTACGCCGTATTACGCGGCCCAGGAGGGGTTCGCCAGCGCTTCTGCAAAATACACAATGCTTAATCAAAAAATACTTGCCGGCCTAGAACCTATATCAATGGCTCTCGTCATGCAGGGTTTCACTGGCGTCAGAAGATTGAACGCGACCCACGAAAATTCCTGCATAGAGGCCTACCTTTTTAACTTGGCAGCTTTTGACGACAATATTATGATTGCTCTTCTGCTATATTTTGCATGCCTGAGAGACTATCTGCCGATTCACATCGCCGCTGCAGAAGAAGCCAGCGTTGCCGACGACACCACTGGTTCCAGCACAGATGAAGCAGCATCAAAGCCTGACGATACGTTCACTACGTACGAAAATGCCAAAGTTGAGGTTTTCGGTACCCAACCGTTTGTGTCCACATACGCTCCTACCGATGGTAATGATGGCGGTACCTCTGGCGGGGGTGGAGGAGGCGCCGGCGGCGGAGGAGGTAATATAGGCACTGTGATCGGTGTACTTGACCCGATTCAAGGCCGGCTTGGGAATGAGTACGAAGGCAGGTCAGAAGATGTCCCAGCAGAAGGGAACATGGACGGCGCATCCGACAATTACTCCACAGACATGAGTGAGGAAGGAGATGGTGGATCCTTTGGCCAGATGAGTGGTTTCACCAGCGTGAACACTGTTGAAACGCTTTTACAAAACTCTACATCCATGAATGACTGGCTAGCGGAGCAATTTGCTGGATTTGACGCCAATCCCGCTCAAGCCGGTCTTCAGACTGTAACAGACTCAGTTCAATTCATCGGACTGCCCTTTAGCCAGCGTGCTACGGCTCTTGCCACTTTAATGCACAATTTATTGAAGGCCAAGGCGGTCAGTTCCGGTGCCGTGACAGATGCCACAATTGGTTTCGACCTCACGTTAGCCAAGTTGATCAATCTTTTAACCACTCACACCTTGACAAGTCGAGCGGAATCGCTGATCGCACATCAATGTACTACATTCGGCTCCTTCTACACTTCGCAGATAAAGAAAGGTACTGCCCGTCCTACAGACACCCCCACCAGCGACCGCACTTCATATACGAGTTGCCCACTGGTTAATTTAGAGCTTGCAAATTGGATATCGATGATAAAATTAATCGGGACAGGCGTATCATCATGTAATTTCACGCTGCAGACAGACACCTCAGACGCTGATAACGTAACTCTTCTTTTAAACAATCAAGCAATCAATACGGTAATAAACGAGGGTGGATCCATTTCGGCCGGCAGCTATGCTGGGCGTGTTACTGACACGAATTTATCGATGCCAGTAAGGGTACTTGACGCCTTGGCTCAAGAAGACATCATGTCTCATCAAGTCGTAGGTGCGATAAAAGATTACTTCGATGCAAAAGTGGCCACGTTGCAGAAGCTTACTGCATCAGCTGTTAGCGAGTTTCTTAGCCCTAACACTAAAACCAATACTGTTGCAGGATACATGGCTCTTCAACCTGGCGCTAGAATGTCTTCAGATACGTTATCTTATCTCGCGTATACTCAATTCGTCCGTACTGGAATTTCTGCTGGGCTCGTCCCGACAACGGGTCTTGGCTTAAGTAAGGTTCTTTGTGCAAACTCCCACTCCAATTCCGGGTTTATTGGAGACAATGACAATTTCAATTTCTTAAGAACAAGACTAGAAGCAATAGAAAAGATTACTAGTCCGACCAAGATACTTGCTGTCGGGCTTCCCAACGGATTATTGGATGCTTTAGAGAGAGAGCCGGTTCAACTTGCTTCCAACACCGGTACGTCCAAAAAATTTAATCCAGATGTCTTTTTAGTTACATTAGAGAAAATTGACGTCGTCAATCCCAAGAAGTCTTATGTTTCTAAAGAGTATATCTTTCCAAGAAAGCTTTTCCTTGTGAGGTCCGCCGCGAACAATTCATGGGATGGAGCCAGCAATTCATTATCAGCGTATGTACAATGCGCCACGACGGTTATTGAGCAGACGTTATTAAGTAGTCAAAACCCGATAAAGCAAATTCGGGACCTAAGCGAATGGAATCGTGATGCTGGCGGGAAAAAAAATTGGGGCAACGTCTCCCCGGAGGTGAAAGTCCAAAGCGAGGTACTCAAAATATATCTGGATGTGATGTACGGCGTTTCTCTCAATTTACTAGACTTTAGCACTTCCCTGGCACCAGACAGAACGACTAACGTCGCAATGAGCGTTGACCAAGAAAAGCGTTCTCACCGTATTGACTTGTCTGTGGTTTCTGACGCTGGTATTGATAAAGGCAGCGCGTTATTTTTGAGCTCGTCTAATATCGCGCACATGTCTGTCCAGACTCAATATACTTTCCCTAACCAGACCTCGTATTTCGATACAAATAATTTCGAGCTGGACCCTGGTAGAAAAGGTGAGTTTTACCCACAGACGACCGAGCATAATATGATATATCAATTTATGAATCGATTCGGGAGCATCCCCAAGCCAGACTATTTGACAGCACCGATTGATGGCATGATTTTCGAAGATGTGTTTTGTATTGATTTTTCTCATCTTGAGTGGGAAGAGAGCGAAGAATCTTCGCATTTTCGAACAGGCGAGGAAGAAGTGCCCTCCGGGCTAGCAACATCTGAGGGGTTTGATTTCGGTCAATACCGCGTGACGATATCTTTAGTCCCCGCCGACACAGACACAAGCGCATACGATAGGTATGGCCTGTAAGATGGAGAGAGTATGAGTACCACACCATCGGTTCCGATTCAAGTGATAGACCTTCCCGAAGTTACAGGGCTTGTAGCTGAAGGGGTGTATAACTTTTTTGTTCGAGATGAAACTATCAATGAGACCGGGTTAAACGGCGTCTCTGCCGCAAAAGCAAGAAGCTTGGAGCCGCTTGACACTAACCGAGATGCCAGAAACCCAAGATACATAAAACTATCTTGGGTGGTTCAAGACTCAATAAAGTCTGCGATGGAAGACCAAAGCACGGGTGTTAGTTGCACCGCAAGAGAAGTGCGCGCAGCCCTTGAAGCTGGGCAGGTGTATACAGAAGAAGCCAGTGCCGGTTCCGGGTTTGACAATTACATATTCAGCGCTGAAAATTTGCCAGATGAGCTTGAGATGTGGTGGCGTACGCAATTGACAAATACACAAGCCCACATGGAGGAGGAGTTTGCTAAATCCGCCATCAGCCGGTTCCGCGGCGACCGGCTTCGGGGAGTCTCCCCTCCTGAACTGATTCGAGCTTACCGATTCGGCATTTCGAGACCACCAATCAGTTTTATTATGAGTATGTTTCCGCCGTATTACGGGCTCCCACCGGAAGCCCAAACAGAAAGACAAAACTCTACTTTCATGACTCCGCACAAATACCACTACATGAACGGAATGATGAATAAGACTTACGCTCCCATGATGCTTCGTCGAAATTACGAGAACGGCGTCGGAAGAGATCGCATTGGGGCTATATCTAGGTACCTTTATTCCAAGACACGAACCAAAGAAGACGCAAGCAGGTTTATTTCGGATGGGGAGTACATATTCGATACTAAGGTCTTGAATCTCAAGAGGGTCACTTCTGGGGAGGACGTACCTACTGAGGTTGAGGTAACCGGCTATCTTATAGAAAAAGAGCGCCTGCTTGGGGGCGAGACTTACAAAATGCCGTCTGTTTACATTCACGGTAAGAAGGCGCAAGTAGCTTACGATTACAATGTTGCTTACGGTCAAAAATACAATTATTCTGTTCGAACCGTAGCAAAAGTAAGGACAGGGGTAACAGACTTTAAGACTGGTTACACATACATCGGAGAGTATTTCATAGCCAGCAGCAAGGGGTGTCCATCTGTGTGTACCCTTATCGAAACAAAGCGCCCCGATCCCCCTTGCGATATCCGGTACTATTACGATTATGACGCCGACAATCTCTTGATTACCTGGGCACCTCCCGTGAATCCGCAACGTGATGTGAAGTATATTCAGATTTTTAGAAGAGAGAATATTTCTCAACCGTTCACTCTGCTCGCTCATTATGACTTTAACGATTCCGTTATCATCCCGAGCAACCCGGAGTTCATTCACCCTGGAGCAAGAAGGTCTGCCGAAGTAATGCCTACGTTCCATGTTGATGCAGAATTTGACAAGACAAGGTCGTATATTTACTCCATCGTCGCAATGGACGCTCGGCGGTTAAGCTCTTATTATTCAACACAAACTATGGTGTCTTTTGACACCACTACGAACAAGCTGCATAAAGAGCTTGTCTCGTATCAGGGCGCACCGAAGCAGTACCCCAACTGGTACTTAAAAGAAAATTTCTTCCCTGATTCAATAAAAGATAGTCATCATGCTAGCATGAAAGTTTATTTCGATCCGGAAGCTTATACCTTTGAAAGATCCTCTGGAGAAAAATCGCAAGTGTTCTTTAGCAATGCCGAAGACCCTAAAGCGAAATACATATTACAGATCATAAATGTGGACAGACTAGCAGAGCAGCAAGTGGAAATCAAGATCACAAAGAATGGAGCAGCGCTAGAAAGAGAGATCGGTATCGATAATAATTCGGTCAAAAGCACCTACTCAGGTCGTGTGGTTCCAACAGAACCGACGAAATAACCAAAGCGCAAGTGAACAAGAGAAAAGAAAAATTTACGCCAGCGATAAAGGGATATAATTAAACGAAGGTTGGCAGGAGAATTACATGGGATTTTTAGATAACAGCACTAACAATATTATTGTTGACGCCGTCCTTACTGATTTAGGCAGAGAGCTTTTAGCACAAAATGATGGAAGCTTTTCTATCGTAAAATTTGCATTCGGTGACGATGAAGTTGATTATGGTATCATTAAGAAGTTTGGCCGGACGGTTGGAAAAGAAAAAATAGAAAAGAATACACCAGTCTTTGAGGCCCAAACAAACCAAAATTTGGCATTGAAGAATAAGCTCGTGAGTTTGTCAAATCCGACATTAACCAAACTTCCCGGGGTTACATTAACAGGTGACATAAACGACGGAGTGATTAGCTTTACAAGGACTGGAGCCAATTCATCTAGAAGTATTGTTTTAACACAGACAGTTTCTGACGAGAACACGCTCGATGCTGAGCTTCGTGACCAGTCATTCATAGTTAAGATACCATATAAATTCATTCAGCTTGATGGTTCTGGAATATCACCAGACTCCATTGATGCTGACGATATTGCGACTTACATCGTGACAAGAGACAGCTCAACGACGTCTATCGGCGGATCAAAGCTAACTCTGAACATGAGCGTAAGGTCCATCGCGGATAGCGTTTTTACATTCTTCGGTGACTCCGATAACAAGTCTCAGATATCTTCAACAATGACAGTCACAGGCGTACAGTCTGGAGTAAATACAGAATTGTCAATTAAGATAACGAAATAGGAAAGTGAGGGGATAAGTGTCTACATTTAAGGAAATAGGTGCGACAGATATTAAGACTAGTCGCTCTGTACTGAACCAGTTAGTTGACGTGATACAAGAAGACATATCTGGATCTGCTACGCGTCGATCCTACCAAGTATATGTGACAGGTGGCATAGGGCCCGGGGTCACTTCTTCGTTGTACCAGACTGTGTACGACCAGGACTTTTCGCTACAAACTGCGAACCAGCTTTTCGACATGACTGTAGGGCTGTACTTTTCCGGGTCTACTGTCACTACTGCATCGACAGGTTTAGATTCTAATGGAAAGCAGTTGTTTCCTTCGCAGTCCATGATGATGAGAGAAAAGGTTAGCATCTATAAGCAGTACGCTGCAAATTTGCTCGGCAATGCTGATGAAGCTTTCTTTACTCCGTTTGGCTCGACATTATCCACCGACAGGGTTGATAATGCTCTCTTCCTGTCGTTCAAGCGTCTCTTTACTCGTGATAAGATGAAAAGAGAGACGTTCGCAATCAAAATGTATCATTCAGCTTCTTGGCAAGGAACGACTCAAGCCACCTTTAGACCTACCAGCAAACCCGACGGCCGCACGATTGGTGACGCCCTGAACGGCGCCGGTACAAACCTTAACGTAACTTCGATATTGGACGCTAGAATCTATACTGACTTTGGAGCTTCGCAAAATAGACGAAGAACTTTTGGCGGCGAAGTCGGCGACCTCGTCCATTCCGCAAACGCTGCAACGAAAGCTGGGCTTATATTCTATGATGCCGGCGCAGTTGTTCTTAATCTTAGCAGGGTGATAAACCCGACCCAGCCGGTCTCTGGCGTCATCGATGCAATGCGCGCCGGAACTCACCGAGACGTCCCGACAGGAAAGACGGTCATCGGTGGATTCCAGTTGAGCCCTGATCCAACAAAACTGATAAATGGAGCTTCCCCTGCCGACTTGCTATCCGGCCGCGATACGGCGTTTACGCAAAATGGAAACGCGACGTTTATCCCTGACCTCATGGTCTCTGGTAGTATCGATGATATTTTGAAACACATCGCCACCACGAGATTCAGCTCCGGATCTCTGACAGCAGCGACTTTCCAGAACAACACGAACATTAATTCCACGCTCATTTTCTGTCGTGCATCTGCTGATGAGTTCAACTATTCCTCTAACCCGACTTTTACCGACTCTTCAAACAGAGTTGTTGTGATTGATGAAGGCCAAGAGGATACACAAAGAACTTTCAGCTTCCTCACCACAGTTGGGTTGTACGATATCAACGATAATCTGCTTGCGGTTGCTAAGCTTTCCAGACCGATCGAGAAAAACGACGAGAAAGACTTAACCGTGAGGGTCAGATTAGACTTCTAATGGGGGTAAAATGGCCCTCTTCAAAATAGACCACAACTTTTTTGATACCTTCGCGGTCCGAACAGAACCAAAGCGTACTTTCACATCATCCTCTGTCAATGGAATCGACGGAGCGATCAGCGTATTTCCCCTTGCTTCGATAGGATTAAAGGAAGTAAAGACTGTTTCTGATGATGACGGTCCTCCGGTCGGGGAGGCTGAGGCGCCTACTCCTGAAGTAATACGCCATCAGATATTAAGCGAAAAAGTCAATCGCCATGGCTTGTTCGGTGGCGCTGCAACACAAGACTTGATGGAATTGTATATGCAGTCTGTCAACGAGACATCAGTTACCGTCAAAAACCAGAAAAAAGTTGAAGTTCTTCGCTTCGAACCGTCCTTTAAATTCACATCTGACACGATAAGGAAATTGGTGGTTCAAAATGTGCTGTTTCCGTATTATAGACCCCAATACGGCACACCTTGTAATTGGTCATTTTCCAATTATCACACTCTGAATTTTTTTACTGCGAAGAAGCTTCCGAACAAAGCTGGACTGAAGGGATCAGGGGCGAAAGTTTTTGACTCTATTCCAAAGCAGTCTGCCTTGATATACCCACTAGTCTCCAGCTCGACAGGAGTTGGGAAAGATGTCACCACTGGGTCATGCTATCGGCCCTCTACTGCATTTTCATTTGAGTTCTACATAAACCCAAGGTATGGGCAAGACGTAAGGACAGAGCCTTACCACGCCGGCACTTTGTTTCACGTATCTAGCAGCTACTCAGTTTCCTTGATATCAGGAAGTAGCAAAGACCCGAACGGGTTCGCCGACAAATTCAGGCTGCTTTTGCAACTTAGCTCGTCTGCAGAGGTGCCTCCCTCATCCTGTTCTATTGGCCCAACAGGAATAGTCACCACTGGCTCGTTCATGAAGCAGGGCGTCAGAGACCCAGTTTTTGCGTTCGTTTCAGATGATAACGTTCTTACAAAAAATAGATGGCATCACGTGTGTATTCGCTGGGGCGGAGACAGGGTCCAGGCAGGTACGGGGTCTTTTGTTATCGACGGTACCGAGCAAGGAACTTTCGATCTCCCTGCGTCGAAATTGAACATAAACGGCAAGACAGGCGGCTCCATACGCCAAGACACTTTTACTAGAGCTGGACCCGATGCTTTGTTTCTTGGAAACTTTTACGAAGGACCGAACGACGTCACGTCTCCGGATGATAGTTTCATAGCACAATTCTTTCACCCGAAGGTGGCACACCGCGACGGTATTGTCAACATGTATCCCGGTCAACCCGCCGGAACCACAGCTCTGTTTAACAAAAATCCCCAAAGAGCTGGCGGCGTTAAGTCTGGCTTAACATACGCTAAGGGGTGGGCTCTCGACCACCCACTTCGAGCTGAGGTTCACGAAGTCAAAATCTACAAGAAATACAGGGACATTGAACAGATAGGGGCCGCCATGAGCAACGGGGTGGGCGATCTGAGAGTAGAGCAGTTAAAGGAAAAACTTTGTTTTTATGTTCCGCCATTCTTTGTTCATGACACGAAGGTAAGAGAAATTCTACAAACGCCGTTTCAGTCGAAGAGAGGATCGACTAATGACCCGTTTAACGTCCCTCTAGCTTTCGGTGTCGGCGGTCACTACTTGAACCTTGAAAACTTTACAAAAGATTTTGTGACAGGCCAATTTCCGAGACTCTTCAATCTTTCTGGTTCTGAAATCACCACACAAACCGGGTGGTTAAGTTGTAACGACTTCTTATACGCAACAGGGAGCGTGGCTAAAAGAAACCTTACTATACTTCCAAATGATAACGGCCGGTTTGTCCCCAATTTCGACCTTCTACAGCAAGACGCAGAAATAACTCACACAAGAAAGATAAAGATACGAAAGAAGCCAGTAAGGATGCGAAGAGATATTGACCCGATATCTGGAAAGACAAAGTTTTTTCCAAGCGACCGATCTAGCAGATCAATCTTTAAAAGTGTTATTGATGAAGCTGCAGTCGCCAGATCTCTTTCACTTTTCGTGGATGATAATGGACGAAAGCGCCTGGATCTAGTATCTCTGAACAACTTACTTGCGACAGGTTCAACTGTAATGGGTGCCGGTATTGTCGGCGGTACAGAGAGAAATGGCTCTATGTCTACTGCGTTTACTGGTCCGACGCCTGAAGACCCATCGATTCCATCCGGCTCCCTCCTTACTATTTTTAATAGAACTCGTGATGCGTCCTCTGACCAAGTTACCTTCTTTGACGCCAGTAACCTATTTTACGGCGATAGAATACAGCCTCGAACTTACATACTCAACGATGATAACCTAACAGGCTCCAATGGCTCTGTTGGAATTACTTTAAAAGATAACGGTAGGGGAAACCTGTACCGCGCCGATTGTTCCGGTAGCCACGCTGAATGGAATTCAATTGGCACGATAATGTACGATGAAGGCTTGTCTGTCGTGAAAGCACCGACGCTGCCTCGTTTTGGGGCCGACCAATTCAAGGTCACTATGCGCGGTCAGAGAACAGTGTATGTTATGCAGATAAGCGTTCCTGCTCCAGCTGGATCGCTTGACCTTTCAACCAACCCAACATATAGAGACATGGCTCCAAGCGCGCTCCCAGCGGATTCTAAAGAAACCTTCACGTATCTAACAAACTTGAACTTCTTAGATGAAAACCTTAATGTTATCTGCAAGAGTAATTTTTCTCAAGCAGTCGTAAAGAGAGTTAATGATAGGTTTATGGTTCGGATAAGGTTGGATTTTTGATGGTATTAGCTTTGGATATCTCAACGGCTTACGTTGGGTGGTGTCTTATGGACGATAGCGGCTCGACGTTGGACGCTGGAGCCATTGAGCTCAAGAAGATTGGTGATATGTTCTCAAAAGCAGAAGAGTTTAAGAGATCGATATCTGGGATCCTGTCACCGCACAAAATAAGCCGCGTCGCGATCGAAGAAAATCTGCAAGCCTTTCGGCCAGGGTTTTCAAGCGCAAAGACAATCTGCACCTTGTCTCGCTTCAACGGTATGGTAAGTTATATCGTAAATGAGCTTACGCAAGTTACACCAGAGTACATAAACGTTAACCACGCAAGAAAAACTGTCGGGCTTAAAATTAGAAAGAAAGATCCAGTCAGCACAAAAGATCAAGTCTTGGCTTGGGTAAAGCAGAATGAAATGCCGCACTACAAATGGCCTGATAAGACTTTAAAGTCAGGAAAAAGAAAAGGTCTTGTAATACCTCACGAAAGCTGTTATGATATAGCAGATGCATTTGTTATTGGTAAGTCTTGTGTGATAAATGGAAGAAGAACTTCTACTGAGAAAAAGAGTTAAATTAGTTCAAAGAGCTTTCGGCACTTCATTAGTTGATAGAGACGGTGTTAACGTCTCTGTGGGCTGCGTAAGCAAGACGTGTTCTTCTTACGGCAGAGAGTCCAAGAAAAAGCTTGTGCTAAGAATAGACAACGAATTCTATCACTGCTGGACTTGTGGCATGAGAGGCAGGGGTCTTGCTAAGTTTTTCTACAAGCATAAGCCCAATTTCGCAGCTTCTGCGAGAGAGCTGTTTTCAAAAAGGGTGTCTGAGGTAGAAGAAGAAGCTGCACCAGCTGTAGAGCTGCCAGAAGGCTTTACTCTTTTAGCAGACCTTCCCAATAATGCCGATCCGGACCTGAAAGCTTGCCGAAACTATTTGCTCCGCCGTGGACTGCGACCAAGAGACTTGTGGTACTTCAAGTTTGGAGGCACAAAAAAAGGTCGGTTCCGTCGCCGGGTTATCATTCCGTCTTTTGACTCCGAGGGACACTTGAATTATTTTACCGCCAGAGCCATCGATGAAGATGCTGGACGAAAGTACATGAACCCAAAAACTAAGCGGTCTGAAGTGATCTTTAATGAGCTGAACATTGATTGGAGCTCGCCACTTACTATAGTTGAAGGGCCTTTCGACCTTGTCAAGGCCAACCAGAATGCGACATGTTTGTTGGGCAGCTCTTTAGGTCAAAGGCATGTACTATTCCAGCAGATCGCTAAAAATAAGACAGAGGTGATTCTTGCGTTAGATCATGATGCGCAGAAAAAAACACACCGCATCGCTAGCGATTTATCGAAATTTGGTATAGATGTCAAGATATTAAAATTTAGAGAATACGAAGATGTAGGTGAAATGCCGGTTGGGTATTTTGATAGTATAATAAACAATGCCGAGGAGTGGAATGACATGCAACGCCTAATGTCGCTAATCAATAACATCAAGTCGGGGTCTTTAGTATGAGTTTTCGGTGCGCGCACTTTGCAGACATTCACTTTCGTGGCTTGACTAGACACGAAGAATACAGGGAGGTTTTTACCGAGTCCTTCCAAAAATTGCGTAGTTTAAAGCCAGACGTGATTTTTCTTGGCGGAGATATTGTCCACTCGAAGACTCAGGGGATTAGTCCTGAACTCATAGAGATATTACGGTGGTGGTTTACTTCCTTATCTGAAATAGCACCGGTGCATGTTATTCTTGGGAACCACGACGGTCTAATGCTAAACGAGGACCGTCTTGATGCAATCACGCCGATTGTTAAAACGCTGAACAACCCTCGGATCCAGCTTATGAAGGGCTCTGGGGTATACCCCACCGGCATACCAGGGTTTAATTGGTGCGTATTTTGCTGTTTCGATCCAAGAGGCTGGGATAGCGTCAAGCCAGTTCCGGGTGATATAAACATAGCTGCTTTCCACGGTGCTGTGAACGGCTCGTTGACAGACCAAGACTGGGAGATAAATGGTGACAGTATCAAAGTCGACTTTTTTAAGAACTTTGAATTTGGCTTTCTTGGTGACATTCACAAGAGACAATTTCTAACTCCTACAGTAGCCTATCCCGGGTCGCCGATTCAACAAAATTATGGCGAAGATATAGAGAAAGGATTTTTGTTCTGGGAAATCGAAGATGCTGAAGATTTTAAAGTAGAGTTTGTGGAGCTAAGTAATTCTAGAGCCTTCCGGACCATTAGCTGGACTGGAGATGTCAGCTCGACAATCGAAACAATCCCAAGCTCGTATTCTGGTTCTCGTTTTCGCGTAGCTCATTCTGGCATGACTCAAATGGATTTCCGCCAGCTTCAAACTTCTCTAAAAGAAAAATTTAAAGCCTGTGAAGTTGTATCAAAGAATGAGTCATCAAACTTTGTCGGAGGTGAACAAGAGATCAGCACTTCGATTGGAAAGATAAGCCGCAACGATCTGCGAAGCTTCACCCAGCAAGACAAATTGATGAGTGATTATGTGTCTTCACTCGAGCTCAGTGAAGACAATCGATCTTCATTACGAGATTTGCACAAAGACATCTTTAAGAAATGTGTCCAACAAGTGACAAATAAGTCTCACCAATGGCGCCTGAAAAAGATATCTTTTGACAACACATTCGGTTACGGCGAAAACAACATCATCGATTTTGACACTCTCAGCGGAATTACTGGCATATTTGGCAAAAATCGTTCAGGCAAGTCTTCGATACCTGGGACATTAGTGTATTCATTATTTAACTCCACCGACAGGGGTACGATGAAAAACATCCATGTTATGAACAGCAGGAAGAATTTTTGCAGAGCAACTACAGAATTTTCCGTGGCAGGTGAGTTGTACCGTGCCGATAGACAGACGATTAAGAAAGTTAGCAGGAGCGGAAATGTTTCTGCGCCAACGAATCTTAACCTGCTGCGAATTGACAGTAGCGGAGAAGTACTAAAAGATGATACTGGGGAGCAGAGAAGAGAAACTGAGAAGGTCTTGAGAGAATTAGTCGGCACTGTTGACGATTTTATGATGACCTCCTTCGCATCCCAAGGGGAAATGAACGCATTCATTAGAGAGGGCTCGACCAAGAGAAAAGCAATATTGACCAGGTTCTTAGACCTGCAGATCTTTGACGATATGCTTAAAGTAGCAAAAAATGAAATGACAGAGCTTCGGGGTGAAATGAAAACAGCGCCCGATAGGAACTGGGATGACTTGATAGAAGAACAAACTGACATGCTGGATGGGTTTAATTCAGAGAAACAAGAGATCGAAGATGAGCTGCTAGAAAAGAAAGAGCGCCGAGATGACTTAAAAATTCAACTAGCAGCGTTACCCACCTCTGAAAAATACACTGTTTCGCAGATCGAGGATCAGGCGTCTAAGCTATCTGGTCTTGAGAACAAAAAGCTTTCCTTAAGAAGTGAAATAGTTCAACTTTCTAATAACATGGACTCTTTAACTAGAAAGTTGACCAAGATAGAAATGATTAAAGATCAGTTTCCTATCGTGGAGCTAAAGTCGCAATTAGAGGCTCATCGTGATCTAAAAAGCCAGTATGAGCTGCTAGACTCAAGGTTACAGCTAGAATTACAACGCTTAGAAAGCAAGAAAAAGCTCAGTAAAAAGCTCAAGCCATGCTCATGCGCTAAAGTTCATCGACCAACTTGTAAGTATCTTAAAGACTCAAATAAGAGTGAGGCAGAGGTTAATGATCAAAAACAGGTTGTTTCTGCGGTTAGAAAAGAGATAAGGGCTCTTAAGGCTAATCTTGGTAGTATTGTAATTCAAGCCCTCAATGAGAAGATCGAGAAGTATGAGACAATACTGGAGCAAGAACAAGAGTCAAAGCTAAGTTATTCTGAAATGAAACTTGAGCTTCGAGAATTAGAGTCGACCCATCAAGAGGTAAAGACTTCTTTATCTGCGGGAAAAGACCTATTAAGAGAAATGAGGCTTAGATCAATCGACGAAGAGAAAGATGCTGAAACGATTAAGATGAGAAATGACCTCAAGCAAGTTGAAAAAAGAATATCAGAGCTAGATGCAGAGCGGCTGTACTTGGCAGAGCAGATAAGCATAGCTCGTCAACGAGTTGGAGATTTGAAAGAAGAAAGCAAGAGGTTTGGGGCAATAAAGCAAAGGTGGGAAACTTACAGCACGTTTATATCAGCTGTTGATAAAAAAGGCATACCTTTGACAATTCTATCTTTGCAGCTTCCGCAGATTAATTCAGAATTAAGAAAGATACTTCAGGGCGTGGTTAACTTTGATGTGATATTGGCGACTGAAAAAGACTCTAATCACATGGATATCTACATAGATTACGGCGATTCCAGAAGAATTATTGAATGCGGGTCTGGGATGGAAAAGATGATCTCGTCTCTAGCTTTACGGGTGGCTCTTATTAACATCTGTAATGCGCCGAGGAGCGATGTCCTGATAATAGATGAGGGCTTTGGGGCTCTTGATGATAAGAATATCGAAGCCTGCAGTCGTTTGCTGATAAGCTTGAAAAAATACTTTTCTAACATTTTGATAATATCTCATGTCGACGCAGTAAAGGATGTTGTGGACAATGTACTTGATATAAGAAAGAACGGCAAGGACGCGCATGTCAGATCAGCATAGTAAATTTGTCCCTTTGGACTGTCCTATTTGTGGTCTAATGTTTCGTGATCTTACTGATTCGTTACAATACTTAGAGAGTAAGTGCTGTGTCGAATGCTGGGTCGGCTTCGTCGAGCCCTTACAGAAACTGAAAAAAGATGATGAGTATTTTCCTAAGAGGCAAGAAATAAACGCCTGGAAGAAAAAGATTAAGAAACATAATTAGCTTGAGGAGTTATAGAAATGTTGAACACGCAAGAAATCCGGGCATTAGCTGGTGCCTTAAATTACAATTGGGGCTCTGGGAGTGACCAGTATAAGCTGACGCACCACCTCGCTGGTGACAAGCTGGACTTACAAGCTACGTCGATCGTGCACTTTGCAGAAGAGCGCAGTCTACAGGTCCAAGTGGCTCAGCAAAGAGAAATATCAAATGATATTTTTGCAGACTCTATTAAGCGGATCAAAGAGCACTTTAAAGAATCAGCAGGTCGAGCCCTAAAAGTTGAAGAGCTTAGTAGAGACGACGATGTCGAATTAATCTCTGCAACATCTAATTCACCTCGAAAAATTGCATGCTTTCGCGTGATGTTAAGACTTAAAGTCAGCTAGTGGTGAGATGGCTCCAAGGAACAAGCAGAGACAGGTCGCTGAAATTGTAAAGTGTGGTAAGGACCCCGCCTACTTTATCAATCGTTATGTTCAGATCCAGCACCCAATTAAGGGAAGGATACCGTTCCACACTTTTCCTTTTCAGGATGACTGCCTCACAGACTTCAACGATCATAGGTTTAACATCGTCGTGAAGTCTAGACAGCTTGGGCTGTCGACCCTGACAGCAGCTTACGCTGTCTGGTTAGCTCTCTTTAGAAAAGACAAAACGATTCTTGTAATTGCAACCAAGCTGGCGGTTGCACAAAACTTCATCAAAAAAGTCAAGATAGCTTTAGCTTCTGTTCCCAAATGGATGTGGATAACTGAAGTCACAGCCAGAAACACACAGGCTGTAGAATTCTCAAACGGCTCTATGATAAAAGCTGTTCCGACCTCAGACGACGCTGGTAGATCGGAAGCGCTGAGTTTATTGATCGTTGACGAGGCCGCGTTTATCAGGAATTTCGATGAGCTGTGGAAAGGGCTCTATCCCACGCTATCAACGGGTGGACGCGCAATAATCGTCAGTACTCCGAACGGCACAGGTGGCCAATACTATGAATTATACCATAAAGCCGCGGCCAAAGAAAATGAATTTAACGCAATTAAATTACCTTGGGATGTTCACCCCGAAAGGGACGACGAGTGGTTTGACAAAGAAGCAAGGAACCTCAATAAACAGCAGATAGCTCAAGAATTGCTTTGCGATTTCCAGGCTTCTGGTGATACATTTCTGTCAACAGAAGATTTAGAGAAATTAAGGATGCGGATAAGGGCTCCCATAGAAAAATGGGGACCTGAAAATGCGGTGTGGGTTTGGAAGTATGCCAACCCCGACCATAGCTACATAATATCTGCAGATGTTGCAAGAGGCGATGGTGCTGATTATTCCGCCTTTCATGTGATCGACACTAACGAATCTGAGGTTGTTGCAGAGTTCAAGGGGAAGATACCGCCCGATCAATTGGCGGAAGTGATGGTAGAAGCCGGCCGTAGGTACTCTGATGCAACACTATGTCCTGAGAGCAATACATACGGATATGCTGTCTTAATGAAGCTAAAAGAATTAGGCGCTAGAAACATTTACTTCAAAAAAGAAAAAGACAAGTTTAACGCTCTGTACGGCAATGGATCAATCGGCAAAGCTGGGTTTTCTACCCAATCCGGGACTAGAGCTCAGATCTTAACAAAGCTGGAAGAAGTCATCAGGAACGATAAGGTTGCTGTGTATTCGTCTAGACTCGTTGATGAATTAAAGACCTTTGTGTGGACAAACGGTAAGGCGCAAGCTCAGCGTGGGACGAATGATGACCTTGTAATATCGCTAGCAATCGGTTCTTGGTTGTACGACTCTGATAAAAAAGTGGTTTCTAAGAAGGTAGATCTGAACGCCGCGATGCTGGCTGGGTTTGCTATGAATAAAAAAGAAGATGACGAAACCAGAAGATTAAACGATTTAACTCGCAAGACGTTGCAGCACACTGCGATGGGCCGCGCGTTATTGATGGACCCAACACACCCAGCATTATCAGGGTCTGTTGATTTTAAGTGGCTCATATAGCTTTTATTATATGAATGAGGTTTTTTGATGGCAGACAAGGGAAATATATTTCAGCGACTAACCAGTCTTTTTAGGAGCGGTCCTGTCGTAAAAAGAAAAGTAAGGGCACAGACGCCGGGGATGTCTTCCTCAGCTCAGCAGCTTTTTAAACGCGCCCACAATGATGTCTACAACAACACGTTGTCTGCTTACGGTTCATTTGACAGGATGTCAAGATACTCTGATTTTTCGGAGATGGAAGCTACGCCAGAGATTGCATCAGCCCTCGATATCTACGCTGAAGAGACCGTGAGCCCTGATGAACATGGCCGCGTTCTTCACATTTTTTGTGAGGACGAGGTCAAAAAAGAATTACTTGAGACCCTCTTCTACGATACTCTAAACCTTGAATTCAACTTGGTTATGTGGGTTCGTAATCTTTGTAAATACGGCGATTTCTTTTTATTCAACGATATTGATCCGCAATATGGCGTTACGAATGCTTATCCCATCCCAATATCAGAGATGGAGCGAGAAGAAGGATTTGACCCCGAAAACCCAGGCGCAGTCCGGTTCAGGTGGCTAACACAAGGAAACTCAGTATTAGAAAATTGGCAGATAGGGCATTTCCGCCTGCTAGGGAATGACGCATTTCTACCTTACGGCTCATCTGTGCTTGAGTCGGCAAGAAGAATTTGGAGGCAATTAATTCTTATTGAGGACGCGATGCTGGTATATCGTGTGATTAGAGCACCGGAACGAAGAGTCTTTTACATAGACGTTGGTAACGTTCCGCCTGAAGATGTAACGAATTACTTGGAACAAGCGACTAGCACCTTGAAAAGATCACAGGTCGTAGACAAGACCACTGGTAAGGTAGACCTTCGGTATAACCCACTAAGCGTTGATGAGGATTACTTCATTCCGGTTCGTGGTGGAGATTCCGGTACAAGAATCGATACCCTTGCTGGCGGCCAGAACACAGCAGCCATAGAAGATGTAGAGTATATCCAGAAGAAGCTATTTGCCGCGCTGAAAATACCAAGAGCTTACCTTGGTTATGATGAAGAGATCGGTGCGAAAGCAACGCTGGCTCAGGAAGACATCCGCTTTAGCAGAACCATTCAGCGTATACAAAAGACTGTCATTGCTGAATTAAATAAAATCGCCATGATCCATCTTTTTGTTCATGGGTATGATGGGGAAGATTTAATCGATTTTGACCTTAAGCTATCTAACCCTTCATCTGTTGCGCAAATGCAAAAACTCGAATTGATTTCGCAAAGATTTGATATCGCTGGAAAAGTTCCTGAAGGTATGCTTGATCGAAGATGGGTGCAGAAGAACGTTCTTGGACTTACAGATAAAATAATCAATGAAGTACTAGAAGGTAAGAAATCTGATAAGATTGAAGACGCTGAAGTAGAAGCTGCCGGCTCTGAAGAAGGCGGCGGAGAAGGCGGCGGCGGTGGCGGTGATGAAGGCGGAGGTGGTCTGTTTTCAGCTGACGTTCCCGAAGGTGACCAGCTTTTAACCGCTGTTCCGGGAGACAAGGTTGAGCTGAAGGATAAGAAAGACGACGAAGAGGATGATATTGACATATCATCATTATCGATAGATGATCCGGATGCCCCTTTAAAAGCACAACAGGTCGTAAATAAGTACAAACCTAAGAAGCAAGCCCGGGGCCCACTCACAACCCACATGCCAGACTTTAAGACTATGGTCACCCATGGTCGTTCGCAAGACTCTCTTAGAAAACCGTTCGGAGATGATCATTTACGCCGAGCTTTTGAGGGTACGGAATATCCTGAAGAAGATACATATAGTAAGATGACCGGTCGTGTTAGACCAGTCATTACTCCAGAGATGAGGGGAACGTTTGCCTCACTGGCATCTATCCTAAGTCCTGAAGGCGGAGTGCTTCTATCTGAAGCATTGAAAAATGAGGGAGAAGAAATCGAACTCGAAGAATACGATGCCGGAGACATTGATGAAAGTTAAACATAACAAGAAAAGAAACGTCGGGCTTGTTTTTGCCCAGTTGTCAGAATACGTCTCTTCAGCTTTGGTTGAAGGGAAAAATGAAAAAGCGACAAGCGCGCTAGAAATAATGAATAGACATTTTTCTAAGGACACTGAAATTTACAAAGAGTTCAGGTTGTTCCGAGCGCTAATGGTGACTGAGGTACCAACATCAGCACTAGCGGCGAGCATAATGTCTGAAGCTAAAGAAGCTAGCAGAAAACTGGATAGCAAGCGTTTGACTCAAGAAAAGTCAGCTTTAATCAAATCGATAAACTACACTCTTAAAGAAGATTTTTATTCTCGTCGAGTTCCTGATTACAAAATGTATGCAACGGTCCAATCGCTACTTGACACTTGGCGATCTGATGATAGAGATCCTGCCATGATAATCAAATTTGAGAAGAAGCTGCACGAGCATTTGATGCTTGAGAAACAGACACCACAGATAGAGTCTTTTCATACACCTGATGTAGATCGTCTCGTATTAAAGATCATGAAAGAAAAAGTTCAAGAAAAATATGGGGGCGTTTTAACCACTGAGCAATCTGACCTTTTGAGGGACTATGTTCTTTTTGCCGACAAGTCACCAGAGAAATTATCCACTAAACTCGAAGGTATCAAAGAGTCCACAAGGAAGGCTCTGGCGCTGTATGCTGACGATTGTGATAGCAGTTTGGTGTCGAAAAATATTCAAGAGGTAGCGACAAAAGTGGATAGTCTTCGAACTAGCTCGCCAGACGACCCGCTGATCTCCCAATACTTAACTGTCATGAAATTGACTAATGAAATAGGAGCACAGTAAAATGGCTGACCTCAAACTTTTAACAGAGTGGACTCCCTTCGAATACGACCCAGAATTGATAAAAGAGCAAAGAGCTCAAAACAACGGGAAGTTAGTGATGAAAGGTGTCTTGCAGAAATCTGACACCCTCAACCAAAACGGCAGAGTTTATCCTCGAGCAATTTTGGAAAGAGAAATCAGAAACTATCAGAAATTTATTGCTGAGAACAGAGCTCTCGGCGAATGCGACCATCCAGAAAGCTCTGTCGTAGAATTAAAGAACGCTTCTCACATCGTTAGGGAAGCCTATATGGAAGGAGACGTTTGTTACGGAACTGTGGAATTATTGGATACTCCATCCGGAAAAATTCTCCAGAGCCTTGTCGAGTCCGGAGTGACCCTCGGTATTTCATCTAGAGGGGTTGGCTCGACAAAGCGAGAGGGTGACTATGACATCGTTCAAGACGATTTCCAGCTTATCTGTTGGGATTTTGTTTCAGAGCCGTCAACCCCGGGAGCATTTATGATGCGAGAGGGAAGAGTCATTCGAGAAGGTGAATTGGATAACGTTTTTAACAAGTCTGATAGAATAAATCGTATCTTCAACGAAATTCTTGACTGGGAGGATTCAGAATGAGTCAATCATGGGGAAAGCCGGGCTTTAGCTCTGTAGGTGAATATCAAAGAAGTGGTATTCCTTTTGTTACTTCATCGCACGGTGCCGAAGCCACTTCGACAGCTGTGGTGCAGATTAGTTTTCCGCGAGTAACTCGCTGGTTTCAGATTGCCACAAGTGGATCCTCTGATGATAACGCTCATTTACGCATCGGCTTCACTGCGAACGGTGTTAAGGGGATGGGGGTAATTACCGGATCGATTCCGACAGGCGAGATGTTTAGACGAGATGACAACCCTAACAACCCAGCTCAACCGAAGTATGTTGATGTGAACCCTGCTCCTGAGGCGTGGCAGCAATCTCAATACAGGGGCGCTAGCGCCATTACTTCTCACGGAATGAAAAACTATTTTACGGTTCCTGCCTCAACTGCGACTGATGCGCTGGGGTCTTCCTCACATCGGTTTGAGTTAGCTTGTACCGACCTATTTTTAATGGCAGAAAACGGATCTACTGGCTTTACGATCATCGCTGGATTAACCAATATCCCAAGAGAGTCGATGGCCTTAACAGGTTCGAACGGTTTCTTTGGAGTTGGATAATGGCTAAAGTAAGTAGAGGGATGTTGAAGTCCCTGGTTAAAGAGTGCTTGTTTGAAATTTTACTTGAGGCTTCGGATGAAACGGCATCTCCGCTTACTGAGTCCAGAAGTAATCTAAAGAAAAGCAAAAAACGCGCGCCTCGGCCTGCGCTAGATTCGATTTCATACGCGCCGCAAAAAAGCGCACCCGCCATAGACACTTCTGGGATCACATCCGACCCTGTTATGAGCGCGATTTTTGAGGACACTGCTCGAACAACTCTTCGAGAGCAAAACAGTGCTGAGAGGGGAAAGATGCCTGCAGGCCGCGGGGATGTCGCAACTAGAATGGCTGGAGACAGTGATCCAACCGAACTATTTGGTGAATCTGCGCAGAATTGGGCTGCGCTAGCATTTGCCGAGAACATGAAAAGTTAGAGAAAAAAACTCTGACTACTGCATACTTACAAAAGAGCTTTGGAGGATTAACATGGCTAAGCAGATTAAATTAACACCCGCTCTTTTAAAAAAGCTGGTGATGGAAGAAAAAAGAAAGATTCAAGAGTCTCTTGAACAAGGTGAAGAAGAAGTAGAGAAAGTTGATGCCGATGAAACAGACGCCGATGAGTACGCTGACTCCATCGAAAAGGATCTTGACTTTATTAAGGTTCTTAAGATTCAAGAGCGTATCCTGAATCGAAAGATGAAGAAGGTGCAAGAGGCAAAAAGTCGTCTTAAGTCACGCCTTCAAAAAAAGCTTTAAATTCACTCACACTCTAGAAGGAGATAATCATGCCCACCCACAACCAACAGATGGTCGAACCCGTCGCGACGGTTAGAGACATGGGTCGTTCTGATACGGCTACAACTCAAGCTTCGTTTCCCGCGTCGCCAATTTTTACTGGCGATATCACGGATGACGAAAGAAGAGAACAGTTCCAGACCTTGGTCTTGGACGGACAAGTTAACGATGAAGGGCACACTTTCGGTACCTTCAATAGAGACTACGCTGAAGCCCCTAACATGGAAGACGTAGAGACTGGCGGTGGCGGATTACCCGGCACTCCATATCTGCCCAACCCTGTTTCTCCCGGCCCAGGTAGCATTAACCCCGCTGATATTGCTGATCCCCCTGATGGCTTAGGTGCCAACCCGAATGAAGGGTTTGGAACCGGCGTAGGTTCTCAGCTAAGTCCATCCGATTCCTCTGCTGCGCAGTCTGCAGGTACGCTTGGAGACTATACGCTTGGTAAGGCTTGGGGCACAGGTAGTTAATGCCCGGTCCATCTGACCCAATAAGTATAGGTCAGCGTGTTGGTGCTTCGGCCTATACAGACCCACGGTCAGACTTAGGATATGGAAGAAGCGAAGACAAGTTTCATAAGCCTCGCTCAAAAGGCGGGGCTTTTCCATATCCTGAAAACGATGATTATGCAGATGTTGAACCAGAAATAGAAGATGAGGAGCTCCTGAGAAAGCTAGTGAATAAAATGATGAACCCAGGAAAAAGTCACGACTCCTTAATCGGCCGTTCCGCTGACAGAGATTCGAAAGCAAACGGTAACAAGCCGATTGGTCCCCCACTCGGCGAAGCCGGCGTTGGAATGGTTCCTTATCCGGACATGTATAAGAAAAGAATACAGGTTGGTGGTGGTGTCACTTCTCCAACCGCAATTCGACCTGGCGGCTATCAGAGAACAGGCTCGAAAAAGGGCTGGTCGCAAGCACCGGTCTCTGCAGAAGATGAAGCAAATGTTGAATTTTCTGACATAGAGTCTGGAGAAGATCCTAATTTAGTTAAGTTAAGAAAGGTAATTTCTGGCATCATCAATCAACAAAATATGGCAGACTGAAATAATCACAAGAATTCTACGATATTTGGTGCATACTTATGAAGTGTGTATTAAGAGGACAAAAATATGTCAACGAATCTTTATTTAGAAGCGATCGAAGAAGCTCAACAGCTCAAGAAGATTGCTGAGCAAAACGCAAAAAACAAGATTATCGAAGCACTTACTCCGCGAATCCAGGCGATGGTGGAGGCCCAATTACTTTCAGAGGAATCACATGATGATATGGAAGTAATCACTGTGCAAGAAGTACCAGATGATCAAGATGCTGATGGAGCTCCAGACGAGCTGGTCGAGCCGCCTGGTTCTGAAGCTCCACAAAAAGCATCTGTTGTTATCAATTCGCAAGGCGATGTCAACCTGACAGTTGCCGAACAAACGACTTCCTTGAGGGATCAAGGAGAAAATAATTCTAAGTCTTCCAGCGCTAATAAGCTCGCAGAGAGAAACAGCAGGCTTCGACGGAAGGTAAGAAGAATGGACACGTTGTTGTCGGAAGTTAATTTTGACCAATTAACCCCAACGCAGCGTGCTGTAATTAAAAAGTCATATCAAAAACTTTTAGGCGAAGCCATCAATTTACGATCAGAGGCAATAGTTATCTCTGGTGGTGCAGAAAAGGGTCTTCGCTTATCTATTTTCGAAACATTAAAGGAGATGAACCAAATGACTAACCGACGCAGCCGAGCCATTTTCAACCGACTTTTTGAAGCTGGCTATGGCAATCTTGATGAAATGGAACTAGTTCTCAGTGATGAGGACCTTGAAGCACTTGGCGTGGAAGACGCTGAGGAAGCCGACGTAGACGCACTCGACATTGAAGTTGCAATGGAAGAGGAAGAAGGCGGAGACGAAGGTGGAGATGAGGACGAGGGCGAAGATGAAGAAGAGGGTGAAGACGAAGAAGTCGCACTTGACCTTGAAGAAGTCTTCGAAATCGACCCAGCAATGCTTAAAACTGAACTTCGAAAGCTCCGCAAAATGCGTGAAGCGACAGAAGGTAGCCCCCTTGCTGCTGACAAAGCAGATAACTTTGGTGGCGGTGATATTGAAGACGAAGCCTTCATCGATGTTGATGAAGATGTTTTGTTAAACGCTCTTGCTGATGAGCTTGGGTCTAGCGACGGTGGCGAACCCGAGGCCACTGTTGACGAGTCACGTCGTAGACGTGCAGCTCGACGTCGTAGAATGGCAGAAGCCCGTCGACGCAGAGACGGCTCCGGCAGAGCAGATGCGAAAACTGCAGCTGAAAACCAGCAACTTAAGCAGCAACTCGCAGAAATGAATCTTTTTAACGCTAAATTGCTTTATGTGAATAAACTGATGCAAAATCGTAATGTAAATTCTAAGCAGCAGCGTGCCATAGTCGAGGCTCTTGATAATGCCAAGACAATTCGTGAGGCTAAGCTCGTGTTCGAGTCATTGTCTCGCTCGGTAAAGAAGTCTTCCCTTAAGGAAGGCAGCGCAAGAAGAGTTCTTGGATCTTCTAGCAAGCCAACTCGTAGCTCTGGTAGCTCACTTACTGAGTCGGCACAGACAGATCGCTGGGCAACTCTTGCTGGTATTAAAAAGTAAGACGCCAATTATTAATTTCTAAAGGAGAAATAAAAATGTCTAAAAAGTTCACACTTGACCAACTGACTGAAGGTATTCGTCAGCGTCATTTAGGCGAGAACAACGCTCGCCTGACAAACAAGTGGTCCAGAACTGGTCTCCTCCGTGGTCTCGACGGCGTCCATCGTGAAAACATGGCACAGTTGCTCGAGAACCAAGCAGGACAAGTTCTGCGTGAGGTCAACACCCTTGGTGGTGGTGGGCTCAACCCCGCAGCTAGCTCCGGAGACATCCGCGGCTTTACTAACATCGCATTCCCAATCGTTCGTCGTGTATTCGGTGGATTGGTTGCTAACGAGTTAGTTTCTATTCAACCTATGAGCCTTCCTTCTGGACTGCTCTTCTATCTTGACTACACCTACGGCACTAACGTCGGTGGTGAAGACGATGGCATCGGTGATAGCTCTCAAGCTTCATACGCTGCTGGTCAGTCAATTTACAATAACCCTGCTGGTAAGGGTGTTCGCTCCGGTTCTCTCGGCGCTGGCGGTCAATATGACCTTGCTGGTTCTGGTTACTCTCGCGTTCACACCGGTTCAACCCACGCGGGTCTGAACATTACAACTGGTAAAGACGTTTTCGTTCTTGGTTCTAGCTCAACCCAATCTCGTTCTACAACGATTTCTGGTGGTGCTTCTTCCAAGGGTGCTGACGGTCGTTTCCTCCAGTTCGATCCACAGATCACCAGTTTGATTGACGATGAGAGCGGTAAGTTCTTCTTCGTTACCATCCCTCTCGGCGCTAGCGCAATGAGCAACCTCGATATGACTGCTGTCAAAGAGATTGGTCTTTTCGCTGCGACAGAAGGTGGCATCGCTGCTGGTACTGCAGTCAACAAGATCCCTGCCTCTATTCAGGGCGGCGCCGGTGTCTATAACATCCGTCGCTTAAACCAGCTTGTTACATCAGCTTCCGTTGGTGGAGCTCTCACACCTGCCCCTATGGCGACTCAGTCGACATCTGGCGCTGCGCTGTTGATGGTTCTTTCCGGTACTGCTATTGCTAACTCTGCCGCTGGTCTTAACGATTACAGGGTTTCTGGTCCTAAGGCTGCAAGTCTTAACTCGACCGCTAATGAAGCTGATACACTCGTTGTACCTGTCTTCGAGTCTTCTTTCGGTGCAACTCCGACTCCAACGATTCCTGAAATCGATATCAAGATTGAAGCTATCTCGGTCGTTGCTAGCACACGTAAGTTAAGAGCTCGCTGGTCTCCAGAACTTGCTCAGGACCTGAACGCTTACCACAGCCTTGACGCTGAGGTCGAGCTCACTCAGATCCTCTCCGAGCAGATCGCTCTGGAAATCGATCGTGAGATTCTTAATGACTTGCTTATGCAAGCCAAGACTGTTCGTTACTGGAGCCGTTTGCCCGGTAAGTTTGTTAACAAGAAGAGCGGTGCTGAGCAATCACGCACAAGCACACTGACTCCGGGTCCTGCCTTTACTGGTACGGTACGCGAGTGGTATGAGACTCTCGTTGAAACTGTCATTGACTGTGCAAATGAGATTCATCGCCTGACACTCCGTGGCTCTGCGAACTTCATGGTGGTTTCACCTGATGTCGCCACCATCCTTGAAGCATCCGTGCTTTACAAGCCCTCCTACAGCATTGATGGAGATGGCCAAGTTGGTGGTCCTATGGGTCTCGGTGCCGAGAAAGTTGGTACTCTGAGCAACCGTTTCACGGTTTACAAAGATCCTTACTTCCCACGCAACAAGATTCTTGTTGGGTTCAAGGGCGGTAGCTATCTTGAGACCGGATACGTATATGCTCCTTACGTGCCACTGATCGTTACTCCTACTATCTTCGCGCCTGAGGACTTCACCCCAAGAAAGGGTGTCATGACTCGCTACGGCAAGAAGATGGTACGTTCCGACTTCTACGGTGTCGTTAACTGCATGGACATGGACGTCATCTAAAATAAAAGGTGCTGAGCATCTTAAGGTGACCCTTCGGGGTCACCTTTTTTTTGCCTTAATGCAAGAGTCGCTATATTTATGCTTAGCACGGTGCAAGCATAATGACTGACCCCACCGGTCGCATCGACGTCTGTGGACTACCATTCCAACTTAAAGGAGAAAAATTATGCCTTCAATTAAAGTAACCCCCGCGAAGGGTTTGTTCCAAAGAGGCGGAACAGATACCATCCCAAACGGTACTCTTTCCGGACATAAAAGAGCTGTAATAGCCAAGACAGCTGATTACACATTGACTCAAGCCGATTGCGGTAGCGTATTGTCTTTTAGCGGCGGCGCTCACACGCTGACACTTCCTGCGCTCGCAACGTCTAAAGGGTTTCACGTCACGATGTTTGTTGCTTCTGCTAATAACATGATCGTCACCGGCCCAGCCAATAAATTGACCATGGTCAGTGTTAACTCATCTGCTACAGAGCGTGATCACGCATTTACGACGGCCACTCTCAGCGCCGGCGCTATCGGTGATAGATTCGATATCTACTGCCAAGGTGACTTTTGGGTCATCACTGCCTTCGCAGACGCCGCGGTAGTCGCATCCTGATATTTAAGCTTTCGGGTTTACAATTTAAATGCCACCCTCCAGGGTGGCATTTTTTTTACCTTTTATTTGAAGCTTTTATTTTTATACTCCATTGGAGGAAGTGATGGCCACAGAATCAACAACTAAGAAACCTACAACAACCAGAAAAGCTCCGGCTAAGAAAAAAGCACCTGCGAAAGCAGCACCAGCAAAGAAAGCACCGGCTCCAGCTAAGGACACCACAAGTGAACAAATCGCTGCTTTACAAAAAGAAGTTGCTGCCCTAAGAGAGGAAGTTGCCAATTTTAAGACAGGCGGATCAGACACAGCGCGCTTAGCAGCGATTGAAGAAAAATTAAAAGGGCTTGGAACGGCTTTAAGGAAATCAGTCTTAAGAAGAGCTGACGTTGACAAAACCCACACTCTGCGCGGTTTTCTAGACAACCTCGGTCTTTAGAAGTTCTTTTTGATGTAGCAAAACGTCTCCCGACACAATAGTTAGTGTAGGGTGATATATGTCTACATTCGCATTTACCAAAAATCCGACTCCGTTTGGTTTTTTCGATACTGATACAGACTTTCAGCTTGAAGCTGATGGTCTGGTTTCTTTTGTGAAGAGAAAGCTCGGTGATGACATTTTGTCTGTCGAGCTAACGAAGAAGCAGATTTGGTCATGTTTTGAAGAAAGCTTTCTCGAGTACGGCAGAATCATAAATGAAGCCGACGCAAAGTCGCAATTGTCAAATCTGCTCGGTCTCTCGACCGGGAGTAACGCTACAGGATTGTTTCCCAAGCAGAACCTTGAGTATCTGCTCCGTATGGCCGAGCCTTATGCGATGGAAGCCGGCATCGGTGGGTCTTACAATCAAGCATCCGGTTCAATACAGCTTAGAAGAAAAGTCCAAGATTATGACATCTACAATGAGTTAAAGGATTCTTCTGGGAATAAGCTGATCGCTAGCAGCTCTCAAAAGCCAGCTCGTGTGCGAGAAGTCTTTCACTTTTCACCTCAAGCTGCGTTTCGGTTCTTTGATACGACATCGGCCGTTAATTATCTTAATAACGAATTCAGCTTTGAGTCGTTCACGCCTGAAACGGTCTTCTATGTGCTGCCGGTTTTCGAAGATGTTTTGAGAGCAGGGCAAATGGACATATCCAACAGGGTCCGCCGATCAAACTATTCTTACAGAATCATCGGAAGTAAGCTTAGAATTTACCCAATGCCGACTCAAGCATCTGGGAGCTTGCCTAAGCTCTGGATCAGGGTTTCGTTTCCTCCAGACCCGCATAACCCAGACATCGAAGATGACTCTATTTACGGAGCCTCAAACCTATCGAACGTCCCATTCGGTCGATTGACATACAAAAACGCAAATGCAGTCGGCAGGCAGTGGGTTCGACAATACGCACTAGCTTTATGCAAAGAACTCCTTGGTCAGGTACGTTCTAAATTTTCAACGGTACCTATTCCATCCGGTGATCTGACACTTAATGGTGCTGATCTAATAGGTCAAGGTCGAGAAGACCAAGGAAGGCTTAGGGACCAACTAGTGGAGCTCTTGGACAGTTTAACTTACAGCAAATTACTCGAAGGTCAAGCAACAGATGCAGAAAACATTATGAGAGCTCTCAAGATGATCCCGATGCCCTTGGGCGGCGCGATTAAAATGGCTTAAAGGGTTGAGTAGTGGCTAGATTATTCATTACCCCCCGAGAAGTAGACCTTATCTCTGATATTACAAAAGAGATAATCAAGGATGTAGTAGGTCAAAAGATTTATTACTACAGAGTGCGAACAGAGGTTACTGAGATTCATGATGTGTATGAAGAGGCGATAAACAAGATTTTCGATCATCCCATAGAGTTAGAGTCTCAAGTCGTGTGGATGCCTAATGAGACACGTACCAACCGTTTCGGGTCAGAAGAGTATTCTTCCATAGAAGTTTTTGTGCACTATAGAGATTTAATAGACAAAGATATCGCTGTGACCGAAGGCGACTATTTTAGTTATGGAGACACATTCTTTGAGATAACATCTCTTCAATGGCAGAATAACATTTACGGCGAAATTGAATACACAACAGGAATTAAATTGGTCGGTAAGCAAGCGAGAAAAGGACAAATTGATGTTGAGCCTCACGGCCCTACTGACGAAGGCTATGGTGACGATGATGCTATTCAAGAAACGTTTGTACAACAGAGGGGTTTCTCTGAGAATAGCGAAGGTCAAACCGGCGATAAGCGCGCCCTTATTGAGCAAGGAAAGGTTGAGTTACCACCGGAGCCGGCTCCTGCCGAGGTATCGCCAAAGGGCGATAACCAAGGAATATCATCCTCTTTTTATGATGAGTGCTAAAAATGACTACCCGATATTCTAATATTAAAGCTCCAAATTCAGTATCTTCAGGATACGATAACCCTGACGTAGTGGACGACTTTAAGATTCCTTCGTGCACGATCGAAGACGTCGACCGCGCTGTTTTTAAGCTATTCAACGAAGAGCTCCCGCTGTTTATTAAGAAAAAAGATGAGTTGAAAAGACCACCTGTCATATTCGCTACTGGCGAGCGCTTTGCGATACTGGCAAGAAATCGGCCGCTACGGGATAAGACCAATGCCTTGATTTTGCCGCTAGTGTCCATTGTTCGAACAGGAATTGATCAGCTAAACGCTAAAGGAAATGGTCTTCACCAGGGCAGTCCTATTGTTATTAAGACTAGAGTTTCTGAAAAGAGCCTAACTGAAACAAGATTATCGAACAGCCTTGGGTTCAAGAATTCCGACGACACAGCGATTAAGGCCAATGATTCCACTGGGGCTGGTGCGGGAGGTGGAACCGACCCAGGAAAAGTTGCGACCCGCCGCGAGCCACCAGAAATATCAGTATCAACCCGAAGAGGGACCATTCTCGTCCCCTCACTCAAGAAAGCCATAATCGAGTATATCGAGATTCCACCTGTAAAGCAATATACTTCAACTTATGAAATCACATTTTGGACGCAATACACTCAGCAGATGAACAGCTTTTTAACTGTCTTAATGAACGGGTACGTCGAGCATCGTCAAAGAACTTTTCTGCTGGAGACAGCTGCAGGATATAAATTCACAGCTTATACAGACGCAGGCTTAAATCCGCAGAATAATTTTGATGACTTTACCGACAGCGAGCGTATGGTGAAGTACAGCTTTACGATCTCTGTCCCAGCCTATGTCGTAGCTCCGCAACTACCTGGGCTACCGAGTCCATTCAGGAAGTTTACTTCGGCCCCCAATTTTAGTTTTGACGCTGAGGGACTACCAGCATCGTCAGCGCCAGGGAATATAATTCCCGGGGTTGTGCCTTCCGTCGACCCTGGTGCGATGATTTTAAGCGATATATCTCCTGCTGGCGTGCCACCCTTGATGCAAGGAGTCGGCCAGTCTGGCGGTGGGGCTGGCGGTGGGGCAGCGACAGCTCAATCGTTGGCAATCGGACAAGCCCAAAAACTCGCTCAAGGTATCGCTCCGCGTTCAGTTCCTTCCGGAATTTATTCTAGATTACCCGGTGTTAGAAATCTCTCCCCAGAGCAATTATCTGCAGGGTGGCCTGGAGCCACAGAAGTCGTGATCGGAGGGACTGATTTTAATAATGTTGGGACAACGAAAAAATCTACGGCAAGAACGACCATAATTACAGAGGTGGATCCGTTTACAGGGAAGCGATCCCGACGAGAGATCGTAGTGAAAGCTTCCAATCCGCGCAAGGGAGAAACAGTCTTTAGGGATAGTACAACCGGAGCCGAAGGGTTCGTATTAGATTTGGGCAAACTCATTCAAGATTGATGAGACATTTAGAACTTCAACAGAATAGTTATTTTTGATAAAAGCAGATCCAGGAGAGCTAACTCATGGCAGAACAAACATTTAGATCACCCGGTTTTTTCGAGAGAGAAATCGACGCGACAGCAAGAGAGACCCCAGTACTTGGTGTACCAGCAGGAGTTATTGGTACAGCAGAGAAAGGTCCCGCATTCGTTCCTGTAACTTTGGGGAGCATGAATGACTTCCTTAACAAGTTCGGAGAACTTGATCCAGACCGTGCCGGTCCATACGCAGTGTCCGCATTCCTGCAAAACAGGTCTGCGCTGACTTTCATGCGCGTTCTTGGTGCTGGGTCCAACCAAACAACAACTCACATTTCAAACACAACCAATCTCGGAACAGTTCTTAACGCTGGTTTCAAGATTGAGCCGATGCTACAACGGCAAAATGTGTCCACCGGAAAAAACAAGACAAGTACGAGGAACATGAGGGCTGAAGCTGGCGGTGTACAATTCTTGTGCGCAAGGCACTTCGTCTCTGGAAACAGTGATTATTCTGTGCCAAACTTTATTGATAATCCGTCTTTCGGATTGTCGGGTGCAGGAACTGTTAACTTGGTTCGTGGCGTTATTTTCAACGCGACCGGCTCAAGAATGCAGATATTTGATATCGGTCAGCAGTGGGCCAACAACCTTCCTCAGCAGGCGAATGGAAAAGGGACAGGGAACAAGTACTTCGCGTTAGCGATATCTTCCTCTCTAAACTCCAGTTTCACTGATGAGTTTGTTGATATTGCCGATTCTGGTATTAGAATTCTTACCGCATCGCTTGATCCATCTGATGATTCGTACATCGGGAAAGTACTGAACACCGACCCGCAAAAGTTCTACGAGCACCAGCACTTACTTTACTTGGACTACGCTGTAGAAGATGAGGTCGCGTCGCTAGACCAGCAACCTAAGACACCAGCTGTTATGCTACTGTCTGGTAACTTGGCAGCCGGCGGATCTCAATCAGGTTTGGCTGCTGCTGGTACTTCACCGAACACGTTTAGCGAGCTTTATGGTCGATACGACACCCGCTTCACAACTCCGCGGACCCCGACTATCTTTTCTCAACCATACGGAAAGACAGAGTATCCCCTCTTTCACTTCGAGGCGCTGTCAGACGGTGAATACGCAAACGATAAAATCAAGGTTACTATCGCGAATGTTCGAGCCTCTGTCAATAAAAATTATGATTATGCCACATTCGAAGTTCGAGTAAGAAGATTCGGCGATACCGATATGGCACCAGAAACACTCGAGACGTATCCAGATTGTACTCTCGATCCAGATGCAGACAACTTCATCGGAAACAAGATCGGTGACTACAAGGCAAGATACAATTTCGACGCTGATAATGAAGATGAAAAGCGCATTATCGTTACTGGTCGTTATCCAACTCGCTCCAACTTCGTAAGAGTTGTGATTCAAGACGGGGTATATAATAAGGACGTACCTTCTAACGTCGCTCCATTCGGTTTCGACGGTTTGCCGGTTCTTAAGACCTGCGATGCTTTGGTCGATAGTCCAACTCGCGCTCCACTTACGGTAGACGGCGTTACAATCGGTAACAGAGGGAACATTCGGATGACCATGTCTGGATCACTCGACCAGACTGCCGGGACAGGAAATACTCCTGGCCTCTTCTTCTCGCTTAGTGGTTCTATCGTTCCACCGTTACCATTTAGATTCAAGGTGACTCGTGGCCCGGCCCGAACATCTGGCGTCGGCTTTGCCGGTCACCCTGGGACTAATGAGAGAGTCGATGGTCGCCTTTGCTGGGGTGTCAAGTACACACGTGTGCCAAAGACTGGAAGTACTGATAACGCGCTGCTTGATCCCAATATCAGCAGTTTGCCTAACCCGCTCATCGAAGCTTACACGAAGTTCCAAGGAATTGAGAAGCTGGATGTTCTGGTAACAGGCTCTGGTAGAAATGAATTTAATGCTAACAAGTTCACGCTTGCAAGAGTTGCTCTAGCTGGCGCTGGAGCCACAGCAGCAACGCTTCTCCAGAACGTGTCCGCCTCCGCGGTACAGCACATGCTGGACGCCGCGTACATTCGTGATGCTATTCCCGATTCGCAGAATTACACTGTTCAAGACGTTAATGCTTCTGGAGCGAAATTCAAGCGAGTTACATTCGCGACGCTGTACCAGTCTTCATCAGTTAAGTTCAACCGCTTTACTGAATACACCAAGTTTAACGTACCAATGTACGGCGGCTTTGACGGCCTGAACATTCTCGATAGGGATATGTTCTTAATGAACGACAGAGCGTCTTCGACTGACACTTCTGGTGAAAAAGGAAAGGCCTCTAGTGAGTTCGGCGTAACGGGCTTGGGACTCAAGTCGAATCCTGCCGGCACCGGAAGATTGAATAACCACATCAACGCTTATCGCGAAGCCGCTAGAATCATGACGGATCCACTTACTGTCCGCCACAACATTCTTACGATTCCAGGCATCCGTGACAGCTTTGTAACAGACCAAACTGCAAACCTTGTGAGAGATTACTCAATGGCTATCTACCTGATGGACATCGCAAACTTCTCTGAAGGTGAAAACAGACTGTTCGGCACTGAAAATCGCCAGCTCATTGTTTCTGCTTCAAAATCCACACCTGATGTGAGAGAAACTTCTGAGCAGTTCGAGTCTAGGGTGGTCGATAACAACTATGTCGCTGTTTACTTCCCTGATGTGTTCATTAGCGATCCCGAGTCTGGTAGCTCCATCAAGGTGCCAGCTTCTGTTGCGGCTATGAGCGCCTTAGGGTTCAACGACAGGGTCGCGTATCCGTGGTTCGCGCCTGCCGGCTTCAACCGGGGCGGCCTCGGTATCGTGAGAAATACCGACGTTAGACTTACATCCGCCGACAGGGACACGCTCTACGATTCAAAAATTAACCCAATCGCGAACTTCTCTGATGGCAGTTTCGTGATATTCGGACAGAAGACAGCGCAACTTAACGAATCCGCGCTGGACAGAGTCAACGTACGAAGAATGCTTTTAGAAGTCAAGCGGAAAGTCGTTGGTGTGGCTAATAAGATTCTGTTCGAGCCCAATACACCTGCAACTCGTTCTAGGTTTATCAACCTGGTCACCCCGCTACTGGCAACGATTCAGTCGCAGCAAGGTATTGAGCAGTTCAGGGTTATCATGGACGCTTCTAACAACTCTGTTGAGGATGTTGAGAATAATAGATTAAATGGTCGCATTGTTGTAGTACCGACGAGGGCGATTGAATTCATCGCTATCGACTTTATCATAACAAATAGTGGCGTTGACTTCGCATAGTGCTATACTTATTTGAGGATACAGGAGAAATAGATAATGGCTGAACTTACTTTTAAGAGCCCTGGGGTTTCCACAAGAGAAATCGATCTAACCGGACCGAGCAATGCAGCGCCCACTGGAGTTCCAGCTGCTGTAATCGGTACTGCGAAACAAGGGAGAGCATTTGTACCTATCACGGTAGGCACTTTCGCTGATTTCGTTACAGAGTTTGGGACCGCGGATGGTGAGACGTTTGGACCGATGGCAGTGCAGCAATGGCTACAAAACGCTGGCTCGGCAACTTATGTTAGATTACTTGGCGCCGGTGACGGCAAAAAGCGAGACACAACTGGTGCTGTAGCACGAGCTGGCTTTACTGTCGGTAATCAACAAATCCAAGATATTGGTACGAATGCTGGCAAAATCGCTAACAACGAATACGCCGGAACCTTAAACAGGGGTTCCAGTCCACGAGGCCGTACTCACTTTCTTGGCGTGATCATGAAAGAGGTTAACAGCTCTGGCCTCTTCACCAACGCTGGTCTTCAATCCGTTCAGCCAATGCTTCGTGGTGTACTTATGTCTCCTATGGGCGTTGTCCCTGCGTTGTCTGCATCTAGAACAGCTGAAGGCAATGACTTTTCAGGGAACAACACTCCTGTAGCTGGGCCAAAAGGCCCCGACCGCGCCGCTGTCGGCACGTTCGGCGCATATAACGCTGCTGCAGCCAGTGCGAAAGACGGCGGCTCGACTCTTGGCGCTGTGAACTTGGCTGGCGGAAAGCAAGAATTCGTTATGCTACTTAACGGCCATGCTCACACCGAGCAGTTTCCGAACATCATCACTGCGTCGCTGGACCCAACCGCGCCGAACTACTTCCAAAGAGTCTTTAATACTGACCCGACGAAGTACGAGGAAGCCGGCCACCTTCTCTATAAGCACTACAATATCTATCCGAACATGGCGGTACCTACCGGTTCTACTTTCATGAACATTCGCTATAGAAACGGAGATGCATCGCAAGCAGACGCTGCTAAGAAAGCTGGGGCAAACCCCGCTACTGCTAATAGACCTTCTGGTGCACCGAAAGATGCAACCGGAGCAGCCATTAACAATGAAGATATCATAATGCTGGTCACCTCTTCATTGGCTCGTATGTCTGGTTCTGCAACCATTCCTTCTTATGAGAGGTTCCAAGATCGATTCCGGACAGCTGTTTCCCCTTTCATCATATCACAAAAGTTCGGTGGAAACCACAAGAACCTTTTCCGAGTTCACGCTCTGGACGACGGCGCAGTTGGTAACACTAGAGTTAAGATCTCTGTTGAGAACATTGTGAAGTCAACCAACGACGTCAGCCCATACGGGACATTCGACCTTCTTGTAAGAGACTTTAACGATACTGACGCTCTACCGATTGTTATAGAAAAGTATCCTAAGCTTAGCTTAAACCCTGAAGATGAAAGATACGTTGCCAGAATTATCGGTGACATGCACCTTTACTATGATTTTGATAAGCGCCCAGGTGGCCAGAAACTTATCATGGAAGGTAGCTATGCAAACCGGTCTAACTACATTCGTATCGAGGCTTCTGATGATCTCAAGAATGGCCGCATCGACGCCACTGCTCTGCCGTTAGGCTTCCGCGGAATCCAGCACTTGGTCTCTTCGGGTTCATCAATCTTCGCATTGTCGGCATCTGCATTGACTGATGCCAACGCTGGAGCGAAGCTTGTCCAGCCTCCTGTTCCCTTCCGGTCGACCGTCGCTAAGGGCGTTGTTCCTAAGAAGCGCGTCGATTCATCGCTATACTGGGGAATTCAGTGGGAAGTTCAGAACTCAGTCACTGAGCCCAACAAGAACGTTGAGCAGGATGACTCCATCGCTTCATTCACCAAGTACATGCCAAATTATCACTTGACACAACGTCCAGCGATGGTTGGCAACAACGAAGGAGCCGCCGACTCTGGTGGTACCATTTTGGACGCCGACCGCTTTAACAACAACATCTTCAGCCTGGATAGAATTCAGGTTGTTACAAAAGATGACAAAGCCGACGCGAATCAGTGGGCAGCCGCAATCTACCGAAGGGCTGGTACAGCCACTGCCACCATCACCGACATCGACGGCTCAAGCACAGCAAACACTAGATTACTGGACGTATCGAAAGACTTCTCGTTATCAAGCGCTAGAAGGTTCCTTAAGTACACGTTCGTCGTACAAGGTGGGTTTGACGGTACAAACCAGTTTAACGAAGATCTCACCAAGCTCAAGAACGCTGCTGTTAAAAGAGAGCAGGATGATGAGGAGCAACAAGGTGGTACACAGGGAGCAACAACAGCTGCATACAGAAAGGCTCTGGACATATTAGAAGAAAGAGCAGACGTAAGTATTCAGCTTTTAACAATCCCTGGAATACGCCACAAGGCCGTTACCGACTATGCCATAGATACAGTGGAGGATCGTTTCGACGCCCTTTACATCATGGATATCGAGGCTCGAGACACACTTAACAACGTGCTTACTGGTTCTGCCAGCGATCAAATAAGTGTAACAAACACTGTAACCGCATTCCGGAGCCGAAACCTCGACTCTTCATTCGCCGCTGCGTACTTCCCAGATGTGATGATGAGCGATAGCACAACTGGTACAACACAGGTCGTACCCCCAAGTGTCGCGGTTCTTGGTGCATTTAGCTTAAATGACAGACTGGCGCATCCTTGGTTCGCCCCCGCAGGTTTCACCCGCGGCGCGTTGAACCGAGTCACAGAAACAGCTGTGAAGCTGAACAGAGCGAATCTCGACGCATTGTACGAGGTTGATATCAACCCAATCACTGCGTTCCCACAAACCAAAGAAGTTGTTGTCTTCGGGCAGAAGACTCTACTGGCCGCTCAAAGCGCGCTCGATCGAGTCAATGTTCGTCGCCTCTTAATCGACATCCGTCGTCAAGTCCGGTCCGTTGGGGATACATTCCTCTTCGAGCCGAACAGAGAGTCAACGCTCGCTCGATTCGCCGGGCAGGTATCACCGATCTTAGGAAGAATTCAAGCCCAACAGGGACTTGAAAGGTTCAAAGTACAGATTGATACCACTACAACAACTCAAGCAGATGTTGAAAATAATACCATTAGAGGTAAGATTTTCTTACAACCAGTAAGATCAGTAGAATTTATTTCGCTTGATTTTGTCATAACCAACTCAGGTACCGATATTTAATCCGTGTACGATATAGTTATTAAGGAATAAGGAGCACACAAATGGCAGAAACCCTATCAGTCACCGATATGTTGCCGAACAAGTTCGAGCCCAAAAGAAAATTTAGATGGGTGTTCGCTATTGAAGGCATCGACGCATTCTTGATCAAGACGGCCGCTCGTCCCACGATGAACACCGCTGAAATCGAGATCCCATACATCAACTCAACCCGCTTTATCGCAGGTAAGACAAAGTTCGACGCTTTGTCAGTCACACTTCATGATCCTATCGCCCCATCAGGAGCGCAGCAAGTCATGGAATGGGTTCGAACTCACTTTGAGTCCGTATCTGGTCGTGGAGGTTATGCAGACTTCTACAAGCGTGATTGTCAGCTCAAGCTATTGGATCCTGTTGGAACAGTGGTCGAACTCTGGGATATGAAAGGTTGCTTCCTGACATCTGCTGGTTTCGGCGACTTGGACTACGGAGCTGAAGATCCGGCCGAGATCGCGTTGACGATTCGCTTTGATAATTGCGTACTTCAATATTGATTTAGCACTATTATCTTTTCGAGAACGCGTCTTCGGACGCGTTTTTTGTTTTTTTATTTACACCCATTTTGTGAACGTTAAGATATAAGAGTAGTGGTGTTGTCATAGATCCGCTAACGTTTAAATTAAAGAGGTGTAGTTACAATGTCAAACGATCCAAATGCCCCCGCCGGCGGGCGTAGTGAAATTTTTGGCTCTATGAAAGAGCACATGCCAACCCGAAATGTCATGAAAGATGATTTTGGGTTTGAGATACCGGTGGAAACGGTGCCACTGCCTTCTGGTGGTGTTGCTTATCCGGAGGATCATCCCCTTTACGGCCAGACCACAGTTGATATCCGAGCGATGACAGCCAGAGAAGAGGATATTCTTACCTCTAAAGCTCTCATTAAGAAAGGTACTGTAATTAGTCACCTTCTTAAGTCTTGTATGATAGACAAACGAATCGAGCCAGACGATATGCTGGCTGGTGATAGGAACGCCATTATGGTGGCACTACGTGTGACTGGTTATGGCGCGGAGTACAAGGTTGAGGTCGACTGTCCCGCATGCGGAGAAAGGTCTAAGCAAGGATTTAACCTTGGCGACCTGCCAATCCGCAGACTCGAGATCGATCCTATCGCCCCCGGAACCAATCAGTTCGAGACTGAGCTTCCGACAACAAAGGCCAAAGTACGGTTTAAGTTCTTGGTTGGTCGAGATGAGCAAGAAATAATGCAGACCAACGAACGCAGAAAGAAGCAGGGCCAACGCTCAGACAACCTTGTAACCGACCGCCTCCGCTATTCCATAACTTCAGTCAATGGCGTAGCCGACAAAACGAAGCTTGATATGTTCATTAGAAATATTCCCGCAAGGGACTCTCTTTACTTGAGGAAGTACATAGATAAGAGTGAACCAGGCATCGATATGAAAGCGTGGATGGACTGCCCTGCATGTCTTGAACACTCGGAGGTTAGACTGCCCCTTGGGGCGGCGTTTTTTTGGCCTGACGAATAGTCATAAGACTATTTTTCTTGACCAGATCTTCACACTGATGTATTATGTCGGATTTAACTACACACAAGCATATAACATACCGATCTGGGTTCGTCATTGGTTCATAAAAAGACTTAATGATGAAATTAAGAAAGCCAACAAAGCGAATGGTGGCCAGGGGGCCCCTACAAGGGCTGCCCACCACAACACTCCTGATGCTAGAGCATTAATGGGTCGTTATAGGTCGCAGGTTCCGGCAAATTTAAGTAGATTCACATAATTAAATCTAGATCGGAGCGATGATGGTTACCCTTAACGAAAAGTTTTACGGCGATTGCGCAAAGTTTATTTGTGGTTATATCGACGAAATAAGAATAAACGGCGACAAGAAAGCGGTGGAGTATATTTCCGATGTTCTTGTCAAATCAAAAAAATTATACGAACTTCTCAATGATCCCGCTAGTGATATGAAGGTGATCATTGAGGGACTTCGTAAAAAAAGAAATGCGGCCAGTACCTTAAAAGCGAAGACGGGGCTAATTTGGCCGCTGTAATTAACGTCGTATAATTTCTTAGCGCCATATTTATGGCCTAGATAGGCGGTTAAACCAGTGGCAGACTCCAAAGAACTACAGAACCAATTAGGCATTCAGCAGCAGATAAATAAGGTGCTCGCTGATCGTCAGAAGATATTGGCTTCTCAAGCTCAGCAGATTAGTTCTCAAACTAAGATGGCCATAGAACTTTGCAAGGCTCTTAGCTGTGAAGATCTCGAAGGTGTCTCCCAACGTATAGACGACATAAGCAACAGTTTGTCAAGCGCCGCAGATAACGCTGGTAAGTTTAGCGATCAGACCAACAGCATAGACGATAGTAAGCTAGAAGAGACGAACGGTATACTCGGTAAGATTACCGATAACCTAAACGCGGGCACCGGTGCGGCCGTTGGTTTTGGCGCCGGGATATCCAAGGCAGCCAAGGGCGCCGTCATGGACATGCAAATGCTCAATGCCGGTATTGGTAGCGTTGTCGGCGGTCTGATGGGGGTAGGTAAGTCTATCCTTGCGTTGCCGTTCTCTATGTTTAAGGGTCTGACCTCAATGGCAACTGCCGGCGGTGGTGGAGCCAATGAATTCAGACAGGAGATGGAGAAGCTCCGAGGTGAGATGGGTAGTCTGGCCAGCGGTGAAGGTAAGGCTGTCATGGATATGTACTCCAACATGACATCCGCCTCAGGAGAGCTAGCCAAGACTGGCGTCAGCATGAGTAAGATCTTCGGTCCCGGGTCTGGCGGCGCCGCTGCAGCACTAGCATTTGTTGGGGAGATGGCAAAAGAAGCCGGAACCCAATTCCACATGCTTAAAGATTCCATGGCTGCCAACGCCGGCCAGCTCGCTGCGATGAACAAAGGTCTGGGAATGACCAATGCCGCATTGGTCAACCTCACAAAATCAGCACAAAATGCCGGCAAAGATGTCGCAGGAGAGCTGCAATCGATCACGTCGATGTCAATCCAGATGGGCGAGCAATTCGGCGTCAGCGGCAAGACGATCGGTAAAAATGTTTCTGCCATGGCTGAAGATATAGAGAACTTCGGTAATATGAGTAAGAAACAGCTTGTGGCCACTGCCACGTACATGGCTAAGCTTGGTCTTGAGGCTAAGGACCTACAAGGGGTTATCGGTAAGTTTGATGACTTCGAGGGTGCTGCTGATTCTGTATCGCAATTAAACCAAGCCTTCGGTATCCAGCTTGACACGATGGAAATGATGAACGCAGAGAACCCTGCCGAAAGAATTGACATGATGCGTGACGCGTTCCACTCTGCTGGTAAGTCTGTGGAAGATATGACCCGGCAAGAGAAGCAGCTCCTTGCAGAACAGACGGGTCTTTCTGTATCCGCTATGGAAAACGCATTTGCTCAAGAGAATATGGGTACATCTTATGAAGACCTCGAAGCCGCGGCCGGTGATGCTGAAGAGAACCAGATGTCTCAAGAAGAAGCGATGTCAAAGCTGGCTGATTCCATTGAAAAGCTTACGAAAGGTGGCGGCCAGCAGCTTCAAGGCTTCTTTGACGCCTTCACCAAGGGCTTCATGAGAGGGATCAAGAAGAATAAAGAATTCATGGCCGTCTTAAAAGAAATCAGAAAAGCCATGAAAGTCGTGATGGAATTTGGTAAAGAGCTTGGTAAGATGATGGGCGATCTTATGGGCGAGCTTGGTATCTTTGAGGCACTAAAAGATATCTTCGACGCTAAAGCTATCGGTCGACTGCTGGGCATACCGGGCGGAAAAACCGGAATTCTCGGAATATTCCGGAAGATGAAAGACGCCTTGACAGGAAAAGGCGACTACAGTCCGCAGCAGATGGCTGAAGACATGGGCAAAGAATTTAGTAAGTTCTTTTCATCAAAAGGGCCGGCTTTTAAGAAACTCGGCGCAGCTTTCCTGAAAGGCCTTGAATTTATCGGGTCATTGATCACCGGCTTGATTCCGTGGGTTGTCGAAAAGATGGTCGGCCTCTTACAAGGGTTAGCGGACAAGATTCGCAACCCGCCTGATATGGGTGGAGGTGGATTTTTATCCAAGATGATAGGCATGTTTGAAGACATGTTCGCCAAGCTTGTCGAGCTAGCACCCCAGCTCCTTGCTGCCATCTTCGATCTTCTCAGTGCTGTGTTTGAAAAACATGGCGGCACCATCATGAAGTTCGGATCCATCTACCTCGGTATTATTTTCACGAAAATGATGATCACAGCAGCTATCAGCTCCTTGAAGGGAGCGATTATTGGTAAGATTGCTGGGATGTTCTCCAAGTCTGTTGGCGAGGTTTCTAAGAAAGTAAAGCCACCTGACCCACCACCCGGTGGCGAAAAAGGCGGTTTTGTTGACGGGCTTCGAGATTTTGTTAAGGGCTTTAAAAACATCGAGGCTGGAGATATTCTAGAGGCTGGTCTTAAGATGGCTCTTCTCGCTGCCTCATTTATCCCTGCCATGGTGATAATGGCCGCAGGTCTGGTCTTGACCGCGATGGTTTTAGGGTCTGTTCCATTCTCATCCTTGATTAAAGCCCTGATCGGGACCGTTGGCGCTGTGTATGCGATGAAGATGATGATGGAAGCCACAAAGGAAATAAGTCCCGGGACCGTTGGTAAGGCCATGCTTGGTGCCATCCTCGGCGCTGCCTTCCTGGCAGTTGGGATGGTGGCTTTCGCATTGGCGATGGGACTTGTTTCTGGTGTCGTCAACGCTGTTGGTCTTGGGAACTTTATCAAGGTTGCCATCGCAATGGCTTTCACTGCCATTGCAGCTCTGGCTCTTTTTGCGATGCTTATCCCAATGGCAGCTCTCGGAAGCAGTGCCGGCGCAATCGCGCTAGCGTTCTTGGGCGCCGTCGTTGCCGCTGCATTCTTGGCGGTCGGCCTTTTTGGGTTCGCACTCGCGATAGGTATTGCAGCCGGAGCAGTTAACAAGGTTGGATTAGGCAACTTCATGCTAGTTGCTGCTGCCATGGTCTTCACCGCCATCGCTGCAATCGCTCTTGCTGTCACCGCGGTAGCTCTTGCTGCCGGCATTGTTGTGTTCCCGTTAGGCGCTGTCGGTGCTCTGCTTGCTGTGCCATTCATCGCCGCAATGGGCCTCCTCTTGTTACCAGCATTGGCTATATTCCAGGGCGCCATGGGAAGCATTGGTTTTGGAGAAATTGGTGGAGCCTTGATGGGCATGATTGTAATTGCGACCGGCCTGCTGTTATCAGGTATGATTATGGGCGTTGGGCTTGTCGCATTCGCTATCGGTGCGATCGGCGCCGTCGTCGCGACGCTCTATGTTGCAGCCTTAATTCCAATGGTGGGTAAAATAGGGGAACTCGCTGCTGTAATGGATCCATCTGCTGTCAAGACAGTTGCGAAGGGTCTATTCAGTCTAGTTCCATTGTTGGTCGCAGCCGGAATCGCTGCCCTTATTTTGACCTTTGCAGCTATCCCAATGGCTCTCGGCGTGATAGTGTTAGCTCTTGGTGTCCCCTCCGCGTTTATGAGCGCTTTGGCGACGGACTTCATGCCGTCTGTTGCAGAAGCTGGAAAAGCGATGCCGCAAGGCATGGACAAGATTGGGAAAGATTTTGCGATGCTTGCTAAAGTCTTCCTATCTACTGTCATTATGGCAGGGGCTGCTTCTGGAATGGTCGTGTTCTTGCTTCCCTGGATCAAGAAGATGGCTGTAAAAGGCTTCAAGGTCACCGGTGAATTGATGCAATCAATCGTTAAGCATTTCGGTCCTGCAATCACCGCAATCGGAGGCATGAAGGTTGACGACCCTGGAAAGATCGATGCCATTGTAACAGCTATTGCAAAGATTATGGAAGCGATGGGGGGAGCCACTGATATTGTCTATAAGATCGCTCTGCTTGACGCTTTTTCTTCTAGCTCTGGGAATGAAGGCTCTCTGCTCGAAGGTGCAAAAGACTTCATGGATGCGATCTTTAAAGGTATGACCGGACTGATTAAGACTCTTGCGAAGATGGTCAAAGGTATGAAAGAAGGAGATGTCAAAAAGCTGGAAGCAATCGGCGGTGTCATCGCCGCAATCGGCCAGTTGATGGTAGCTTTGTCACCTCCGCCAGAACTATTCCAGATGTTAACAGAAATGTCTGGTGGCTCTATCGGCGCGCTACTGGGTAGATCCAAGGGCGTAGATGTCAAAGGCATCATGAAAAGCTATGGAGAGACCATAGGTGATATTCTTTCTGCCGTGAAAGATAATATTGTCGGTATGGTAAAATCATTGATGGCCATCGATATTGGTAAAGATCCAAAAGCGGCGAAGGCTAAGGCAGAAATTATTGGGCTAATGGTCAAGGCCGCCACTGATATGGGTACTGGTTTTGGGGAAATGGCTCAAGGTGTTATGCAGCTGAATGCCGACCAACAGCCGCTTTTTGGTAGTGGCCCTACAGTCTCAGATACGATGGGTCAATATTCAGACGTACTTGACATGATATTTACGGCAGTCGGCGATGGTATCCCAAAGATCGTCGCCGCGCTGATGACAGCTGCTGCCGGAATCACAGAAGATCCAAAAACCCTTAAGCCTAAGATGGAAATTATCGCGTTATCGATGAGCGCAGTTTCCGACTTTGCAGGTGCAATTAGCTCGATGAGCGGACAGATTCCTGAGCCAGGGTGGTTTGAATCTTCTGAGGATGTACTTGAAGAATTTCTTAATACTGTGGACGCGATTATTGGAATTGCTGTTGCTTGGATTCCTACTATTGTTAATTCTCTTATGAGTGCCGATATTCAAGGCGGTGAAGCCGGACTCCAGAAAATGGAGATTATCGCAAAAGCTATGGACGCTATCTCCGCATTCGGAGATGTTTTAGACCAATGGAGCCCAGGATGGTCCGCGTCGGAAATCTATAACACTTATGGCCCAATTATCAAGGGCATCGCGTGGTTGATGGGCTATGAGAGCAGCGGTGTTGGGTATACCTTCCCCGAGCTTATGACCACCATATCAAATATGGAGACCGGAAGCGGGGTTGAAGCGAAGATAGACTTAGTGAACGCAACCCTTGTTAAGCTGGGCGAGTTTTCTAGCGAATTATCCAGCTTGCCAGATGTCTCAACTGCCACAACGGCCGTAGCATCCTTAGCGAACTTGATGGGTCCCGATGGCTGGATACCATACTTGATAGAAGGTGTGCAAGAGCTTAAAGTCAAAAAAACCCTTGATAGAAACCTGACCAAAGTTGTAGATGCTATGACAAAAGTTGGCGACATGGCCAACAATACGTTAGCAGCATTGAGCGTTGCTCCTGAAACGCTAGACATGGTTATGACAATGACAGATGTTATTTTAGAAATTGGTTATATGTTCCGCCGCTTAGGGAAGATTAAGTTTCCAGATCCCTCTGCAAAAATTATGCAAATGGTCGTAGGGATTGGCTCGATGATACCAATATTCACTTCACTAAAGGCTGTGGGTTCTACTGCTAATGAAGCGATGTTTGAAACAATCCGGTTACTCGAAGAGCTGTTCAGCCCAACAAGCGATGGCTTCCTTGGGCTGTTTGGAGGCAAACCCTCTCTTGATGGGCTGTTCCAGACAATCGACAAAATGAACTTTGAGCCGTCAGCCATCGCGAGAGTAATGGCCATTGCAGATGGCACGTCTGCCATTGTGACCACCCTAGTTAACATGATGGGTGTCGCTGCAATGATGGAAGCTATGGGGTCTGAGACGATTCAGGGTATGGTGGACAGCGTTGTCGAATCTATTGGCTACCTCGAAGAAGTTGGCCTTGCATTCGAGGCTTTACCAGAAATATCTCTTCAAGCAGCTGTTGATAATTTTGCTCAAGCAATTGCGCTAGAAACCAGCCAATTTACAGTTACACAAGGGCCTCTCAATATTACTATTAACCTCGAGGTGTCCATGGACGCTCAGAAAGTTGGTAAGGTATTGACTAACAAGTCTGTTATGACCACACCACTTGCGACAGTTGGTGAAGGAGGGTAAGATGGCTAACGATGAAGAAACAGCACAGCCGCTGGATGAAAAACAAAAAGAAAAACTAAAGGAGACTTTGCAAAAAAGTTTTGATGAGATGTCTGATGAGGAGAAAAAAGCTTTTGGTGAAGAAGCTGCTGCTATACTTAGAAGCACGATACTTCCACAGGTCATAGAGAACGCAAGGCGTATTAAGAAGATTCTTGAAAGTGATAAAGAAGGTGCTCTCGAAGCATTAAAAAGAATGAAGAGATGATGAATGTCTGGTGATATCAAAGATCCAAAGAATTTCATTCCCGAGCCGCAGGGGGAAGAGGGCATACTTCGTGCAGATGGCACAGAAGACCTTCAAGCGTCCCCGTCTTTGGAGACTTTGGGCGGATATCTCAGCAATATCACAAAAGCTATTAGCCCGGAAGGCACCACTGCATTCGTGCCAAGTTCCCCGAACCAATATCCTGTATCAGATCAGATTGTGGAGGCTCCTACTCTGGGAAACGGAACAACCCGAGCGCCAATTCAAACAGGCGGATCAGACTCCACCCAAGAGACGTACACTGGCACTACCTCCGAACCCGGAGCAGCTTCATATTTTGAGAACCTTAAGCGAGGTTCTTATATGGTCCCACCTGGTGGGGAGTCGGAAGACCCGGGTGAAGATGACCTTTTTGACAAGAATGAAGGTATCGCGGGTCACTCTTTATTAAGCGACTTTAAGAGCCATAGAGAGCCTTATGAGCCGGGAGTCGGTGATGTTTCTGGTAAGAAGACGTTCGAAGTTCCGTCAGGGGCTCCAGCAGCGCAACAGCGGATATCAGCCATCTTAGGCCACAACCGATTCACCCCGATGGCGGGCTCATCACCGCATATTGAAGACGGTGAATTTTCAAACCCGGGTATTGCTGCTTCGCAAAGTGAGATGGGGGTTTACGATTCTGAATCAAGCCTCACTTCTGCAGCATACCAGTCCATCATGACAGAGCTTACCCTATTACGCGCAACTGGTCATAGGATGAATTCCCATTTCCCGACCACA
>MDTD01158519.1_pt1 | contig 91105 bp, 49 predicted proteins | sample 811221 | NCBI WGS metagenome assembly MDTD01 (sample SAMN05326646, study PRJNA326480) | marine metagenome | isolation source: seawater | place: Pacific Ocean: South West | collected 2011
GGGGGGGGGGGGGGGGTTACCAGCGGTCGGGTTGGAAGTCCCAGCTGTAGATGCCCCAGTAGTTCATTGCTCGGCTTCCGAACGCACCACCCAACCATTTATCAGAGTCCGCGGATTTGGCTTCGCGTTCACGGATACGCGACACGTGGCCGTCCATGAATGAGACATAGAACGTGTCATCGTGATCAAAGCGTGTGTTGGCATAGCCGGACGCATTGCGGAAGACCCAGTAACTCACATACCAATTGGAGGCATCGAAGATCAGCGGTGCTTCTTCGGGCTTGGAAATTTTCTGAACCTGGTAGGGAATGTCTCCACGCACCATGACCCATTCGTTGGACGCATAGCCACCGGTGCCCCATGTCATTTTGTCGTTGCTCCCACCGATCATGGGCTTACTTCTGCGTGGGCAGTCATAGTAACTGGCTTCGGGGCGTTGATTGGGATCACTGTAGGATGTTTTATGGACACCGGTGAGATACAAGTGATCGAGCACCTGATGCCACTGATTATTCCAAGAAGAATCGGTGGTGCGTGGGATGTAGTTGGTGTCGGACATGTAGTATTGGATGGCAAGGCTGATTTGCTTGTGGTTGTTCATGCACTTGATATCCATCGCTGCCTGGCGCGCTTTGGCCAGGGCAGGGAGCAGAATGGAAATCAGAATGGAGATGATGCTGATGACCACTAGCAACTCGATGAGGGTGAAGGCATGTGCGTCACGTGCATAAGATAAGTGTCGGCGATGAATCATGGTCAACGCTCCTGTTTGGATACCATTTCAAATATACGTTTTGCATCAGCGCTGTGATGCAACCATTTCTAAGATTCCATCAATTGGCAAACGGAGTTTCGTTTGATCACCGTAGGCGGATACTTGATTAGTGAAGGCGTGTCCTGGGGTTTATTCACAAGTAAGTCCACAGCGTCCTTGGCCATTTGAACATAGTCCGATGCCAGGACCGTCAGTGAAGGACTGGCATAACGAGCGAACTCATAATCACCCCCACTGATGACGCTGATGTCTTTGCCAACCTTGATCCCTGCTTCATAAAACACCTGAGAGGCTGCAAAAGCGCCAGGTGTGGATTGATAGGACATCGCGGTGATACCCAGTTCCTGGATCAGCGGGATCGCCTGACGTGTCAGATCAATGGCTGCTTCCATGGAACTGGACCAACTTTTGATTGCCGTCGAAAAGACCGCGCGTTTGTCCAACGCGATACCCAACTGACGGGCCGTCTTGAGGGTTGCAGCCAACTTCTGATCGCCTTGATCGGTCTTGGGTTCATTGCGACAGTATGCAATGCGACGATGCCCCATCTCATAGAGTGTTTTGACTGCCAACTCACCGGTCAGCCGAGCGTCGGGCGTGAGGATCGTCACGTTGTCTGGCAAATGGTCGTATTCAAAGAGATGGTCGCATAGCGTCACCGGGAATGAGACATCAGCTAACTGCTGTAGCTGCGTCATGTCCAATGCACTGGCACCGGAGATGAGAACCATGCCATGAATCCGCTTCTGACTGCTGGCAAAACGCAGTGCGTCTTGCATGTCCAAGGTGTGATCGAATTTGTAGATTTGAAGTTCATGGTTAACCATCCGCGACTGATGTTCCATCGCGTGACAAATCCGCCAATAGACTTCGGCGGGATAGTCGGGAATGACTGCGACGATTGTGCCTGCGGTCGTCCCGTCTTCAGCAGGCTTATTGATCGTGCGATTGCGATTGGAAGCCACGGTGGATGCGCCTTGCCGACGTTCGATGATGCCTTCCTGCTCCAACTCCTGTAAAGCCCGTGTAACCGGCGCCAGTGAGACACCAAAGTGCTTACGGATCTGACGGATGGAGGGCATGGCCTTACGCGATGCAGGGTCGGCTGCCTGATCGACGAGCCAATCCTTGATGATTTGGTATTTAAGTGTGCGTGTCATATAACTGTACCACAATATCGATACAGTTATAATAGCTTCAAAACCGCCATAGGCAAGCAATGAGTCCCAAAAATATGCTTCATGCTTCTTTTTGAATTGGCAGATCCGATGTATCCACAAGCATAGAGTCGATGGATTGCGATGCATTGCTTGAGCGTTCATCAGTAATCTTGAGCGTTTTGCGTGTCTGTTTATCTAGATACATCTGTTGATCTGCCAGCTCTAGGAGTTGTTCAATGTTTTCGGACTGGTCCGGGTAAACTGCCCAACCGACCGAGCAACTCAAATGTGCCACGTCCTGGCTAAGCAGATAAGGAGCTTTGATATGCTGACGGATTTTTTCGGCTACGCGACTGGCATCATCCACATGCGCGATGCGCGAAAGACTGACTGCAAATTCATCACCGCCGATTCGGGCAACCATATCCGATTGGCGTATGCACTTGAGTAGTCGCCGCCCCACCATGGTCAACACCTCGTCGCCGCTGCTGTGTCCGAGCGTGTCATTGACCGGTTTAAAACCATCAAGGTCAATATAGAGGACTGCAAAGCGGGATCGAGTCTGTGCAGCTTTCTGGCGAGTGGCTTCCAGGGTTTCCAAAAACAAATCACGATTGGGAAGATCTGTCACCTTGTCAAAATGGGCGCGGTGGGTCAATTCCTGATGACGCAGATACTGCACATGAATCAGATATGAAAGTCCCCACAACGGCAAGATCGATAAAATCAAATGAATGGTCCAGATCAACGCTTCTTCATGAAACAAAGCCCGTCGCTTTGCAGTAAGTACATGAGCAGGCAGAATCCCTACGATTTGATATGCCGTGCTGCGATAAGACAGATCATCAACAGGCAGTTGCTCTGCTGAAAGTGATCTGGGGGTAACCATTTCCTCACGTATCCGAAAATCGACTGAACGGTAAACCATGGCAATATGCCCATCATCAAATCGACCGGACTTGTGTTTGCTCATTTCTGACCACAGTTGTGGATAGGTATTGGCAAAGTTCTGCTCTGACCGATCAGGCAGCAACCAGCCCCACTGCTTTGAAGGGTCTGGATGTGCGGCCCAGTATCCGTCATCAGTGACCATCATAAACTCAAGATTATCCCGCGTGACCGACGGTTTATTAATGATGTCCAGATAGCTTTTAGCCAAGTAATTTAGGATCACGTAGCCTTTGCGTTTTCCTTGATTGTTGTAGACAGCCATGCCTAAACGGACGACTGGTTTGTAGGGTTTTTCAATTTGTTTATGTTCCTGATTCAGATCGATAGCTGAGACATAAACCTCCCCACGTTGCAATTGCATGCAGTGTTGAAAGTAGCCGCGATGACTTTTGTCCTGTAATTCATCCTGAGGAATGGGCATGGTACGATCATAGATATGATTCACCCGAGCCTTTTCCATGCCATTGGTGTCGAGTAATCGCACTTGGTCATAAATACCGCGTTCATAAATAAAGGATGATAACTCCGCGGTGAGATCTGCTTGTGTGTCATCACCAGGTGCATCCAGATAGGTCTTCATTTCCAAGCTGTTACACAGGAAATATACATCTGAAGCAACAACTTTCATTTCGCGTTGGAGCAGATGTTCCTGTAATTCGATTTCCATCTGAGCGCGATTCATGTTCTGATCGATGTACTCATCGAGCTGTGAATGGAACAACCAATTGACACAAAACAGAACAATCAGAGCAGCTGACCCATATAGAAACGCAAAAATGATCCACAGCCCATGCCGTTTGTAAGAAAGACTTGTCATAATTCTGGACCTATTTTCATCAAGTACAGGTCAATGATTAACCTGCAAGAACTTGAACTGCATCCCTCCCCAAGCGATGCTCTGTACTGATCGGAAATCTGGAAACCAAACTTTCAGATTTAAGAGCTATATTCAGTTTTAAAAACTTTTGTAATGCCTTTTATGCCACTTAATCACGTCCGCACGCATTATCGTCTTGCCGCTTTGACGTTGTCGGATTTTTCCCAGCGTCCAACTTGCTTTATCATGTAGCACACTCATTCCGATCATTCACAAGAGGTTACTCATGTTTAATCACGACCTGACAGACAAACAGATTCAGACACCCGATATGATGCATCCCGCTATGGTTGCGATGATGGGAGCGCATGGCTCGATGTCTGCTGCCCCGCCGATGCAGCGTTACCGTGAAATGACCATTGACGAATTGCTGCTTGAAAACCGCGTGATCTTTCTCGTCGGTGAAATCAACTACAACTCAGCAACCCGCGTGATCATGCAGATGCTGCATCTTCAAAACCAGAAGAAGGACACCGACATCAACCTGTACATCAACTCACCTGGCGGTGGTGTCGATGACACGTTGGCGATTTACGACACGATGAATTTCCTTAAGTGTCCCATCGCCACCTACTGCATCGGCCGCGCCATGTCCGGCGGTGCGGTGATCCTTGCATCGGGCGCCAAAGGTAAACGCTTCGCCCTGCCTCACGCCAAGGTCATGATCCATCAGCCCTACGGCGGTGTGACCGGGCAGGCCTCGGACGTAAAAATTCAGGCAGAGGAAATCCTGCGATCCAAGCGAGCCATCAATGAAATCCTTGCCAACCACACCGGCCAGGCGATTGAAAAAATTGAAGAGGACTCCGAACGTGACCGCTACTTCTCAGCCCCCGAAGCCAAGGAATACGGCTTGGTCGATGAAGTGATTAACAGCACGCCATCGGATGACGACAAGAAGAAATAAGTCTCAACCGACGATATCAAAATCAAATTTAAAACACGCAGCGTCTCACAACGCTGCGTGTTTTTTAGTGCATTCACCGTTGAAGCATTCAAGTATATCGTCGCACGCGCTGTAAACGCCTGGCTGTTGATCTTGTATTGCAACAGCCGCAGGCAGACTTGCCTGCGCGTCTACACTACATCTCAATCTGTTTCACGGTACTTAACAAGATGATTGGAACTACTATGGGGTGTTGCAATACAAGCGATGTGTTACATCGACTCAAAGGAACTCAATATTTTTCTCACGCATGGCAAGCTCAGCAATTTGGCGTGCTGTTGGTTCGTTGCCTGATGATAAGTCAGCAACCTGCTCCGGCCAGAAGATCAACCCCGTCCCCGATGGATGTTTGCAATTGTCTGAAAACAATTCAATGTAAAAATCCTGATCATCATCTCCAGCCAATATGCGTTGGACAATCCATGCCATTTCATCGACAGTCAAATGTGGATCGTATTGCACCGACATTTGATAAAGGATAATTCGAACGAATTCATCAGCAGACATCGCTTCATGGAGGTCCTGAAAATCATCGATATCCAAAGAAGAACCAGCCAGTTGATTGAATTGTGCAAGTGCTGCATTCCGCTGAGCAGTTGGGGGATGACCATCCAGAAAATCTGCGATCGCTGACAGATCACAAACCAACTGCTGATCTAATTCCGGGGGCATTATCTCAGCGCGAGGTGTTTGCATGGCATGAACTTTCACATCACCATGAGATCAGACAAACTGAACCCAAAAACACATTGCTGAATCAAAGAAGCCCGGAAACATAGCGCGTCAGACAATCGAATTCGCCTGACCGATGGATTCGAGCATGGCATCAGCCAACTCGTCACAACAACCGTCGACTTTAAAGCGCATGTCATAGACGGACGATCCGTAGACCGTCACGCGACGTGAATGCTCCCCATGGACAGGACAGGGCACCTTTCGCAGGTGTCGTTCGAGTTCAAGTTTGAGCGTCTCCAAGGCTAGTTCGGCATCACTATACCGAGAGCGGTGAGCCATAAGGCAACCTCCATGCCGCAAGTCCCCTCCTGCGTGCAAGTACCGATAACACTTTTCCCAACTTGTAGGATAACCGCAGCACGTTGGGCTGTCACGCAAAAAAATGAGGTTGTGGGAAAAAGTTACTCAAGCCATAACGTGTTACGCAGCATCGGCTTGTTGTTTCACAAATGTGGTCAATGCGCTCTGTAACGACTGGGCCATTTGGACAGACGTCGGTGGTTGCTGACGGGCAATCGGGAGCAGTGGGAGTCCGGCATCGGTGAGAACTTCTTCAAGTTGCTGGCGACGATGTTGGGTCTGAGTGGACTGATCCAGACTGTTTCGGAGCATGACGACCAAGACTGGCTTTTGGGTGCTGTTATCACAGACGACAAAGTCGACTGCCTGCTGTCGGATGTAGGCCGCCGTTTGAGGATTGGCCTCTTCCTTGCCCTGTGAGAGCTTCAGCAGCGACGCGAGTCGAACCTTGGGGTAGACCGCCAAATCCTTGCCAACGACCTGCTTAAGGGATGCCAGGGTCTGCACCTGTACCGTATCCAACAGAGCGTCCACTTTGCGGTATCGCGGTTGGCCACGGATCGAATCCATGCGTTTAAGCTTGAGTTTAAAGAGCCTGTAGTTCATCACCAGCGGCCAAGCCAGTGATGCCAGTAGCACCAGGCCGCTCATTGCTGCGAGAATGACGAGTAATAATTCCATGGGGTGATGACCATGTGAAAGCGGAAAAAGTCAAAAAGCACACAGTATTGAAATCGGTTAATTCGGCATGGCGTCATGAAAAAGCTGGCAGGTTCGGGGGTCGGGGGTCGGGGGTCGGGGGTCGGGGGTCGGGGGTCGGGAGAATCATATCGCGTTGTAGAGCACAGGATGTCAGTCCGGCAATAGCATGGAAAAATACAACGTGAAAACTGCATCAGCTTTGATATATAAAAAAACAGGCGTCCGTCTGGAAGTCGACGGACGCCTGTTGGTTTTTATTTAGTTGTCTGATTCCGGCTTGTAGCAGCCAACGAAGATTTACTCAGCTGAGATTTCTTCGGTTGAAGTTACTTCGACGGATTGGGTTTCGGTCTGAATGGCTTCCAGGAGCTGGTTAACAGTGATGTTACCCGGGGTGATACCTGAGAGCAGATTTTCCAGCACGATCTTCAATTCACGTGGTGTGAGGCCCATGACCTTGATCTGATCGATAAGGTTATCGAGTTGGGTCATGATGGAAGCTGCTTCATTGCCGCCTGCATCAATGGCAGATCGGACTTCAGCTGCCGAAGCACCAGGTGCCAGATCCGCGGTTGCAATTGCAAGTGTTTCGCGGATGTGGTCTGTCTGATCGATACGGGTGGGTTCACCGGTTTCAGGATCAATTTCGCCTTGGACATAGAACAGACCGCCATGAGCTTCGAGAACGCTGGTGGCTTGAGCGATCGGCAGGCGACCTGCGTTGACCGTGACGTCTGTGGCGCCAAGAGTCGAAGGCATGTCGTTAAACCAAGCATGATCGCCGGCCATACCGCGAAGTTCGCTGTCGTTAGGCATATTGATGCCTATACCCAGCGCACTTTCCAGTTCATTGATCTGAGCTGGGCCGGCCAGTGGGTAGTTGTCGACCGCATCGAAGAGATCCTGGTCTGGACGACGGAAGCGGGTACTGTCATTCACGTCGTAAGGCAAGGTCCAGGCTGGCTCGGCGATGGTGACACCTTCGATACGCAGATCGAGGATGTAGTAGTCGAGTGTGCTGGAACCGACGTTCTGGACACCTGAAGCGAAGACCGGGTTATCGAAGCCATCAACGAGGAACCGCACCACATATCCGAAGTCTGAGTGGATGATGGTGGTGAAGTATTCACCGGTGGGCAGACCGAATTGCGGGTCAATGCTGCCGTTGCCGGAGATCACTGCTGGGGTGATTCCGAGTGTAGCGTCCCAGCGGATTTCACCGTTGACAACGATGTCCAGACCTTGATCTGTGGTCCAGTCCTGTTCGTTATAGATAAAGTCACTGGTGTTATCACGACTGTTGAGCATGGCTTCAGGCGTACGTGCTGCCAGAGGAATGAATCGGACTTCAGCAGTTTGGTGACGCTGAGGACTTGGCAGGTCTGCGAAGTAGTCGCCGTTGAAGTCACCTTCGATGAAGAAGTCACCGTCGACGACAACGTCGGAGAGAACAACCTGGCCACCGTTGAGGTTGATGGTCAAGCCACCGTCACCCAGGGCATCGTTGGTGGTCGGACGACCGATGTCGGTCGACGTTGCACTGCCGATGACCTGTTGGAAGTTACTTACTGCACCGAGTACGACAAACTTCTCACGGGCACCGAAGTTGATTTCGGTGTCGGTCGTGTTCAATGGGTCGGCATCGGTATCTTCACGACCAGATGCATTAAGTTCCAATGTGCCAGACTTGGTACTGATGATCGAGGCAAAGCCAGGCATCGTGTAATCATTGGTTGCTGAGTCAGGACGTGTGGTCAGAGTGTTGAGATTGATCTGACCGGCCAGACCCATATTGGCATCGGTGACCACTTGGTCAGCGGTTGAAGCCGTGTTACCGCCGTTGGCAGTCAGGTCATCGTTGATGATCAACAGACCGGCTGGCAGAGCGTAGTACTGGTTACCACTGGAGTTTTCTTCTTCCAGACCAGCAGCGGCCTGGAGGCTGATGGTGCCGCCGTCGCCACCGGTTGAAGTGGGTGAAGTGCTAAAGACCGGGTCGCCACCACCGTTGACCGTGATGGTCGAGCCAATGATCACGTCGGCGTTATCGTAGTCAGCCAGGACATCGATGCCGTTGAAGTCGGCATCGGACTGGATGAGCACTGTGCCACCGTCGCCACCGGTTCCAGTGGAAGCCGCGTTGACATTACCACCGTTACCGGTGATTTGGGTGTCGGTACCGATTTGGATGTGAGCCAGGTCACCATCGGAAGTGATATTCAGGGAGCCAGCATTGCCACCGTCATTACCCACACCACCGTTGAAGGTGATGTCAGAGTCAACTGTGTCACCGATGAGGATGTAGCTGTTGGCACCATCGGTGTCGATTGCGATTGTGCCGCCTGCACCACCGGTGACATCTGCACTGGAGCCGCCGTTGGCAGTGGAGGTTCCGTCGATGGTGATCTGCGATTCAGTACCATCGGTGGAGACCAGGATGCTGCCAGCATTACCACCCTCACCTGTTGTGGTTGAGTTACCACCGTTGGATTCGAGGTTGGCATCGATGTCGATGGTTGCAGCGGATGAGCCTGTGGTGTTGATGTTAATGGTGTTTCCATTACCAGCATCACCGCTGACTGCGTTGCCACCGGTTGAGGTGACATTGCCGTTGATGTCAATGGTTGCTGTGACACCGTCGGTATTGATGGTGATTGTACCACCGTTACCCGCGTCACCGGTTGCGGTGCTGTTACCACCGTTGGAGGTGATGGTGCCGTTGGTGACGATGTCTGCGGTATCCAGATCAGTGTCGATGGTGATCACACCACCGTTACCGCCACTGGTTGAACCGTTACCGCCTGAGGCGATGATGTTAGCACCGGTGTTCGCCAGTGTGATGTCACCATCACCACCGTTGGTGAGGATACTGACCCGACCACCGATTGCTGCTGCACCGATTGTTGCATCACCGCCGATGGCTGAGACCAGCCCGTTAACGGTAATGTCCGAATTGGCTGCTGCATCGGTTGAGTTGGCATGAATATTAATTTCAGACGCTGCACCGGCGGTTCCGTTTGCGGTATCACCACCGTCGGTGATGACATTGGTGCCGGTGTTGGTGAGGTTGATGTTGCTGGCTGTGCCTGCGGTACGAATACTCACGAACGGTGTATTGGCTGAACCACCCGTCGCATTACCTGTTGTGGTTGAACCACCCTGTGAGGAGACCGTGCCAGCGATATTGATATTCGCACCTGAGACGCCGTCAGTATGGATGCTCACGGTGTTGGAGACACTGCTGTCACCGGTGACTGCCCCACCGCCGTTGGCAGTGACGTTGTTGCCGGTGCTTGTGAAGTTGATATCACTGTTACCACCTGCGGTTGACACATCAACGTATTCGCTGCCAGTGCGAGCGCCGGCATTACCACTGACCGTGGATGAACCGTTATTCAGTGACAAGTTGCCAGCGATGTTGATATCGGAGTTGGCTGCTGCGTCAGTTGAATTGGTTGCGATGGTGATTTGACCTGCCGTTGCACCGTTACCGGTTGCTGCGTTACCGCCATCGGCGATGACGTTGTTGCCGGTGGAAGTCAGGTTGATGTTACTTTCACCGCCGTCGGTTCCAATGTTCACGGTGTTACCGGTGCCACCGTTACCGGTCGTGGCAGATGAACCACCCTGAGCGGAGACGGTGCCGGAGATGTTGATATCCGAATCGGCTGCCAGAATGTCTTCATTGGTTTGGACACTGACGGTGCCTGCGTTGCCAGCATCACCGGTTTGGGTATCGCCACCGTCGGTGGTGATGTTGGTTGCGGTAAGAGTACTGACGCCACCGTTGGTGGTCAGTGTCACAGTGTTACCGTTGCCACCGGTTCCGGTTCCGGTGACTGAGCCACCTTCTGCGGAGATGTCACCGACAGTGAGATCCGAGTCAGCAGCATCGTCGGTGGAGTTGGTCACGATGTTGACCGTACCAGCCAGGCCACCGTTGTCCGCTGCTGCATCACCGGCTGAGACGTCGCCGCCGTCGGTGGTGATGGTTGATGTGGTGATGTCAGATGTGGTGCCATCGGTTTGGATGTCGACGTTGCCACCAGCACCACCGTCGTCGGAGGTTGAAGCCCCACCGACTGTGGAGACTGCACCGTTAATGGTGACTGAAGCACCTGAAGCACCATTGGTGTCGATATCGACTCCGCCGCCGATACCACCTGCACCGGTTGTAGCCAGGCCACCGTTGGTGGTGATGGTATTAAGCGTGATGGTTGAGTCCTGGCCGTCAGTGGTTACGAGGACTTGGCCACCGTTGCCACCACCTGTTGTGGAGGAACCGCCGGAGCTTGTGAGGCCGCCAGTGACGGTCACAGTCGCGGTGGTTTCATTGGTGTCGATGTCGATGTTGCCACCGCCGCCACCGTTGCCTGCTGTGGCATTACCACCGGAGGTGATGACATTGACGAGGTTGATGTCAGAGAGGCCGCCATCGGTTCGGATGGTTGCCAGGCTGCCACCGCCGCCGTTGCCCGAGACGGTTGAGTCGCCACCCTGGATCGAGATCGTACCGGTGTAGGTGATGTCGGAATCTGCGGTGGTTGAGGTTTCATTGGTTGCGATGATCGCGCCGCTTGCGTTGCCACCGGAACCGGTTTGAGCATCGCCACCGTCGGTGGTGATGTTGGTGCCGGAGATGGAGCTTTGACCACCAAAGGTATTGATACTCACGCCACCACCCGAGCCACCGTTACCGGTGCCGGTGACCGAACCACCTTCGGTGGAGATGTCGCCATGGGTGATGTCGCTGTTAGCAGCATCGTCGGTGGAGTTGGTTGTCAGTTGGACATAGCCGCCGTCGCCACCGGTGTCACCTGCACCATCGCCACCCGTCACATCGCCACCGTCGGTGGTGACCGTTGAGAGTGTGATGCTGCTGGTTGTGCCATCGGTGTCGATTTCGATGTTACCGCCATCACCACCGTTACCACTGGTGGATTGACCACCGACAGTTGAGATGGCACCGGAGACGGTCACGGATGAGGTCGTGCCTGCGGTGTCGATGTCGATGAATGCACCTGTACCACCGTTGCCGGCAGTGGCAGCACCGCCGGATGCTGAGACGCTGGTGAGAGTGATGTTGGCTGCACTTGAGCCTGTGGTGTCAATGGTGATGTTGGCTGCTGCCCCACCGTTACCGGTTCCAGTTGCCACGCCACCGTCGTTGGTGATGGCAGCGGTTGCGATGATGTCACTGTTGCGGTCTTCGGTGGAGATATTAATGATACCCGTTGCAGCACCGGCATTACCTGAACCAGCGGAAGAACCGCCAGAAGCGTTGACCGTTGCGTTGAGGGTCAGATCAGCGTTGTCGCTGTCAGAAGCATTTTCCGTGACGATGTTGACTGAGCCACCACTACCGCCTGTTGCAGTACCAGCTGCGTTGGTGGCATTGCCGCCGACTGCACTGATGCTGCCGGTGGAAGCAAGGAGGATGGACGAGCCGTCACCGTCTGTGGTGATATCGACTGCACCGCCGCTACCTGCTGTGGTACCAGCTGTTCCGGTGAGGTTGCCACCGTTGGCCACCAGGTCGGAGTTGAGGGTGACGACGTTGTTGGTGGCATTACCGCTGCCATCAAGGTCAGCGTTGATGGTGATGTCACCTGCGTCACCGCCAAGGGTGTCACCGTTGCCACCGGAGGTGGTGACGTCTGCGACTTCCAGAAGAGTGATTGATGCACCGGACTGATCAGTGGTGATGGTGACGTTGCCACCGTTGCCACCTGTACCGGAGGTGCTGTCACCACCGGTTGAGTCGAGGGTGGATTCGATTTCGATAAGTGATCCAGTACCGTCGGTATTGATGTTGACCGTACCGCCGATGCCACCAGCGTTAAGTCCATCGCCGCCGCCGACATTCACTGAGCCGGTGCCCAGATCAATGCGGGAAGAAGTACCGTCGGTTGAAGCGGTGAAGCTTGCACCGTTGCCGCCCGTTCCCAGTCCGGTTGCTGCTCCGCCGACGGAGTCGACATCAAGCAGGTTGCCGGTGGTGATGGCTGATGCATCGCTGTCGGTATCCAGCAGGATTGCCCCGCCGTTGCCACCGGTTCCGGTGACGGTTGCCCCGCCGATGGATGTGATGGTGTTGGAAGTTCCCAGAGTAATGGGTGATGTTGCACCGTCTGTTGAGATGGTTACACCACCTGCGTTGCCAGCCGCTTGAGTATTGGCTGCACCACCTGTGGTGTTGATTGTCAGTTGGGTTCCAGTGAGGACACTTGAAACGGCACCTGTGGTTGTCACGTTCACTGCACCACCGTTACCGGCTGTTGCACCGGTGTCGGTTGCACCACCGATGGCGGTGATGGTGTTATCTGCACCGAGTGTGATGGGTGCCAGAGGAGCATCGGTGGAGTAGGTCACGCTACCAGCGTCACCGCCGGTACCTGTGGTTGCTGAAGCACCGCCGGTTGTGGTGATGTCCACGTTGGTTGCCGTGGTGATCGTTGCACTGAAGCCGTCGGTATCAATCACAACGTTACCGCCCGCACCACCGTTGCCGGCTGCCGAAGCACCACCGACTGCTGTGACCGTATTGTTTTGGCCGAGGCTGATGGTTGAAGTGTCACCGTCAGTGGAGATGGTCACCGTGCCGGCTGAGCCACCTGCGTTGGCTGTGCTTGCTGACGCACCGCCGGAGGTGGTGATGGTCAGTGATGTATTGGTCACGATGTCTGATGTGCCAGCAAGTGTGGTCACCAGGACATTGCCACCGTTGCCAGCTTCACCGGCTGCTGCTGTACCACCGGTGGTGGTCAGGTCAACAAAGTCGCCGATGGTGATATCGCCACCTGCACCGTTTGTGGTGAGGGTGATTGCGTTGCCGGTACCGGCTGTTGAATCGTCACCTGCGTTACCGGTGCCGGTTGCACTGCCGGAGCTTGTCACCAGGTCAACATCGTTTTCGAGGGTGATCGTACCGCCATCGTTGCCGTTGGCAGCTGAGTCGGTGTTGATGATGATCTGACCGCCTGCACCACCGTTGCTTGAGCCAGCACCATTGCCGCCAGTTGCGGTGATGTCTTCGTCAGCTGTGACGAGAATGTCTGAGCTGCCTGCATCGGTTTGGATGGTGATCACGCCACCGTCGCCGGCTGTACCCGCATCAGCGGAAGTGCCACCGTTGGCATTGATGACCGTGTCATTGTTGACGGTGACATCTGAGCCATCACCGGTTGTCTGCAAGGTGATATTACCAGCATCGCCGCCGTCACCGGAGGTCAGTGCGTTGCCACCGTTGGTCTGGAGCGTGTTGTCGACGGTGATGTCAGCGTTGTTACCTGTGGTGGAGATGAGGATGGTGTTGCCACCGCCGGCTCCGCCAAGGGTTGCACCGTTGCCACCGAGGGTGGTGACGGAGCTGCCTGTATCCATGGTGACGGTTGCATTGGTACCTGTTGTGGAGACAGTCACATCGCCGCCTGCACCACCCTGGCCGTTTGCCGAGGTGCCGCCGTTGGCATCAATGTCTGCTGTGTCTTCAAGGAGGATCGTGCCACCGGTTGCTGCGGTGGTGGTGATGTTGATAGTCCCTGCTGCACCGGCGTTACCCGTGGTGCCGTTGGCGTTACCGCCGTTGGCATCGATGTCGCCGTCGACTTGGATATTGCCGTTGTCGCCTGAGGCGGTGAGTGTGACCTGGGCACCTGCTCCGCCGGTACCAGCAGTTGAGGTTGCATCGGTGTGACCGCCTGAGGCAGAGAGTGTTGCTGCTGCGTCAACGGTGATCGTGCTGCCAGAGCCAGAGGTCTGAATCTGGAGGCTACCGGCGTTGCCGGCGTTGGTTGATGAAGCACCTGTTGTTGCACCACCATCAGCATGGATATTGGTGTTGATCTGGATGACAGAAGTATCGCCTGTGGTCGAGAGGGTGATCGCGTCACCACTGCCCGGAGCAAAGGCACTGCCTGCTGTACCGGTCACACTGTCGCCGCCGTCGGCAGAGAGAATGCTGTTGGTTGTGATACCTGATGTAGTGTTAGCTGTGCTCAGCGTGATGCGTCCGCCGGTACCAGCCGTGCCGCCGATGGCTGAGCCACCGTTGGCGTTAAGGGTATCGGAGATTTCAAGAGCTGAGCTGGTTCCTGTGGTCGTCACCGAGATGATGCCAGCGTCGCCAGCATCGCCGGTGCTTGCTGCAACCGAACCGCCGTTGACTTGGACATCGCCGAGGATTTGGATGCCAGCGTTGGAAGCACCTGTGGTACCCACGGTCACATTTGAACCGTTACCCGCTGTACCCGTACCGTCAGTGATCGTACCGCCATTGGCTGCAAGTGAACCAGCAGCTCCGACGGTGATGGTTGCACCAGTACCTTGCGTGGTGATGTCGATGGGACCAGCGTTACCGGAGTTACCCGTTGTCCCTGCACCGGTCAGAGCACCGCCGTTGGCGTGGACAGCAGCATCAATGTCGATGGTAGCTGAAGCACCCTGCGTGGTGATATCGATGCCGGCTGCATTCACACTGCCTGCTGCACCGCTGACACTTGCTCCGCCGTCAGCGGAGATTTCAGCATCAACAGTGATGGTTGAGTTATCACTGACCGTCGAGATGGTGACGGTTCCTGAAGTGCCACCCGTACCACCGGCTGTTGAAGCACCACCGTCAGCGGAGAGGCCGCCACCAATGGAGAGCAAAGCTGTGCCGTCGTTGGTGGTGAGGCTGATTGCTCCGCCTGTGCCACCGGTGGTGTCCACTGTTGTACCACCGTCAGCGGTGATGCTTCCGGTCGAGGCAACAAGGATGTCGGATGAATCACCGTTGGTGAGGATGGTGACGCCTGCTGCGTTGCCACCAGCACCGGTTGCTGTAGCGTTGCCACCGTTGGCTGTCAGTGCACCGTTGATGATGACATCAGCATTGGTGCCGGTGCCAGCGTCATTGGCATTGGATGTGATGGTAATGGCACCTGCACCGCCGCCTGCTGCGGTTGTTGAAGCACCGCCGTTGGTATTGATGTCGGTGACGGTGATGTCATTGTAAGTTGAAGCCACCAAAGCATTGGAGGTGATCAAGGAAACCGTGCCACCTGTGCCACCGGTTGTAGCTGCTGTAGTGGTGTTGGCACCCTGAGCATCAATTGAACCGTTGCCAGCATTACCCGCAGTTCCGATGTTGATGCCTTGGTTGGTGGAAGTCAGAGCGACGTTGCCAGCGTTAGCTGCATCAGCCACACCTTCGGTGGTTGTGCCACCGGTTTCGATGTTGGTGACTTGGATTTGGCCATCAGCATTGATGGTCACTGCACCGCCATCGGTTTCAGCGTTGCGAGCAAAGGTCACAATGCTGTCACCCAGGTCGTTACCCAGAGCAGTTGAACCGCTGATGACATCGTTGGTACCGATGAGCAGGCTGTTGGCTTCGATGTCGCCGAGGCTGTTGACATTGCGTGAGCCATCAATGGTGATGGTTCCCAATGCCGAAGCACCCGCTGCTGTTGTCGTGCCGACGTTGCCTTCGAAGTTCACATCGCCGTCGATGAGTCCGCCGACGCCGTCGCCGGTGTCGATAGTCAGTGGGTTAGCGCGACGTGTTGTGCCGTCGACTGTGCTCAGGAAGGTCACATCGCCGTAAGCAGTACCTGCACCGTCGATGCCGGTAGTCAGGGCAACGCCTGTGCCAGCGGTTTCGGTAAGAGTCACTGCGTCGGTGAAGACGATGTCGCCGGTCAGGTCGCCGCCGTTGCCGGTGGTGATGTCACCGCCGGTGGTGACGGTTCCGCCGCCGTCCTGAAGGAAGTTACCGTCGATGGTGAAGTCCACGCCGTCGGCGATGGTCAGGACACCGGTGTTACCGATATGCACGCCGCCGTCGCCGGTGGTGTCGATATCAGCACGTGGCGTAGCACCGGTGGGTGCCGGGTCAAAGAAGCCAATCGTCTCACCATTGATATCCACGCCGTTGGTGTTACCGGTCAGTGAACCGCCGAAACCGTTTAATTGGCCGGAGGTGGTGATCTGAGCGCTCAAACTCACGTTACCTGCGTCTTCTATGTAGAAGCCTGTCGCGGTGATGGTTGCATTACTGGACTGCATAACCAATCCGGGACGATCGTTATTGTCCGCACGATTGATAATCAGGTAATCCAGTGCATCAATACCACCTACGTTATCCGTGCCCACACCGTTACCGAAGATAATTGGGCCAGTACCGGAGATGATGGTCAGATCGCGTGCAGCATCGTCATCGGAATCGATAATGCCGGTGAAGGAGAAGCTACCACCGCCGCCGACTGCACCAGTACCCGGTTGAGCCGAGGACATGGTCACATCGTTACCGAGTTCAAGATTACCATTCCAGGTTTGTGTCGATGAGGTATAGACTTGATCGGTATTGATCACAATTGCTTGCTCAGTGGTATTTGCGGTGTTGTTGACTGACAAAGTGCTAAATTCACCCACAGCACCAACGCGGTCAGCTTGTGTATCGGCATCACCTGTACCCAGAACACCTGAACCGTTGCCACCGAATTGGATGCTTGCATTAGCGTTGGTGACAGTGATGTCAAGGGCATTGGCCGCAGCATCAGAGTCAAGCGTGTTGTTGAAGTAGATGCCGGTGGTGCCGGTGTCATTGAGTGTGATGTTACTGGTGACCACCACAGCATCGTTGTAAATCTGTGTACCACCCTGTGTCTGGACATTGGAATTGAGATACGTGGTACCTGCGGATGTGGTGGAGTGACCACCAGCGGTGCCACTACCGTCCAAATCATCGGTGTAGAGATATTCCAGACCGGCGGTGTTACCGCCAATCTGGTTGGGATTCACATAGCTGCCGACTTCTTGCGTAAAGGTGTTGTCACCCGTGGTGCTTGTGGCGGTAAGACCAGCCAGGACACCGGTACGGGCATCGACGAATCGGCTGAAGGTGAGGTCGCCAGCGGAGCTGGTGAGTAAGGCATCATCTTCAAGCAGTAAAGCGACGTCGTAGGTCTGGTCACCGGTGGTGGTGACAAGGACTTCCGTGCCATCGGTTGGGTCGCTGGAGACCGAGTCAAGGGTCAACTGCGAGTTGGTGCCACCATTGATAATCAGATCGCTGTCCGTACCGCTGCCGATGACGTTACCGTTGATGTCGATCAGGCCATCGGTGCCTTGGGTTGCAGCATCACCGATAGTGACAGTCATGTCACCGGTGAAGGCGGTATTGCCGTTGAGTGTGATGATATCTTGCTGACCGCCGGTGAGTTCCACATCACCAGCTGAGATGATGGCGTTGGTGCCGGTACCGATGGTCAGGTTTTCAGTTGTCAGAGCATCGTTGTCGGAGTCAACCGTCACTTCAAGGTTGCCTGTACCCAGAGCCACGGTGTCGATTTCCGCACTGCCGTCGGTGGTGACAGTCAGTGAAGCGTTATTGGCATTGTGTGCGACAACACCCAGATCGACATCGCCGTCGCTGCCGCCGGTGGTATCAATGATGACTTCACCGCTGGCAAGAGTGATGGCGGCATCATTGTCCATGGTCACAGCTTCCTGGGCTTCGATGATCATGACATTGTTCGATGCACTGCCGAGGACGACTTGCGTTCCGGCTGTGGCAGTCAGGTTGCCCAGTTCGCCGTTGGTTGCCGTACCCATATCACCAGCAAAAGTGATGACATCCGAGGTAACGGTCAAGTCATTGGTTTCCGATGCCTGACTGTCGATGGTGCCGTTGAAGGTCACCGCGGTATCACCATCAAAGCTGGTGGAGATGTTAAGGGTCACATCATCATCAACGGTAATGGTGCTGGCTTCGAAGGTCGAAGCTGTGCCGTCAACGACAGTGGTGCCGCCACCGTTAATCAGCAGGGTTGCCAATTCTTCGGTGCCGCCGACTGCACCATTAAAGGTGGTCACGCCGTCAGCGGTGATCGTCAGTGATTCGGTGTTATCCGCACCACCGTTGCCATCTAGTGTGCTGGCGAAGGTAATGTCGTTACCGGTTAAGGTCGTCGCATTGGTCGTAGAGTTAAGGGTCACTGCATCACCGTAGGTTTGATCACCTGTTGTGGTGACCGAGCCGCCGTTGATGGCCGTGGTGCCACCCGCGTCGGTGGTTACGGTCAGCAGCGGGGTTGTGCCGCCGACTGCTGCGTTGAAGGTTGTGGTGCCGGTACTATTGAGTGCCAAGTCATTGGAGCCGTCAATCACATCGTTGAATGTAATGTCACCGGTATCCACGGAGATGGTCAGGTCAGCATTGAGCGTTGTTGCTGCATTGACTGTAACCGAAGCATCATTGGCGGTTGCGTCAATCGTGACACTGCCGTTGGTGACCGTAAGGGTATCTGTATCCAGTGGTGTCGTGCCGATTTGGACGGCACCGCCATGATTGACAGTTACAGTCAACGGACCGTCAAGTACGGTGTTACCTTCGAGGGTTGTACCAGTGTCGCCATTACCGAGGGTGACATTGCCTTGGAAGGTCAGCGTACCGGTACCGTTAGCCGAGGTGATACCCGAAGCGGTTGCCAGGGTGGACTCGAAGGTTGTGGTACCCGTTGAGCCAATGATGATTGCTGGACCGGTGCCGTCACCGATGGCGTTTGTGCCACCGACTGCACCTTCGAAGGTCGTCGCGTCAGTGAAGCTCAGAACGACATCCGTAGCATTACCTGCACCACTGTCAACCGTGCTGGCAAAGGTCGCCGTCGCACCCACACCACCGTTACCGGTGAGAGTAACGGTATTGCCTGCACCGGCATCAAACTCAACGGCGTCGTTGTAGGTTTGAGACAATGCTGTGGAGATATTGGCAGCGATGGTGGTCGTGCCAGCGGCATCGGTTGTCAGGCTTCGAAGTACTGCACCGTTACCCCCAAAAGCACCGTCGATGTCCGTGGTTCCTGAACTGTTGAGAATCAGATCATTAGTACCATCGGTCGTCGAGGTTGAGGTAAAGTCGATATCAGACACACCAGAATTGACCGTCAGATCACTGTCAAGCTGTGTGTCACCGTTAAAGGTAAACGTGCTTCCAGGTTCTGAAGTCTGGATTGTCACCAAGCCATTCTGAATCGTCAGGGCATCGGTCGCTTCGTTGCCGAAGGTCGCACTGCCTGCGGTGGTGAAGGTCATGCTATCAAGTGTCACTGCTGCATTGAATACTGAAGTAACTGTCGCTGCATTGATCGTCACATTGTCATTGAAGGTCAACAAACCTGCATCATTGGCCTGAATCAGACCATCAGCGGTTTCCACCGTGTTATTGAATGTGGTTGTGCCAGCTGTGGCACCGGTGAATGTGAAGATGATCGAAGGACCGGTGCCGTCGCCGATCGGGGTGTTGCCACCGACCGCACCCTGGAAGGTTGCCGCGTCGGCATTATCAAGGGTCAGATCGACTGCACCATCGACTGCCGAGTTGACGGTGAGTGTGTCACCAGCATTGTTGGTGCGGATGGTGATGCCGTTGGCGCCACCACCGTTAGTCAAGGTCACCTGATCGGTTCCATCACTACCAAGCGTCAGGGTTCCGTCAGAGAGGAACACTAAAGCGCCAGCGGTGGAATCGAGGGTGACATCACCATTGAAGGTGCTGCCGACGTTACCAGCCTGCAAAGTTACGCCGTTAGTGAAGGTGATATTGCCAGCAGTACCCGCCTGAGTCACACCCGAAGCGGTATTCACGGTTGAGCTAAAGAGTGTTTGGCCTATCCCATTGAATGTGATGGCCGCATCGGTGCCGTCACCGATGGCAGTACCGCCACCGACTGCACCGGTGAAGGTTGCCAGACCACTGTTGGCCAGGACGATGTCTTGGCCCCCATCCACTGTGCTGGCGAAGGTTAATGCTCCGCCGGTGGTGAAGGTGGTATTGGCTTCGTCAGTACCAAGTGTCACTGCATCGTTGTAGGTTTGGCCGTTGACCGTTGTTGCGGACAACAGGTTGAGGGTGATTGAAGTATCACCGTTGACGGTCAGGTTGTTGACGTTGACGAGGTCACCGTCGGCTGCTGCATTACCAAGTGCCACGGTACTGGTGCCTGCATCAATGGTCACGATACCGGAAGTACCCAACAGGTCTTCACTGAAGACGATGGGGTTGTTTCCGGTGTTGAAGGTGGTTGTGCCGTTGACGGTCACATCGCCGGTGTAACGTTGGCCGCCACTTCCGGCATTGCCACTGGTGGTGATATTGGAATTGTTATTAACGTTGGTTGTACCTGAGATATCCAATGATTGAAGGGCATTGGTGGTACCGACATTGCCGTTAAAGACAGCATTACCGGTGACGATCAAGAAGTCATCATCGCCACCATCTGAATCGAGCGTGTCCTCAAAGGTCACGGTTGTTGCTGTGATGGTGACTGTGCCATCAGCATCATGAACCACTTCGTCGTTAAACGTTGCGGTGCTTGCTGTGACGGTGCCGTTGCTGAGCGTGGCCTGGCCGTTGGTGTTGGTCACGTTGAGTGTGGCAGCAGCAGCAGTCAGCGATGCGTCAAAGTTCACATCGTCCACAGCAGTGAGTGTAATTGCTGTGGCTGATGTGGAGAACAAGTTGCCATCGAGTTCGATGTCGTTGGATGCATCAACCGTCAAGCCGGTAATGGCGTTGTTGGTAATGCTATTGAGGAAGACAACGCCTTCGGTGCCATCGTTGTCGAAGGTCCGCAAGGTGACGGTACCGGTGGATGTTGAAGCATCCAAACCGGTTGCAGTCACAGTCAGGTCACCTTCGGTGGTTTCAGCAAGGATATTGCCTTGATTGGTTGCGACACTGGTGAGTGTCAGGTCTTCCTGAGCACGGATTTCAACGCCGTCAGCAATGGTCGAATCGTTATCGACGGTGACTGAAATGCCGCCGGTACCTGTGCCGTTGATGAACACGCCACCGGTTTCAGCAGCACCGAGGGTGTTGTTGGCGGTGAGTGTGGTGGCATCGACTTCGATGGCGGCGTTGGTGCCTGTTGCACCGATACCGTTTGCCGAGGTCAGTGTCACGGTCGTACCGATGATGTCACTGTTGTCAGCAGCATCAACGTCTGCGAAGTTCGCAGAGGATTCAAGTTCAATGGTCACACCTTCGATGAGTCCGACGTTGAAGGTTTCCGTTGCATCGGTTGTTGCGTCAGCTGTTCCGACGGTCTTGAGGAAGACATTACCTGTGCCTGCATCAGCGTTGATTTCTGTGCTGGCCTGGAAGGCGACTTCCTGACCGCTTGCACCGACTGAACCATTGTTGGTTGTCAGGTTAATGGTGCCAGCTGCAAGTTCAGCGACATTGTCATCTGCATCATTGGTGATGCCACCGGCACCGGTAAGGTCACGGTTGGTGATGATATTAAGTGTTGAATCGCCGGCATTGGCTGAGAAGTTAAAGAGGCTGACTGCTTCACCTTCGATGGTGATCGTGCCATCGGCAGTACCGTCAGCAAGAATGGTTGCACCAGCGAAGTTGGCGTTACCGGTGACAAAAGTCACGGTACCGGTGCCATCGGTTGCACCACCACCTGCGACAGGTTCGTCAGCAGAGATTGTGATGTTACCCGAGGTCGCGGTACCCACCGAAGTGATGGTGGTGCCGGTCTGGGTGAAGGTGATATCGTCACCTGCACGGACGTTGATGTTGCCACCTGCTGCGACACCGTTACCGGATTGGAGCGTGCCGCCTGCAGCGAAGATCACATTGTCAAAGGCTTCGACAATGATGTTGCCACCTGCTGAGGTCACATTGGTATTGACCGTGAGGTTTGCTGGCGGATCAATAGTGATGTTACCACCGTCGGAGTTGACGAAGGTTCCGCCACCAGCAGCCACACCCACATTGAGGTTGTGGCCGTTCTGACTGTAGAAGATTTCGTTGGTTCCACTGACGGCATCCGTGTTATCACTGTCGATAATCAACTGAACGATGGTGGCCGTGTCGCCTGTATGATCGTCCAAACCTGTGCCAGCATCTTCCGTGTTCAACACGTCAGGGGTGTTGTCCAAGGCAATTACACCTTGGCCGGAAATCGTAGCATCGACATTGACTGTATTGATCGACAATGGACTGGCAGTCGAGCCGATACCGGTGCCTGCGCGAAGTGTCGTGGTGTATGCATTGTCAATGGCGATTGCGTTACCACTGGAGTCAACAATGGTGCCTGCACCGTTACCGTCGTCATCAGCAGTGAGGCTCACGGTGTTACGACGGTCAGCAAAGTCAACGTCTGTATTGGCGTTGATCGAACCGGTCAGTGTAATGTTGCCATCAGCGTTTACTGTCAAAGCTGCTGGACCCGTCGCAGTTGGGCGACCGTTGCCATCTGCATCAAGAAGCACACGAGCGAGTGTGACGTCCTGTGTCACATCAATGGTGACCGAACCATCCACGACGATGTCGGAGTTCGGGTCCATGATGAAGTTGTCTGAGTTGTTAATCGTCAGGTCACCGTCGGCACCACCACCCACAGAGTTGACTGTGATAATACCACCGTTTTGCACGATGACATCAAAGCCAGCACCTGCTGAAAGTGTCAGGTTGCCTGAACCGGTCGTACCACCAGCACCAATGGTGATGTCACCTGATTGGCCGAGGTATTGACCGGTACGGCCGGTTTGCACGGCGGTATTACCGTCAATGGTCACCAAACCCTGCACTGTCAAAGCACCTGTTTCAGGGCCATCATTGTTACGAGCTGTGATCGTTGCATCGTCGTCAACCAGGATGGAACTTGCAAAAGCTCCAGCGGTACCCGCATCAGCAACACCACGGTTATCAATGATAAAGTTACCGTTGGCAACAACTGTCACCACACCGTTGGCATCTGTGCCATCACCAAAAGTAATCGCATGTTCAGATGTGGGAGCAGAGATATCAATGCTCAAATTGCCATTGCCTGTTGTGGCACCGGCACCACTGGTGATATCCACTGTCGTGGCAGCAACACCAATATTCACCGCACCATCATTCACATCAATGGTCAGATCAGCTGCGGAACTCACCGTTGAATTTCCTGCAGTACCAATTGAGAAGTCGCCAATACCGTTGACATCAATACTGATATCACCAGTCGCCAGAGCACCATTACCGTTGGCACCGTCTTGTGATGTATTGACGTTGTTGATAATGCGAACACCCGCAGTGGTTCCTGCTGCAGCATCGGTCACGACAAAGTTGATCGTGTCCTGTGCCTGCAAGGAGATGTTGTCGTTATCCAGGTCCTGGACATCCACGCCGTTGGCTTCGGTCACCGTCAAGTCACCGTTGACGCCGTCGACGGCATTGGTGATTTGAGCATCAAGGAAGTCAACGCTGGTGGCCAGGACTTCGGATTCACCGGACTTAAAGAGTAAGCTTGTCGCATTGATGGTCAGGGTATCGTTGTCGTTACCCAATTCATCAACCTGACCTGCTGCGGCTTCAAGGCGAATCACACTGGTGCCACCACCGGTCAGATCAATGGTGGAGTTGTTGATGGTCAAATTGCCTGTTGTCGCGATAAAGGCCAAATCGTCGCCGGTAAAGGCTGCACCACTTAAAGCGATGGCAGAGATATCCAGATTCGTAGAGTTACGGATGTAGCTGTAGCCTTCATTGTTGCCACCCACACTCAAGGCGGTGACAGCCAGGGCACCGGTGTTATCGATGCCGATGTTGCTGTTGGTTTCCGTAGTGCGTACTGCCAGGTTGCTTACTGTGGTTTCCAGCAGGTTACCGGTGTAACCGGCATCACCCGGATCGAGCACCACGTTAGTTGCAGTGCTGGTACCAATGTCAGTTTGGGCACGTGCATCAAGCGTTGTCGCGGTGACGTTCATGACCGTGGTTGCATCGTTGGCAGCGGTGTCGTTGTTATCGACAATGGTGCCGGTATTTGAACCGTCCATGGCCTGTAGATAAACCGTACCACCGGCTGTGCTGATGGCATCTACGTTCATGGTTGCCGTGGCACCACCTGAAGCTGCACCGCCGGCGATCACTTCGATCGTGCCGGAGTTGGTGGAGGTGATGTCACCGGTGGTCACATTGGTTGCGGCTTCGATTTGAATTGCAAGGTTGCCTGCACCGCGTGAGGTGGAGTTGACTTGACCGCCACTGAGAACGATCGGTGCTGCGCCGTCAGCTGCAGCACTGTCAAGATCCACAAGGGTGACCGCAGCCGAGGTTGACTCGATGCGTGCCTGGCCGGTGTTCACATCAATGGTGGTGTCGGCTGCGGCGGTGACATTGTTAACCGCCTGAAGTTCGAACGTATCACCATTGGCGTCACGGTCGGTTTCGATGTCGTCGTTAATCGCGGCCGAGTCGACGAGTGCCTGGAACAGGCCGTTGATTTCAACGGACAAGTTGGCAGGACCGTTGGTCGCATCACCATCGCCTGTAATGGTCAAAGTGTGGCCGTCAATGACAAGGTCTTCGACGTAGCTGCCACCTTCAGCGACGGCTGCGGGATTATTGTTGTTGAAGATACCCAATGTGACATTGCCATCGCTGGTGCCACCGTTGGCATCAAGTTCAAGGTTGAACACACCGTTGGAGGAGACGATGGTATTGGTCAAGTCGATATGACCTGCGATATCGTCGTCAGCACCTTCGGTATCGAGGTTGGTATTACTGGTAATAACCCATTGCGAGGCTTTACTGACATTAAAGACTGGCGCTACACCGGCAAAATCTTCGAGGAAGATTTCGGTTGTGCCGTCACCATCAGAGTCATGCGAGACAAGGACACCGTTAGTGGTGTTGCCGGTGGTATCAAAGATCAAACCTTCGAATGCGATACTTTGACCCATATCACCGATACGAATGTTGCCTGCGTTAACGGAGTTGCCCACGCCGCCGCCGGTGGCATCACCACTGGTGGTAGCTGTCAGAACCGTACCGATTGCCGAGCCATCGGTCACTGCGTCACGCAGGTCGATTGCACCGGAGTTAATTGCTGTGTTCGAAGCGTTGGTATCAAAGAGGATCGTTGCGATCTGTGTACCGGCGATACCACCAGCACCCTGGAGGTCGATAACACCATCAATATTGATCGTCGCAGTATCCTGTGAACCTGCCACACCGTCGACTTCAATGCTCGTGGAGGCACGACCGAAGGTCAGATGACCATCGTTTGCCACACCGTCCATGTCAATGGTCACGGTATCCAGGAAGACATTGTTACCACCGTTGTCGGAGATGGCTCCGAATTTGACGCTGCCACCGTCACCCGCACCAACTGTGCTGGAGGTGTTGATGGTCAGATCATTTGCCGCAGAATCAGAGTAGATGGTGGAGTTATTGAAGTTGACATTACCACCGTTGGCATCATTACCGTTTTCGGTGTCGATGGTCAGATCGGCGGAGATGATGATCGCACCGTCACCGGTGACTGTGAAATCACCGGTATCAGCGACGTTGTTGTCCAGGCTGATATTGCCGTGGAGGGTTGTGGTGCCGTCTGCGGTGCCGTTGTTGGTCACGGTCAGATCGTTGATGAAGCTACCGCCGGTGCTGTCAAAGACACCCAGGGCCACATTGCCACCGGTAGCGTTACCCGTGGTATTCAGTGTCAGATCGATACCTGCACCTGTTGCCGAGACGCTGCCACTGGTGGCAGCCAGGTTAATGGCACCAGCACCTTCGTCATCACTGTCATCGGTGTCAATGGTGACGGAACTGGCAATCTGAATGTTACCGTCGATGGTCACACCACCGGCACCCGAACCGGGGTCAGTGGAGATGTTGTTGTTGATGGACACCACACCGTCGGTACCAGCAGTTGTGCCTGCGTCGATGACCAGACCCTGAAGGAACTGGCCAGCGGTGTTAGTCACCGTCGCACCGGTCAGGGGAACGTTACCCGCGGTGAAACCAGCACCGGTGTCGGTGTTGAGCGTCAATGTCGCATTGGCGGCACTGGCGCTGATGTTGAAGGTGCCACTGCCAAGATCGATGTTACCAGCATTGGCGTCTTCACCAGATTCAGTATTGATGGTGGCATCGGCTGCGACGATGATGTCGCCACCGGAGGACTTGGTGAAGTCCGCAAGGTCTACACCACTGGTGTCCATATTGAAGACACCCTGAAGCGTCAGGCTACCGTCATTGGTGCCACCATCGGTGTTGATGGTTACGTCGTTGACGTATTGGCCTCCAGCATTACCTGCTGCACCCAGTGAGACGTTACCCGCAGTGGTGCCTGCGGTGTTGGTGTTGATCACAAGATCCAGTGGCGCCGCGTCTGCGGTGAGGACGGTATCGCTGATATCAACATTACCACCATTTTGCCCACCGGTTTCGGTGGCGATGGTCACGTCGGCTGAGAGGATGAGGCTGCCACCACCGTTGATGGTCAGGTCACCGGTGTCGCCACCGCCGTTGTCGTCCAGAGAGATATTGTTGTGAAGCGTCACGCTGCCAGCTGTGCCACCGGTACCTTCGCCGGTGCTGATGGTCAGGTCGTTGATGAATGCGCCACCGCCGTTGTCGACCAATGCGATCTGCACCGCACCGCCGTTGGATCCGGCGTTGGTGGTGGAGGTGTCGATGGTCAGGTCATAGCCGGCACCCGTTGCCGAGATGTCGCCAGCCGAAAGGTTGACGGTACCACCTGCAGCGTTGTCACCCTGTTGGGTATCAATCGAAGTTGTTGCACCGAGTAGCACATCGTCACCAGCAAAGCTGAAGACAGCCACGCCGCCCACACCATCGTCGTCAAGTTGAATGTTGCCAGCCGGACGGAAGTCGCCAGCCGTTGCCGCACCGGAGGTCGCGGTGATGAGCAGTTGGTTAAAGAAGTTGTTGGCCCCACCGTTGTCACTAAAGCCACCGGTGTATACGTCACCGGCATTGTTGGCGCCCGTTACCGCGGTGTTCAAGGTCAGTACAAGGTTAGCAGCACCTGAAGCGTACACATTGGCACCTTCAAGACGAATGTCACCCGCAGCGCCGTTGTTGCCCTGCTCGGTGTCCAGAGTGATGCTTGCGGTCACCGCGGCATTACCATCGATGTCAATATCGCCTTCATCCACGCTGATGTTCTGGCTGAGGTTGACGGTACCGTTGGTACCTGCACCATCGGCATCCACGACCAGGCTGGTGAGGAAGTTGTTGCCCGAAGCATTGTCATCGACCAGGCCGAAGGTCACATCACCGCCGGTGCCGCCACCATTTGTCGTGGCGGTGTTGATGGTCAAGGTGTAGCCGCCAGCATCGGCATAGATGTTGGCTGCACCAAAGTTCACTGTACCACCGTCAGCATTGTTGCCCTGTTCGGTGTCAATGCTCAGCGTGTTGGAAATGATGATGTCGCCTGAACCAGTCAAGGTGATATCCGCGGTATCGGCACCGGCATCCAGAAGCACGTTCTGGTGGAAGGTCACCGATCCGTCGGTCGTGCCGTCGGTATCAAGATTCAGGTCGTTGATATAGTTGCCGCCGGCATTACCAAACTCACCCAATGCAATCGCGCCACCGGCACCACCGGTTGAACCGGTGTCAAGTGTCAGATCGTCATCGGCGGTGGAAGATGAGATGCTGCCGCTGGTCACTGCCAGATTGATTGCACCACCTGCTTCATCGTCACCATTTTCGGTATCAATGGTTCGGTTGGCGTCGATTTGAATCAGACCGTCAATGGTCACCGGGCCACCATCAACATTGATGTCACCTCTAATACTGACCACGCCGTCGGTCACGCCATCGGCACTGATCACTAAGCTGTCGAGGAAGTTATTTCCTCCAGCGTTATTATCCACTGTATTCCACAGTAACACCTGACCAGCGGACTGGCCGGCGGCGGTGGTGTCAGTGTTGATGGTCAGGGTGTAGCCGTCGCTATCCGCATAGACATTGCTAAACCCAATGGTGACATCACCGCCATCAACACCAGCCGTATTACCGTCTTCGGTATCGATCAGCAGGCTGTTGGAGATGATTACATCACCGCCACCACTGATAGTTAAACTACCAGCACCACCTGTGCCGTCATCATCCACAAGAATGTCACCGTTGAGCGTTGTTGAACCATCAGCGTTCGTCGTAAGAAGCAGGTTATTTAAGCGATCAGTTGCCCCGTTCACTGTGGGCAAGCTGATTGTGCCGCCTGTGCCACCGCTGATTTGGATTGAAAAGTCCGAATCGCCAGCTGCACCGGTGATGCGGGTGAGACTGGACAAATCCACGTTGCCCGGTGCCGCAGCATTCACATTCGTGTCAATGATATGGCCAACACCAGATCCCACAATCAATTCACCTGTTCCCGTTGTGGTCACATTACCACTGTCTGTACTGAGGTTGGCTTCAAAGTTGATGTCGGTATTGGCGTGCGTGGTGAACAGCACGTTGTTGTCATCGTCGGTTGCAGATGCACCAAGCGTGCTCAGATTGTCACTGAGTGTCAGGTTGGCACCACCATCAAGAATGAATTCGAGGTTGGAGCTGAAGGTGAAGCTCGAACCAGTGTTGTCGTCAAAGTCCATGTTACCGGTCTGGCCGGTACGACCGAAGGTGATGTTGGCGATGTTATCGCTGATGAAGGCAATCGACGCGTCGGACATCCCCAGCCCGCCGGCAGCAGCATTGTCACCCATGTTGATCGCAGTCCCCACACCCGTGCCACGGATGGTCAGGTCGCCTGTGGTGTTGAGTGCGGCACCCAGAACCACATCGGCGTCAGCGTTGAAGGTCACGTTCTGATCCGAAGCATCCAGACCTTGAATGTTTACGGAAGTACCCGTTGCCAAGGCGTCGTCAGCGGTGATGGTCACCGCAGCACCTTGGGAGTCGATGTTGTCCAGAGCATCAAACGTGCTGGAAGTCGAGGTGATGCCGGTGACATTGTGTGTACCAGCACTGTTGTTGGTCAGGTCCACATCATCGGCATTGGTGATCGTCAGCAGACCGATGCGGTTGGTTGCACCCACCAAACCGGAGATGGTGATATCACCACCGGTACCGGCATTGAGTGTCAGCGTTTCACCGGTCGCAAGGCCTTCGGCTTCCACAGCTGCGAGGCTGATGTTGGCACCGGCTGCCGCACCGCTGGTGGTATCCAGTGTGATGTTTTCGGTGATGGTGGTTGCTGAGGCGATGGTGATCACATCGCCGGTCGTGGTGATGTTTTCACCCAGTGTCACGCCGCCACCGAACTGGTTGTCGATGTTGAACGTGCCGTCGATGGTATGTGCACCAGCTGCGGTATTGGGCATGGTGACCGAACCGGCACCTGTACCGTTGATATCGACATTACCGCCCGTTCCAGTGGTGATGGTGGCATCGTTGGAGAAGACCACATTGGTGGCTGTGATGACAAGCACATCGCCAGCACCACCATTGTCCAGATCGATCGGGTCATTGAGCGTGACGGTCGTGGCATGATTAGTACCGCCGTCAACGTCATTGACGGTCAAGGTATCACCGTCGATTGAACTATGAATGGTCACGCTGCCGGCAGCGTCAATGGTGATGTCGCCAAAGTTGTTGGCACCACCGCCGTTGATGACGTTCGTGCCGTCGGTACCGAGGGTGACGTTACCGGAGTTGATACCGGTTTCGATGTAAAGGGTTTCGTTACCACCGCCACCGGTACCTTGAATATTGCCGGTGATGGTGACATCGGCACCGGTGGCAAGGTTTTGGCGGTCGGTATTGATCGACCAGTCAACGCCGTCAGCCAAGGTGACATTACCGTTGATCGTAATCGCATTGTCATCGGTGATAAAAGCTGAATCATTGTTGATTGTCAGGCCCGAACCGGTATTGACGGTCAGAGACTGAACGATGCCAGTTGATGCAATGTCATCAGTCACGCTTACGGTCGCGCTATCTGCCTGAATGATCAAATCAGCGTTGAAGATGACACCTGTACCAGATTCGCCGACCACACCGCCATTGGTGGTTACAGAAGCACCATTGACCGTGATCGCGCCGGTCTGATTGTTGCCACCAGCATCCACCTGGGCGCTGTCCCAACCGATTTCCAAATTGGTCACCGAGCTTTGGACCATGTCAACGGCAGCATCGGAGATATCCAGATCCGAGTTGGCGTCATCGCCGATTGCGATGGTGTTGGTATTTGCAAGACCGCGGAAGATCATGTCACCGCCGGTCACCGAGTCGATAATGGTTGCACCACCGTTTGAGTCATCAATGCTGGCGGATTCGAAGTAGGAATCCACACCGTTGATATCCAAAACCGCTGCACCGTCAATATCAATGGAGGTTTGGGCCGTCACACGAATACCCAGAGCATCGATATTCGAGTCGATGGTCACCTGGTCTGCATTAATGTCCAAAAGACCCAACACGCCCGAGCCGCCCAAAGCAGCGTTGATGTCCACATCACCGTCACCGTCACCACCGCCATCGTCAGCATTGATGGTCAAGGTTTCATTGGCGGTCGCATCAAGTTGCAGACCAATGGTAATGCCTGCGTCATCATTGCCGGCACCGGCAGTACGCAGCGTCAGGTTGGAGGTGAGGTTCATGGTGTCGTCATTGCCACCGGATGTGAGGCTGATGGAACCTGCACCGGTTGTGCCACCGGCAGTGGTGTCAATGAGACTACCCGAGAAGACGATATCAGCACCAGCAGGATCAAGATCGCTGGCGTCGGCATTAAGGTCGACATTACCGCCACCGGTGGTAATCGCGTTGACGGTGATGGTTTCACCATCCACATCCAGGTTACCAGTGGTCAGCGTGATAGTGCCCGGCAGGGTCACATCTCCGTCATTGCTGGCGTTGAAAGATGTGGCATTGAATGTGAGATTACGATCATTGGCTGTAATCGTGCTGGAGGTGTTAAAGAGAATATCACCAGCAGTACCATTTGCGTCGCTGGTGTCGATGACAAAGTCCGTATTGTCGTTGCCAGTCACAGTGATGGTCCCTGTGACACCCTGGAAGTTCACCGCTGCGTTACGAGTCTGAATGTCGCCGTTCCAGTTGACAGTACCGGTGGCATCCACGTCGATAGCGCCCAAGGCTGTGGTGTTACCCATGTCACTGTTGACAGTGAGTGTGCCACCACCTGCACGGATATTTAAGCCTTCGGTACCGGCTGCATTGGCATCCAGCGCGTTACCAGCCGCATTACCGATGGTGATCGCACCGTCGGTACCCGCATCGTCATCGGAGTCGAGGGTCACAGTGGTGGTCAGGTCGATGTTAGCACTGTTGAGGTTGATGATGCCACCATTGGCAGCAGCGTCGCCGTCGGTTGAGTCAAGATTTCCGTTAAGGATAATCTGGGTCACGGCAGCGGCTGAACCGATTCGCACACCGTTGGCACCGTTGGTGTCCACAGCCTGCAAGGTCACCACGTCACCATTGGTCACAGTCAATTCTGACAAAGCTGCGGTTGTACCCACTGCACCGCTGAAGGTGATGTCACGATCAATGGCGGTGGTCACGGTGAGGCTGCGAGTCGTACCGTCGGAATTGACGGTGTCCTGGAAGACCACAGTGCCTGCGTCGCCAGCAGCAGCGTCAGTGGTGTCCACGGTCACGTTTGCACCCAACGTCACGGCACCGTCGATATCGACGTTACCGTCATTGGTGCCTGCATCTTCACCGGTGAAGATTGAGCCGTTGAGTGTCACACCTGCGTCAGCATCAATGTCGACAGCGTTGATGCGGTCGGCAGCGGCATCGGTACCGATGGTCCCGACGGTCACACTGCCGGTATCAGCGTTAAGGGTCAAATCCCAACCTGCGCCAGCGGTATCACCGGTGATCGCGTCGATGTCGATGTTACCATCTGCTCCCTGCTGGGTGTCAATGGTGGTGTTACCTGTAACGGTGGTTGTCCCGGTGATGTTCACATCACCAGCCGAAGCATTGGTGGTGACAATATTGCCACGCAAGGTCACACCACCGTTTGCGGTGATGTTCACGTCATGAATGCCGTCAGCATCATTGGTGCCGATCTGGCCGACATCCACTGAACCTGCCGCTGCGTTGATGGTCAAGTCTTCGTCGGATGTCCCGTCGAAACCAGCTTGAGCGGTGACATTGCCACCAGCGGTTGTGATAGTCAGGTTGGTGCCGTTACCCAGTGTGACCACTGAGTCGTCGTCACCGGTGTCAATATTGACGTTATCGCCACTGGTGACGATGTTGGTCACGCCGCCGGTGAGATTGATGGCAGTGGCTGAGGAATCATCCAAATTGAGAGTGCCACCGACCTGGTAGTCGCTACCGTCGAGCGTGATGCCGTTGGAGGCATCGATATCCGTCACGCCGGACACACCGTCCTGAACGCCGACGTTACCGATGTCGTTGATGTCGATTGCTGCACCGGTGACTGTGAGGCTACTGAGTGTGCCACTACCACCTGCACCGATTGCTCCGCCGAAGTCCACGTCGCCACTACCACCCACAACACTCAAGGTGCGAGCGCCGCCTTCGGAGTTTACTGTGCTGGAGAAGGTGATATCGTCGGTTGCACCGCCTGCACCTGTGATGGTGACGTTGGCGTTGAGATCAACCGGGCCGGTAAAGGTGATGGTTTCGGCGCCGGCACCGTTGGTGATGAAAATGGTCGTGCCATTAAGGTCAATATTGGTACCGCTGATTGCGACATCACCGCCGCTGACTGCGATGTTGTTCACATCGACCTGAGCAGCATTTTGAATCGTCAGTGCGTTGAGGTCCGCGGTATCACCAATGGCACCTTGCAGATCAACATTACCGTCGGTACCTGTACCGTCAGCATCGATTGTCAGGGTGTCGCCGGTTGCATCATCGGAGTTGATTACGCCGGTGACGGTGATGTTACCGCCGGTTGCAGGAGCACCGTTACCGGTATCAATGGTGCGGGTACCGGTCACATCCAGTGAATCGTTAATGGTCACATCGCCACCGTTGGTGAGGATGTTGGCATTGAGGGTCGTCGTTGTGCCATCACCGTTGATGGTGAGGTCAGAACCGGCATTGGTCAGGGAAATATTGCTATCGATGGTCAGATCACCATTATCGGCATTGACCGTCAAACCTGTGTTGGCTAAATCCAAGCCAGCGGCATCGTTGATTACAACTGCGCCGGTCTGATTCCCCGCACCGGACACGCCGATGTTGATATCGGTGAACGTGCTGGCGACTGTTTGCAATTCAGCTTCACTTAATGCCAGTGTCCCAGCTGCAGCACTGCCAACAGCAATGCTTGTCGCACCGGTTTCACCGGTAAAGGTCACATCAATATTCGCAGCAGCACCGGTGGAAGTCAATGAAGCACCTGCCCCAATGATGATGTCATCCGATGCGTAGCTTTGTGTGCCACCGTTGGAGTCCATGACCACAGCGGCATCAATGGTAATGCTGTCGTCATCGCCACCTTGGGCTGCATCGACATCAATCACGCCTGATTCCACGTTACCCTGGAAACGTATGTCGTTACCATCAACGGTCAAAGCGCCAATCGCACCGTTACCACCGGCTGCACCAATGGTGCTGGTGAAGGTCACGTCGGCGGTACCGGCATTGATGGTCAGACCACGGTCATTACCGTCGTCAACAATGGTTCCCATCGTGACGGCGGCATCGTTTGTTGAATCGGTATCAATGCTCACGGTGCCATCGGCATCAGCGAGGATGATGTTGCCAGTCCCGTTGAGCGCCACGTTACCCGCAGTCGCTTCACCATCGGTAGCCAGATCGCCAGCCAATGTGGTGGTTCCAGTCACAGCGGCATCAACGTCAATCGCGTCATTGCCGTTACCTGCACCATCACCCACGGTGATGTCACCTAAAGTAACGTTCACAGCCGTACTGACCAAAACGTGGTCCAGGTTGCTGAGCGTTGCGGCTGACAAATCGATGTTGTTGGAACCCACTTCAAAGGTCACACCATTAGCGAAAGTACCTGTGCCACTGAATGTCGCACCACCGACAAACGTCAGGGCTCCATCTGTGGCGGTTGTGCCATCGGTGTCGAAAGTGGTGTTATTGGCAACAGTCACACCTGCAGATGCGTTGATACGCAAGCCACCGGTATCACCTGCAGCTCCGTCCGTATTGAGTTCCGCTGCACCGCCTGCACCAATGGTCAACGTGCCATCAATGGCAGTGTTGGAACCAATGTTGATGGTGTTAGCTACCGCGGTCCCTTGAACAGAGACGCTTTCGATATCTACGTCCTGAGCATCGGTAATGATGAAGGCTGCAAGCGAAGTGTTGCCACCGACGGCAGCCTGCATGTCCACGTCACCAGCAGCACCAGCGTTAAGTGTCAGTTGTTGGGTGCCTTCGACGATGTCGTCAAAAACGATGTCCTGTCCTGCTGCACCGCCGGAGGTGATGCTCACATCGGCAGCCAGAAGCACGTCACCGTTGACATTAACACTACCACCGGTGGAAGTGATGGTCGTGCCTTCAAGACCGATATTGTTACCACCATTAGCATTGTCACCTGCAGTGAGTGTGATGTTGCCTGAGACGGCGGTCACGTTTTGCAGATCCAAGTCGCCTGTGCCTGCGTCAACTGTAAAGGCGGACAAGGTGGAGACGTTGGCACCACCCTGGAAGTCGACATTGGTGTTGTTGTTGGAAGTATTGATCGTCAGCGAGTCGTTGCCACCCACACCTGTGACAGTGTTCTGGAAGATCACGCCGTTGTTGGTGTCGACCAAAATGGTGGTCAGTGCGTCTGCATCGACGGTCACTGTGTTGGTGAAGGTCATACCATCAATGGTGTGATAGGTCGTACCTTCAAGGGTCGTCGCAGCAGGCATGCTCAAAACACCGCTGCCAGCTTCAAGGCCGGAGGTTGCCACGATACCGATGTTACCCAGGGTGATCCCACCACCTGCAGATGCGATGGTCAGATCGTCAAGCGTGTCTGCCACACCACCGGTTGCACCGATGGCTGCTGCGGTGGTTGTACCTGCGTTGTAGGCTAACGTTGCCGTACCGGTACCCGCAGTCACGGTCAACGTGTCTGCCCCGGCATTGCCGCCGATGTCGTCAGTGACGGTAATATTGGCACCCGCTCCTGTGGAGGTGGTGTTCAAAGCACGTGCGCCGTTGACGGTCACATCACCATTAATGGTAATGGCATCGCTTTGAGTCGAGACATCTTCGCTGAGTGTCACACCTCCTGCACCATCGAGGATCACTGCTGCGTCAAAGACCGAAGCGACGTCCTGAACGGTCACGGTACCATCGACATCAATATCGATTGTGCCGATGTTGGCTGTGTTGGCTGCGGTGACACTGTCAACGGTTGCGGTACTGGTTGTTTGAATATTGAGAGTGGTTGCGGTGACGGTGCCTAATTCGGCATCATCGATGACCATACCGCCGCCGTTACCTGCACCCACGTCGATGCTGCCACCGTCGGAAGTGACGACGGTTACGGTTGAACCGTCAATGCCACCTGAGGCTGCATTAATCACCAAGTCGTCTGCGGTGATACTGATAGTGCCACCGTTGGCATCAATTGCATCGGCCAAAGCACCGCCTGCACCATCACCGATGGTGAGTGTACCGACGCCACTATTGTCCACATCCGCATCAATGGTGATACTGGTGTTGTTGGTGGTCACTTGGCCATTAAGAGTCACACCGTCATCTGCGTTAATTGAGACAGGACCATCCACATCAATGGTGATGCTGTTATCTAGCGTAAAGGTGTCTGATGCTGAAACAGTGAAACCAGTCAGAGCAGTACCCGTACCAATGTTGCCACTGATTTGCACAGTCCCGTCACCGGCATTCAATGTCAGAATTTGTGCACCATTGATCGAATCGTTAATGGTGATATTTTGATCCGTCGTCGCTGCATCTGTGATTAAAGATACTGCTGAACCAAGCAGAACTGGTCCTGAAATATTGATTGTGCCCGAGGTTGTCGCGGTGCCGCCCAGACCGGTATCAACATTACCATTGAAGGTGATCGTACCAGAAGCACTGGTCAGTGCGACATTACCGCCTGTACCTGCAGCCACACCAGTGGAAATCGCACCATAGGTCTGGTTACCCGCGGTGGTATCACCGGTGACATTACCGCCTGCTGTGGTAATGCTTCCTGTTGAGATATTGGCAGTTGTAGCGTCAAGATCGACATCGCCGTCAACAGTGACAATGTTACCTGCAGTCACGCCTGCATCACCGTCAAGGGTGACACCCAGGGCATTGGTTGATGTTACGTTGCCCGTGGACACCGAAGAGGTGCCTGCATTCATGTTGACCTGGCCTGCACCTGAAACCGCGCCGGTGATAATTGCTGCGTTAGTGGTTTGGATATCAACGTTATCAGTACCTGAACCGGTAATCGCACCACTGGTGAAAGCACCGGATGCTGCATTGACATTCAAGTTGTCCGAGAGGCTGATCGAACCGTTGTTAAAGGCGATTGCATCACCGGAAGTCTGGAAGGTGACTGCACCCCCTGAGCCGATGGCAAAGGTGTTGCCACCTGCATTGTAGGTCTGGGTATCTGCGGTACGGTAAGTGGTACCGGTAAACGTCACATTGCCAGTAGAACTGGTAATTTGGGTTGCGCCCGTCACACCGTCGCCTGCACCACCGATGTTGTTGACGCTCACGGATGTACCAGCAATGGTGACACTGCCCAGAGCAGTACCATTACCCATTGCACCATCCACTGTCACGGCACCGGCGCCGCTGATGTTGAGTTCTGTTGTAAGTGCATCGATTGTTGAATCAAAGTCAACCGAACCGCCTGTTGCATTGATATCCAGAATACCAATGGCATTGGCATCACCAACTGCACCTGAGAAGGTCAATGCACCGGATCCAGTGTTGACTGTCAGGTTGTCGCTATCGCCATCACCGTTAACTGTACCGCCGAAGTCGACCGTGCCAGCACCGGTTGTTGTGACGGTTGAACCTGTGGAAACCACAACGTTTGTTGTTCCAAAATTGATGTTACCGCCAGCTGCCAGAACGTTTGCCCCCAGATCAATGGAAGCTGCACCGTTGTCGATATCCACACCACCCACGCCGCCAGTGGTATCAATGTTTGCACCGATTGTCACAGCACCAGTTGGATTCAAGTCCACTGCACCGCCGTTGGTATCAATCACGCCACCGGTGTTATCGAATGATGTCACGTTGAGGGTCACACCACCGCCACCGGTATTGAGGTTGGCATTCTGGTCATAAGCCAGACCGGTGATGGTTGCCACACCGGTGTTGCCAGTCATGTTAATTGCTTGGTCAACAGTCACTGTTCCAGCTGCATGATCGATAGTCAAACCGCCACCACCTGTGGTGATGCCTGCTGTATTGCGGAAAGTGCCTGCAGTACTTGTGGAATTGAAAGTACCACCACCTGTATCAACTGCAGCAGCGACGAGTACATTGTTTGTGATTGTCAGACCAATGGCAGCATTATCTGTGCTGAGAATACCACCTGTATTATCAAAGCTGCTACCCGCTGAGAAGGTGATTGCACCGCCAGCAGCCCCCGTGGTATCGATGCCGGAGTTCAGGTCGATAACTCCGGTATTGTCCACTGTCACATTACCGCCGGTTGTGCTGATAGCCCCACCGCTATTGGTAAAGTTTGTGCCGTCTGCGAGGAAGTTGCCACCGTTGGTTGATGCGGCCCCGCCGATTGTCACTGCTCCGGTCACGCCGGTCAGATCAATGTTGGCATTGTTGGTCTGCAATGCACCGCCGGTACTGTCAAAACTACTTGCAGCTGAAACACTCAGGGCACCACCTGCACCACCTGATGTATTCACACCAAGGTTCAGGTCAACTGCGCCTGTGTTGTTGATCGTCACATTACCACCGGAAGTGGTGATTGATGCAGCTAGCGAGGTCGTCAAACTGGTACCGTTGGAAGTGAAGTTACCTCCAATGGTCTGCAAGGTACCTTGCAGATCAACCGTCCCAGATGCGTTAACCAAAATATCTGCACCACGGGAGAATAGACCTGCACCACCACCGACGGTGGAAATATTGGTGCCGTTAAGAGTGATCGAACCACCCGAAGCCGAGTCGGTGTCGATCTGGGCATTGAGTGTGATATCTCCGGTTGCTGTAACAACCACATCACCACCTGCAGTAGCAATAATACCGGTGCCACCAACGGCAACATCATTACCGGCATTCACATTGACTGCAGCAGCAGCAGATGCATTGATAATACCATTGAGATTCACATCGTTATCTGCTGTCAACGTCAGACTATTTGTTGTATTCCAGCTGATTTCAGCTGCGGCATCTAATGTGATATCACCCACATCACCACCACCACCTGCAGTCGTGATAACAAGGCTGCCAGTATTAATCAGAAAGTCATTGATTTCAGCGTCAATAACTGTATTGGCTGTGTGTGGCGAACCACCAAGTCCGCCACCTAATACACCGTCCACAATGTCAATGTCGGTGGGGTCGAGTAATAATGTACCGCCATCGACATCAATATTTTGAAGTGTTGGGATCATTAACGTCTGTTTGCCGGAGACTTCAGCAAAGCCACCACCTTGCGTGCTGATACTGCCGTAGAAGCCTGTACTGACATCGGACCAGACGATAATCGTGCCACCCGCGCCATCTGTACCATCAGCACTGAGTTGTGCTGTTTCACTGATTGTCGTGTTGGTGGCATTGCGGATCGAAGCCACGCCGCCTTGGAATCCACCCCCGACGTTGATCTGACCACCGGTTTGACCCGAAGCCAGAATGCTACCGCCAACTTTGACTGTTTCACCAGTCATCACAACGGTACCACCGACACCATCAATATTCGATGCATCCAGCAGGCCGTCGTTCTGTACAACGCCTGAGCCATAAGCTTCAAGACTGATCATATCACCAGCCATGATGTCGCCGGAGTTGTAGATGGCGATGGAGTAAAGGTCGCCTGCAGCAAGAGCGATCTGCTGACCGATGATGCTGCCTGCATTTTCCACACCGGCGCGATTGGCGTCGATGTTGGCTGCTGCTCCACTGACCTGTGCGAAGATGTGTCCATTGGAGTCTTCACCCAGAAGCACGTCATCACCTGCGACCATGGTGACGTACCCATTTGGTGCAACAATCTCACCGTAGTTTGCTACGTGGGAGCCAACCAGCGTAGCCATATTTTGAGTCTGGATACGACCCCAGTTGATCACTTCACCTTCAACGCCGGTGAAGTGGTCCACCCCATTCATGAAGTCTTCATTGGTGATGTTACCTGCTGCTGCCACAAAGCCAGCCGTATCAACAATACCACCTGAACCGACGGTCACACCGTGCTGGTTAACGACATAGACAATACCGTTGGCTTGCAATTCACCGTAGATGGCGGTGGGGTTGTCGGACTGCACTCGGTTGAGCACTTTACTCATGGCATCAGGCTGGTTGAACTGAACCTTTTCGCCATCGGCGATGTCAAAGTTTTGCCAGTTGATGATGGCTGAATCAGTGAACTGATCAATCGTGGTGACACTGCCGGCCTGACCGACGGCACCTGACTGGTTGATGTTCGCATCACCTGCAACAACCGTACCACCATCGGCGGCATAAGCGTTGACACCGATGAGGGCGGTGAGTAATGCAGAGGAACCGGCAAAGTAACCGCGGACCTTGTGACGCCAATCACGACGCTTCAGCTCACGAGCTCTTTGTTGTTCTTTGATGTTGGTACTGTTCAATGTTCGCAGATTGGAGGCCATATGAAACTCCCTTTACCGAGTGGGTCAACTTGTTTGGCTCTAGTGCGTTGACCTGGTATTTAAATTCTTACTGTTTCAAGTCCCGAAAAAGTCATCCGGTTGCCCGGTTTTTTATTACGTTAAGTGCTGATACTTGTCTGGGTGATTTAGTACAAAATCGTTGCCGCAAAATGGAAACGACTGTCGCCGGATTCCGTATCGTCAACCTCTGAAATGGCAAGGCCCCAGTCGGCACGGAAACTGATGTTGCGCTTAAAGAGCACTTCCAGTCCCATACCCACACTAAAGAGGTCTTCAGAGGCTTCGGCAGCCGCGTTGGTTTCGTCTTCTTCTTCCCACGTGTGGGCGTAATCAGCAAAGGCTTTGATCACAAAGTCCCAGTCGGTCGGACCGTAAACCGTCTGCGGGGCAAAACGGAAAGGCGTACCGAAAAATGGGAGAGGGGTGCTGTTTGGATCCGGTTGCAATGCAAAAAGCTTGGGCACATGCAAACGGTATTCAACCGTCAACTGCACAGCACCATCACCTGATGCTTCGGATTCTTCATAACCACGCACCGAGTACAAGCCGCCGACCGTGCGAAGCTGCGAAGGCAGGACGCGTTGACCGAAAGTGTATTGGCCAGAGAAGGCGAAGAAGAATTCGTGAGCCAAAGTTGAGCTTTCCGGTGTGGAAGTATCAGCCCAGGCTTCATGGTTAAACAGAGGTTCAAGGTACATGCTCTTGGAGACATACCAGGACATGATGTATTGTTTTTCGTCAACCGAGTCGCCACGCCCCATCAGATCAAAGTCATCTTGGTTGATACCTGCAAGACCGAAGATGTCGGTCTTGAAGGACAATTGTGCATAGGTTGAATCAGTGTCAGTGCGGTTTTGATAACGAGCACCACTTTCCCACCAAAGCAGGTCAGCATAAGCTTCTGTTACCAACACATCGTTGGAGATGTATTCTTCACTAAAGGCGATACCGGTGAAGATATCGATAAACTGATTGTTTTCGTTAAACACATTGAAAATCAACTGAGCGCCAACTTTGTAGGACTCTGCTGTAAAACGTTCATTGGCAAAACCCACGTCTTCGGAGCTGTAAGTGCTCCATAAACCATCCATACGCCAGCGAATTTTCTGAGATTCAAACAGGGGCGCTTCGTAACTTGCAACCACTGAGTGTGATTCTTCAAAGCCTGAGGAGATATAGTCAAGACTCAAAACGTCGTCGTTGTTGGTCAACTGGTTTAAGGTCAGGCCAAATCGATGGCGAAGACCTTCGGTGGTCTTGGTGCCGGTGTTGGAAACCTGATAGTAAGCAAGCCATGATTTGTTTTCGGTGATCAGCAGATCCAGAGCAACCGAACCGGGGTCCGCATCTTCCGAAGCTGAAACAGCCACATCGACGCGGCGACCGGGGTGACGATTCAAACGCGACACATAACGGTCGAGTTCTTTCTTGTTGAGCAGGTCATGTTCGTTGTAGCCGTCCGAAGGCTGCACAGGCATGTTCCGAAGCACACGATTGTGAATAGGGTTGTTGATACGGTCGGCATCAGCCACACGTTGACCGCTGGCCAGAGAGCGCATCTCGGCAACGACGGCAGTGCGAATTACCAATCGTAGAGACGTGTCGCCTTCAGGACGGATGTCTTCGTGACGCTTGTTAATCTGCGTCGTGTCGGGCCCGACAAACACACCGATGATCCCGGCTTTGTTGAAGTAGTCCACGATGGCCACTGAGATCTTGCGGATCGCCGAGCCGTACAGACGAACGTTGTCGACACCTTGAAGGTCGACAAGACGGACTGTCTGCGATGCAACACCTTCACGAGGCGAGACAAAGCCCCCCTCAGTGTTGATCAAATCCACATCGATCATCAGTACGTCTTCCAATGCCGGATGTCCAGCATGTGAACGGGCGTATTGCACAATCAACTCTGAAACCTCGTATACCATCCCATCGTCTTCGACAGGATGCACATCAATCATTGGCTCTGGCAACTCAATACGTGGCAGGTAACCTGCCTTGCCTGCTTGAACGCGCATCTTTGCACGAAGTTGAGCCAACTCTGCTTCGAGTTGACGAATCCGATCTTTGGTCGAATCCAGATCAGCAATAGCATCCTGTGCCAGCAACTGTGATTGACCAAGCAGCATCGCACCTGCCATGCACACCGTGGTGAACAGGCTTAGTGGACGTGCCCAACTTCTTTTTTTCGCGCTCATGATTGTGTATCTCATATGGAGAAACCCCTAAAACATAACAAGGTCGAACGATAGCGCTCGACCATATTCGGACGTACTTGGATAAGGGAACAGCTTTCCCGACCCCTGTAAATGACGTGTTTTTCTGCTGATTTGATCAACCCCTTGATCAGATTAAGCAACATTGTCGTCTGTACAATTCACCCATAAAATGGACCTACTCCACCTTATGATGAGTCTGGTTATATGTCATTGGCATAATCGCGTCAAGAGGTTGAATTATTTTCTCTTACGATAATTTATTTCAAACATTAGCCCTTATTTCAAGCACACTTTGTCCTTTTTTGTTTTTGGTAAATCACAAAGCCAACCTCAACAGATCGACAACCGTTCAATGAATTATGTTCACTTGTTTTAAGCTTTTGATTGAACCTTCCAATCGACACTTAACGAACATTGTTCATATTGATGCGAGACAAAAATTCACACTCAATACTGACCAGCTTTTTAAGCATTCGATGAACATAGTTCACCACAACTGACAAGTACTCGTCGCTGGTTATGTTCAGCTGGCAATGCTCCCCAACCATTGTTTCCTTGCCCAAACTACCAATCCCTCACAAACAATCTGGCAAATGATTTGGCATCCGCGGATTTTGAATTGTAGATTTCACCTAAGCGTCTGGATTAACTCAGCCAATACGCCAACCCGCAAAAGGAGGTGCTGCCTTGATTTGCACCGCAAAACAGCAAGTCCCTGTAGGCCAAGGAGAAATGTTCTTCGAACTGGAGAACGACCCCATGGCCATCCCCCCGATCATCGAACAACTCATGTCCGACTTGGCCCATCGTGGCTGGGATGACGAGTTGGCTCAGATGAGACTGAGCCTGGCGTTGCAGGAAGCATTGAGCAATGCCCTGTATCACGGCAATCTGGAAGTCTCCTCCTCGATGATGACTGAGTCCACCGACCCGTTCTATCAGCTGGCTGAACGTCGTCGACTGGTACAGCCCTATTCCAACAGAATGATACAACTCGTTGCCAAACATGAAAATGAGCGCGTTCTCTATATCATTGAAGACCAGGGGCCAGGCTTCGATTTCACCAAACTGCCTGACCCAACCCATGAAGAAAATATTGAACGCTTCAACGGCAGGGGACTGTTTCTAATCCGAAATGTCATGGATGAAGTCACTTTTCATGCCCCAGGTAACCGAATACAAATGGTGATGCACAAACCCCCATCACTGGATGATCCTGATTATTTACAGGGGTTGGTGGCTTGATAACTAAAGAGGGCTTGACCTTAAGTCGATGCTACTACCATGAGCATGCGCCCTAGACAGGATATGACTCGCCTGCTGCAAGACAGCAAACATGACGACCGTCGTCGCCATGGTCGTATACGATGCGCAACGCTCACCACCCGATTCGGCATCATCGAAGACATGTCCGCTTCAGGGATGCGCGTCACCTGTAAAGGTTGGCGTAAGCCCAAGATCGGCACGATCCTCAATGTCGATATCAAGCACCCCAAAGGCATCGCCATCGTCGAATGCCAAATCGTCTGGATCAAAAAAGTTGGACTCCGTAAATACGAAGCAGCATTCAAATTCATTGATCTGGACCCGGAGCACCAACGCGACCTGCTCGCTGCAGCACAGGAATCACTCCGCCAGATGTCAATCGCTCAAGATCGTATCGATCTGATCTGAACCAATTCCTAATATTAAATATCTGCCAATGTCCCCCCGTGGCAATGTGCTTTGCACTTGATCGAACCGCTACGAGACAAAATCCCACAATCTGGTATCCTGTTAGACTTATCCATAGAAATCCACACAGGAACACAGACATGACCACAAACCTTTTTGACGTGACCGGCAAGGTCGTTCTCATCACCGGCGGCGCATCAGGCATCGGTAAAGCCATGGCAGCGGCATTTGTGCAGTCCGGCGCCAAGGCAGTCGTCGGCAGTCGAACGCTGGAGAAAGTCGAAGCCGCCGTCACCGAACTCAACACCATGAACCCCGGTAACGAAGAAGGCCCCGTCGCTTCAGGTGTCGCCTTGGATGTCTGCAGCGAAAACTCCGTCGAACGTGCCATCAACAAAACCATGGATCTTTACGGACGCCTGGATGTGGTCATCAACTCCGCGGGCATCATGGTCAAAAAGCCCACCGTCGAACTTACTGCTGACGAATTCAACATGGTTCACGAAACCCATGTCACCGGCACACTGCGCGTCTGTCAGGCAGCGGAAAAAATCTTCCGTGAACAACATGACGGCTCGATCATCAATCTCGCTTCCATCAGCTCATTCGTCGACCTGACACAGGTCACCGCCTATGCCGCTGCCAAGAATGCGATTCTCGGTTTGACCCGCAGCCTGGCCAACGAGTGGGCCAAGCATGGTATCCGTACCAATGCCATCGCCCCCGGATTTGTCCCCACCGACATCAACCGCAAGATGATCGAAGGCACCGACCGCGGTCGCCGCATCATTGAACATACCCCCATGGGCCGCTTTGGCAGTGGTGACGAAATCGCTGGCGCTGCGGTGTTCCTGGCATCACCAGCAGCCAAGTTCATCAACGGGCACACCATCGTCATTGATGGCGGTTACCTGGCATCAGGCATCGGCGACAGCTTCGCACCCTGGGCGACCCCCGAAGAAGCCTGATTTTCCGCGAAGTTCGACATTTAAATCAACCACCAAACAGCCGCGTTATCTCACATAGCGCGGCTGTTTTTTTGTGTTGCATGTCCAACCAGAACCATCCCATCCGATAAACGACACTTACTATCACAAGCCCAAGTCTGAGTTTCCTGAGATACATACACGAACAGGTAAAACCGCTATCCCGTGCATCGCATAACTTTAGCATTGAGCTTACTTCTCAAATCGGAAATCAACCATGGCTTGCCCAGCGTCTCTGAGCCTCTGTGATTCAGCCATAATGCACCGCAAGCACAACGTCTCACAACCTGCCAACACGGCATCCTTTTATGTCTCTAAAAGCCTCTTTGTCAGCCAAAACTTTCATAAAACCTTATTTTCAGCCAATCCACTGGCGCGCCGATTGCGTATTTCAAAGTATGGCAATCAAATTTGAAGACTATTACAAAACACTCGGTGTCGAGCGCAAAGCCTCGGCAGACCAAATCAAACGCGCCTATCGTACGTTGGCTCGCAAGTATCACCCTGATGTGAACAAAGAAGCCAGCGCCCAGGAGCAGTTCAAGAAGGTCACCGAAGCCTATGAAGTGCTCAAGGATCCGGCCAAGCGCAAGCAGTACGACCAGTTCGGAGCCAACTACAAAGAAGGTCAAGACTTCAGACCACCACCTGGCTTTGAAGGATTCAACTTCGGTGGGCCCGGTGGCGGACGCGGCGGCTTTAACATGCATGCCAATGGCGGGGACTTTTCGGATTTCTTCGAGATGCTCTTTGGGCAAATGTCCGCAGCCCACGGCGGTCGTGCCAAAGCAACCAGCCCCTTTGGCGGTGGCTCCTTCGGCGGGGGCAATCCCTTCGGTGGTCAAGCTCGCCAACAGACTTCCGGGGGCAAAGCAGGCGGATGTGGCAGTGGTGGTTGTGGCTCGGGAAGCTGTGGTGATGACGACACCGTGCTGAACATCACCTTGGAAGAAGCCTACCACGGCGGGTCTAGGCAGATCAGTCTGCAAAGTCCCGACGGCTCGGTCTCCAAACTCGAAGTCAAAATCCCAGCCGGTGCTGCTGACGGTGCGCGAATTCGACTTAAAGAGCACAACCTGATGCTCAAGCTCAAAATTGCCAAGCACGCGATTTACGAGCTATCAGGCACCAATCTCATCGTCGATGTCCGCATCAGCCCATGGGAAGCAGCCTTGGGTGCCAAGGTTCCGGTCAATACGCTTGATGGCGAAATCACCATGACCATCCCTGCCAGAACGTCCAGTGGAGCAAAGATGCGCATCCGTGAAAAGGGCTTGCGTAAACCCAAAAACCAAGGACGTGGCGACCTCTTTGCCCGCGTGAAAATCGTGATGCCCAAAGAACTCACCGACGAAGAAAAAGCACTCTTTGAACAACTGCGGGATCAATCCGAGTTTGACCCCAGAAAGCCGTAAGTTAGTGATTTAAACACGAAGGCACGAAGAGCACAAAGGACACGAAGAGAAAGACAAAATTGATTTGCAGTATCTCCAAAGTCCGCTGTGTTTTCTGTGATAAAAACGATTTAAAGCAAAAATTGTATCTGCCTTACCCTTCGTGTTCTTCGTGACCTTCGTGCCTTTGTGTTAAAAAAATAACGATCCATTATCACCGGGAAGATAAACCGGGAAGGAGTTATCTCATGGACTTGAATCAATGCACACAAATGACGCAGCAAGCGATCCAACAGGCTCAGAACATCGCCATCACGCGCGGTCAGCAGCAGGTGGATTCCGAACACCTTCTACTGGCACTCTGTGAGCAGACCGACGGACTGGTGCCTCGCTTACTGGATAAGCTCAAGCGCCCCGCCGATGTGGTCATCACGGAACTGAATCGTGAGTTGGACAAACGTCCTTCGGTCAGTGGCAGCGGCATCGAGCCGGGTAAAATTTATCTCACCCCGGCACTTAACGAACTGCTCGTCGCTGCCGAAGCTCATGCCAAAAAATTGCAGGACGAGTATGTCTCCGTTGAGCATCTGGTCTTGGCAATTCTCGACAAACCCAATAAGACACCGGCAGGCAAAATCCTCAGCACGCTAGGCGTCACCAAGGACAGCTTCCTTGCCGCACTCATCGAAGTGCGCGGCAATCAACGCGTCACCTCCGCCAACCCCGAAGCGACCTACGAAGCGCTCAAACGCTACGGTCGTGACCTCGTCGAGGAAGCTCGCACTGGCAAGATGGACCCGGTCATCGGCCGTGATGACGAAATCCGTCACACCATCCGAATCCTCTCCCGTAAAACCAAGAACAACCCCGTCCTCATCGGTGAACCGGGCGTTGGCAAGACCGCCATCGTCGAAGGCCTTGCTCAACGCATCGTCCGTGGTGACGTACCCGAAGGACTCAAAGACAAAACCATCTTCGCCCTGGACATGGGCAGCCTCATCGCCGGCGCCAAGTACCGCGGTGAATTTGAAGAACGTCTCAAGGCCGTGCTCAATGACCTTAAACAGTCGGCCGGCAAAACGCTGCTGTTCATTGACGAATTGCACACCATCGTCGGGGCTGGCAAGACCGAAGGTTCCATGGATGCGGGCAATCTGCTTAAGCCCATGCTCGCCCGTGGTGAACTGCACTGCATTGGCGCAACGACGTTGGATGAATATCGTCAATACATTGAAAAAGATGCTGCACTTGAACGCCGCTTCCAGCCGGTGTTGGTCGAACCCCCTTCGGTGGAGGACACCATCTCCATTCTCCGGGGCCTGCGCGAACGGTTCGAGGTACACCATGGCGTACGCATTCTCGACAGCTCGCTGGTGGCGGCGGCAGTGCAGTCCAATCGTTATATCTCCGATCGTTTCCTGCCGGACAAAGCCATCGACCTGGTCGACGAAGCCTGCGCGATGATCCGCACGGAGATGGACTCGATGCCCGCTGAACTCGATGAGGTGACCCGCCGCGTGATGCAGTTGGAGATTGAAGAGGCAGCACTCAAAAAGGAAACCGACACCGCATCACAACAACGCTTAGCCACACTGCAAAAGGAATTGGCCAACCTCAAAGATAAAGCCAAGACCATGCGCGCTCAGTGGGATGGCGAGAAGTCGGCCATTGATGTCGTCCGCCAGACCCGTGAGCAGATCGAGCAACTCAAACTCCAGATGGAACAGGCCCAGCGCCAACACGACCTGGAGAAAGCCGCCCAGATCAAGTACGGCCAGTTGCCCGAACTCGAAGCCAAACTCAAAGCATTGGAGCAAACACCCGAGAAGGAAACTTCCGGGGGACGCTTGCTCCGCGAAGAAGTCACCGAGGAGGAAATCGCCCAGGTCGTCGCCCGCTGGACGGGTATTCCTGTGGCTCGCTTAATTGAAGGTGAACGCCAGAAGCTGCTGAAACTCGATGAAGAGTTACACCATCGCGTCATTGGCCAGGATCAGGCGGTCCAACTTGTCGCCGATGCCGTCATCCGCGCCCGGGCAGGGATCAAGGACCCCAAACGTCCCATCGGCTCGTTCATCTTCCTGGGACCCACCGGTGTGGGCAAAACGGAGTTGGCAAGAGCCTTGGCGCAAACACTGTTCGACACCGAGGACAATATCATCCGCATCGACATGTCCGAGTACATGGAAAAGCATGCGGTCAGCCGACTCATCGGCGCGCCTCCGGGCTACATCGGGTTTGAACAAGGCGGCCAACTCACCGAAGCGGTCCGTCGTAAACCCTATAGTGTCATCCTCTTCGATGAAATCGAAAAGGCGCATCCTGAAGTCTTCAACGTGCTGTTGCAGATTTTAGACGATGGACGTGTCACTGACAGCCAGGGTCGAACCGTCGACTTTAAGAACACCGTCATCATCATGACCAGCAACATCGGCAGCCATCACCTGCTCGACGAAGCGGTCATGGGGGGTGGGGAGATCAGTGAAGCCTCACAGAATTCGGTCATGAGTGAACTGCGTTCGCACTTCCGTCCCGAGTTTCTCAACCGTGTCGATGACATCATCATGTTCAAGCCGCTGCAACTTTCGGAACTTCAGAAAATCGTCCGCCTGTTGGTGACCGATGTGAGTCAACGTCTCATCGAACAGCAGATCACGTTGACACTCAATGATGAAGCAGCGGAATTAATCGTCAGCCGGGCGTATGACCCGATGTATGGCGCCAGACCGTTAAAGCGGTTTTTGCAACGTGAGTTGGAAACCCGGATCGGCCGACTCATCATCGCAGGTGATATTCACGAAGGCTCCAACGTGCAGGTCACCGTCGAGAATGATGAGTTGGCAATTCGGACTGCTGAACCTACACCTGCTGGAGTTTAAGGCCTGCTGACTTAGCTCAAGGATATGAAATAGACACACTTTCAAAACACCCCGGCTGACCTTTGTCATCGGGGTGTTTTTACATTCATTACTCAACAATGATCCCAAGACCTGCACAGATGCTAAGCAAACACACCAACAAATAGGCATCGCATCCCAGTGAATTATTAGAATCAGGTAAATAGTTTTAATATTGAGTCGTAAATTGATTATGAATCATGAAAAATTGATGGTTTAAGTTAAAAACTACACTTTTGTGTGGGTTCGGTCTTTACCTAAACAGGGGGAGGAGTACAATAAGTTGGGTTTTGTCGAGACGCAATACCCTTATGTAGTAGTGGAACATTGTTCAGAATGGGTGAAAAATCAAGCTGCTCATCATTCTGGAACAATTTTTGCATAGGCTTGTGGGAGGTCCGGGGATTTTTGGATCCCGAACAACTGCAAGAAAAAGGAATACCTCTTATGAAGTTGGCACAACTTCGCAACAACCCGTCACGCAACGCTTTTACACTCATCGAGTTATTGGTGGTGATCAGCATCATCGCCCTGCTCATCGGCATCCTGCTGCCGGCATTGGCATCGGCACGTGGTGCAGCCAGAGCGACCATCTGTGGGACGAACCTCAAGCAGATTGGCGCAATCGCAGGTGCCTATGCCGCCGACTATAAAGGCTGGATGTGGCCAGGTGACTTTGAAGAAAGCTCAGGCAAAATGGACTGGCAGTGCTACCTGTTCGTCAAATATGCACATGGCAACGGTGAAGGACAGAATATTTACAACTGTCCGGAAATGAGGCCAGACCAATCTTTCAATCCTTCAGACTCATCCGGTGCATCAAGCAGTAAGTTCTACGGCCAAACGGAATTCTCCGAACTCACCGAAGCTTCCTACGTCATGAATACCATCATCCCAGGCAAATGGACCGGTGATGTCGTAAGCACCATCAGCTATGACACCAATAAAGCACGCGGCTGGAGTGGTGCTCCTCTGGGAGATAATGTTTCGGATATCGCCGAATTCCCCATCCGACTCGCTTCTGCAATCAAACCCTCCAATTCATTGATGATTGTTGATATCCGCGACGACTATGAGTCTGACTCGGCATCCAACAAAGCAACACAAATGTCCTACGGCATTCACCAATTCAGTGAATCAGACCATGCAGCTGACCGCACCAACACCACATCCTCAACCAGTAGCAACCCTTCAATGAAAGTCGGCCTGCATCACGCCGGTGAACGCTTTAATGCCAACTTTGGTGACGGGCATGTCGAACGAATCGAAAATGGTAAATCCAATCCAGACGACTGGGTGGTGACCGTCGACTAAACCGACAACACCCCCTCAAATCAAACAACCAACCCATGACTTCGGTCGTGGGTTTTTTTATTGGTATCACGCCCCCTGTGAATCAATTGCCTGTTGAAACATCGCCCCGATACCCGATGAATCGGTATGGCTGTTGCACCTCAACTTATCACCAACGAACAACACTTTGAACAGGTGGTCCTCAAGGGCATGCTCAAGGCTGAGGTCAGCTTGGACATTTCCACCGCGGACTTTAAAGCCATGCTCGTCCCCACCCCCGGCAGCACCGGAAGTTCTTCACGTTCCAGGCGGGCGCCTTCGATTGTCACCTATCTCTCGAAGCTGGCTAAAAAGGGTGTCGAAATTCGACTGCTTCATGCTGGTGTCCCCAGCAGTGCTGCATTGCGTGATCTTAAAAAAGAGTTGCCAGCAAATCTGCAAATCCGACGCTGCCCGCGATTGCATGCCAAGGCTGTCGTGGTGGACAGTTGTGCGATGTATCTGGGGTCGGCCAATCTCACCGGCGCAGGCTTGGGCGCCAAGTCCGCGCGAAAGCGTAACTTTGAATGGGGCATCTGGACCTATGAAGCCCGACTCATCGACGAAGTGCTAGGCGAGTTCAATGAGCTTTGGGAAGGCTGTCACTGCGAGAATTGCCTGCGACGTGATGTCTGCCCGGTCCCGTTGGAAGAACCGTCTTTGTGATTCAGACTTCATTGTGATCAACATCTGATGTCAAATTGCATCTTCATTGCAACAGCACTGCGTCGCAGTGGAGCTATTGGTCGATTTAGAGCAGTTCAAAAATGAATCTCCATGCCATCTTTTTTTTCGTCATTCCCGCGCAGGCGGGAAACCAGAGGCATGCAGTAAACGCCTGCAAACTCCACTGGACTCCCGCCTGCGGACATTATGTACGTCATTTCACAAGTGCTTGTATGGATTGAGATTGCGGACGATTTAAAGGTTGAGCTTACTCGACATCATTCGTAGGGTGGGTAGAGCGTAGCGAAACCCACCAATTCGGTGTTATCACGGATTATATGGTGGGTTTCGCTACGCTCTACCCATCCTACGTCAGAAGACGACGTGCATAATGTCCCTGCGCGGGAGTGACGGATAATTAATTGTTTGGATTGCACTAGGAAGCTGTGTAATAGCGTTGTATGACGTCATGTAACGCTTTAGCGCACTTCCAGTGCATGACGATCGGCAATGACTTCATCCGTCGCATGCCGTGCGATACGGGTGACTTCCAAGGCATCGGGTGCACTGCATAGTTCGCCCAGCTCGCCGGTCTTGAGCGATTGGCGGAAGGCAGCGTACATGCCATGGAAGTTCTTTTCACCATGGTATTCGAGTTGATACGTGCCATGTTCATTTCGCAATTCAAAGTGACTGAAGTTTCGGTCATAGCGGATCATCCCGCGTGTGCCGATGACTTCGTAGATGAAATGGCTGATACGATCCTTGGTGGTATGTCCAAAGGAATAGCTCATTTCGACCATGGTGTGTGCGCCGTTGTCATGGTCCATGTGACACCAGACGTGATCCGGTGCTTCGTACTCGTCGACCCATGAAGCGTGGGATTGGAACCGCGTGATGTTCGAGTTTGTCCACCAACGGGCCAGGTCGATTTGATGTGTCCCACAGTCCACCATGGGACCGCCTTCATCCATGCGTCCGCGACGTCGGGGGTCTTCCACCCAGAAGTCCGGCTGGTTTAACGGGTCAGGGCGATAGTACTTGCCATGACAGTCCCAGTTGTAAATCAGGCGCATCGTGCGCACTTCACCAATGGCATCTTGATTGATGAGTTCTTTGATTTTCAAAGCGCACGGACTGAATCGATAGCAGAATCCCACAGCCAGGAGAAGGTTCGCATCCTCCATGACCTCGATCATCTGCTGGCCTTCGACTTCGTCCATGGCCAACGGCTTTTCGCAAAGCACAGGTAAGCCATGCGCCGCACAGTCGATCACGTTTTGGATATGTGCCGGAGCAGGGGAGCAGATCGCAACAGCATCCAGGCCGGAATTGAAAAAGGATTCCAGGTCGGAATAGGCATGCGGCACCGAGAAGCGATGAGCCTCGCGACGCAGGTTCTGTTCATTGGGGTCATACAGCGCATGGATCGTCAGCCCATCGGTATCCATGATCGCCGGCAGGTGTCCGTATGATGCGATCACGCCGCATCCCATCAGACCAATTTTGTAATTCATCACAACTACTCCACCTCCACCCCCGCAACAAACTCGGAGGTCACTTCGGTGTGTCTCGTATCCAACCTGTTACTGCCGATGATCCTACTATTCTGACCATCGGCAAAAATCGCTTGGCAAACCATTGATCCGGGCAATTTATCCGGTTTTCAGTCCAACCAAGCAACCCATTGTAAAGAATAGATTCAGAAAACCAATCCGCCAAGTCCTATTTTTGACAAATATTGGTCTGAATCGATACTTACAACAGTTTACATAAGCAGTCCAAGGCCAATACAAGATTGTTACAAACGTTTGTATTTTTGCGGTTTGCAGACAATTCAAACTGCCAAAGTTGTCTGAATTCGGCATGGAAATTCCAGACCAGATGATGTGAAAAAAAATTTCAATCAGCGTATGAAAGTGTCCATGAAAGCAAGATTCTTATGCGTGAATCACGGTATTGGATACAGAATGAAGACGCTTTTAGATTTTACACATCATTCCAATCCACGCTTGTTAAAACGGTGTCCAGATCAGACAATGCAGTTAAACAGGAAACGTCAGCAAATAAATGTTGGGGTCTAACCGACATGATTTGTTGCCAATACTATCAAACCTCATGAGTCACCCGCAATGAATCAAACAAACCCCAAAGTGGATGGCTTTCTACGAAAAGCCAAACTGTGGCAGGAAGAACTCACACAATTAAGAGCGATCCTCCTTGACTGCCAACTGACCGAAGATGTGAAGTGGCGTCAGCCGTGTTACATGTTTGAGCAAAGTAACATCGCAATCCTCGGTGGATTCAAAGAATACTGTGCGCTGAGTTTTTTCAAAGGTGCCTTACTCAAAGATCCCAACGGCATCCTTACCCAACCCGGTGAAAACACGCAGGCTGCACGACTGATCCGTTTTACCAGTGTGCAACAAATTATCGAATGCAAACACATCATCAAAGCTTATATCCTCCAAGCCATTGAAGTCGAAAAGGCTGGTTTGAAAGTCGAATTAAAGAAAGATGATGCGCTGGATATTCCCGATGAACTCAAAACCCAGTTCGATCAAAACCCGGCATTGAAAACTGCATTCAATAAACTGACGCCCGGACGCCAACGTGGCTATCTCCTGTTTATCACCGCAGTCAAACAGTCCAAAACACGAACCGCCAGAATCGAAAAATACACCCCGCAAATCCTCGATGGCAAAGGATTCAACGACTGCACCTGCGGCCTATCCAAAAAAATGCCCAACTGCGATGGCTCGCATAAAAGTCTTAAGTGATAAGCAGTCAATGTAGAAATAAAGTTGCAAAGGGTTTTCTGATACTGCTGTTTGGCAATAAGTGCAATCTCCAATTGATGGCATGTCCCCTTATTCGACTGAACCTTTGACTAAGGAATTCCACTTGAATCACAGTGAACTTCTGCCGGGCCTGCATCTTTTTGAAGACACCTGCAATGTGTATGTCCTCTGTCAGGATGGTCAGGCGATCGCGGTTGACTTTGGTTCGGGCCAATGGATCGAACATGCCAATCGACTTGGCTTGCCGACTGTTGGGGCGGTCTACCTGACTCATCATCATGAAGACCAGTGTGTGGGTTTGCCGGACACTTTGCCTGAGCATTGCACGGTTCATGCACCTGTTGGCAGTGATGCTTTTCTTTCACCTGAAGGTGTCGAGCAGTTTTGGGCCAATCGCAATCAAGGCGGAGTGCCTGGGAGTTACCATGTGCTTAAGCAAGGTGTGCCGGGCATTGAATACGACATGTCAGCAGGTGCGGATCAGTATTGGCAACGTCAGCGAATCCGCTTTTTGCCAGCACCGGGACATGGTGGGGCGACTGGTTTGAGTATTCTCATTGACCATGCGGATGAGCAGATTGTTTTTTGCGGTGATGCTGCGTTTAGCAATGCGACGATCTATCAACCTTACACCTTGGAATGGGATCATTGGACGGATCGTGGCGTGCAGGCTGCATTGGAAGCAGTGACGCGATTACTTGATGTCCATATCGACTGGCTATGCCCATCACATGGTTTGGCAATGAATGGGAATCAACGTCCGATGCTCAATCAATTGCAGGAAAAACTCCGCGCATTAATCCAATCCAAAGGTTCGGTTTGTGCTGGTGAACCGGATCGCTATGTCATACCCACGTTCACGCCAAGTGGTGCACGTCAGGTCTCAGAGCATTTGTATCAGTTTGGCGAGAATGGTTATCTGCTTGTGGGGGATGAGCAGGAGGCTTTGCTTATCGATCCTTGCCTTGCCGACATGCCTGCTTTGGACGCATTGCTTGGAGATTTACCATCCCAAGTCAGACTCACTGCAGCTACCGCGACTCACTGTCACATGGATCACATAGATGCCCTGCCGATGGTCAAAGAGAAGTATCAGTTGGCGACATGGCTTCACCCACTAGTCGCTGATGCGGTGTCCCGTATGGATGAATTGGACATCCCCTGGAAGGTTAAGAAGCCAATTTACCCGGATCACTTGCTGCCCGATGATGGGCGTTGGCAATGGAATCGTTATTGTTTTGAAGTTGCTCATACCCCCGGTCAAACATGGTGGCATTGTGCCTTGATGACTGAAGTGGATAACCGAAAAGTCCTCTTTGCAGGCGACACGTTTCAACCACCGTCACGCTGGAAAGGCAGTGGCGGATATTGTGCGATGAATGGGGCAAGATTCGAAGAAGGATTTGAAAAAAGCGCCCGACTCATTCTCGGATGGCAACCTGATATCCTGGCTTGCGGACATGGCACGTTCTTTGAATTTGCCCCATCCCAATTTGAAAAAATAATCCAATGGTCACAGAAAACCCAACAAGCAATTCAAGCTCTTTGCCCCACGGGATCATTGACAAATGACTATGACCTGCACAGGTTTAACTGAGAATATACAAGTCGTCGCTGGATGTTTTTATGATTTGCGGTCATTTTGATTGTTGACGGTGGGTTGTATCACATCTTTGCCATAAGCATGGGCTTGGTTCCTAAAGCGGATACAATATTGGGCAGTGTCGGTGGATAATGGTTAGATAGTTCGTAAAAAGTGTAAGGGTCTTAAACATGATTCGTCGAATCTTACTGGCTTTGGGCGGTACTCCGTTTTCTGAGGTTGCGCTACGTCGTGCAATCGAACTGGCCAAGTTGCACGATGCACAGATTACAGCTGTCCCGATTGTCGATAGTGACTACTGGAAAGCATCCATCTACCGAACGAACCTTTCAGCAACTGCTGCGGTAAGGTTGTTGGAAACACGCCCATGGGAACTTGCTGAGCAACGTGTCCGTCAGATCATCACTGACTTTGAGCATCAATGTGAATGTCAGGAAATTCCGCACACGGTTTTGGAACCAGGTGGTGATCCCATCCATATGCTCATCACACAATCCAGACAGCATGACCTTGTGATTTTTGGACTCCGTGGATTGTTTGATTTTACGGTGGTGCCTGATCCTGCGGGAACGGTTGCTCGACTGGTGCGTGAAGGAGTGAGTCCAATGATCGCTGCTGCGCCGACATATCGTGACATTCGTCGTGTGCTGATTGCGTACAGCGGGTCTACTGCGTCTGCTAACGCGATGAAACAATTTATCCAGATGGCGTTGTGGCCTGATGCGACGATTCATATCACCTGTTTTGATAAGGATGACCCACAAGCGACATCTCATTTGAAAGAGGCCTTGGCTTACTGTCATGCACATGGCCTTAATCCGACGACATCGCATGAGCGTGGTCCAGAGCCAGAGGGGATATGCAGCTATGTCCAGGAGAACGGCATTGATCTGGTGGTCATGGGGGACAGCTTTGAACACCTGCTGATTCGTGGCGTACTGGGTGATACTGCCATGGATGTACTTCGAAAGATCGAGCGTCCATTGTTCCTGTCTCACTGAAAACAGAAGCACGAAGATTCATCTTGTAAAATTTTAATCCCAACTAAGCGATTTGAAACACTGATTACATCAATCAACACCTGTTAATTTCTTGCAGCGGTAGCGACATTGGCGGATAATCCCTGCGATGAATATGGACCCGCTAATCCCGTTGTTTGCAGGCGTTGGCCTGGTGGTGCTGATGGTTGGATTGACGCTAAAGCGTTTTCACCAACCTTATGTGATTGCATATGTCTTAGCTGGCATCATGCTCGGTGAGTACGGCCTGGGTGTGATTGCAGATGCGTCCGTTGCAGCCCGCGCTGGCGCATTGGGTGTACTGCTGCTGATGTTTTTTGTGGGCATGGAATTGCCAATCAAGAGTCTGTTAGCAAACTGGCGTGTACCGATCCTGGGGACCGTGCTGCAAATTGGGATCAGTGTTTTATGTGTCTGGGCAATTGGGATCGCGTTTGACTGGCCTTTGCGACGCGTGGTGTTTCTGGGATTCGTCATCAGCATGAGCAGTACTGCCGTGTTACTCAATGTGATGCGAGAGACAGGCGAGCTTGATAAGCCGTTGGGCCGAGACGTTGCAGGAATCACCATCGCTCAGGACCTGGCTGTTATTCCCATGTTCATTATTTTAGGACTTCTTGACGGTTCCAAGCCGGTGATCAGCGAACTGATGATGCAGATCATCGGTGGTGGCATCGTGGTGTTTGCGTTGATCTGGGTGGTCCGCAAAGAGAAGATCAATTTACCCGGCGCCAGATTCATTGCTGATGATCAGGAGATGCAGGTGTTCACTGCGTTGACGATCTGCTTTGGACTTGCATTTCTCACGGGCTTACTGAATCTGTCTGCTGCATTGGGCGCTTTTGCAGCAGGAGTTCTCGTTGCCACATCACGTCAAACCGAATGGGTCCAGCGCAGTTTAGATCCATTTCGTATTGTCTTCGTCGGCTTGTTCTTTGTCTCAGTTGGCCTGCTCATCGACCTGCGATTTGTGATGGATAATTGGATTGTTGTTGGCTTATTGCTATTTGCTGCGTTATTGACCAATACTGGTATTAATGCCGTTGTGATCCGGTTTTTGGGTCAGGACTGGCGACACAGTCTCTACGCTGGCGCTTTGTTGGCTCAGATTGGAGAGTTCAGTTTTGTCCTTGCCGCTGTGGGATATAAAACGGAAATCATTTCCGAGTACGGATACCAAATGGCAATGGCCGTGATTGCTTTGTCGTTACTGCTAAGCCCACCATGGATCATGCTCTTTCGCCGACTGCTTCCTAAAAACAGTACACTACACACAACTGCACATTCGTGATTGTCCCACCACTGCACCTTTACTTAAACAATCAGTAAAACAATTCCGGCAAGGATTGAAAGTGTTTCTTGCTTGCCAAAGTAGTTTTTGAGGTTCAACGTGATCAACTGGCTAAAATCGCAAGAGACAATTACGGAAAAGCAGGTCAAAAGTGGCTTACGGTCATTGGTCATTGATGGCATGTGCAGTCAGGTCATGGGGGTGTTCACAGGCGGGGCGTTTCTCGTTGCATTTGCTCTACTCTTAGGAGCATCGAACAAGACGATTGGCTTGCTCGCTGCCATTGGACCCGCTACGCAGATTCTGCAGATACCTGCAATTTACCTTGTCGATCGACTACGACTACGCAAGGCATTGGTGGTACTCACCTGTATCGTAGGACGCTTTTTTTGGTTAGTCGCTGCTGCGATCCCATGGCTGCTCCCTGAGGGTATGCGTGTTCCCGTGTTACTTATTGCGATCGCCGTTTACTTCGGGCTAGGTGCAATTGCCGGTTGTGCCTGGAATTCATGGATGCGCGACTTCGTGCCCGAGTCGATCATGGGAGGCTTTTTTGCCAAACGGATGGCGATCTCCACTGCCCTGGGTGCGATCCTCAGTCTTGGTGCGGGGTTTGGGATTGACTACTTTAAAACGCAATTCAGCTCGGAACTCACGGTGTACAGCATCCTGTTAGCAGCAGGGGGACTTTCCGGATTATTTGGATGCTTTTTTCAAATGCGGATTCCTGAGCCGGTGATGGCGCCGGTGGACGATCATGGTTTGATGTCACTATTGGCAGAACCCTTCCGTAAAGGTAACTTTCGGCAACTGCTAGTTTTTATGGGGCTCTGGAGTTTTGCGGTTAATCTGGCTGCACCCTTTTTTACCGTCTACCTGCTCAAACGCATCGGTCTGAGTATGACATGGGTGATTGGTTTGTCGGTCCTTAGCCAATTGGTCAACGTCGTCTTTTTCCGCATATGGGGTAAACTTGCAGACCGATACTCCAACAAGAGTGTACTGACAGTTTCAGGTCCATTGTTTATCATCAGCATTGCGGTCTGGCCGTTCACCACAATGCCTGACAGTTACTTTATGACCATCCCGTTGTTGATTGCGATTCATGTTTTGACAGGTATTTCAACTGCGGGTGTGAACCTTTGTGCAGGCAACCTTGCATTGAAGGCTGCTCCCAAAGGTCGAGCCACATCCTACCTGGCAGTCAATTCATTGGTATGTGGCATTGCAGCGACCATCGCTCCAATCATTGCCGGATTCGGTGCGGACTGGTTTGCAACAAAGCAGATGACAGTTGACTTGAGTTGGATTTCCGGCGAAGTCCGACAGACCTTGCCTGCAATTGATATCAAAGGGTTGGACTTCCTGTTCATCCTGTCGGTCATCATGGGCTTTTACGCGTTGCATCGTTTGCTGAGTGTCCGTGAAGAAGGCGAAGCCGAAGAACGCGTGGTGTTCCGTGAATTGATTCTCGAAACCCGCAAGGTGGTCAGACATGTGTCCAACGTCTCAGGCTTGCGAACACTGACCTATTTCCCGTACCAGCAGTTAACCAAGATCTTGCCAAGACGAAAAGATGAAGAAGATGTCGATGATATTGATGTTTAAAATTCCTTACCGAATTGGAATCGAATGATCGCAATTATTCAAGTCATCTGTGGCCTTGTATTTCTTTTGGCAGGAGCTGAATTACTTGTCCGTGGTGCCAGTCGTCTTGCAACATCATTCGGGATGTCACCCCTTGCAATAGGCCTTACAGTCGTTGCGTTTGGAACCAGCAGTCCAGAACTTGCTGTGAGTTTAAACGCAGCATGGACTGATCAATACGATGTAGTAATTGGCAATGCGGTAGGTTCCAATATATTTAACATTTTGATCATTCTTGGGCTTTCGTCCATGATTATCCCTTTAGCTGTTCATCAACAAATTATCCGTATTGATTTACCAATCATGGTTGGCATCAGTAGCTTGGTTTGGTGGATGTTGGCCGATGGTTTTCTGTCGCGCATTGAATCTGCAATACTTGTTTTTGGTGCTGTGATGTACACGTTACTTACGTTACGTCTGTCAAAAAATGAAAGTGAATCAGTTAAAATTGAGTATGCACAAGCATTTGAAATGCCCCGTACGACACCTCGCCGTGGACGGTCGGTGCTGCTGATCGTATTCGGACTTGCGATGTGTGTTTTGGGATCACGTTGGATGGTGGCAGGTGCGATCACCATTGCAAAATTTGCAGGATTAAGTGAATTACTCATTGGACTGACTATTGTCGCAGCGGGGACTTCACTGCCAGAATTAGCAACATCAGCTGTAGCTGCGATACGTGGCCAACGTGATATCGCAGTGGGTAATGTCATCGGAAGCAATATTTTCAACTTGCTTGGGATACTTGGATTAACCGGGCTGATTGGGCCTTCATTGATTCCTGCATCCTCCCAGGTCTTACAGCTGCATCTACCTGTGATGGTGGGGGTTTCGGTTGTCTGTTTGCCGGTATTATTAACTGACTATGTTATCAGTCGATGGGAAGGTGTGCTCTTTGTTGTGTTTTATGTGTCCTACGTGATGTATATGGTGCTTCTGAATCAGCAACATTCTTTTGCCATCCCCTTAGGCAATTTCCTAATATGGGGCATGTTGCCAATAGCCTTGCTTGCAGTGGTATGGAGCATCATGATTGCGTTACGTAAAAGCAGAAAATGTAACATATGAATTGGAGGGGCAAAAAATGACATGCTACTGTGACAGGTTCGATACTGAGGTGGCCTGAACACGCAGTTATAAACGAAAATAAAAACGCCATCCGACATATGACTATCGGATGGCGTTTTTTTTGTTTTATGAAGTCACGTTGTTATTCACATGACGATGTCAGTTGGACGAGCCAACTTTGTTTTACGCGTTTTGGTCGACGATGGGTTCGCTCTTGATGAGCTTGTTATAGTCGGTGACTGTGCCGCCGTCGAGGAAGCAATCAATTATCTTCTGGCCCAATGGGTCGAGATCTTCGTCGCCACTGAATTTGCTTAGTTCCTTGTTGAAGAACTCGCGGAGGATTTCTGCACCCTTGTCGTAAGCTTCTTCGCCGACTTCAGGTTGAGCTTCAACACGCAGGAACCATGAACCGATGGTTTGGCCTTCGACCATGAGTTTATGCAGTGTGTAACCCAGCAGGGAGCAACGCGCTTCGTCGAGCATGCCCGGTGAGAACGGCGCGCTGCCACGACGGGCAAGGTACTCGCGAACAATCCATTGAGGCATAAAGCCAACTTCCCATGCTCCCACGTGCTGATTGGGCAGCAGGACATAACGGACACTGGGCGTGCGGACGATCTGGTCAAGCATGAGGTTGGCTTGATCGACGCGACGACCGGTGGCGAAGGGCCAGTATGAACCGACACCTTCGGATGCCATGCCTTCGGTGTTGACGATGGAGGGGTTGCCATGTCCACGAGGTGCGACGAGTCGCCACAACCATGCCAGCGATGGCGGGAGGATGTGACACATACCCATGATGCCGTAGGTCGGATTCTCACGGGTACATGGAGGACAACGGACCCCAAAGCTGCGAATGTCGACGTTCACCGAGCCGTTGATGATGTTGGGTACGATTTCACGTGGGACAATCACACGAGGATTGGGGCAAGGCACGCCCGGTTCGTCTTCGATGTGCTGCCAGATGAGTGATGTGCCACCGGGCACTGCTTTGATATTCAAAAACAGCAGTGGGGTTGGTGGTTCAATGGTGACACGTTCCAGATCGGGGTCGGTGCCGTAGTGTTCAATGTGATTAACGCGCAGGAACCAAGCATCTTCTGCATCCATAAGTTGCAGTCGACCGTCGCCGCGTTGAATCGTCGGGTGGCACAACGCCATATCGTCGGTGATTGGACGCAATTCACAGGTGCGGGGCAGGATGACATGGCGACGTTCGTCGTTGACGACATTGCGGCCGATGAGCAGTGACCCGTCACGTTCACGGTGCACTGCTTCGATCATTTCCGACTTACCGCCACCGGATGCACCTTCGTGCATGATGACCGTTTTATTGTCGTAGGGGGTGACAATCTGGACCGTAGAGCAGTGCGCGGTGAGCCAATCTTCACGTTCGCCTGCAGCCAGAAGCATGCCATAGACACCCTTCTTGGCGGACGGGCCGGGATACAGGTTGTAGCTAAAGAGTTCGTGGAGTCCATCGGTGCGGTTATGCACGACGACTTGGCGACCTTCAAAGTAGGTATGACGGAATGGTGGGGCCACGTAAACCACAGCCTGTGGATTGAAATCCTCTGGCATCTGGTCGGCGGTGATCATGCCCTGGAGCATAGCCAGTCCAACTGCGAAGAACGCAGCATTACGCGGCACCACGGCAACGGCATGAAGTCCGTGCCCAAGGTGTCCGGCGGCGAACGGCAGAACAATCAAATCCTGCGTCTTGAGCCATTCAAAGGTATCTTGACGTAAGCTGTCGAAAGTCTCGCCGAAGCGGTTTTTGAATTTGGTTTTGTTGGTCGGTTTTTCATCACCGATGACCATACAGTTCGGATCGCGACGCCGCATGTACGGGTCGAGATAGTTCGCTGCATAGCCGTTGGTGACTTTACAGACTTTGGCTTCCTCAATGACGCCTTTGCCAGGCACGTCATAAGAGACGGTGTGCCAGCCAGCGGCATCAGTGTGTTCAACTGCCAGATCGCAAAGTTGCTCAAGCGACTCTGCGAAAACACACGAGGGACAAGCCTCGATAACCTGAGATAATTCTTCAGGAACGACGTAGGGAATGGTTTGCATTCTAATCCTCATAGGTGTGAGGATTGCTGACGGGTCCGTGCGTAGTCAGCAATCGCAATAAATCTTATGACGTATATTCTATCAAAAAGTTCGAAACTTTTTTATCCACATTCAGACAAGTGTGTTCTTTAAAGAGATTATATCTGACTAGAATATCTCTTGTTGATTATAATACATGTTTTAAGGGAAAAATGGCATATATTGGCCTTGAATTATATTCACCTTAAATACTCTTGTTAGTTGGTTTGTATGGAACACAAAAAACCAATTGGCATCCGATGAGAAGAGCGTTTAACATCATCTTTCTTGGTTAGGAATATCAATTCACATTCTGTCTTTTGACAGAAACAATTCAACAGGAGCCTCAGTTATGAAACGTAAAGCATCCGCAGTATGGACCGGTGGCCTCAAGGATGGCCAAGGCGCATTGACTTCCGACAGTGGCGTTCTCAAGGATACGCAGTATTCCTTCGGCACCCGTTTTGAAGACGGTGTCGGTACCAATCCTGAAGAACTCATTGCTGCTGCCCACGCTGGCTGCTTCTCCATGGCATTGTCCAAAATTCTTGGTCTTGAAGAAATCGTCGGCAAGATCGAAACCTCTGCCACGGTGACTCTCGAACCCGTCGACGGTGCTCCCACCATCACCACGATTCACCTGGACACCACGATCACAGCCGAAGGCGCCGATACCGCCAAGGTCATCGAGTGTGCAGGCAAAGCCAAGGCCGGTTGCCCCATCAGCAAGGTTTTGGCTGCTGCCGAAATCACCATGGACGCCAAGCACGTCGGCTAAACGTCGATTGTGTTTCGTTGACACATTAAAAGCAGGCACTGGTTCGCAAATGACCAATGCCTGCTTTTTTATTGGCGATTGGTATTGGCAGAATAATTAAATCAACAGGTGTAGCTGATGCATTCTTGCGGCAGAATCAGGTAAAAAACACGCGCATTGAATTGAATCAATGCGCGCGTCTTAAATTTTGATTGACTAGGCCAGCACAATTAACTGCGTTCGGACCACAGTTCTGCTTCGGCTTCTTTCCAGTTTTCATGATCTTGGCCGTAGGGGCGACCCTTGCGAACCCAGATGTCATAAGCACGGGCGGCAACCTCGTCGAATGTCGGTGCAACTGGGGCGGCTGAAGGTGCAACAGTCGTTTTGACGGACTTCTTGGTGGCTGACTTCTTCTTGCTCACTTTTTTCGTCGCAGCTTTTTTGACTACGGCCTTTTTCGCAACCTTTTTCTTGGCGACTTTGGCTTTCACCTCAGGCACCGGACTGGTGGCGGTCTCCGTGACTTTACGTGTAGCCTTTTTCTTGGCAGATTTCTTTTTAGCGGCTTTCTTGGCCATCCTCGAGCTTCCTTTCATCTAATTCCCCGGTTGGGTTAAGCGTCCTTGCATATCCGGGCTGTTACGCAATTCTAAACTTGTTTTGTGGCCATTGCGTTTGAATGGCATTTGTTCTTGATCAAAAGACCAGCAGGGTTCATTTGATGCGTTCACATTGTACCATGCCTTGCAAATCTACAAATATCAAATTCCATGCCAGTTGTTGTAGGCGTCATTTTATGGTCAGCCGTTGGGCAATGGGACGACTTTTGTGTGACTGTTGCATATTTGTCGTGCAATGAACAATACTCATTTTAAGCATTCTGCAACTGCTCCAAAATACCAAGCACATCGGGAATATGGTTTGCCACTTTGACCTTGTCCCAGCGATGTGCGATTTTGCCTTTGGGGTCAATGAGGTACGTGGTTCGGACCACGCCCATGTACTTGCGGCCGTACATCGACTTTTCCTGCCAGACGCCGTACTTTTCCAACGCGACATGATCCGGGTCAGCAAGCAAGGTGAAGTTCAGATTCTGCTTGTCCACGAACTTGGTATGTGCCTTTTCATCATCCGGACTCACGCCCAGCACTACCGCATCAAGCTTCCCAAAGTCCGGCTGTTGATCCCGAAAAGCACATGCCTGCTTGGTGCAGCCTGAGGTGTTATCCTTAGGGTAAAAATAGAGCACGACCCATTGGCCGGCATACTGCGAAAGGCGGTGCAGTTGGCCGTTTTGATCCTTGAGTGCAAAGGCTGGTGCCTTTTTGCCCGTGTCGATAAGTTGGTCTGAATTTGCTTTTGCCATTTGTTCTTCCTATTTGTGCAGTTGTAAACATTGTTAAAGCTGGATGCAAGTTTACAATTCGGTAAGTAAAGTCCTAAATGGCTTGGGTTGAGTCCACACAACGTTAGTGAATCCATGTTGCAATTGCTTGAACCGATGTGGTTGTTTGCCATGCTACCCGCAGCAGGAATGTTGCTGTGGCTGCATCGTCGACGGGAACATCCGTTGCCAGAAATAGGCTTTGGGGCCATACGCTTTATCCAGTCGATTCAGACACCAAAACGATTGGATCACAAACTTGCAGATCGCTTGTTATTGCTGCTACGGATGCTGATGCTTGGACTGCTGTTACTGGCTTGTTCCAATCCGGTATGGAAGGTGATAAAGCAACGGACTGATGCAGGATGTACGCTGCTACTCGTTGATGCCACTGCGTCAATGTACCGCAAAATTGGCGATCAAACCGCATGGCAACTCGCCCGCACTCAAGCCATTGATTGGATGTCACAGCATCCTGATGACCCCGTGCTGCTTGGCATACTCACGGATCAACTGCGGCTGGTATTGGATGAGCCATCGCTTAATCACAGTTATCTGGCCAATCAACTTCAAAGTCAGGATCCCAGCTATGCGCATGGTGATTGGTTGGATATCAGTTCACTTGCCCATTGGGATGAAGTTCGACGTGTCCATTTATTCACTGATGCCCAGGCCAACACATTCCCATCAACTTCTGAGTATTGGAAGGACATCCTCGAATCACGCACTTGCCGGATACATGATGTGGCGGGGGCTTTGACGCACAATATTGCCTTGTATGATGTAACCGCTCGTGATGTCAGCACCGAAGGGCAGCATGTCGTCAGTTTGGATTACAGTGTCCAAAACAACAGTTCACAACTTGCCAGGATTCCGGTGACGATTTTCTTCGATGGTCAAAATGTCGAACGCCAAAATGTCACGGTACTACCCGGTCAAAACACTTCAGCATCCATCCGATTAGCGTTGGCATCACCTGATGCATTTCCAGCCAAAATCCAATTGAATGTCGATGACGATCTGGGCTGGGACAATCTCATGTACTGCCTTCTCCCTGAGCAGATTCAACCCAAAGTCCGTACGCTTGAGCAGTCCCCAATGCTCAGTCAAATGCAGCAGCTGTTTAGATCACATGATTACCATGTGGGTTCGAGAACATCTCACCAAGACACATTACTCATCACCAGTCCGGTTGATACGTCGCAAACTCAGGATGTTCACGATCACTTATCCAATAAAGGCACGGTGATGTGGTTGCTCCATGATGATGCATCAGTGGCTGCGTTTCGACACTATGCTCAATCACATATTTCAGACACGTTGCCCCAAAAATGGGAGTCGCGTCAGACTCTTGTTCCTGACTACTGGCAGTGGGATTGGCAGCAGTCAGGTTGGTTGACACCCTTTAAAAAAGGCTACGAATCAGCATTAATGAAAATGACTTCGTCAAAGGTATTGCTTTGGGAGCCAACGTCTGAAGATGCGTTTGCAAAACAATGGGCTGTGTTGGCAACCCAAGGCGGTGAGCCGGTGGTGATGTGGCGGTGGCAGGATGATTCAATGTTGTTGGTGATCGTCATGCCCACGATTGATTTACAGCAACGACTCAATGAGCCTGCAATACTTGGATTATTGCTACGACTTGGTGATTATGCCACAAAATTCGGATACCAGTTGTCACGTCCCCATCCCGGCAATCCAGACTCTGTGGGATGCCAATGGGAACCAAAAGTTAATACGCCTGCTAATCTGATTTGGGAGTTCGACGATCAGCAGTCAATAGACCGATGGGACGGCTTGTCTACTAAACTCGATAAGCCAGGCCTGTATACACTGCGAAAATTATACGGTCCCAACATGTCTCAAAGCCTGGCTACCCAAGCTGTCCGGGTGCATCCCAAGGAGTCGGGTTTTGAGAAGATCAACCTGGCTGACTTTGAACAATGGGATACTGCTTTGCAGCAGGCAACTGATGTTAAACCACTATTGCTTTGGCCATGGTTGTTGGTAACGGTGTTGATATTAGCAGGTGTTGAATCCATCTTCGTCCATCGATTGGTTCGCCAGGAGGTGGTGTTTGTTTGATCAATGGCTATTACCTTTGGGATGGTTTGTTCCTGTTGTGTTACTCACATTGGTGCTTGTGTTATGCACTTGGAATATGCAAACGCGTTGGCAACTGCTAATGCATACGCTGGCGATTATCCTTACCGGCATGGCGCTGCTGGGGCCGGTCGCTCAATCCTCGACTTCGCAATCAACCCAACTCGGCAAAACTACCTTCCTCATTGATGTGTCCGGCAGTATGTCGCTGACTGATGATGCAGATCGCTCGCGATTTGAAATCGTCAAACAGGATTATCTGACTCCTGCCAATCTCCAGCGACTTGGCCAATCGATGCGGTTACAGTTTCAATGTTTTAACGAAGGCGTTTATCCACCAACACCTACCCCGCAACTTTATGATCCGCTACCGCAGTCGGGTACGCGTTTATTCTCCGCTTTGTTGACTGTCGATCAACAGTTAACGGATGATCAACCGATCGTTATATTTTCCGATGGTAATGATGCGGATCATCGTCGGCCTACCGACATTGGCAGTTTCAAAGCGCTTGTGAAAATGACGCGTAAGGTCCACATCGTCGCGATGGGCAAGCCTGCTAATCATCCCACGATCAAAGCCTACGCTTGGGCCGATCCATCCATTTGCCAAACCAACATGCCGGTTACTTTTGCCCTGCAACTTTCGGGCTTGGCAACACTGCCTCAGAACCAACCCTTTGTGATTCAACTCATACAAGATTCACAGCAGTTAAAGCAATTTGAGGTTCGACCGTCACTGCGAAATATGCTGACACTCAAACACACGATGACATTCAACAAGCCTGGGATACATCACGTGCAATGGATGATTCCAAATGGGGCAGGAAAGCCGATCCGTGAGATAGCGTTTGTGGAATGTGTTGATTTACCGGTGAATGTGTTACTGCTTGAAGCGATGCCACATTGGTTTACCCGTAATGTCGCCCGTGCCCTGCAACTGGATCACAAGCTGGATATTACTGCGCGTTACGCACTTGGAGAGACCCGTGAATTGCAACTCTCCGGCGACCAGCAGTCCAATGCTCAGGATGACTTTCAACTCCAGGAACGTGAAGTCGTCGTACTTGGCAATCACACCGCAGACATGCTCAACGAAGCCCAGCGAAACCAACTGCTCCAGTGGGTCAATGACGGTGGCGGACTCCTCTGGCTACGTGGCTCGAACCTGCCGTCGGATCGTTGGCCCCCGGAATTGATCCCCAACCAACCCATCACCCATGTACAACGCCAGCAGTTAATCGGTGATCTGGCTTTACCCTTTGCATCCGATGGTAAGCTTCAAAACCTGCTTTACGAAAAGCCCCTTGGCAAAGGCAGAATCATCCGACTCGATGAGTCACAACTGATCCTTTCCGCGGTTAACAATCAGGCGATGGACTTGTTTGCATTACGTTTGGTGGGAGCGGTAGCTCGACCACTGAGACATGGCCAAGGTCAACATGCTGATATGCAATTAGACCGTATGTCTGCTCGCGTTGGCGAAAAGGTGACCGTTCAATTGACGGTGCGAAACGCAGCAATACCAAAACTCCAACTCACGTTGCCAAACAATAAAACCCAAGACGTTGAATTGACTGCTGATCCCAATAATAGTCTCAAATGGATCGCTCATATTCCCGTCGAACAGTCAGGCATGTATCGTCTGAATCTGCTCAGTCACGACCAACTTCAACGAGCCTTTGTCGCTCGGCCTGCGAATGACGAACAGATGCATCTGATTCCCAATCATGGTTTACTCAAAGCAATTGCCAAGTCTACCGGTGGGCAGTTCATCACAACTCCAGAACAATTGATGGACACCCTTATCCACCAGCGACAAATCCAAGTTGCCAGCCGCCAACACCCCATCATTCGCCAGCGATTTAATCATCCCTTGTTGGTGATCCCCATCCTCGGACTCTGGCTAGCCGGCTGGTATGTTGCACGCCGGAAGGGGGGCGTGTGATGGATGCTGCTTCGCAGATTCAACGCTTGATTCAACGAGACCGACGGATTCATTGTGTTGCCTTGCTGATGTCTTTCCTGTTCATGGCATTGGCAGCAATTGGCTTGGATGAGTTGGGGACGCCGGATTTATACCAAACAATACTGGCGTTTGCAGTAACAGTTCCATTTTTAGTATTGGCGTTTTGGTATGTCGGGACACTCAAAAATTGGGTCAGATCATTTGGTTGTCGTATGCAATTAAGCGAATCTAAGTTTGAGACTTTTGTTGAAAATATGGGATTATTGTCGGCTTGTGATAAGAATGCTTCTGCTTTGACGAATACGTTACAAAACCGAGTCATTGTGCCTTGGATTCCTCAAGTCAGACGCATATGTTGGGTAAGGAAATTGATCATCCTGATGCTGGTATGCATTCAATTGATCTGTTTGACCGTGATTGGTTTTACCTTCTTTTCACAGTCACATCTCAAACAGACAGTGATAGTGGTTCCCCAAAATTCAACCGTCATTGCATCCACCGACACCCAGCAAACCTCATCTACGATGGATCAACTCGCCCATGACCTGCTGCAAATGCGTGATCAGCTTGATGCGATTACAGAGCAGGTGTCCGACGATCAGTTACAGCAGGTGATCTCACTGGTGAATGAGACATGGCAGGGGATCAATGTGCGTCTGGATTCCATGCCTGCAAATGATCAATCGCAGTTTGGTCAACTCGAATCCGCCCGTTCATTGCCCATCACTAAAGGCCAATCCATCAAATCTGCCAGTGCTCGTAAAACGTTGCGTGATGCGTTAACCAAGGACATCAATACGCTGGCAAGTCAGGGGGCTAGGTTCGATGGGCCGGGGATGATTTCACAGGGACAAAGCAATGTCCCGGATACATCAGCAGCCAAGGGTGCTCAAGGAAGGTATGATGAGTTGGTTGACCGTGGGAATAGTTCGACGGCTTTGCCAGTTAATCGTCGTATGGAGCAGGTTCCGCCATCCCTGCGCAAAGCGATTACCCGGTATCTGGCTGGTCAAACCGATGCACAGAAAAAGGCCCATAAAGGAGTCGAGCCTTGAATATCAAAATCTTCGTGACACTTTGCCTTTCACTTGTCTTGGTGGTTCCTGCCTTTGCTCAGCAGTCCACTGACAAGCCCATTGATGTGGTTTTGCTGACTTATAACCGTGGGAAGACTGCTGCCTGTTTTGCCTCCAAGTTTCTGGACCTTGCAGCCCGTAAAGCCAATCTGAATGTCAATCGTTCACTGGTGAAGGTGCCTTTGGAGTCGTCCAACTTCAACACCTACCCGATGCTGATTTTTTCAGGCGATCTGCGATTTAAACTCTCGGATAAAGAGCTGAGTCATCTGCGGACATACATTGAAAACGGCGGCTTTGTGCTTGCCTCAGCCGGTTGTGCCAACGAAGTCTGGAATACCAGTTTCAAGAAAATGGTCGAAATCCTTTTACCCGACTCCAAGTTCAAACCCTTGGGCATGGATCACCCACTGTTTCACACCATCTATGACTTAAAGCAGATCAACTCAACGAAGCCCGGCAAGACACCAGTTCTTTACGGCATTGAAGTCAAAGGTCGTCTGGCGATGGTCTATTCACCCATAGGCATCAACGACACGGCTCACGCAGGTGGGGACTGCTGTTGTTGCGGCGGCGAAGAGATCCTTCAATCCCCTTTGGTCAATGCCAATATCCTGGCCTATGTGTTAACACATTAAAACGGTCTTAATGGTTCTCGGACGTTGACATGCTGGTTCCGTGTGCGTTATCGCGATAAGCTAAACCTTTATTGCCAATGTGCCGACAGTACCATTGATAACCTATACCATTATTGAGACGCAATCCATGAATCCAAAACGCGCGCTGATCACCGGTATCACCGGTCAGGACGGTTCTTACCTTGCTGAATTGTTGTTATCCAAGGGGTACGAGGTGCATGGGATTATCCGTCGCGCCAGTACCTTTAACACCGAACGCATTGACTCGATTTATCGTGATCGACATGAGTCGGGTGTAAGCATGTTCCTGCATTATGGGGACATGACCGATGGCAACGGCATCGCGCGATTGATCCGTCAGATCAAGCCCACCGAAGTCTACAACCTTGCGGCCCAGAGTCATGTACGTGTGAGTTTTGATCAGCCGATTTACACAGCCGATGCCACAGGTGTCGGAGCGCTAAAGCTCCTTGAAGCAGTGCGTGATTTTCAGGAGTCCAGCGGATACGAGATTCGCTATTACCAGGCATCAAGTTCTGAGATGTATGGTGAAGTGGCAGAGACCCCGCAGAAGGAGTCCACGCCGTTTCACCCGCGAAGTCCGTATGGTGTTGCCAAGTTGTACGCTCATTGGATCGCCATCAACTACCGTGAATCCTACAACATGCACGCGTCCTGTGGCATTTTGTTTAACCATGAATCACCAAGACGTGGCGAAACCTTTGTCACCCGCAAGATCACCCGTGCAGTCGGACGCATCAAGCAGGGACTGCAAAAGAAGCTCTACCTTGGTAATCTCGACGCCAAGCGTGACTGGGGTTTTGCAGGAGACTACGTCGAAGCGATGTGGCTGATGCTCCAACAGGATACGCCTGATGACTACGTCGTCGCCATCGGTGAGACGTATTCGGTGCGTGAGTTCTGCGAGCGTGCTTTTGGTCGTGTGGGTCTGGATTACAACGACTTTGTCGAAATCGACCCCCGCTATTACCGACCTGCAGAAGTTGATTTACTTCTAGGTGATCCGGCCAAGGCCAAGGCCAAGCTCGGTTGGGAACCGAAGGTCAGCTTCCAGAAACTTGTAGAGATGATGGTTGATGGTGACATGGACCTTGCAGCACGTGAAAAGACCTTGATCGATGCAGGGCATAAGGTTGATCTGACTGGCGAATAAGACCGGGTACATGAACCACAGAGTCACAGAGACACAGAGAAATACAAAATCAAAAATGTTTTTCTCTGTCTTGTTTGGACTCTGTGACTCTGTGATAAAAAAATAATCATGCTTGATCTAACCCAATACAAAATTTGCATCACCGGCGGCGCCGGATTTCTCGGTCGTCATGTCATCGAACAGCTCAAAGCCAAGGGCGTAGCTGACGAACAAATCTTCGTCCCACGTCGCAAGGATTATGACTTAACTGTTGAAGCGGATGTCGCGCGTTTGTACGACACCGTCAAGCCGGATGTGCTGATCCACCTTGCAGCAGAAGTCGGCGGGATCGGTGCCAACCGTGAGCATCCAGGCCGATTCTTTTATGCGAATATGGCTATGGGCATGCACCTTGTCGAGTACGCCCGTCGACACAATATCATCAAGTTTGTCCACACCGGAACTGTCTGTGCATACCCCAAGTTTGCACCGGTTCCCTTCAAGGAGTCGGATATCTGGAACGGCTATCCCGAAGAAACCAACGCGCCGTATGGCGTGGCCAAGAAAGCAATCTTCGTGATGCTTGATGGCTACAAGCGAGAGTATGGCTTAAATAGCAGTGTCGTCGTGCCGGTGAATTTGTACGGGCCACATGACAACTTTGATCTGCATAGTTCGCATGTGATTCCTGCATTGATCCGCAAGTGTGAAACGGCACGTGTCAACGGTGATCCATCGATCTCCTGTTGGGGGACAGGCAGTGCGTCGCGTGAATTCCTGTATGTGGATGATGCGGCTAAAGGCATCATCGCAGCAACTGAAAAACTCGACACACCCACACCGGTGAACCTTGGCACGGGTAACGAAATCACCATCAAAAATCTTGTCGAACTCATCGCCAGACTCGTCGGCTTTGCGGGGGAAATTCAATGGGATGCCACCAAGCCCGATGGTCAACCCCGACGCCAACTCGACACCTCGTTGGCCAATGAACTCCTCGCCTGGCAGGCAAAAGTCAGCTTCGAAGATGGCCTGCGCAAGACCATCGACTGGTGGCGTGCCAACGGTTGTGATGCTTGATCCATATTTTCATTGACCGCACAATCGACTATCCTTATCAAGCTATGCCCAAAGGCCCCGTCATCACGATAGGCAACTTTGATGGTGTTCACCTTGGACACCAGGCGATTTTGTTGCGCGCATCGAAATTGGCCAAGTCTTTGGGCACGTCCTTACAGGTCATTACATTTGACCCGCCACCTGCTCATTTGATTCGACCGAACCTGCCGATGCAGTCCTTGAGTTCGATCCAGGAGCGTGTTCAAAAGCTGCAAAAAAATGGCGCCGATGATGTGGTCGTCATTCACCCGACTCCGGATTGGCTGCATCAGTCGCCGCAGACGTTTATCCAGAAGCTGCTTGAAAACCATCACATGATAGGCATGGTTGAGGGTGACGATTTTCGCTTTGGTGCGGATCGTTTGGGGGATGTTTCCATGCTTCAATCATTGGGCAATGATCTTGGCTTTGCGACCGAAATTGTCCCACCAGTTGAAGTCCTGCTCAACGATCAATTAATCTCGCGCGTCAGTAGTACATTAACACGATGGTTGCTGACACATGGTCGTGTGGCGGATGTGGCACGATGTCTTGGTCATGCCTACGAGCTTAAAGCAACCGTTATTCATGGCGAGAAACGTGGGCGGACGATCAACGTGCCAACCGTGAATCTTGAGCTTGACGAATTGGGCGGGCGGGCGTTACCTGCTGAGGGTGTATATGGCGGGTATGCCTTGCTTGAAGATGGTTCAAGGCATCCAGCAGCAATCAGTCTCGGACTCAAACCGACGTTCAATGGCCATGTACAAACGCTCGAAGCGCACTTGTTGGACTTTACAGGTGATCTCTACGACCAGCAGGTCTGCCTGTCATTTAACCGTTGGGTGCGACATCAGCAGCCGTTCCCGAGCTTTAGTGATCTGCGGGTACAATTGGATCGCGATATTTTCAGGATTAAATATTGGGCTCAGCGCGGATCACTTATAATAGACTCATCAGAGAAAGCAGTACCCATCCATGAAGTATGAATCGAACACAACGCTGCAGGTCGCTGCACAAAAAATGCGCGTAGCCAGGAAGGTCGTGGTCACCACCCATGCCAAGCCTGATGGAGATGCGTTTGGTAGCGTGATTGCATTGTGTGAAGTGCTCAAGCGTCAGCAGACGGATGTGACTGCATTGTTCATGCCACCGATCCCAAGTGGACTTAAGAATATTTGTGGCGAGTTGAAACTAACCACATATCAAGATGGCTACGAACTGCCTGAAGCGGATTTGTATGTCGTCGTCGATACCGGTGCCTGGTCGCAGGTTGCTCCCATTCGTGAGCAGTTGGAAAAATATCTGGACAAGACGTTGATTATTGATCATCACATCAGTGGCGATATTCCCGCTGCATTTAAACATATTGATTCCAAGGCAGCAGCCTGTTGTGAGATCATCGCCAAGTTTGTCGATGAGTTGATGGCACACGTGTTTGAAGACAAGGTGGTGTCCAATGCGCTGTATGTCGGCATTGCCACGGACACCGGTTGGTTCAAGTTTTCCAACACCCGGCCTCAGACCCATGAGTTGGCCGCCCGACTCATCGCTGCCGGTGTGGATCATGCTGCGTTGTATGCTCAAAGTGAACAGACTGAACGCCCTGAAAAGCTCAAGCTCATGATCCGGGCGCTGAGCAGTCTTGAACTACTCAATAAAGACAGTGCAGCCGTGATGGTGTTACGTAAGGCAGACTTCACCGAAACCGGTGCGCTGCCTGAAGAGACCGAACGCTTTGTCGACATCCCGCAGGTGGTTTCGTCAGTGCAGGTGGTGGTACTCATCTGCGAACCCTTGGATGATAGCCCGATCCGTATCAGCTTCCGTTCCAAACCCGGAAAGAACGCAGTGAATGTCGCGGACCTTGCTGCCAATTTCAACGGCGGGGGACACACCCGCGCAGCAGGTGCCAAGTGTGATGGTGATCTGGATGAAGTGTTGGCCAAAGTCAAAAATCTGCTGACGGCTTGATTCGTCGTATAAATGGTTGGTTGTCACAAGTCGTTGTGTTGCTAAACCGCAAGCGGTTTTTTCTCCGTTGCGAATCGTTTTCAACCCCATCGTCACAAACCCGACTTCCGACTCCCATGTCTTTGATTCTTTGTTACAATAGTCGCTTGCATTTTTTGAAGCAGTAACTGAGGAATTAAGCCATGAGTCAACTCAACAAGTACTCCGCACGTATCACCCAACCCGCCAGCCAGGGCGCTTCGCAGGCCATGCTCTATGCTACCGGCTTGTCGGTCGAAGACATGAACAAGCCGCAGATCGGTATTGGCAGTGTCTGGTACGACGGCAATCCCTGCAATATGCATCTCAACGACTTTGCCACCACCATCAAAGAAGGTGTCGAAAAAGCAGGCATGGTTGGTATGCGATTCAGCACCATCGGCGTCTCCGACGGCATCTCCATGGGGACCGATGGCATGAGCTATTCGCTGCAATCCCGTGACATCATTGCCGACAGTTTTGAGACGATCATGGGCGCTCAGTGGTATGACGCGATGGTCGCCATTCCCGGTTGTGATAAAAATATGCCCGCAACTGTCATGGCTATGGCGCGACTTAATCGCCCATCAATCATGGTCTACGGAGGAACCATCAAAGCTGGTTGTGCGGTACTGGATGACAAAGAAGAAAAGCTTGATGTGGTCAGTGCGTTTCAGTCATATGGACAAGCACTCTCCGGCGCGATCACTGAAGACCAACGCAAGACCATCATCGCCAAAGCCTGTCCCGGTGCCGGTGCCTGTGGTGGGATGTACACTGCCAACACCATGGCATCGTTTATCGAGTGCATGGGGCTGAGCTTGCCGTTCTCATCCTGTACGCCAGCTGAAGATGCAGACAAGAAACAGGAATGCCTGGACATTGGCAAGGTGATTTTGAATCTGCTTGAAAAAGACCTCAAGCCCCGCGATATCGTCACCCGTCAGTCGTTCATCAATGCAATGGTACTGACCATGATTACGGGTGGCTCGACCAATGCGGTGCTGCACTCCATTGGCATGGCTCGTGCGTTTGACATTGATCTGACCATCGAAGACTGGCAGGAAATTGCAGACAAGACGCCATTCCTCTGTGATCTCAAACCTTCAGGCAAGTATGTCATGGAAGACCTTCATGCCATCGGCGGTACACCTGCTCTGATTAAAATGCTCATCGAAAAAGAATTGATCGACGGCTCACAAATGACCATCACCGGTAAGAGCCTCTGGGAAAATGTCAAAGATGCACCGTCCCTTAAACCCTATGGTGACGGCCCGGATCAGCAGCCCATCGTCAAGCCTTTCGATGCTCCCATCAAGGAAGATGGACACATCCAGATCATGCGCGGCAACTTCGCCCCCGGCGGATCAGTTGGCAAAATCACCGGTAAACAAGGCACATCCTTCACCGGGACCGCCAGCGTTTTTGACTGTGAAGAAGACATGCTCAAAGGTTTGGAAGATGGCAAGATCAAGTCCGGTGATGTCATCATCATTCGTTATGAAGGCCCTAAGGGCGGCCCCGGCATGCCGGAAATGCTCACGCCGACATCGGCGCTTGCTGGTGCTGGCATGATTAACGATGTGGCACTTATCACCGACGGTCGCTTCTCGGGCGGTAGTCACGGATTCATCATCGGCCACGTGGTCCCCGAAGCCATCGAAGGCGGCCCAATTGCTTTCGTCAAGTCCGGCGACAAGGTCACCATCGACACCAAAGCTCATGAAATTAATATGGATGTCTCCGACGAAGAACTTGCCAAACGTAAAGCTGCATGGACAGCTCCAGCATACAAGGCATCCAAAGGGACACTCTACAAGTACATCAAAAACGTCAAAGACGCATCACACGGTTGTGTCACTGACGAATAATTAAGACTTGAAATAAGACATTTAAATAAAACACCCATCAACGCGATGGGTGTTTTTTTTATACTTCAAGACATCAGCGACACGCAGTGTTGCAGCTATTGCGTGCTTGCGTTGACAAGTCTTGTTAATAGCTTCAACATTGCGTACTGCTGATTCGTCAATGACGAAATCGACTTATCGTTTTTCTTTACGTCTTGGTCGCGCTGCCCAGTTGAGTTTTTTAGCCAGCATTTGCCAATACGTGATGTCCGGATTCTGCACCAGTTTCAGTGGATGTTCATACCCGCGAACCAGAAACTGTTGACCGGCTTGAATGCTTATCGAGTCCTGCCCGTCGATGACAAGGGTGGTCCCCTCATTGGCACGCATCAGATGAAACCAGATGTTCGACTCCGCATTCACAATAATCGGGCGAAAGGCCAGACTATGCGGGCATAGCGGGGTGATGCCGATGGCATCAATACCGGGGCTGATAATCGGACCACCTGCTGAAAGGTTGTATGCTGTCGAACCACTGGGGGTCGAAACGATCACGCCATCTGCGGAGAACTGCGTGGTATGCGAGCCGTGGAGTTTGGGATCAATTGCAAGGTCCAGGTCAATCATCCGGTAGGGCGGGCCTGCCATAACCACCACGTCATTGAGCGCCACCGTTCGAAGGATTGGCTTGTACTCTTTCCATGTACCGTTGCCCCATCGCGGGACGGTGTCATCGTAAACTGACAGTTCGATGAGCAGGCGTTGGCTGACTGGGCATTGCAGGTGAGTGACTTCATCCCAATGTTTTTTAAGATCATCAATGGTGAATTCCGCGAGGAATCCGAGCTTGCCGAAGTTGATGCCGATGATGGGGACTTTTTGGTCGACGATTTTGCGAGCTTGTGCAAGCAGGGTGCCATCACCACCAAAAACCAACGCCATATCCGCCTTGGGCAGGTCGGCTGCATTCTCGCGGGTGATCGATTCAATGTCCGGATCAGCCACGATGTTGGCTCGTTCACCAAGCCAGGGCAGAAACTTTTTAAGCGCACTGTTGACCTGCACCATCTTGCGATTGGCAAAAATCCACAGCCGGGGTTGTCGCTTGGCCTTTGTCATGTTGCATAGTGTAACGTGATCTGTTTTCGGGTGTCGTGATTTGGGTTCCGGGTTTCGTTTCAAGACATCAAACCATTATGTCGAGTATATTCATATCCTTGACACGATCCCCGAAACCCGAATCACGACACCCGATTGGAGCTTTTCGTGAAAGCATTGGTCCTTACAGGCAGTACCCTCAAGCTTGACGAACACTACCCCGATGCCAAACCCAAAGCAGGTGAAGCACTCATCCGCCCATTGCTCATGGGAGTCTGTTCGACGGATATTGAACTCTGTCACGGGTACATGGGCTTTGCTGGCGTACTCGGTCATGAGTTCGTTGGCATCGTCGAATCCGTTGCTGACAAAAGCGACAAGGCATGGGTAGGCAAACGTGTGGTCGGCACGATCAACTGCGTCTGCGGCTCATGTGATATGTGTCAACGCGGTTTGCAGGAACATTGTCGGGATCGCACAGTCCTTGGGATCGCCGGACGAGATGGCTGCTTTGCAGAGCGGTTCTGCTTGCCGGTGCGGAATCTCTTGGAAGTTCACGAGTCGGTGGATGATGACCGCGCGGTCTTCACCGAGCCGTTGGCTGCTGCGTTTCAAATCCTCCGTCAACTCACCGTCGAAGGGCGTCCGTATATCACGGTCTTGGGTGACGGTCGTCTTGGACTACTTTGCGCCCAGGTCTTAACCCAACTCAATGGCACGGTTCGCCTGCTGGGTAAGCACACGGACAAAATGGAACGCTGCGAAAAGTGGGGTGTCAAACATCGCCTTGCTTCGGAAGTCGGCCTGCGTGCGGATCAGGATATCGTCGTCGATTGTACCGGCAGTAGTGAAGGTTTTGAGATGGCCATGAAAATGGTTCGCCCCCGTGGCAAGTTGGTGCTCAAGACGACGGTGGCAGAAGACCGCCCCATGAATCTCGCACCATTGGTCATCAACGAAATCCAAGTCATCGGCAGCCGCTGCGGCCCATTCCCCGAAGCGTTATCCGCATTGCGTGCAGGAACCGTGGACGTGATCAGTCTGATCAGCCGCCGCATGAAGCTCTCCGACGGTGCCGAAGTCTTACGTGCCGCCAAGCAACCGGGGGTGATTAAGGTGTTGGTGGAACCGTAAAATTTGATTTTTGTAGGGTGGGTAGAGCGAAAGCGAAACCCACCGATTCGTCATCCATGGAATTTCGATGGTGGGTTTCGCTTTGCTCTACCCACCCTACAATACTGATACATAAAATTTTGAAAGCATATATTTATGTGTGTTACTGAAAAGGCACTAAAAACTTGTCGAGATTATTTGGTATATCTTGAGTCGATAATGCGCCCCGCCGCAGATGAATTTGAAGACCGCTTATATCGTAACGACTTGCCTCTACATTATGTTTTTCAAATGAATCTATTGGTTGCTCATGCAATTGACCATATAGTTGCAATGCGAAAAGCGATGGGAAAGCCATCGTACAGGAAATCACTTGTTAAAGAATTTGATGATATTTATGCGGTTAAAGGTGCGATATTCTTAAATCAAAAATTTCAGCTTGTAGATGCAGTAAACAATAGCCTGAAACATATCGAAATTGATCCCAAAATGTATCCAGATTTGATAAGCCAATACGGAAACTTATCTTTTCGTTGTCTACAAGAGCATGATGGGTTGGTTGTATTCAAAGTTGATGAATACCAATTTGATTTTTCGCGCGTCGTACTTCGCCCAATAATTGAAGTTTTTACACGGTGGGTGTTTGATGAGGTTGAGGATGTAATAGAATTCGCTTTAGGTGAGTATCCATTTGATAAAGAAGCTTGTGATGTTGATGATTTTGACGATCCAATTGATCAAATGATTGATTATTGCAACCCAACATGTTTGGATTGTGGTGAGGATGAAGAAAAATGTCGGTGTGCAGAATTCTTGTATGCAGATGATAATGGGGAATTTCGTCCTGACTGGGATGAGGATTTTGATTTTGATGCTGTGATGTCACGAATTTCAGGTGCTTACAGAAAAAACTAAAATATTTTGAATAACAATTGGCAATTTTACCCCCACACCAACACCAATATAACCACCGCCAGCGCGATGCGGTAATAGCCAAATGGGGTCAGACCCCGTTTCGTTAGGAAGGCGACGAACCACTTCACGGCCAGGGCGGCGGAGACGGTGGCGAAGAACAGGCCGATGAGCAGTTGGGCGGCACCGATGTTGTCCATGATCACCTGATATTCCTTGAGCAGCTTGTAGCCGGTCGCAGCACCGAGGGTGATGAGTCCAAGTAGAAAGCTGAACTCCGCAGCATCCTTAAGTCGCATGCCCAGCAAGACCGCAGTGACAATCGTCATCATGGATCGACTCGTCCCCGGCCACATGGCAACACATTGCCCAATACCGATGAGCAGGGCGATCTGCCAAGTGATGTCATCAATGCCAAAGCGTTTGTCATCATCTTTGCGGAGTTTCTTACCAAGTAACACCATCACGACACCGCCGACGAACAACGCACCAATGACTGGCATGTATCCGTTGAGTGTTGCTTCAATGCGATCATCCAGAAGCGGGCCAAGTACCGCAGCAGGCAGGAACGCGAGGATGAGATTGATCGCCAGTTTTTTGCCAGCCGTGTCTTTGCCTGCCAAGCCCTTGCACATCTGCAAGACGCGCATGCGATACAATCCAAGCACTGCCGCAATGGCTCCGACTTGGATGACGATGTTAAATGCGTAGGTTGCCTGCGCCATTTCCGGCGTGTCGTTGAGTCCCATCAATTGTGAAACGATGATCAAATGCCCGGTACTGCTCACGGGGAGATATTCGGTCAAGCCTTCGACGATACCCAGAATCATTGCCTGCCACCAAGTCATGTCGGTTTCCTGTTACGGTGTTATGTGATCATTGCTCAAGGCAGCGGCTCGACACGAGCCGGCTCGCAAAGGCAGTGAATCGCAAACATCTCGAATCTCCAAATCTATTGGGACAACGAGTTGTTGTTTGCATAGAATAGCCGATCACAAAACATGTGTCGGTTCATTGGTTGTATCGACCGATTGGTTTTATGACGTAATCAGACCTTAAAGGATCATTCATGTCCACATTCACATCACAAACCACGCTCAATGTCTGGCCCAAAGTCGCCTCCGGAATTGTGACGGACCAACCTGAAGAACACATCCTTGGCGAACGCAATGTCACACGGACACAGCATGTGAGTGTGCCACAGTTGACGCTTTATCCTGCCCCCGGAAGTTCGGCAGAGTATCCCGCACCAGCGGTGATGGTGATGCCCGGTGGCGGTTACAGCATTCTGGCGTATGACCTGGAAGGCTCGGAGATTTGTCAGTGGCTAAACACCTTGGGGTTCACCGCGGTATTGCTCAAGTATCGCGTGCCGGACAATCGCGAAGGGGCATTGATGGATGCACAACGCTCAATGGGTTTGATTCGTCAACACGCTTCGGACTGGCACATTGATGCAGAGCGTCTGGGCGTGATCGGCTTCTCCGCAGGGGGGCATTTGTCAGCTCGGCTGTCGACCAATTATGCATCGCGAACCTACGATCGCTTGGATGCAGCGGATGACTTATCTTGCAAACCGGACTTTACCATGCTGGTGTATCCTGCGTATCTCAATGATGAGGATGGTAGTCTTAAAGCCGAATGCCCCGTGGATGAGAACCCCCCGCCAGTCGCCATTGTGCAGACGCAGGATGACCATTTGACCATTGATGGTGCGATTGCCTATTACAAGCAAGCCGTTGCAAACAAGGTGATGGCTGAGTTGCATCTGTATCCCTACGGTGGACATGGTTATGGTATGCGAGCCGGTGAACATGCGGTAAGTACCGCATGGCCGGAGTTGTTTGGCAAGTGGTTGACCACACATTTTGCCAAGTGAAAAAAACTCATTTGCAGTTTGATTAACTGAGTCAATATGCAATAAATTGTCGAGAGAAATTATGTCTGAACCACTTTGTCATTACATTAAAAAAGGTTTATTCACCAAGCATCATTGGGTACTTTATGAAGATTCTGTTCATATCGCTTCATATAATTTTTGGGGTAAGCAAACTTCGTTCATACAAATAGGTTTGTCTACTTGTAGCTCGGGATTTGATCGTTATTCCGTGCCGGGGATTCGTCTTGGACAGTTTTTATTCACGGCAATTTGTCTTATGGGAGGAATGCTTTTGTTTGGCGGATCCATTTTTTTTGAAGATGATGGATACGTAGTAACTGATAATGGGTTTGGTATTGATGATGTGATTGAATTGTTTGTGTGCTTGTTTTTTGGCGGCTTGTTGTTGTTTATCTTCACAAGACTGTTTGTAAAACATGATTATGCGTGCTGCAAAAAGAAAAATGGTGAAGTGAGTTTTCACGTGATACGCGGACACGAAAACCATGACTATGAAGCATTTCTTGGCGAGTTAAATGATGTTTTGGTTCGTATGGAAAACAATCAGGCTAAAACGTCATAACGATTAATGTATCTTGGTAAATGAATTGGAGACAATAGGTGAAATCAGTGAAGACGATCTTATCGATTTGGTTTGTGTTAAAGGTTTTCGTGATGTCACCTGTATTACTCCATGCCGACGAGCAGTTAAAAAATCTCAACCTTTGGCCAGACGTTGCGCCTGGTAAAGTGACAGACCAGCCGGAGCAACATATCCGCAGCGGTGGCACCACGCGATACCATCATGTCAGCGTGCCCACGATCACGATTTATCCTGCCAATAAAGGTGATTCAAACTCGGCTCAATCACTTTACTCGGCAGTCGTGGTCATGCCCGGTGGGGGTTATGGCATTCTGGCCTACGACAAGGAAGGCACGGAGATCGCCCAGTGGCTTAACAGTATCGGTGTCACCGGTATCGTTCTCAAATATCGCGTCCCCAAAAACAAAGACGGTGCGTTTATGGATGCTCAACGTGCGATGGGATTGATTCGACTTAATGCGCTGAAGTGGGGGATTGATCCCAAACGCATCGGCGTGATCGGATTTTCAGCAGGGGGCAATCTCGCTGCCAGACTGTCGACCAATTATGCCTCACGCAGCTATGACCGCATTGATGAGGCAGACGATCAATCCTGCAAGCCGGACTTTACGATGCTCGTCTACCCGGCATGGTTAAGTGCAAAGGATGGCACGATGATATTACGTGACGAATTCCCGGTGAATGATAAAACCCCGCCTGCAATCATGGTGCAGACGCAAGACGATGGCCTGACCGTCAACAGTTGTCTGGCATACTATCAAGCCCTGCTCAAAAACAAGGTCATGGCCGAGTTGCATCTGTTCCCCAACGGTGGGCATGGCTATGGCATGCGGCCAGGCAGTCAAGCAGTCCGAAGCCAGTGGCCCAAGCTCTTTGGGATATGGCTTATGACACATTTTCCCAATTGAGAACAAACATACTGACTGCATACATTAAAAAGTGGTTGGTGTTGTCATTCGCTTATTCTTGTCGGCGATTTTGTTTAACACGAAGATCGCCAAGGAAACGAAGCAAGACATTGAACCATAGAAATTGGAGCTCTGCCGCAAAATCTGTGGTGATAGTGTTGGGTAAGTGCTTGTTTAGCATGCCAGGGAGCTTCCGCTCCCCGGACCCCTTGTCGAGTTCATGGCTTTGACGTTTGCAGTACGCATTACTCAAGACAAACAAGGCATCGGTTCATGGAGGCGATGTCACTCTTGTGCATCTGAATCCCCGTCCGCGCCATGCATATTGGATGGACCAAAGCACCTTGTGCAACGCTGGCCACTCACCGGTCAATTGCAGGAGACCTGTACGCCCCGGCCCTCGCCCCGGAAGCCAGCCCCACAATTTTTTGTCCGTGTCCGTGTCCGTGTCCGTGTCCGTGTCCGTGGGCTTCCGGGGGTATCCGGGGGTATCCGCAGCGTACAGGTCTCCCCGGCAACCGGTGAGTGGGCCAGCGTAGCCGTACTTCGGATAGGTGTGTGATGTTCGTGGCATCAGTGCGTCGTACTATCTCATCGGTACAACGCGACATTCTTGAACCGATGCCTTGTCTGTCTTAGAGCAAGTGTCCTGTTAACAGTGATGTTATGAATTTGACAAGGAGTCCAGGGAGCGAAAGCTCTCTGGCATGTGAATCCTTGTGTTATTACATCGATACCTCCAACTATCCAACAAAGGTGAGATATACATTTCCTTAGCCCATAGTTACGATCCGTTGACATCAATAATCGAATGAATTATCATTATATCCGGATTAATGGATGATCTTGTTGCGGCCAAGTGACACTTGGGATGAGACGCTTACAGGTCATATGAATGATGGATTGGCAATCGCGTGTGAAAGCACTGCGATTCGTCATATTATATACAAAGGTAGTCACACACATGAGCCTGTTTGTTGAACAACTTAAAAAACGCGTCCTCTTTATCGACGGTGCCATGGGCACGTCCATTCACAAGCTCGATCTGGAGTTGGAACGCGATTACATGGGCAAGGAAAACTGCACCGAAGTCCTCCTGCTAACGCGCCCCGATGCGATCCAAACCATCCATGAAGACTTTTTGAAAATGGGTTGTGATGCTGTCGAAACCGACAGCTTTGGCTCCAACAAACTCGTCCTTGCAGAATACGACCTGACCGATCGCACTTATGAACTCAACAAGCTGGCAGTCGAAGTGGCACGCAAAGCCTGTGACAACTATTCGACGCCCGACAAGCCCCGCTTTGTCATCGGTTCCGTCGGTCCCGGTACCAAGCTCGTCACCCTGGGTAATACCGACTGGGACACCATGCTCGACAGTTATGTCGAACAGTTCCGCGGACTCATTGATGGGGGGGCAGATGCACTGCTCATTGAAACCTCACAGGACTTGTTACAGGTCAAGTGCGCGGTCAATGCAGCACTCGATGCACTGGCTGAAAAAAATCTCAAACCCGCAACCATGGATCAGGATGGCGACATTCCCATCATGGTGCAGGTCACCATTGAAACCAACGGCACGATGCTTTTGGGCACCGACATCGGTGCTGCATGTGCGGCGCTGGCCAACTTCCCGATCCTGAGCATCGGCATGAACTGTGCGACCGGTCCCACGGAAATGGCTGAACACATCGGATTCCTTGGCAAGCACTGGGACAAGGCCATCAGCGTCCTGCCCAATGCCGGTCTGCCTGCGATGGTTGATGGTGAGACCGTCTACCCGCTGACGCCTGAGCCTTTCGCCAAAGCCGTCAAGCAATTCGTCATGGACTATGGCGTGAACATGGTCGGCGGTTGCTGTGGCACAACGCCTGAACATCTCAAAGCGGTCATTGATTTAATTGGTGATCAGCCGCCGGTACAGGTTAAAAAAGAATTGCCCGCGCCAGGCTGCACCAGTCTCTACACCAGTACCGACTATCGTCAGGATGCGTCGATTCTCAATGTCGGTGAACGTCTCAACGCTTCAGGTTCCCGCGCGTTTAAGCGTTTGCTCGAAGCCGACGACTGGGACGAAATGGTCTCCCTGGCACGTGAACAACTCCGCGAAGGTTCACATGTGATTGATGTGAACGTGGACTATGCCGGCCGTGATAATGCAGCGGATATGTCTCAGTTGGTCAGTTGTCTTGTGCAACAGGTCAACGCACCATTGATGCTCGACTCCACGCAGGCCAAGACCATCGAAGCCGGACTCAAACAGGCGGGTGGCAAGTGTCTGATCAACTCAGCGAACCTTGAAGACGGCGAAGAAAAGTTCGGCCTCATGTGTCAACTTGCCAAGCGTTACAACGCTGGCTTGGTCTTGGGGACAATCGACGAAGACCCCGAAGAAGCGATGGCTCGCACCGCGGATCGCAAAATTGAAATCGCCAAACGGATGTACAAGTTGGCAACTGAAAAGTACGGACTCAAAGGTTCGGACTTGATGTTCGATCCCTTGGTCTTACCCATTTCGACGGGGATGGAAAAGGACCGCCGCAGCGGTTTGGAAACCATTGAAGGCACACGTCGGATTACCAAGGAGTTACCCGACTGTCAGCTGACTTGTGGTCTGTCCAACATCAGCTTCGGACTTAAGCCTGCTGCGCGTCAGGTGCTCAACAGTGTCTTCCTTTATGAGTTGACCCAGGCAGGGATGACCTCTGCGATTGTGCATGTCTCCAAGATATTGCCCAAGCCACGCATTGATGAAAAGCTCTGGAATGCTGCGTTGGATTTGATCTATGACCGCAAAGCACCATCACCCGTGAAACTTTCCGATGGTTCGGAATCGACTGAGCCGTTACAGATTTTTGTGGACTTGTTCCCCGATGACGCGACGACTCAATCCATGAAGCAGGACATTTCCGAACTGCCATTGGAAGAGCGTTTGCAGAAGCACATCATTGATGGGGAAAAACGAGGCATAGTCCAAACGCTTGAAGCTGCCCGTGAAAAGTACACGCCGATTCAGATCATCAACGATCACCTGCTTGCGGGGATGAAAATCGTCGGCGAACTCTTTGGCTCCGGCCAGATGCAGTTGCCCTTCGTGCTTCAATCCGCAGAGGTCATGAAAATGGCAGTCGCGCATCTTGAACAGTACATGGAGAAAGTGGAAGGCCAAACCAAAGGCACCATCGTCCTGGCAACCGTCAAAGGCGACGTGCATGACATTGGCAAAAACCTTGTCGACATTATCCTCTCCAACAACGGTTACACCGTCTACAACATCGGCATTAAACAGCCCCTCGACGCGATTCTCGCCAAGTGGAAAGAAACCAATGCCGATGCCATCGGACTTTCAGGCTTACTCGTCAAGTCCGTGAACATCATGGAAGAAAACCTCAAGGAGTTGGCCGGCCAAGGTATCAACGTTCCCATTCTCCTTGGTGGTGCAGCACTGTCACGTCATTATTGTGATTGTCACCTGCGAACCATTTACCAAGGCTCCGGCGGCAAGACCTTCCACGGTAAAGATGCCTTTGAAGGTCTGCGGATCATGGATCATCTGGCAGCCAATAAACTCGATGAGTTGGAAGTGGAAATCGAAGAACGACTGGTCAAACGCGCAGAGTCTGAAGCCAAAGCCACTGCCGCAAAGGAGAGTAAGAAGGCTGCCCTGGAAGCAGCAGGGGGCGTCGCAAGCTTACCTGCAAAGTCCGCGGTGGCTACGGATATCCCAGTGCCCAAAGCGCCCTTTTTTGGCAGTCGCGTGATCGAAGACATCAAGCTCGATGATGTGTATCACTTCATTAATCGCATCGCGTTGTACCGTGGCCAATGGCAGTTCAAAAAAGGCAAGCTCTCCGCTGCTGAATATGAAGCAATGGTGCAGGACAAAGTCGATCCCATCTTTGATCGTTTAGCCAAGCAATGCAAGGACGAAAACATCCTTGTCCCCAAGGTGGTCTACGGTTATTACCCTTGCCAGTCGCAGGGTGATGATCTGATTATTTTTGATGCTGACGATCACGACAAAGAGATCAACCGTTTTACTTTCCCCCGTCAAGAATCAGTCAAACGCCAATGTATCAGCGACTTTTTCCGTAGTGTTGAAAGTGGCGTCAAGGACGTCATCGGCTTTAGCTGTGTGACCGTTGGCGATATGGCATCACAGGTGAGTAAGAAACTCTTCGAAGCCAACGAGTATCAGGAATACCTGTACATGCACGGCTTCTCAGTGGAATGTGCTGAAGGTCTCGCGGAGTTCTGGCATAAGCGCATGCGTCAGGAAATGGGTGTTGCAGATGACGATTCGCCACGCATCCGTGAACTGTTTACGCAGAAATACCGTGGCAGTCGTTACAGCTTTGGATATCCTGCCTGTCCGGAGATGAGCGATCAGGACAAGCTCTTTGCACTGATTGATCCATCACGCATCGGCTGCAGTCTCACCGAGAATTGGCAGATCGATCCGGAGCAATCCACCAGCGCGTTGATTGTCCATCATCCCGAAGCGAAGTATTTCAATGTCTGATTCAATGTTGTTGAAAAAGCGCATTGAACAATCGCTACTTTGATGTTGATGGATTGAAAATTTAAATAAAGACAAAGACCATGCTACCGCCTAGTACAGCATGGTCTTTGTAGTTAACCGAGTCCTGTTGGTTGACTCGGGTTAGTGCTTACAGTGATGATGATCGTGGTCATGGTCTTCGCAGGCATTCACACGTGGGCCGTTCGGATCATTGATGAACTCATTGAGCACATCTTCGGGGTGGTTGCCGCTGTGTCCGACACTGTAGCTGATGCCTACGCGGTCGAGGTTGGCTTGTGCGCCCGCGCCCATCCCACCAGCGAGTACCATGTCCACCGCCAAATCGCTTAGCCAGTTGGGTAAGCTTTCGCATCCACGAGATTGTCGTTGGATGTGTCGCGGTTGCTCGATCTTGCCAGTGTTTGGATCATATTCACAGAGATATAAACCATCACTTTTACCAAAGTGTGCAGTGAAGGCTTCGTTGGATGTGGGGATGGCAATACGCATAAGTCACCTTAATTAAGTTCAGTAAATATAACAGTAGACACCATCATACCCATGATTGGTTGTGAATAAAGAGGGGACTTTTTGATGGGTTGCAACTCAGTTGCAGCTGGATATCAGCAGGCGGTATCGCAATGATATGCCGGATCAATCGCGCTGGGGCAGGCGTTAGTGCGAATGCGGTCAGGCTGGAGGATAAAGTTTCGCAGGACATCCTTCGGAGTCTTACCTTGCATCCCGACACAGCAGTCAATGCCCACGTTTTCCAATGCTGAAATTGTGCTGCAATGGATGCCACCTGCCAAGACCATTTCAACGGAATGATCAATGAGCAGATGCCCCGGCGAACGAAAGTCGTCATTCGTGCGATAGACAATTAAGGGTTTGGAATATTTGCCCGTCTGTAAATTTAAGTCACAGATAAACAGGCTGTCCATTTTGCCAAAATGAATGCTGAATTCGTCGTCAAGAGTGGGTATGGCAATACGCATGAATTGAACTTTCCGGAAGCAAAATAAGCCTTATTCATTTTATCCCACCAGTTGCTTGAAATCGACTATTAAAAAAAACTTCTTGGTTTCAAAAAGTGAATCATCAATCAAAACGTTATCGCCATGTCACGGAGTACTGGCAGATTGATCCATGCAACAGGGTATAACCTGTGTCGGTTGCTAAGTCATTAGAATCGTAAAATCGTCTTGAAATAAAGCTCTTTAACCGCCTTGGCATCCATGTCCGTGGTGACCTGTATATGCGTATGATTCCCAATTGGTAAACTCATCCCACGTGTGGATTGGTCAGCGGTTTGAATCTCAACAGACTGCTGCTCAAGCGTGTAATGCTCTAATCCCATTGCCCAGATAAACGGGAAAATGTCGTACATCACCGGCCCGGGTTTCCAATGATGTATCGGCAAAAATTTTTGGATCGACGCATACAATGCATCATGCAATGGCGAGTCCTGCTGAGCAAAGATGTCGCACTCATCCTTGGTAATCACAAACCGCCTCGTCACATCCCAAGTCCCCATCACAATCGGTACGCTACTTTGAAAAACAATCTCTGCTGCGTTGTAGTCAAAAGCGACATTATGCTCGCGGCGATTCAACGCAGTCTCACCACCCATCATCGCAATCGCTTTAATCTTCCCCGCGATCTCCGGCTTGCGACATAGCGCGGTGGCAATGTTCGTCAGTGGGGCAATGCAGCAAAGGACGATCTCGCCTGCATGCTCCTCAACCGTCTTGATGATCAATCCCGGCCCATCAAAATCATCCACTTGATCCTGATCGTCCTCAGGTAAAGCAAAACAGCGATGATTCATACAACTATCCAGATTATGCTGTTCGAGCTTTTGATCTTCGGGCATCGGCCGCAAGGGATACTGCATGCCTGCTGCCACGGGGATGTCCGTGCGATCCAGATACCGAAGCAGACGTTTGATCAATCGCCCCCGTTGATCTGACGGCCACGTCACCGTGGTGATCGCTTTGATATCCAACTCCTGGCGAAGCAGAGCAAAGTGGATCGCCAACAGGTCATCAATATCCTGTCCCGGATCAGTGTCGATGAGAATAGGGGGCATGAGTTCAGTACCTGCTTTAGCGGTGGTTCAAAATGCGTTCAGACTCGCGAGATTCTATCATACATTGTGGATTATCAGCTTCATTGCGTGACGACACTGTTTGTATAACTGCGGTAATGCTCATTGCAGATATTTTCAATCGAATCAATCTGGCCTGTTATCACCGTTTCAACAGTTCGAGGGCAAGACAGTGGTGCCGTGGCCGTCGTAGAGCAGGTTGATGTCCCAACGTATTCACCTTCGACCCTATGGCCAACGTTGGCAGGTTCAAACCGTCTTTAGTATGATCAAACGTAATCAGGGAGCCGTGGTCGCTGCCCGTTCATACCATGCCCGTAACCGTGAAATGCGTCTGGCAGTGCTGACCCACAATATCGGATTTCTTTTAGCGAGATGGCTTTTCTGCAGAGCACTCCTGACACCTTTGTTTGCCGTTGATATGATGCACCTATTCAAGGTTTTTGTTGCCAAACAGATTCCTATCATACCAAAACGTTGGTGCCCTGCGCCGCTACATCCCGAAATAGTTGTCGTGTTTATAAACGGCATGATCTAACTCTTTTAAGATGTGCTTTTTTTCTTTTGTGATACCACCATCATGCGTTAATTCCTCTGTGTAGTCACAAGAAGCAACAGCATCGTAATTCGCATACCATAATACTTTCAATGTTTGATTCAATTTTGATATAAAATTGACAGTAGTTAAATTTTTATTTCCAAACATTTCAAGAACGCATGGGTAATAAAGCCAGTTGTCGGGAGATTTTTTTTCTTCTGCAGACAGTTGGTTTATTTGGGTGTCATTTTTGGTGACATGAAATGTGATATTATTGCATGGTTTCAAAATACCGTACTTGTAAGCCGTGGCTGAAAATAAATTTGAAAAAATCTCTATTGCACACGGCGCGAATGATCCATTGATATAAATGTTTACATCGTACAAATAGTCAGGTTCGTTTTCGTATTTGTAATCAATATCTATATGTGTTTTGTTGATCCATTTTCCCATTTTTTTTACCCAGTTTTATGGAAGTTGTATATGTGGGCCAATTTGACTATTTCCTTTTTGAATAACTGATAGGTGAACATCCATTTTAAGGTCGCGTTCGAGTTGTTGGCGTAATGATTTTAGCCCCAAATTTTTTGCATTTATTGTCCTTGCGATGGGTTTAAAACCCTCGCCTTCAGGCGAATCCTTTAGGTTTTTCGCTGTTTGGTTAAACTGTTGAGATGGAACATTATCGCAC